>ERZ779875.371-NODE-371-length-45117-cov-5.815809_pt1 | contig 45117 bp, 56 predicted proteins | sample MGYA00511246_ERZ779875 | MGnify/ENA primary metagenome ERZ779875 (study PRJEB29588, sample SAMEA2155093) | human gut metagenome | biome: human gut; feature: human-associated habitat; material: faeces | place: Denmark | collected 2008/2010 ... | reverse complement strand
TAAGAGCATTTATAGACAAGGGCTATTCTGTCGAGTATAGAAGTGAAATAGCCGCTGGAAAATATGTGATTATTAGAGGATGAATTACAATGGAAACGAAAGTAACTAAAGATGGCTTTGTTTGGTTGGTAGTACCAGACAATTATGCAATGGAGATGTGGAAAGCCAATCTCGCCACATTGTATGTACTGCATAATGATGACAGTGAAACAATGGTAGAAACGGATCTGCAAATGGCTGATGCTATACATGACGGAGAGCGAATTGGCATTGAGGTTGGATTCATCAAAGGCCTGCTCCCGGCCTGTCCCCAATGCGGCAGTAGGCTGGTGCCAAGTAGAAACCCTGAATATGAATGGGAGTGTTTAGAGTGTGATGAAGATTTTAAAACGTGTGAGTTATGATACAACAAGAACTGAATAACATATCAACCTACGTGGTTGGCGATTTTATTATTAAAGTGATAGATGCTCATAATGTAAGAATAACAACAGATAGAGGAACTGTGTTGGTTTGCCCTAGATCGGACAACTCTATAATTGTAAAATCATCAAAAGCATTAGAGAATGAAAGCAAGGATTTGAAAATTTATAAGGAGGAACCAAAATGATAGCAAATAATACAACCCTATCTGATTTTAAGAAAATATCCGGCATGAATGGACGAATTTACAATTTTTGTTCGCAAGCCGGAATTAAGACTTTTGACGATTTTATGTCTTTTGTTCCAAGTACTTATTGTGGAAATATGACGTATCGCACTATTGCTGAAATAACAGAGCTTCAATACGAATATAAAGGAGAATGGGAACGCGCAAGCGCTGACAATAGAGATATTGATTGGGAGCAACGTAGGTATGAGATAGCAAAGGAACTTATGAAAGGCTTTGCTTCCAATCCGCATGATCAGTGTGCGGATGCAAGTTGCGAAACGTTAGCCCAGTGGAGCATTAGCGGTGCTGATGCTCTTATTACAGAATTAAAGAAGGAAGTAAACAATGACACAGAAGCAAGCATTTAAGCAGTTGGAGGAATACTGCAAGGCAAACAATATGCACTTGACAAGTTCCTCATTCACCCGAAACGCTTATGCAATCGTGATACACGATACAGTTCCAACTGGCAACAGGGTATGTGAAAACGGAGTACCATGTCACCGTTTAAGCGGTTATCATACGCCAAAAGAGCTTTTGATATGGCTTGACGGTTATCACGCTGGAATACAGAAAGGAGGCGCGAAATGAAAAAGTACAAAATAAAAGTAATAGAAACCCTCTCCAAAGTGGTAGAGGTGGAAGCTGAAGATTATGTCTCCGCTTTCGAGAAAGTTGAAGACATGGTAAACTGTGAAGATATCATTCTCACAGCAGATGATTTTGAAGGTCGTGAATTTTATCCTGAGGTAGATTATGAAAATTAATGTAAATGTAAAAATATCTCCTGTTGATGTAAGAAATGCAGCAATACGAGCAGCTAAAGACTACTGCGAATTAATGAACAGTAATAGAAAATACAGGGATTGTACTGGAAGTTTACGCCATTCATATACATACTCCATCAAGAATGATATGCTGATCGTAGCCTGCGGATTAAACATTATTTATTCAGTCGCCTTGCCAGTTGTTGATTATGGAAACGAAAACAAGTAAAGCCACTTCCCTACTCCGCTCTGGAAATTTGAAAGAAGCGTTATCCATCTTCCGCACCTTCCGCATCGGATTCACCAAAGAAGAACGCAGAACACTGCAAATTGCAAGTGAAAGTCTTGCCGGAAATGGGAACTTCTACCAACAGTTAGGAATCGATACGGATTACATGATAAGCAAATCGGTTGAGATAATCACAGAAAAGTATTTGAGCAATGAAAAAGTTTAATGAGAAATAATAGATAAAGCTTGTCTTATTATAACTAATTAGTTATATTTGCATCATGAGAAAAGAATTAGGAAAATAGCTGATGGATATAGCCAAGTATATAACCACCGCAGTTGTGTTGACATCCATCTTCGGGGATGTGCAGGAAAAATGGATAATATATCTTGGAGGTTCGTTGGCAATAGTAATCACACTATTGGCAGGTCTTTGGCTTGTCAATGACAAAAAGAAAGGATGATAAAATGGGAGCATTGATTATGTTCGGGCTTGTATCGGTCATAGCCATTGTCGGCGTGATTTATTTCAACCATAAAGATAAAAAAAATATACAAGAAAGCGCATAAAATACTTTCAAATGTTTAGTTTATCGTTATGAAGTTAGATGAAAAGAAATTGGCAAAGCTCAAGGCAACCAACCAGCAACTTAATGAGAAATATGGGGAACATGGTACAGATACTCGTGAGAAGTTCAATGAGAAGTCGATGGCATGGTATTATGGTGATATACTTCGTGAACGCCGTAAGGAGCTAAAATTGACCCAGAAGCAGTTGGCGCAGAAAATTGGTAAGGAGCAAAGTTATATCGCCCGTGTGGAAAAAGGGGAAGTAGATATCCAGTTATCAAGTTTTTTCCGCATTGCGCGTGCGTTGGGTATCGAGTTTACGCCTACATTTGTTTGAAGTTAATTTTATATTCATAGAACATTTGCTTGCATTAAGGCAGAATGGAGAAGTCCGTTCTGCCTTTTTCGTTTCTGCAAGTAAAAGTTAAATCTTTGTCTTTCAGTATTTTATGATGAAAATAAAAGATGTAAACCATTGTAAATCAATTATTTATTTGTATCTTTACAATATCAAAATAACACCTATTAATAACAAGTAAAAGTCAAGAGCAATGAAAACAGAAGAACTTATCAGATACTACAAAGCAAACATTGAAGCTATTGAAAAAGGATTGAACAACGACTCTCTTTCAGCAGATAAAAAATTCAGATTGGGATATACACAACAGGCGTTGGACGGATATAAGTCTGCTTTACAAGAACTTCTTGGAAATAATAACGACTAATAATAGAAGAGAGCAAATGAGCAAAGTAACAGAACTAACAAAAGAGCTTCAAAGAGTGATGTATTCCACTACATATTCATTTGAGATTGATACCGAAGATTATGTTTTCGGATTCAAAAAGACTTTAAGGAAAAGAACCAAAAGTATGGCTAAAGCCCTGCAACTTGAAAGAAAGCTAAGAAACGATGTCGGGCGGTATTTGTCCGCTTCTGTTCGAGTGGTTGCTGTAAGGCTATATAATAATGGAGAATTAAGAGGTGAATTTAAAGCATAACATAGTAAATCATAGCACAATGAAAACATCCAGTAAATTAACCAGCAAAGAAAGCTTTGCCATACTCCACAAAATAGAGAACGAAAAATATCCCACTGATGGTAGTATTAAATTATCAGACTGGTGCGATCAGATGCAGAAAGCAAGACTTGAAGCAATCAAGGATCTTGTTCCTGAAGTCGGATTAGGTTGCACAATCTGCTACTATTCAGATAAACGTGCAGCCACAGTAACCAAAATAGTTTCCCCATGCAAGATTGAGGTCACTTTCAATCAAACCAAGTGTATTGATTATTACGCTGGAGAGTACGAGATTTTATCCGAACTTGAAGGCGATGCAAAAGTATTCACTAAAAGAAGAAACGGATATTGGGTAGCAGAAGGCCAGTCTTATAAAGACGGAGTTATTCTTATGCTACATTACCAGAATCATTATATTGATCCATCATTTTAAAATTAAGAGCAATGAAGGCAAAAGACATTATATTCCTTTACTACCCTTGTATGGTGGTTGTATGCGAACAAAATGCAATAGATAGGGAAACGAATGATTTACGGGAGTATGCAAAAATAGTCTTACATTCATACGAAATACCTACATTCCGGCTTTCCGATTTTGATTTTGTTCCTGCCGGGACTATAAAATGGACTAAACACGCCTATATGTTAACTGAAGAGCAAAGGAAACAAATTCAAGATGTATCCATAAAGACAAGGGAAGATGATAAAGAGCGTATTGAGCATTTCACTCGATTGAAAGAAGCAAGTTTACGAAAACATAACAAGGAGGATTGATTATGACATTTCAAGAGTATCAGAAAAAAGAATACGGTTACGATTGCATAACCACATTTTGGGATGACTTCTGCATCGCTGAAAAGTTTGGTGGCATTAGTGGAGTTAAGGATACATTTCGTAGAGCATTCAAAGAATGGAAGGATAATTACAAGTATCTGACAGAACTTGTAATAGTACTGAACCATAGATGCTGGATGCTCCATAATCGAGGGATGAATGAGTTATCTTCTGTATATTTGAATCTATATGAAAAAGCCCACGACTATGCCTTAAATAATCTTGAAGGAGAAGAGTTCGATTATTACCATCAATTAACAGATTAATGTCATGGAAAAGATTTCAAACAAAATCGGATGGTGCGTGATGATTGTGACAGGCAATAAAATAGGATATCATTGCCAAGGTCTAGCGGAAAAATTGGCATACGCCATCCTGTACGATGGTTACAATGTAGAACCTTGTGATATAGGTTATTTGGAACAGCAAGCATTGATTGTTCATGATGCTGTAAAACAAGACAATAGAGTTGATGAAGCTAATGAAATAGCAAGAAATATATTAAACGAACTATCACTATGAACACTTATGTAAAATTCTGTCCAAATGTATTTTTGGCAAAGTGCGATGAAAAGCACGAAAAAGGAGAAGTTATTGAGGTTACAACCAAGTACGGTAATGAGAACGAAAGTATCGTCTTTAATCTCATCTTTGAGAAAGACGGATTTTTCTACTACTCGATTGTACGGGCTGACGGATTTAATGTACAGGAATGGGCGAAGCAAAGAGCTGAACGTAGAAGGGCATGGGCTGAATCGGCAGAACGTAAAAGCAAAGAATACTTTGACAAATCTAATAAAGATAGAGATTTTCTTTCACTTGGTGAACCTATCAAGGTGGGACACCACAGCGAAAGACGGCACAGGAAAGCAATAGAGGACGCTTGGAACAATACAGACAAAGCAGTTGCATTCAGCGACAAGGCTACTGAACACGAAAGCAAAGCTGAGTATTGGGATAAACGTGCAAACACAATTAATTTATCAATGCCTGAAAGTATCGATTTCTACAAACATAAGCTGGAACAAGCTAAAGAATACCACGAAGGTGTGAAGTCCGGCAAATACCCACGAGAACACGCCTACACTCTTACTTATGCCAAGAAAGCCGTAAATGAGGCACAGAAGAATTATGAACTTGCACTAAAGTTGTGGGGAGATGAAGAATAAAGTATACGTTTTGTTTCAAACTGATATTTGGAAAACAAAATCAAGTAGAGTGTGTTTCGGTGTATTTCTTTATGAAAATGCTGCTATTGATGCTGCCAAAGAAAATGGTTTATATACCAATGAAAGTGAAGTTGATATTATAGAATGTGAACTTGGAAAATTTGAGGAATTATGAAAACGATAGTAAAAGTCTATCTGAAAGACGAGCATGGCAATGAAGACTGGTTCGTTACCCCCATTAACCTTCCGGAACAAGAAGCGCACGAAAACTATATAGGCAAACGCTTCAATATAGGAATAGATACAGACCATATGATGAAATGTTGGAAGGTTGAGACCTTGAGAGTAGAAAAATAGTATTTTTGCCCAGTTTTATTTGAAAGACAAATAAAATATTGTATTTTTGAGGCAGAAATAAGAGAAAACAGCTAAATTGAAGGAATGACAGAAATGGGATTGTTAAGTAGCCGCCTGTCAGCGGTGAAAAAGGATGGACGTAAACAGTCTGACAGCGTGGAATATCATCCGATTGCAAGTTCAAGTCTTGCTTCCTTCAATTAGCTAACAAGGGAATTTAGCAAAGTTGGTCTATGCGTCGGACTGAAAATCCGAAGAACAAGGTTCGAATCCTTGAGTTCCCGCAACCCTTAGTAGTAGTCAAGCGAAAACAAGGACAAAAAGGCTTATGTAATTTACGGGGTGATGGAAATTGCCATCTGACACGACTGAAAGAAGCCGAAAAATTGCATGAGTGCTCTTGCGAGTAGCTTGAAAAATGATTGAGTTTGTGTTTAAGCCTGTCGGGAATATGCCCGGCAGGCATTTACGCAGAAAATGTATGAAGTTGTACATAACTTGGAAAATATGGAAGTAACAATAAGGCCTCAAAGAATATCCGACGCAGAACATAGCTGGAGGATGCGTAAGGATAAGGATATATGGAAGTACGCTATTTGCGAAAGCCCCTACTCTCCCCTATCCCTTGAATCAGAAAACAACTTTTATAGAGAACAGTCAGAAAGTGATGAGTGTATACGCTTTGCTGTTCTGGCAGACGGCATATATGTCGGCAATGTTTTCATAGATAGAATAGATGAATCAGCATACAGATTTGGAGAACTTCACACTCATATCCTTAACAAAGCCTTTTGGGGTAAAGGCATAGGCTATGAATGTAACCGGCTTATCCTTGAATATGCTTTCCGCATCGCTAAAATGAATGGGGTTTACCAATATATCAATCCCTGTAATACCGCTGCATGGAAGAATGCCTTGAAACTCGGATTTAATGATATCGGTACTTCCTCTGTCAGGCCTAACGTACATATATTTACTATAAAAAAAGAGCAATGGATAAAAGAATAGAAATTATAGAACTGCCTGTGTCCGAACTTAAGACAGAGTTTGGGAATCCCCGTAAACCATTAAAGAAGAAGGCCAAGGAGAAGCTGAAGGAGTCACTTGACAACCTTGGCGATTTCGGTGTTATCGTCATTGACGAACACAACAATATCATATCCGGACACCAACGTGTTTCCATTCTTATGGAGAATCCTGACACTCAAGTTTTGTGCAAACGCCTTATTGGTTACAGTGAATCAGAATTAAAGGCTATTAATATCAAAGCGAACACCCATGCCGGCGAATGGGATATGGACAAGCTGGCTGAATGGACCGCAGACTTGAAAATCGATTTAAGCCTTGACCTTGAAAATCTGAATGTCAAAGAAACAAAGATCAAGGATATGGAACTGATACGCTATGAAAAATACGATTATGTAATGATTGTATGCCGTAACGAGATAGACCATCTGAATCTGACCCGTGCTCTTGGAATTGACGACAAGAAAGTTCTTGTATCCAGAAACGCCACCAGAGAGCGTAAGATTAAAGCACGTGCCGTATGGTACGATGATATAAAAGCCCAGATTATGCCTAAAAAAGAAAAAGAACAATGAAAAATTTCAATGTACTGCTTACGTGCTGCTCCATCCACGTAAAGGAAGTGATAGATTGTTTGAAAAACAATGAAGACGGAGTTGATATAAAAGTGTATGTCGCAAATTCTGTTGCGGCCAACCTCCCGCCTGCTGAACTGTCAGACGGTAATTTTGTGGTTCCGCCCGTTTCCGCTCCAAATTATGTTGAAACACTCATATCCTTATGCAAGGAATATGATGTTTCAATCATCATGCCTACAGCGACATTGGAGTTGGAAATAATGGCTCGCGCTAAAGATAAGTTTGAGCAGAACGGTATTCTTGTATCTGTTTCTTCTATTGACAGTCTTCTGGTTGCCAACAATAAGATTGCTCTTTATAGTTGTTATGCCGGCTTAATGCCCAAACAGATCATTCCTGAGAGTGTTTCCGATGTGGATGCTTTCGCCTCTATGTTCAAGTACAAAAACAGCTCTATCTGTTGTAAAGTGGACAGTCTGTGCGGCGGTAAAGGCTTCGCCGTTGTGGATGACAAGAAGTGCAATGACACCTCTCTATTCAACAAGTTCGGAGAAAACAGATACATATCCTTGCTTGATTTGAAATCCATCGTTGACAATGGTAAAAATAAGGTTATCCTTCAGCAGAGAATCGAAGGACTGGATTACACCGTTAGTGCGCTTGCAGACAAAGGAGTAGTTACTCATATCTGCGGTTATGTTGGCTACATGATGGCTTTCGGCTCCATTATGTATGGAGAAATCCAGTCCAACGACATGGCGTATGATATTGTCAGCAAGATTGTGAGAGAACTTGAACTTGATGGTAATGTGGCTTTTGACTTCATTCTGAAGAAGGGCGGCAAGGTGGTACTGCTTGAAATAAACCCGCGTATCAATGCCTCTCTCCCGTTTGTACGTCATGCAGGTTGCAATATGGTTTATTTGCGATGCAAACAATTACTTGGTTATGAAATTCCATCCACATATGAACTAAATTATGGATTAAAGATGAAAAAGTTCTATGACACCCGGTATTACGTTTAACATATACGTCATGTCATATCAGCGACCTCATAAAATAATGACTAAGAATTGCCTTGAATACTGTACTTATGTCGTTAGGGAAGAAGAAGCTGATGCTTATAGAAATGCCGGCATAGATGATATGCTTGTCATTCCTAAGGATGCCACGCTTGAATGTGGCGGCAAGGTACATAGTTTCATGTCAACGCTATATTGGATAATTGAAAACACACCGGAGGATGTGATATTTGTTGCCGATGATGATATAAAGCGTTTCTGTTATCGACTTGACAATTATACTGCCATCACAGCAGAAAACTACCCTGACTGGAAAGAACGCACATGTGATGAAATACTCCGTATCGGCCAGCTACTTTACGATTTAAATCTTGGGCTTGCTTTTGATAATCCACAAATGGCTTTGTATGTGTATGACAAGGAATTTTGTTTTAAGGGAATGCCCGGTCATGTAAGATGGATAAACAAGAAAGCACTCAAGGCCAGATATGATCTGAAAGACCCGGCGATATCCGATGTTGATATGATGTTACAGGAACTGCTTATGAACAGAGTTGTACTCCTGCCTAAATATTTTCACAGCTACGGTATCCAAGCTTCCAATGAAGGAGGAACCACCATTGATTCCAGAAAGAACTACGAATATAGATGTGCAATGAAAAATAAATGGGGAAAGTATTATGAATTTGACTTTAGAAAAAATACAGCAAAGATTAATGTCAAGCGATGATTTGAAAACACCTCTATACATTGCAGACAAAAATGACTTCAAACGGAATATCACCGATTTTGTAGCCGCTTTCAGAAAATACTACCCAAACTATAATATCGGGTACAGTTTCAAGACGAATTACTGCAAAGAATTCATCAATGTGGTAAAAGAAATCGGTGGATATGCAGAAGTTGTTTCTCCCAAAGAGTATCAGCTTGCACGGAACTATGGATTTGATGACAGCCGGATTATATACAATGGAGTTATCCCTGATTTGGGCAATAAGATACGATGTGCTAATCATGGTGGAATAGTGAACGTTGATAATGTAGGTGAGCTTGGTTCACTTATCGGAATATACACCTCACCGCTTGCAATTGGAGTGCGTCTAAATTTTGATATTGGGAATGGCATAGTTTCAAGATTTGGAATTGATGTTGATAGCAAAAGTTATCAAGAAATCATAGAACTACAACGAAGAGGATTGATAAAAGTCAAATGTGTTCATTGTCATATTTCTTATGCTCGTGGACTGTCATATTTCAAGAAGCGTACCGAAATGATGGCTCGATATGCAAAAGAACTTGGAGCCAATATAGTTGATATTGGCGGCAACATGTTCGGTCGCATGGATGACAGTTTAAAAGCTCAATATGGAGAATATATACCATTGTATGAGGAGTATGCCAAAACTATTGGTGAAGTCTTTGCAAGAGAGTTCCCTAATGGAGAAGTGCAGCTTATCACCGAGAATGGCACACCGATAGTTTCCACTTCCATGTCTCTACTTGCAACCATTATTGGCAAGAAAGTTATCAGAGGAAAAACAATGCTCGTTGTGGATTGCAAGCGTGATGATGTCGGTTTTGTCTGCCATACGAAAAATCCACCTTGCAATGTGCTTTCAAACGATAGTGATTACGTCGAACACGTTACCATTTACGGATGTACCTGTATTGAGAATGATATTATCCATCGTGATTATTCCGGTCCAACTAATATTGGTGATAAGATTCTTATTTCTAATGTTGGAGCTTATGGTTGTAATGTTGCCAATGACTTTATAACACATAAACCAAAATGTATTTGCATTGATGATATATAAGCCGTTAATCATTGTTTAACTCATTGTTAATCAGATATTTAAATTTTAATATCTCACTATAAATCAGTATCTTAGCATTATAAAAGAAAAGCAAAGTAATAATTTAAAATAAGAGATAGACAATGAAAGCAACAAAGTACATTAATTCAAAAGGTTTGCCAAAAGGTGCATTTATTTACAGAATAAAGAAAGATGGAACGAAATCTGCTCGCCCTACATTTCATCAGTTTTGTGGAACTGAAAAAACGGCAGAGGAAATGATAGCAAGATTGATTAAATTGAATCCAAATTCAAAATTTGAAATCGCATAATAGATTGAGATATGGCAAATGCACTATACACAAAAAACGGTCACAATATGTTTGAGGTTTCATCCCTTATTCAGAAGGCAATACGCAGGAGCAACAAAGACTATGCCTGCTATGCTGCTAACGAGTTGGCACCACGATTTAGAAAATATCTGTGGAAGCGATTACTCTGTGTTTCAGCAGAGGATTGTTATGACCTTGTTACGAATAAGATTGTAGCACTCAAACAGGCTGATGACGCACAAAGCTGGCAGGACAAATCACCTCTATTCATTGAAAAGGCTCTCGGCATTCTTCTTGCCACAAGAAAGAATCGTGATGCTGATTATTTCGCCTGTAACCTGCTTAATTCAAGAGACAGGATAGAATTGCCAAAGGATGAATATGTCGGAAGTAACGCCGGATGTTACACCAAAAATGGGCATGACATGTTTTTAGTTGCCGGATTATTGGAACGTGCCATAATCGGCAAAGACGATATCAGAGCCGGTTATCTGGCCAATGAGTTAATGGTAAGGTATCGGGAGTTCCTTTGGAAACGGCTTATTATGATAGCAGGTAATCTCAACTATCAGGCTGTTACCACTGAAATTGTCGCATTGAAGAAAGCAGACGATATGCAACCCGGTAGTTCACCCAAATCATCCATTTTCGTAGCAAAGGCTGTTACCGTACTTCTGAAAGTTGTAAAATACGGATATTGCGGTTTCTATGCAAATGATTTCCCTTATCCTGCCACATGTTTGAAAGACTATGACAACAGATACATGTCAATACCTGATTATGTATTTGACTGCCATACCCATAAAGGGAAGCAAAGAGGAAAGACCAAAAAAGAATTTATCATTGCCGAACAATCCGCATTAACCCCTTACAAAGAAGGTGAATACGACCAATGTGGTTGGGACAGATTTTTCTATCTGGAGAAGAACGGATTCTATGACAAGGATCATATAACTCCGAGGCCGGATGAGAAAAAAATGAAAGAGATTGAGGACGGATGCGTACAGCAGTCCTTGTTTGATTGAATGTTTTAATTGATAACTAGTGTATATCCGATGCGTCTTTGGTGAAAAGCCGAAGACGTATCGGCATGTAAAGTTATAAAATTATGGGAAAGAAGGAAAGACAAGAATTGTTTTTGAAACATTTCCGTGAAAGTCATGGAATTGTTTCGTATGCCTGCCAGAAAGTAGGTATAACGAGAGCCTGTTATTACAAATGGCGGGACAGTGACCTTAAGTTCAAGGAACGTGCTGAGGAAGTAGAAGAGGAAACCATTGATGTAGTCGAATCTAAATTGCTTTCCGCAATCAATAATGATGATTTAACTGCGATAATCTTTTATCTGAAAACAAAGGGTAAGAAACGTGGTTATGTTGAGCGTGTCGAGCAGGATGTCAATGTCAATCCATTCGAAAGTTTGATAAAAGAATTGCCGGACAAAATAGAAGAATAATGGATCTGAGCGATAAGGCAGCCTTGTATATGCAGGCGTGGAGAGACGATTGGTGCAAGTTCTGTTCCGATGTGCTGAAAGCGCGTTTGGATAAAGAACAGCAGGATATTATTCACTCGGTTCAATACAACCGAATGACCGCTGTAGCCTCCGGAACTGCCCGTGGCAAGGATTTCTGTGCCGCTTGTGCCGCTATGTGCTTTATGTATCTTACTCCACGCTGGGTTAACGGAAGATTGGTAAAGAATACCAAAATTGCAATGACAGCTCCGTCCGGTCGCCAAGTAAAAGATATTATGATACCGGAAGTTTCCAGGCTATTCCGGAATGCTGGTTTCCTGCCTGGACGTTTATTGTCTTCAGGAATCAGAACCAACTACGAAGAATGGTTTCTAACGGGGTTCAAGAGTTCTGACGACAATATGGAAGCATGGTCTGGATTCCATGCCGTAAACACATTGTTTGTTGTTACGGAAGCCTCCGGTATATCAGAAGTTATCTACAATGCCATCGAAGGTAATTTGCAGGGAAATTCCCGTTTGCTAATAGTGTTCAACCCTAACGTGACCACAGGATATGCTGCACGTGCCATGAAGTCTGACCGTTTTGCCAAATTCAGGTTAAGTTCCCTTAATGCTGAGAATGTTGTAAGCAAGAAAATAGTTATTCCTGGTCAAGTTGATTATGAATGGGTGAAAGACAAAGTGGAAAACTGGTGCTCACCTATCCAGCAAGCTGACTTCAACGAAGGTGAAGGGGACTTCAAATGGGAAGACGGTCTATATCGGCCGAATGACTTGTTCCGTGTGAAAGTGCTCGGTATGTTCCCTAAAGTGGCGGAAGATGTGCTTATCCCCTACGAATGGATTGAAATCGCCAACGAGAATTGGAGGAAACTGCAAGAAAATGATTTTGTTCCAAAGAAAAGCTGCAAGCTTGGTGTCGATGTTGCCGGCATGGGACGTGACGACAGTGTGCTGTGTCTAAGATATGGCAACTATGTCAGTGAGTTTGAAGCGCACCAGTCTGCTGGAACGGCAGACCATATGCACGTAGCCGGAATGATAACCAGATATCTTGACAAGAAGGGTGCGAAAGCATTTATTGATACTATCGGCGAAGGAGCAGGAGTGTTATCTCGGTTGCAGGAACTTGGGTACCAAAATGTGTATTCTTGCAAGTTCTCCGAGAGCGCACGTGGGCTGCATGATATAACAGGCGAATACACCTTCGCCAACATGAGGGCTTATCTGTTTTGGGCGGTACGTGATTGGCTTAATCCCAAGAATGGGTTTGGTGCAGCTCTTCCACCCTGCGACAAGCTTATGGAAGAAGCAACGGAAACACATTGGGGATTTATGAGTAATGGAAATATTTATATAGAAAAGAAAGAGGAGATTAAAAAACGTATCAAACGTTCTCCCGACTGGTTCGACTCGCTCGCCAATACATTCTATTGCAATTATTATGCAACATTAAATGAAGAAGAAATTTTTCGCAATCTTTTATAGTTTGCAGTGCGATACTGCTTGAGAAAGGGCAGATCAAGAAACAAACTTAAAACTGTTTTCTGCTTTTAAGCATAATGAACACAGTGAGCTACTGCCAAACCAAACGTTCAGCAGTAGCTCATATGCTAAATTATTGCACATCGCGCACACAAAGGCAACCGCCCATACCATCACTGCCTATATCATCTCCATACATACGTATATGTTTATCACGTGCATGATATATATACCCAAAAGCTGTATAGTTTGTATTGGAGAAAGAGGTGCGGCAATGGAGGACATAATTATGGGTATATGTCCAGTCGTGATTTCCTACCAACCAACTGTTTCGGCATTCACAGTTTATAGTATGATATATATTATAGTCATTCATATTATACCCCAACGTTGTTCCCATCGCTACAATCATCAACGCCAACTCTCGTTGGTTGGGAAGTCGCCATACTGCTGTAGTATTTAAATTGGCTTCTCCATTTCCTTTATAATTTGCGGCAATAGTAGTCGTAGCGGTCTTTGCTTGAGTAGCATTTGTTGTTTGAAGCTTTTGATATTTTATTGAGGCATCTCCCCAATGTGAGCGATTACACGTTGCTGTGGCTTCTTCTGTATATGGTTGTGCAGCTACCTGGAATTTCTTATAGGGGCGATTGACCACGCTTCGTTCGTGATGCGGAGCCAATTCACGATAACTGAAGGAGCGCAGTGCGTTATCGGTCAGGAATACTTCTATCGTACGGTTATCTGAATCATAATGATAATACTCTCCGGCATTTGTACTGTAACTATCCGAGGAAGGCGTTGTCCCTAAATTCCGCACAACACGGACATAGCCTGCGTTACCAGCTTGCCTCTCCGGACCAAAAGAACAACCCTCTTCTGCCCAGATTACCCGATTATTACCATTCGTACTGGTATAAATTGGATAATTACTTTCAGATACATTGCCTTTCAAATTATCTGTTGAATATGGTAACAACGCTGCCTTGGCAGGCAAAGCCGGTTCACCAATCCATAACCCTAACATCTGGTCACGTGCCGGAGTGTACCAACGGAGTTCATCGTCTGTAATTGTACCGTCTCCGTTAAAATCCCGATTACGGGTCAGGCAAGCCAAGCAAGCCCACCCTGTAGTTAAACGTTTCTTTCCGGCTTCAAGTTTGGAATCTGTGTCGTCTAATAGAAAGCCATTCTTAGCCCAATTTACAGTACCTGTATTGTTTCCTATTTCAGTTATAGTATTCCCTCTTCCGTTTTTTGCATCAGAACTTTCTCCTGCAGGCGATCCATAAGGCAATCCTCCAATCTCATCGGTAAGCTCTACGCCATATTTTGCTATAGTCTGATTTTCCAAGTCATAGAAGCAGGCAATGGAGTGCTGTTGCAGTACATACACGGCAGTGGCGACGGCACTCTGTTTGTCTGCGCTGTATTGGAGGTCACTACCTAAACTGAAAGTACGGTCTTCGGCATTGATAAAGTCGCTTAATGCAATCGATGAACCATCAACCGGATTAGTTGTATAATAGTATTCATCCACAAAGCAGGTATAATAATCATTTCCCGTTTGATTCTCGTAGGCATGATCCAAGGCGGCAAATACATCCATTCTGTCATTTCCACCATAGCATGCCAAAGAACCTTTACCATCCTGTTTTTTAAACTCTATCCATTGAAGAAGTTTTTTGGCTTCTTCGATAGAGGTTGGTTGATTCTTATGGTTTGAATCTAACTTTCGAGTGGATGGCAGGTACTTGCAGCTGACATTGCCAAATGGTGTCTTGGCATAGATATAGACACCTTCGCTGATCTTGTTCTTCATCAGTTTCATCTCCACCTGCTCATAGTGCGCATCTAACTGTACACGTGCACCACCTTCAAAGACAATACCTTCTACGGCAGGATTCTTTTCCTGAGGATTACTTGTACCATCTTCCCCCTTCACCTCTACCACAATATCATTCACGCCATTTACAGTGACCGTATATTGATAATGGTAATCGCGGCGCAGGCTGAATTCATTGAATTTATTATTACTGAAATCACCCAAATGTAGAATATACTTGGTCTCGGCAGAGATATTGTCTCCCTCGAATTTGCCGGTTATTTCCACGTAGGTAGACTTTTCCGGGGCATTTTCAAATTGATAATGTCCCTCATGTCCCTCTTGAGAAGGGGTGTTTTCATATAGGTTCTCTCCATTATCATCCTTTCTCACCCGGTCACGGTCAGCAAATTCCCACTCTGTCTTATCACCGGTGTACTCCCGAATATTTTCGGGCAGATAGACCGTAAAGCTGCTCGGTGTCTGTGCATCGAAAGTCACCGTTTCCGTATCTATCATATTTAAATTATCATATCCTGCCCAACTGTCTTCAGCAGGTGAAACATACTCCGCACAATGACAGAACTTATAGCTTATAGGGGTAAAAGTTACATTCGTTCCACTCTTGAACTCCATCGACACTTTACACATCAGGCGTTTCAAGACGAAAGAGTTATCTTGATTTACAGCAGGATGTTCACCCGTCTGTTGCGAAATGAAATACTCGTTTTCATCATTTTCTTTCTTATAGGTAATAATTCCTTTTCCGGAGTTACTCTCATCTTCTTTGATTGTACACGCACCGGTACGGTTGTTTACTGAACCGACAAGTGGAAGATAACCGTCCACAGTAAACATATTACCGTTCCATTTCGGAGTCACCTTTTCCAAGAAATCCTGACGGTTTGCCAACTTACTTTCACCTATTTCAGGAAAGAAATCGATAAAGGAACCTTGGGCATTCCCGATCAGGTAAATATATACGTCACCGACAGGCATATAGAACTTGAAGTGTCCGCAAGTTGCATCATTTGCATCCGGTATCCACCCCCCTGTACTTCCTTCCAATGAAGTAAGCGGTGATTCAAAAAACTGGTACGCCAGTCGCTTGTCATTGCTCGGATCTCCACCGTTATTCTCATAAACGAAAACCATGATACCCGACAGTTGGGAATCCTTACCCTGCTGATCGGTTGCTCTAGCGGAACGGGTTACCACATGAGATGTGATTCCCTTACCCAGACTGAAGGGGATCTCCACCTCCACCATACGGTTCATGTCTACACCGTTTGCACCCTGCCCTTCCATCAACATATCGTCGGAACAGGCACTAAACACCCATAGGAGGGCGAAACAGACAGCTATACTTGCTATTTTTGAAATCTTATCCATAGTGCGTTATTATATTCAATTAAACTCAATAGAACCTCCGCCCTCTTGCCATTCCTGAATCATCCAATGCGGAGTGAGGGTAATATGCCCATCCAATGTAACGACCGAATAGATGCTGAGACAGTCGTTGGCTTTCACTGCGGGCAGGGGCAAATAGAATCTCTCACCCTTGTGCAGCTCTACACCCGTTTGATCGGCTCCATGCTGGTGAACCAAGATCTTTAGATAATAGCCGTCACCGACCGGTTTTGTCGCAGAAACAACCACATCCTCTCTAAGCTGACCGGTAGATATATTGGGGTTGGCAAAGAGATAGAATGACTTTTGAGGCAAATGCTCATATTGAGGGTTCGTCGGATCGTTTATATCTGCTTCAATCAAGTTGATATCCAGTCCTTTCATTTGCTCTGTATGTTCAGTGTCGCCATAACTCTCCGGTTCATCCGGCCAACCACTATTCAGGATAACGCGTCCGTTCAACTGGTGCAAGTGAGAATCCTGATAATCCGGATCTGTATCCCAATCAGACGGTGCAGATTCAGCCTCCCTGCGACCAATTAGTTCACTGTATGTATTGCATGGAAACAGATAGCCATATTCCGGCTCGTTATATAAGTAAAGCCCACGCCCCATATAGCAATCTCCTACGCCTGTCGTTGTAAAATAGAACTTCATCTTCGCCACGGAACGGGTCAGGGAGATACTTACAGAGCCGTTTGGGGTCACCTGTTGAGTATACTTACTTACCATTGGCAGCAGTGGGCTGGTGTATTTTTTACCGGTTTCGTCTTTGCTGTTTGTTTCTCCTCCCGATAAATAGGTTGCTGCCGGCAGTGTGGAGAAGGTCAAAGACTCCAAATCATCAGGAGTTACGGTAAGAGTCTCCAAATCAACTTCTGTCGCATCGGTTGATCCGGGAAGGTTATAGGCAGTATCCCCTGTATTGTTTATTTTCAGCCCTCCTGCTGCATTTTCGTTCGCAATGGTATAAAAGGTATGAGTTCCTGTCGGAAGCTTCATGGTGAATGTTACTGTTTGTTGATCTCCCGTAGTATTATCCACATAATGATAACCTAACAACTTCTCATCATCACTGAATACATACATACGGAGAGTTTGAATCTTGTATTCATTCTCTTCCAATTCAAGAATGTTCTCACCGTTCGCCCGGGTCTGTATCGTGATACGAACCGTTTCCATCGTTCCGTCCGGCTTTTGCTCCGGCGAATCGTCGGAGCAGGCAAAAAGAAGTGCTGTCCACCCGATAAACTGTACGTATCTGAGATAATATCTAAATAGTTTTTTTCTTTTCATCATGCGTCTTTCCCTTTAGAAATTATAAATCGGCATCTATGCGCTGGTCGTTCCAATCGGTTATCGTTACGGTAAATGTAATATTCGTGGTAGGTGAAGGAATCGTCGCTTGATAGTGATAGCTCTTTCCCTTCTCCCATAGGGCTGGACCTGCCTGTGGCAGTGGTACGTTGACAGTTCTCCTTGTACCATTATCATAAATCCAAGTCATAGAGAAAATCACTGATTCATCAATGCTTTGCGGAATAAACAGCAAGTCGCCGTAATTATCATTTGCAGCATCGTATGTGCCTGCCAGCAGGTGTTGACTTTGCCCTGCAACTAACTCAAACACTTCTGTTTGCAAAAAAGGAGCGTTTTCAGTTGCCCTTATCAGATTGCTCCAAGGAGTAGCTGAGTTTGAGGTGAAATCCCCTTTATAGGCAACGCCCCACAGCTTTACGCCCGTAATGGTCACCTTTGCATCGGTACTAATCGTAAAGCGTACGCGTGACAGCTCATGGCTAAAGGTGAGATCAACGGGAGATGGAGGATTTTCTACTTTATATGAGATGCCCGTTTGGCTTGCTGTCATCAGGTCGATGGCTTCCGTTCCTCGCTTTTGGGATGTATCGAAGTCAGTTACGGTGATAACACCGTCATCAGCGCAACTTGCTTTATCCTTCAAGCTTGCCGGATGGAGCGTATAGAAGTTATGTGCCGCGCCCGGTACCCAATAGCGGGTACCTTGATAGTGTCCGGCCGGCGTGACGGTCTCGGCATTAAAGAGGTTGTTCGCATTATTGAAGCCTCCCCAGACTAAGAAGCTTTCCATACCATCCTTATTGGCATCCACCGCTGCACGGGTCATGGTGGTAGCAAACGAGATGGGGGCAGCATCTGCTACCGGTTCATCGACCGTAGAAACACAACCGCCCGTCAGCAGGCTTCCCAGTAGAAGGGTCAAAGAGAATATGTTTTGTTTCATCATCATCTCATACGTTTTAATCTGAATATGTGTGACTATAAGGGGACATTCAACCCCTTATAGCCTATATCTCCGCTTTCCTATCTCCCCTATCCGTATAAATTCCCTAAACGGAAACAGGTGGAAGCGGGGTTGTATGGATTAGGGTACTACAGGTTGTGTAGGGTTAACAGGTTGATCTGATGTTGCATCTTTCCAAGGATCTACACTCACAGTAAATTTAATCTTCTGCTGTCCAAGATCCGGTTTAATATTATCTCCATTGATAGTCGCTGTATAGTTGTAACGATATCCGGGCATCCAAGTGTTTGCCTCGCTTATTCCTGCAATATTCTCATCAACAGCTAAAGTAGCTTCAAAATCAGCTTTTTCATTCAGACCTGCACCAGTGATGGATGCAGTGAAAGTTACTTTCAACAGATTAGTACCTGCTTGCGGAATAACCAACTTAGATTCGGATGAAACTGTGTAGTTCTTAGCTCCATCTGCGACATCTGCTATACCTTCGTACAAATAATCATTGTTAGTGCTGCCAGTCCATACTATTGTATTGCTAGCTTTAGTATAAGTACAAGTAGCCGTATGTAAAGCTTTAAACTTCAGTTCACTAATACTCAACGTATATTCATCTCCATCTGTAGTATTAAAAGTGAACTTTACCTGTGAAAGCATGTGGTGGAAGGTCAAATTTACAGCTTCCTGTTGAGAAGCATCTAGGTTACACTGCATTTTTGTTACCGCAGCAACCAAGTCTTTTGTATCATCCGGAGTATAGTCAGTAAATGTCAATTCTCCATCATTGGCATTGAATGATACTGCAGAGGTTGCTAATTGGCCATCATTTCCATTTGCATACGCACCAAAGGAATAGAATTTACCAGCTTGCCAATAATATTGTGCCGACCGCGACTCGTTGTTGAAGATTTGTGTGTCATAATTGTCAGCTGCATTTCCAAACCTACCAAACACATAGAACGAGTTCAATTGGTTGTTGTTATCTAACTCCGTTACCTGCCTTGTATTATTCTCCACAAACTGATTAAACTTGATGGCTCTGTTCTGAGCTACATCCGTCACTTCTTCATTTGTACAGCTAGAAAATGCCGCTACGGCCATTCCTAACAAAAAAAGATTCGTTTTCATTTCGCTTTGATTTTTAATATGAATATTAATTGTTAACTAGTTTCATTAAATAGGTAGTGGAATATCGATAAAATCGCCCCAGCCTTCGACTGTGGGATCGAACGCTCCACTGCCTTCTAACCCCTCTTTGTCCGAGATCTCGATTCCATCTACCACAATAACACCGCCACGAGGTTGCCCCACCACTTGGTCGGTCACATCAAACTCGAAATTCTTGAACTTGCCGTTATAGAGCTTTACCTCCAAGTTCAGCGTGAAACGCCGCTCCGCCCTGATGTAATGATCGCCCGGATAGTTGGGCACACCGAAAGTATTCACCCGGACTTCCGCCCCGTAATCCTCCTTCGTACAGTCGAAGAGGATTGTTGCAGTCTCATCACCCGTATGTCCATCCTTCAGGTAGACGCTCTCTGCCATACCAGCCAATGCGCCTCGTGCCAAGGCCACGTACTGCAATCCTTTCTTAAACTCGTAGCGTATCAGGTAAGTATACACCAACGGTTTCATCCTGACTGGCAATTTCACCGGCTCCAAGGTGCGCTCTGTTTCGTAGTTCTCCTCGTAATTTCCATAGAGCATATCCGGCTGGTTCATGGTACGCTCGGAAGCGTGCGGCTTCTGGAAGTTGCCCCTGCTCACGGTACGGGTAGTTGCTGAAGCTGTGGCTACAGCTGTTAGGTCGTTGAACACGATATATTCTGTATCATTATTATAAAAGAGCAACGAAGCCATTCCCTCCGGCAGGGGAAGACGTCCGCCCGTTGCGGGAATATTGCCTTCGCCAGAACGCGCTGCTTCCTGATACGTCACCAGACGTACACCTCCGGCAACTTCTGGACGCAGTTCATCGTAGCTGCCCTTCCACTCCGACTTCCACTCCTGTTTCCAGTTGTGATCGTAGGGACGTTCCCACTCCTGCTCCCAACTGAATTGCGCATCCACCTTGACACTGGTCCCGTGCTGATCGTGGTCATAGCACAGGTCCTTCCGACAACCTGTACACAGCAAAAGACACAGTATCCCCATATGCCCCCATTGTATTCTCATCTGACACCTCCTTTCTTTCTGTCACCGTTCCACAGCCGCCACACCAGGGAAAACTTTAGCTTTAGTGGGCCAAAATAGTTCATCCGGCTGCTCTGCTGGTAGACATAATGCCCGTCGATCGGCAGATACTCTTCGTACCAGGCATGCATGAACCCCACGCCGACACCTGCCTCGAAAGAGAGCTTACGGCTTACCGGGAACATATAGCCATAACTTAGACCGGCAATCACAGCCTCGCCCTTATAACCATCCTTGCCATTCTCCAAATCGTACCAAGAGAATCCGCCAAAAAGCCCCACGTAATGACCGTGCCACGGACGCTTCGCCTTGAACCAATACCGCCCTTCCGGGCTTATGGTAGCCAACTGATAATATTTATGCTTATGATTGTTCTTCCACCAAGCCATCTCCCCTTCCAAATTGACAGACCATCGGTCGTTGATAAGATACTCCACCTCCAGCGAAGGCATGAGAGCAGCATCATACAGAAGATTGGTCTTTAGAACCAGTTGGTGCGACATTTCCATGTCGGTACGTGCTCCTTTGGACACTTCATCACCATGAAGGTCATGTTTGCCCTCTGCCAACTCTGACTTATGACATACCCCGCCCTCGGAGTTATTTTCACATGAACCCCCCCGAACGGCGCCGGCCGCCTGTGCCGGACAGACACATCCACCACTGAGAAAGGCGGACAGTAATATCAAAACTCCAAGTTTCATATCCGTACATGTTTGAATTTTAAGAATCACCAAAGTTCCATTCATTTCTCCCTCTCAAGGATCATCGTTGCAAATATAGTATATTAATATAAAATAACAAATAGATAAATAAAAAAATATAAGCTAAAATTATAAATAGTATAAATTATTTTCTTGATTTTTTCCATAAAATAGTATATAAAATATTAATACACAATGATGTAAACATTTCGTCAAGAAAACTATTTTTACCTAATATCTATGTATTTTTTGCCAACATTTGTTTCAATATTAAGATGGCAGATAAAATAAAAAACAAATATTCTTTTATTTGTTTTTCAAATAAAAGAATTATATTTGCGACATAGCATTTGGTGCTAACGTGCTCCTTCACGTTACCGGATAGTGCGTATTGTATTATCCGGTTTCTTTTTGGAGCAGTATTATGTGTAACTAACCACCGTATGAAGGAGTACGGAACTACATTATGAACACAATTAAAATTTTTGAGAATGAGCAATTCGGAAAGGTAAGAATTGCAATGAGTGAGAATAACGAACCTTTCTTTTGCTTAGCAGATGTATGCCAGATTTTGGATTTGATTCCCAGTAAGGTAGCGCAAAGATTAGATAAGGATGTACTTTCAAAGTATCCCCTTGAAACAGCGGGTGGAATCCAACAGGCAAATTTTGTTGATGAGGATGGTTTGTATGATACAATATTGGATAGTCGTAAGCCTGAAGCTAAAAAGTTCCGCAAATGGGTAACAAGCGAAGTGTTGCCATGTATCCGTAAGACAGGTGGCTACATCGCTACCAAAATGGACGACACTCCAGAAGAAATCATGGCACGTGCGCTTATTGTGGCACAAGAAACACTGAAACGAAAAGAACAGCGTCTTATAGAGGCTGAGCGGAAGATCCAAAAAGATGCTCCTAAAGTCCTTTTTGCTGATGCTGTCTCAACTTCACATCGCTCTTGTTTAATTGCTGAACTGGCTAAAATATTACAACAAAATGGGGTGAATATCGGTCAGAACCGTTTGTTTAGCTGGATGCGCGAGAATGGTTATCTTTGTCAAAAGGGTGACTACTACAATCAGCCGACGCAGAAATCTATGAAATTGGGACTTTTTGAGCTGAAGCAAACCACCATCAACAAGCCGGATGGTACCATGCTTGTCACGACCACGACCAAAGTAACCGGCAAAGGACAAGTATATTTCGTGAATAAATTCCTATCCAAATAAAAAACAAGCGGTGCGAAGCTGCGCCACACAACAGTATAACAATGGACGAAATTACCACAATCCTTGACAGTACAAGACCTGTTTCTGACATTATCAGTGATTTGAAAGAAAAATCAGTAGATGTGCCGGAATGGAGCAAGTCGCTGAAAGATTACGATCCTTCCAGACATAAAATTGTAACTGATAAATTTTCTCGTAAAGACAAAATAAGATCTGATGGAAGAGTCGAGCCGGCTTCGCGTATTCATCTTGGCCTGGAGAAACTGCTTGTGAAACGTATTACGGAATTCGCTTTCGCTATTCCCGTCAGACGTGTCTACCATAATACGGAAGAAAATAAAAAACGCCAGCAGATAACCAAAGCTATTGAAGCAATCTATAAATATGCCCGTATAGATTCCGAAAACATCAGACGTGGCAATGCCTATTTCGCATCCTGTGAAATTTTCACTATCTGGTATGTGGTAGAGAGACCCAACACACTATACGGATTCAACAGCAAGTATAAGCTGAAATGCAAGACATACTCGCCAATGGACGGGGTTAGATTATATCCCTTGTTTGACGAGTGGGGAGACATGATCGCCATGTCCTTCGAATATAAGAAGAAGATAAAGGATAAGGAGGTCACTTTCTTTGAGACATATACCGCTGACCGTCATTACAAGTGGAAACAACAGGGGGAAGCCAGCTGGATTGCTGTTACAGATCCCGAAAGGATTATCCTCAAAAAGATTCCCGGAGTTTATGCATACCGCCCCGCTCCTGTTTTTCATGGACTAGAGCATATCCGTGAGGAAATTGAATACACGCTCTCCCGTAACTCAGACGTGATAGCCTACAATTCCGCCCCCTTACTGAAAGTGACAGGCGAACTTGTCGGTGACGAGGACAAGGGAGAGGCCCGCAGATTGTTCCGTCTAAAGAATGGCGGTGACATAGCTTATGTTTCATGGACCCAGGCCATAGAAGCCCTGAAATATCATGTGGATACATTGCTCAAGCTTTTCTTCATGCAGGCCCAGATGCCAGACCTATCTTTCGAAAACATGAAAAGTCTTGGTAACATAGGTTTTGATGCCAGACAAATGATATTGTCTGACGCCCATCTGAAAATCGGGGATGAGTCAGGTGCCTGGATAGAGTTCTTTGAACGGGAGTGTAATGTCATCAAAGAATTTCTGAAAATGATGAATACTTCATGGGCTGATGAGATTGACAATATAGAAGTTGAGCATGTCATTACTCCGTTTATTCAGAATGATGAGGACGCGCTGATTAACAGATGTATGAAAGGGAATGGAGGCAAAGCGATATTCAGCCAGCTTGAATCCATCAAAATGGCAGGTTACTCCAGTGACCCGGAAAAGTCATTGGATCAGATTCAAAAAGAAGACAAAGCAGCCCAACAGGCAAGAATAAATAGCGTATTTAACGAAGGATCAGAATAATGAAGAAACAGGAACTTATTGATTTTCTGAAGCGATACAACCACTGGCGCAAGGGTGCGGACATTCCGATGCCGAGGCCGAAGGATGTTAGCGTGGCGATTGAAGCTGCCATAGCCGTGATTCAGGATTCTGACGAGGATGTGGCGGAGTTTATTTTGAATGATTATGAACTTATTAAATAAAAATTGAATTATGAAGAAGTACATTGGAACAAAACAGATTGAAGCAGAACCTATGACAAGAGGTGACGCGTGGGGAAAACATCTTCTTAGAGAAAAACCGTCAACGGAAAATTTTGACGATGAGGGTTATCATGTCCGTTATGAAGATGGATATGAAAGCTGGAGTCCTAAAGATACGTTTGAAAAGGCGTATAATATTGCCGAAACACCAGTTGACCGTATGCAGATAGAAGCCGAAGAACTCAATGGAAGATATGTAAAGTTGGCCGCTTTCATAGATTCAGGGAAAATGGATGAAGTAGTTAATGATATATACAACAAGTGTTTACTGGAAATGCAGTGCTATACTATGTTTGACTATATACGGCTTCTTGATACTCGCATACAGCGTATGCAAGGTTCTGATGGTGCTAAAGTAATAAAGATGAATTTTGGTATGGCTATTATGGCTCTCAAAGCAGGTTATCCAATTCGTAGAAAGGGCTGGAACAGAGATTATCTTCCTCCACATATTGAAGAATATCCAAAGTACACACCTTTTGAAAGAGTTGAATATAATGAAGAATTTGACTTGACTTATATTCTACTTAACGATGGAAGTGTTGCTGTAACAGATGGTGTCTTTTACGAGAAAGTTTCTAAGCACACGTGGATGAAAGACTTAAAGGGCTATGCCGTTTCTTCATTTGAGATAAATGGTAACAAACGCCCTTATAGATTGCAGAATTTTTTATTTGATAAAATTCCAGAAGGACGTATTGTAGACCATATTAATGGTAATAAATTGGATAATAGATTATGTAATCTACGTTTTGTTTCCCCAAGAGAAAATATTGCAAATAGCTCATCAAAGAGTGGCTCAACAAGCAAGTATAAAGGTGTGTCATTTGATACAAGTAGGAGTAAATGGATTTCCTCTATACAAATAAACGGTAAAACTAAACATTTGGGGCGTTTTGAAAGTGAGGAAGAAGCCGCTAAGGCATACGACAAGGCTTCTTATGCAGAATATGGCGTATATGCTAGGTTAAATTTTCCACAAGATGTCCTTCCAAAAATGTTTGTCATTAAGCAAATCCCGGCTCATATAGAAAGCGACATTATTCCAAAGATGCAATCTCTTCCGCAATCAGCAAAAGACCTTATTCTGAAAGGCAAAGGATTCATTGACTATACAAGCCAATGTCTTATCTACAATGAGAATACCGGGCGTGCTGATTCATGGGTTCCGTCTATCAGTGATGTGTTTGCCGAAGATTGGGAGATTGTTCTATAGCCTATCTGCCACGTGTAGAAAGTGTAACTGGTGCGTTGGATGTCTGTAATGCTGGCGCACCTTGCTAAATAAGTAAATAGTATGAAAGTACCAATAGATAATATGACTTTCTCCGAAAGCGAATATCGCCGTGGGGATAAGGTCTGGAAAGCCCGGACACTTTACGATTTTGCTAAAGCTAGGGAATACCCTGTACGTGATATGCCATTGTGGAATATAGACCTGACTGTTGAACCATTTGAGTGTAGTCAGCTTCATAGCTTCATCTTTCAATGCAAACGTGTTCGTGATTGTTCTTTAGACTACCCTATTATATTGGATGAAGTAGGACAAATAGCAGACGGATACCATAGATTATGTAAAGCTATCTTGGAAGGTAGAAAAACGATTAAGGCTATCAGACTACTGGAAATGCCGGCACCTGATAGAATTGAGGAGGAATAAATATGAAAAGACATTCAAAGGTAATTACTGTAGAATATGTTGTACAAGATTGCCCTATCTGTGGTAAAATTATAGTGAAGCATTATTTATATCCGATGGTTGATAAAAGAAAGAACAAATTTGTATATGGCAAAAAAGGAAATAATACAATCTAAGTATCATTGTCGGGATTGCGTACATAGCTATGACCGACATGAGAAAAACTTGAAAGGTGAGTTCTTCATGTGCCGTTGTCCGTTTTTTGCTTCCAGTCGTTTCCTTAACCTTGACGTATGTGACGACTTTAAGAAGAAAATGAGCCAATCTTAAAAACAGAACAATGTTTTTTGCCTTGCCCCGTAATTTTTCCGACCGATCTTGTGAATATCTTAAAAATAGAACAGTAGCATGACGAAACCGAACATTCCAAATCAGAAGAAGAAATATCAGGAACTCAACAACCGGCTAAATAGATATACAGCCCTTATCGAACAAATATATGAATCCTTGAATTTGGGAGCCGCCAAGATTGTGGAGGCAACAGAATACACCGCTGACGGCGACAACCCGTTCAGTTTTTCCGATTATCCCCAGACACAGAAGCGCATAAATGATCTACAGGCACAGTTTGTTGACGATATTCACGCAGTCATCTATCGAGGGACTTCCGAGGAATGGAAGAACAGCAATATTGTGCAAGACCTGATAGCAGATAAGGTATTGAAAACCTACACCGCCACTATTGACAAAGAGAAGTATAAAGTCCTCTATCAAACCAATTCTGATGCTTTGAAAGCATTTCAGAACCGCAGGGACAGAGGGTTTGATGTATCAGCCAAACTTTGGCAACAATCCACCCTTTACAAGGAAGAATTGGAAGCTGCTATATCTTGCGCTATTCAGAAAGGAACAAGTGCTATTACTTTGAGCAAACAAATCTCTAAATATCTGCTTGATTTTCCATCGCTACAAAAAGACTACAAAGAGAAGTACGGAAGTGCAGAACACCTAAAAGATTGTGAATACCGTTCTATCCGGTTGGCTCGGTCTGAAATCAATATGGCTTATAGAACAGCCGAGAACGAAAGATGGGAACAAATGGATTTCGTTGTAGGTTATGAGATTAAACGCTCCGGCAGAAAGTTCCCATGTCCCGTGTGCGAATCGCTCGCTGGGAAGTATCCGAAAGACTTTGTATGGACCGGTTGGCATCCGTGCTGCTATTGTTACAAGATTCCTATCCTCAAAACAGAAGAAGAATTCTGGGCATGGGACGGGCGCAGCGAAACAAGTGCTGATAGTGTGAACCAAGTGAAAGATGTGCCGGACAGCTTCAAGAAATGGGTTCTTGATAATCATGGAAGAATTGAAGTTGCAAGCAAGCGGAATACTTTGCCATATTTTTTGCATGACAACAAATCTATCTGCCAAAAAATAACAATTGAAAATTCCGTATCAGAAATAGTGAGCAGGGCTTTACTCGTAGGGGATGAAGTACAATCTATAGCTGAACGAATAGCGATTAAGAATGGAGGTTTTGTTACTCCTATAAATTTTAAGAGTAAAGATTCTATCATAAGGAAGGTTACTACTGAAAACATAACGCCATATGATATAAAAGATGCAGTAAGGACGACTATCATTGTACCGAAATCTCAAATAGAAAATGTATTGGAAGAATTGTCAGGTATGGACGTGTTTTTACGGCTTAAAAGACAGAAAGCAGAATCTTTTATGGGATATAGTGGAAACATTGTAAATATCAAGACTTCAAATGGATTAACGGCAGAAATACAAGTTAATACTGAGCGAATGATTTATGCCAAAGAGAAGCCAGAAGTTGCTATGCGTATTCTTGGGAAAAATAGATGGGATGAAATCCATAGGCAGACCGGTATGAGAGGAGGGCTTGGGCATAAGTATTATGAAGAATGGCGTTTGCTCGACAAGGCAAACAATGCAGCTCAAAAAATAGCCCAAAAATCAGTTGAATATTACAGTCATTTCCAATAAAAATTATTATCTTTACATATAAATATGGATCAAAAGACTCTACAACAAAAGCTGGTTGCAGGCGAATCTGTCTATTTATTAGACGATTTTGAAGAGGCTGCCGTACATCTTATGTATGAAGAAGACACTACTAAAGCGTTCATCAAACATAAGGGGCATAAAGAAATAAGCATATCTCAATCCAATGAAACGGTATGTGAAATTATTCTTTCAGGTAATGAGATAACTAAGACAGAATATGATGAATACTGAAAACGAATTATTGAAAAAGGCATTGCAAATTGCGACTGATGCGCATATGCATCAAGTAGATAAAGGAGGTATGCCCTATATCTTACATCCTATTCGTGTTGCAAATAAATGCAAAACAAACGAAGAACGCATGGTTGCCCTGCTGCACGATACAATTGAAGATACAGAGGTTACAGAGGCCTATTTGTTATCAGAAGGCTTCCCCCGCAATATAGTTAATGCCATCCTTTCTGTAACCCGTAATAAAAACGAAAGCTATGAAGATTTCATAAAACGATCCAGGCTTAATCCTATAGGAAGACAGGTTAAATTACATGATTTAGAAGATAACATGGATATAACACGCTTAAATGAACTCACAGAAAAAGATATTTGCAGATTAAACAAATACCTAAAGGCTTATAAATATCTCAAAGAATAATCTCTGATGTACAATTATATTCAGTTTCACGATACGAAGTACCGGATTACTCCCGTGTCGTGCGTTTTTATCTGGTATAATGGTATCTCATAGAAAGCACATATACTGTCACTATATCATCATGCACCGAATAGATGATACGATGTTCAGAATAAATCCGCCGCGACCAATATCCAGCTAATTCATATTTTAATGGCTCCAGCTTGCCGATTCCTGTATATGGGTACTCCGCGATATCTTTCAGCAAATCGATTATCTTTTTCATGATAGCCTTATTACCTGATTTCTTCCAATATTCACGGTCTTTTTCCGCCTGTTCAAGGAAGATTTAAAACCAATCATGTCCACTTCAAAAATAATATTCGATGCAGCAGTTTCCGAATTAGAAAACTTTGGCACAACATCTTGACGGACTATTTTCCCAATCTCATCAGCCAAATCACCTGCTATTTGTTTGCAAATCTCGAAGTTTTTTACGAATATTGTATATTAATTATGTATCATCATTTTATATTAATAGCTTAATAAGCTTTAATTAATTAAATGTCAACAGTATACATAATCTGTCAAACATATTTTCAACTCTTTTAATTCATTAACAGGTTATGACCAAAGAAGAAACGTTACAGCTAAAAGGAATCGCCATTCTGATGATGTTATTTCTCCATCTTTTCAATACGACAGCCAATGTAGAACAATGCCAGACTTATATTTATTTTTGGAATGGGAAGCCGCTTGTATTAGCATTGAGCCGGGTGGCAGCCTTCTGTGTTCCAATATACATATTTCTCAGCGGATACGGACTTGCCATCACTTATAAACAAAATCAAAGAATCATGAGGTCATGGAACCGCATCTTCAATCTTTATATAAACTACTGGATCGTATTTTTACTATTCATTCCATTGGCCTGCTTCATAAGACCCCAAAATTATCCAGGAAACTTGACGGAATTTATTTGTAATTTTATTGCATTGGATTGCAGCTACAATAGAGAATGGTGGTTTTTTCTTCCTTATGTCTTGCTTGTTATTAGTTCCAAACATATATTCAACATTTTGGATAAGCTGGATCTCAAAACAACTCTTACAACCGTCACGGTGCTGTGCATATTATACATTATTACAAATACTATCGGAAAATCTATATTCCGTACCAGTCAACCACTACAGGTTGTTGCATGGTATATTACTCTTTTATTCACATTCATTTGCGGAGCCTTATTCGCCCGTTACAACATATTTGAATATTTCCAATCTTATTTTTCCCAATATTCTTCTCCAAAGAGGAATTTTCTATTGATCTGTGGTCTGTCAACTCTTTGCATACTTAGAATGATGTTAGGTCCCAGTATGCTAAATCCATTTTTTGTGATACCTTTCTTAATATGTTATGTTTGTATGAAACATAACAAACATATATCTTGGATGTTGCGGTTTTGGGGAAGACATTCCACCAACTTGTGGCTGGTTCACACTTTTTTTGCATACTATTTATTTCACGACTTCATATATAGTTTCCATTATCCCATTTTAATATATCTGGTATTACTCATTATATCATTAGGAAGTTCGTATGTCGTTAGGTTTATACATCACCCCATAAAATCCATAACAAACAATTTAATTAACTGCCGCTAAGTTAAAGACTCAGTGGTGTCCAAAAAACCTTGGTGATAGCTTGGCATTTCCTGCCATATAACCAGCGAACATACTAAAAAGATACACTAATTATCATAAAAAAGCGATTAATTTATTTGAATATCAAATAAATTAGTATATTTGCATATGAATAGCGTATGGAGATGTACGCCACGTTGTGACCCGTTTCATTATAGCACAACAGGACATGAAAGCTCATTGCTCTAAGAGTGTTTTTAAGTTCTACGGAAATAGTCTGCTGGCATACATTTACCGTGCAGACTATTTTATCTAATAACTTAAAATTCATTCTACAATGGACAGAAGACAACAAGTTTTTGTAAAGTTGAAACTTAAAGCGAAGGCGTTAGGGTTCAACTCAAAGGAATTAAAGGGTATCGCCGCCAAGATTGCCGATAACCTTGAATCCCAAGAAGATGCCTCCGAAGAGGATGTAAACGCAGAGATTGACGAAAAGATCGAAGCGGTTCTCCCCTACCTCACTTTCGGCCAGTCGCAAGCCAACCGTCTGCTTGACGAATGGAAGAAAAACCACCCCGAAGCGGAACCGGACGATGAACCGAATGACAACTTTCCGGATGATACTCCGAAACCAGCTTCAAAGAAGAAACCCCAAGACAAAGAGGAAAACAAGGACGAAGAGCCTGCATGGTTCAAAGCTTACAGAGAACAACAGGATGCCCGATTTGCTGCATTGGAGGGAGAGAAGACCAGCTCCTTGCGCAAAAGCAAACTTGAAAGTCTCTTGAAAGATACAGGCACATTCGGCAACCGCACATTAAAAAGCTTCTCTAAAATGAACTTTGAGAATGACGAGGAGTTCGAACAGTTTCTATCTGAAGTCGAAGAGGATTTAAAGGCTTACAACCAGGAACGTGCCGATGCCGGCCTCTCCACATTGGGAACGCCGCCTGCGGCAGGAACAGGAAAGCCTGATAAAGAAATTGAATTATTAACGGATGCAGAAATTGACAGTATTGTCAATAACTTCTAACCGCATCAAAAAAAGTAAAGGACAATGCCAGGAACAGTAAATTTGTCAAACGAGCTTGAATCGTTTGAGACCGGAATGGATTCAGTGGTTATCCGTCGCAAAGGTGGAAGAATTATCGGTGGCCGCTCTCTGAACATGGAAGGCTTCAATGAAAAATATGTAAAAGCCGGACATATTATCATCCGCAGTACAAATGATGAATATGACTACAAGCCCATGCCCGTGTCAGATAATGCGTATTCCTCACTTCCTGAGAATTACGAATATGCTGGAATATGGGTGCGCACGACACCTGCAAGTGATGCAAGAGGAGCCATCCAATATGACGGAGAGATCAACGACAAGGCCCTGCCCTACCCTATTGACAGTATCAAAGCTTCCTTGAAGACCGCACTGCCTTCATTATATTTCATGCACGATTAAACATAAAGGAGGAAAAATAAAATGATTGCATCACAATTTGCAGATTTATCCAAGCGTATTTTCCCGAAGTTACAGAATATCGTGGAAAAAGAGAGAGGCGAGCGCAATGGTGCAAAAAAACGCACTTACTTGCATAAGACCATGTTACGTAAAGTATATTCCGCTGACCAGAAATGGACCAGCGCATCTGTCGATACCACATACGTAAGAGCGGACACCGTTTCCATGAACTCTCCGCTTCCCATCAAGAAGCGTGATTCACTGGCCCATGCCAGCGGCACACTGCCCAAACAGGGTATCTCCCGTATAATGGAAGAATCCGACATCAATACTATCAACATCATGAAGGCCCAGGGTGCAAAATGGACACAAATAGCATCCAAACTGACGGAAGACCCTTTGTTCTGCTCCATCGGGCTGGACGAATCCAATGAGGCGAATTTTCTGACAGCCTTATGCGAGGGGGTTGTAGCGGTTGAGGATCTGACCAATATCGGAACAGCACTGCGTGTCAATTTCGGTTACCTGCCGAAAAACGGATTTGGTGTGACCACTCCCGGCGAGATAACCTTGGATGACATAGAACGTGTGCTCGCCGCAGCTGACGGAGACGGCAATTCCATATCAGTCATCTGTATCGCCCTGTCAACCTACAAAAAACTGCGCCAGACACAAGGAGCCAAAGAACTCGCCGCCACATACAGAGGGCAGATTTTCGACAGTGATACCTCGCTTCCCACTCCTACCTCATCATTGTTTGACGAGGCTTTCGCCGACCAATATAACGGTGTCAGATTCCTGAAGATTGACCGTTCGATCATTTATGAGAAAAACGGTGTACGCAAGGCTTACAAACCGTGGAACGCGAACCGCTTGGTTTATCTGACTACCGAAAATGTCGGCAGTTTGGTCTGGGGGACATTAGCAGAAAAGACAAGCCCGGTGGAAGGAGTGGTTTATACCACAGTTGATGAGATGAAACTTATCAGCCGTTTCAGAACCGCTAACCCTTTGGTGGAAACTACCGCTGGACAGATGCTTGCGCTTACCGTGATTGAAGGAGTAGACCAGATTTATTATCAGGATATCACCGATGCACAAACTGTTGACGCAGAAAAGGAGGCCCAAGATTCAACAGATGTGAAAGTCACCATCTGGGGACATACCTACAAAAAAACGGAGTTCGTTCAGGAGCTTAACAAGATAACTGGTGGCAAGCTGACTGCGAAATCTGCCGATGAAAAGATCATCGCCCGTGTCAACGAACTGAACGATGAAGATGAAGCCACTTTAAAAGCCACAGTGGAATCACACAAGTCTGAATAATGTATGAAAACGATCCTGCAAGCATTGAAAGATGAAGTCCACTACAAATTAAGTAGTGGCTTCTTTGAAAACCGTTTGCTTGAAAGAAGTCTGGACGGAAATGAAATATGCACCATCGACATTCTTAAAAGCAAACCGTTCAAAGGTGCTGTGGCCGACTGTCTCATGAGCCTGATTCAGATGCCCAACTTTACAGAAGGAGATGTTTCCTTAAGTCTATCTGACAAGGATAATATACTGACGTTGGCCAACGGCATCTATAATTCAATAGGCGAAACAGAAAAAAACATTGGTGAACCGATAGTCTATATAGGAAAATAATCATGATACTTGATGATAGACCACATAAGCTGCAATATCTTATTACCACTCCCGGTTACGAAGACAAGAGCGGCGATTACCACCAGGGTGAAAGCCGATGGGAAGGTGATATCCCATGCCGGAATGTTCCGGCCGGAAAAGCTGAACAAAAGCAATTTGAGGACGGAGCAGTCCGTACCTATTCAGCCACGATACGTCTTGATGCTGAATGCCGGGAATTTACTGTTGGAGATCGTGTGAAGTTATTCCTGTCAGGAGATATCGTTAGAGAATGTGAGGTCAAAGGGTTTCATCGTTATCAACTATATGCGAAACTATGGGTATAAAAATGACGACACCTGCAAGTCGGATAGACACCCTTATCAATAAGGAAAAAGAACGTGTTGAAATGTTAACTGTCCGCGCCCTCTCCTACCTTGGAGAATTGTGTGTGATCGAAGCAAGGAACAGACCGCAGGAGATAAGCTGGTATGACCGGTCAGGAAACTTGCGCAGTTCGATTGGCTATGCCATCATCCACAACGGAAAAATACTTGAATACTCAGATTTCACACAAGTACGACAAGGTAATGAGGGAGTCAGGAAAGGCAAGGCACTTATTGAGGAATTGTCTAAAAAATTCGCGAATGGCTACGCACTTGTTGTAGTAGCCGGAATGAACTATGCTGAATTTGTGGAAGCAATGGAAAATAAGAATGTACTTGCATCCGCCGAACTGTTTGCAAGAAAGGAACTACCGGGAATGATGAGTAAACTGAAAAAGCAACTTGCATCATGATGAAGTCTGATATTGAAATCAAAGATGATATTTACAAACACATCAAAGGTTCCCTTTTGGAAAAAGTCGTGAACGGAAAACTTTGCAAGGCATCAAAAAGACCATCCAACTCTGACAGGGAGGATATAGTCATATCAATCCTTGAAAATGGAAGCGGACAGATACAGGAAGCTTTCGTGAATGTGAACATTTATGTAAAGGACAATATCCGTAATGGCGAGGCGGAAATGAATGATGCACGCTGTAGAGAACTTTGCAAAGTCGCTATCCAAGTATTGGAAACAGGGCATGGAGAAAGCTACCGCTTCACGCTGAATAAACAAAGGGTGCTTGAAGTGAACGGAAAGAACGAGCACTTCATTAACAATAAACTATTATATTCATTCAATAACGAATAAGATCATGGAATTATCTTGGGGAAAATGTACTATCAAAATTGGAAAGCTGCAAAGCAGCGGAGAAGCTCCTTCATCTTGGATTGATATACCGACACCTGTCGAGAACTCTACAAAATTGACACCTACAAAAGGTGCGAAGAAAGAGGCCAAGATTGAAGGTGGAGAAAACGAGGCTGTCAAGTATGCGGCAAACACCTATACGTTTGAGTTTGAAATCCGGGCTGGCAAAGGCCGTAGGAAACCGGTGGAAGATACAGATGGTGTGATTACAGGTGAATACGCTGTCAAGCTCCAGCCTGAAGACAAAACTGTTGAAGGTATCATAATCGACAGAAGCGTGTTGTCCTTGGAGGATACATACGACACAGATAATGGCACCAAGTGGAAATATACCGCTGACGTATTGAAACCTAAGACCGGCAATCAGGTAAAATTCGAAGTCGTAAATTTTAATGGTGCCGGCAGCCTTCGAGTGATCATCACAGATGATGGCGGAGCCGGCATGTGGAAATTATCTACAGAAACGGACTGGCATCATAGCGGTACTTCAATTACCACAAAAGCCGGTCTTGTGACAATCATATATAAAGATATCGAAGGAAAAACACTGCCTACACAGACATCCGCTACTGTTAAAGATGGGGAAACAGTTGAAGTAAACGCGGTGTACACTTCTGCCGGATGATAATTTTCCATTCAGAGAACAGGCAAACGGAAAGACGTCCTTTACAGGTTGGAGGATAAACCTGCATCAAATTTATGATTTATGAATGACAAAGAGCGAAATATTGAGATGGATGTGGCCGACGCCATCATGGAAAGACCTGCCGGCTTTACCGTTGGCAAGCGGTCTTTCTTTATCCATCCCGTCACACTCGGCAAAATGTATCTTTTGGCCAGATTATTTGATTCCCTCGAAATAAGCAAACAGGTTGTTTCCACCAATCCTTATATGGAAGCCATAAGGATCTGCAAAACGAAACGTGATATTGTCTGCCGCATACTCTCCTACTCCACGTTCAACCGGAAGAACGATTTGTTCGACAATAGCAAGGTGGATAAGCGTACAAAATTGTTTTCCCGAACACTCTCTGAGGAGGAACTTGCTACCATACTGGTTCTCATTCTTACAAGTGATAATATGGATACCTTCCTGCGGCATTTCGGAATAGACAAAGAAAATACGGAAAGAAAACGGATAGCCAAAGTAAAAAAGAACAATGGCAGTATCTCATTCGGAGGCAACAGCACCTACGGAACAATGATAGACTTTGCCTGCCAAAGATACGGATGGACTTTTGATTATGTGGTATGGGGCATCAGCTATATCAATCTAAGGATGTTAATGGCTGATGCCATCACGACTGTATATCTGTCCTCTGACGAAATGAAACAACTCGGAATATCTGGTTCAGAAGAAATAATCGATGCCGGGAATCCAAAGAACAGGGAACGTATCAAAGCCCTGCTTGAGGAATGAATCGGAAAAACAGAACAATATTTTCATAATCAGTCAAAAAAATTACGGGGTCTATAATTTTATAACAAGAAAAATAGAACAAATGTCATGTCAATGCACATGATACCCATCAAATCGAAAAGACTATGGCTGGATTGCATTTTGATATAACTGGGGATAACTCCAACTTTTTACGCAAGCTAGAAGAAGCACGCAACGGAGTACGCAACACATCAAGACAAATTGAAGAAAGCGGGCTGAGTATTGAGAAGATATTCGGAAGACTGACCACGGCCGCAGCCACTTTCGGAATCAGTCTTGGAGCGCAGCAGCTCATCAGTGACATAGCTCGTGTACGTGGCGAGTTCCAGCAGCTTGAAGTGGCATTCCAGACAATGCTTGGAAACAAGGAACAGGCGGACACACTAATGTCCCAACTGGTACGTACCGCCGCCATCACTCCATTTAACCTTCAGGATGTAGCCAATGGTGCGAAACAACTGTTAGCCTATGGTACGGAGGCTAAAGATGTGAATGATACGCTTGTCCGGCTTGGGGATATCGCGGCAGGACTATCCATCCCTTTGAACGATCTGGTCTGGCTGTATGGTACCACCATGACACAAGGAAGGCTCTTCACACAGGACCTACGTCAGTTTATGGGACGTGGAATTCCATTGGCCGATGAACTTGCCAAACAATTCGGAGTAACCAAAGACAAGGTAGGCGAACTTGTGACAGCAGGAAAAGTAGGATTCCCCGAAGTGCAGAAGGCCATTGAATCCATGACCAATGAAGGCGGCAAATTCGGCGGTCTGATGGAAGCACAATCCAAAACCATTACCGGACAAATAAGCAATATCGAAGATGCAATTGACACCATGTTCAATAAAATCGGAAAGCAAAACGAGGGTGTCATCAACAAGACCTTGTCCGGCATGTCTTACCTGGTGGAGAACTATGAGAAAGTAGGTCGGTTATTGACCGGACTTGTTGCTACATACGGTTCATACAGGGTTGCAGTCATGACCGTAACAGCCATTCAGTCGCTTCAAACCTCCGGCATAGCTGCCCTGACTGTAGCGGAACGTGCCCACTACGGATGGCTGGTCTTGCAAACAACAGCACAAAAAGCGTTGAACGCTGTCATGCTTACTAATCCATATGTGTTATTGGCAACGGCGGTTGTAGGACTTGGAGCTGCCATGTGGGCATTATCCGACAGCACAACATCTGCTGAACGTGCTTTGGACTCGTACAACAAGAAAATAGAAAAACTCGACACGGACGAAGAAGATCGGAAACGTACTTTGGAAGGTCTTGTTAGCACCATTAATAGCGAGGTGGAAGCCGAGACCACTAAACTTAAAGCCTTAAAAGACATTGAGAAACTATATCCTGTACTTTTTAAGAAGTATGTCGATGAGAAAGGTCATATACATGACTTGACTGGGTTTTGGAAGGCATATAATGAAGAGGTTTCAAAATCCAGGACACAGTCAAAACAGGCTATAGTCGAATCTTTGGAACAACAGATAAAAAGTGCAGAATGGGCTTATAATCTGGCAAGGAAAGAGAACAACCGTTCCGAAATGAAGGTTCAGGCACAGCGTATCGAAGACCTGAAGAATGAATTGGCAAACGCAAGAAAAGATGTCTTGTCAGAAATCAATACCCAATTGGAAGTTGAGAACAGACAGGAAACACAAGAAACTACATATCAAGAGGATTTGGCAAATGCTAAAGTCGAATGGGAGAAAGCGAAAAAAGGGTATGAGGCCTTAATCAAAGATCAGACGGCTACATCGAAACAGGTGAAAGAAGCCAAAGATAAGATGGAGGCATCCGAAAAGACATACAAGGAGCTGGGCGGAGTAACCGGAAGCGCACTGACCAGACAGGAAAATCTAGCAAAAAAGCAAAAAGAAAATCAGGAAAAGCTGGACGGGCAACTTCTTTCACTTCACCGTCAGAACCAACAGGATGAAATCAACCTGATGAGAGAAGGCACGGAAAAGAAGTTGAAACAGATTGACCTTGATTATCAGAAACAGATTGATGCGATAAGAAAACAGGAGGAAGAATGGAGCAAAGCCGGTAACGGTAAGCTGACCGACAAGCAGGCACAGAAAATTTCAGAAGCTTATACCAATGCCGAAAGTATGAGAGATAAAGATATTTCCGATGTAACTGAAGGACAGCTGAAAGCCGAACAACAGGCTTTGAACGACTACTTGAAAGAATATGGCACGTTCCAGCAGCAGAAATTGGCTATCGCCCAAGAGTATGCGGAAAAAATAAGGAAAGCACAGGAAGAAAACGGTGTTAATAGTGCACAAGTAAAGTTACTGGAGAAACAACGTGATGTTGCCATACAGAACAAGGAAACAGAAGCCATAAAAGCCAATATAGATTGGGTTACTGTGTTCGGTGAGTTTGGTTCCATGTTTTCCGACATGATAAAGCCCGCCTTGGACGAAGCGAAAAAATATGTACGGACTGACAAGTTCAAGAACTCCGATCAGGCAAGCCAGAAATCATTGATTGACGCCATCAGCCAGATGGAAAAGTCTTTGGGTGGTACAAGTGGAGTCAACTTCAAGAAACTTGGAGAGGATGTAAAAGCCTATCAAATAGCAGAACAGAATCGTATCAGTGCCATAGGGATCGAAACAGCTGCTTTGGAAAAACTAAAGAAATCACAGGATGATTACGCCAAAGCGCAGAAGGGCGGAACGGAAAGTGAGAAACAAGCCGCAGCAAACGCTCTTGAAACAGCACGGCAGAATGCTGACATTGCATCCGCCAATGTGAAGACACAGACTGATATCGCCAATCAGGCCCAGCGTAATGTGACTGATACCGCCACCAGACTGAAAGCAAGCATGGAAAATTTGTTGGGAGGTTTGCAGCAGATTTCATTCGGTGGATTGTATAACGCATATAGCGGAATTATCAAAACCGTGAACGGATTCAAGGATGTCATAGGAAAAACGTCAGAATCTCTTAAGGAGGTCCCCATTGTCGGATGGATTCTGTCCATCATTGACGTACTCAAAGACGGATTAAGTGATCTTGTCGGTGGTCTGCTTGATGCTGTTCTGAACGCTGTCAGTGGAATTATCGGTGATGTCTTGTCAGGGGATTTGTTTGTCACAATCGGCAAGTCATTGAGGAACGGCATAGGAAACATCCTGAACGCAATCTCATTCGGAGGCTTCAACTCCTTGTTTGGAATAGGTGGAAACGCCAAGGAAGTACAGGAAACGATAGACAGGCTGACGGACAGGAATGAAACTTTGCAAACGGCCATCGAGGATCTGACTGACGAGATGAAGGCAAGCAAGGGAATGAAATCGGTTGAATCTTACAGGGAAGCTGTAAAGTATCAGGAGGAAGTCAATAAAAACTATCTGCAAATAGCAAAGGAGCAAGCCGGATATCATAAAAGCCACGGCAGCTGGCAGCATTATCTGAAATGGACGGATGAAATGCTGGAACACGCAAGAAAAGCTACCGGCATGCAGGATTTCTCCGGCACTGATTCCTTGTGGAATCTGACCCCCGAACAGATGAAGGCTCTACGGTCGGACGTATGGTTATGGGATATCATGGAATCTTCCGGTAAGGGAGGTTACGGTGAGCGTGTTACCGACAAGCTGGATGATTATATAGAGCAGGCAGGAAAACTGGAAGAACTGACCGAAAGTCTTTATGAGGGCCTGATCGGAATGTCATTCGATTCCATGTATGACAGTTTTATAAGCAGTCTGATGGATATGGAGAAGAGTGCGGAGGATTTTGCTGATGACATATCCAAATATTTCATGCAGGCGATGCTGTCAAATGCCATCGGTGAACAGTTTAGTGACAAGCTGAGAGTATGGTATGACAGATTCGGCAATTCCATGAAAAATGACGGTACATTGGATTCTGATGAAATGGATAAACTGCTGAATGGTGACGGTGATTTTATGGGTTGGAACGAAATGGTGGACGAAGCCATGAAGCTCCGTGACGAGCTTGCCGCAGCAACCGGATATGACAAGATTTCACAGGAGTCCTATTCCCAATCTTCTTCATCAAGAGGGTTCGGCACTGAAATGACACATGAAGATGCAGGAGAACTAAGCGGTAGGTTTACAGCATTGCAGATTGCAGGAGAAGAAATAAAAAATGCCATGCTGAATACGCTGGCGGTGGCACAAGCCATATCCTCATTTGCCAAAGACAACAATACAATGTTGACTGAGATAAGAAATCTGATGATTTCATCCAACGGTCACCTTGAAAGTATTAACAAATACACCAAACTAATTTATAAGTTTGGAAACAAGCTTGACGAAATAGCGAAAAATACAAAAAGTATATAAATATGCCACAAGAAGAACTGTTTATTAATGGAAAGGACGCTTATACCACATGGGGAATAAGCATGGATGACACTGCACTGTCCGCCCTCATGACCCCAGCACCCAATAAGGAGTTCATTGAGAACAAGAGCCGAATGGAGCATGGAAAGCGTGTGATAACAGCTGATCCCAAAAAGGACGAGCGCGATCTTACATTACAGATAAACCTGACAGCCCCTGATAAAGATACATTCTTTGCAAGGTATGACAGCTTTTGTAATGAGTTGGATAAAGGAATACTTGAAATAAAGACAAAGTATCAGCCCAATATAGTTTACAGGACTATTTATATTTCCTGTAACCAGTTCAGCCAATTCATGCAAGGCATAGGAAAATTCGTGCTGAAGCTGAATGAGCCTAATCCCAATAACAGAAATTCCCCTTGATATTATATTTGATTTTCAAATAAAATATATACTTTTGTTCAGCATTGTGTAAAGGCACACAAAACTTAATTATGGAACAAATCGACATCAAAGACATATCCGGTGCTATCCTGCTTACAACTTTGATCAATGAAGGCTGCAAGCGTAAGTTCACTCTGATGAAGGAGGACTACATCATGTTAAAGTTCTCCTTAGAGAATCCCATATATTTCAAACTTGGCTCATACGTGGAATGTAACTTCGGATTGTTCGAGGTGTGCGACTTGCAGAAGCCCGCATTCAACACCAATACCGCCGGCTACGACTACGAATTAAGACTTGACGCCTACTACTGGAAATGGAAAAACAAAATCTTCAAATATACCCCGGAAACGGCCGGACAGGAAGCGTCCTGGAACCTGACCGCCCCGCTTGACGTACAAGCCGGTATAGTCCTTAGAAATTTGAAAGCTCTTGGTTACACATACAAAGGACAGGATTTTGTTTTCTCCATTGATTCCACAGTCGAAAACAAGTCCCAGTTGATGAGTTACGATAACATCAACATCCTTGACGCTTGTTTTGAGATGGCAAAGAAATGGGATTGCGAATGTTGGGTGACTGAAAACATCATCCATTTCGGGCGTTGTGAGTCCGGTGACGCGGTGGATTTCGAGATCGGGAAAAACGTGCAGGAAATGTCACAGTCAGAATCCCAGTCCACCTATGCCACCCGTATCTACGCTTTTGGTTCCACCCGTAACATACCGGCAGACTACCGCCCCATTGACGAGACCGTGGTTGTGAACGGCGTGGTGCAGCGCAGGCTGATGCTTCCCGAAGGCACTCCTTACATTGACGCTTATCCTGATATGACTACCGAGGAAGCCGTCGAGCAGGTGGTTATCTTCGATGAAGTCTATCCCCGAAGAACGGGCATCATGTCGGATGTCACCACTATCGAAGTGACGGACAAGGTGGAGAATGAGGACGGCACAACCACCGAGGAAAAATGGAATGCCTACCGCTTTAGGGACACGGGTGTTAACTTTTCCGAGAAATATATCCTCCCCGGTCAGGAGCTGAGGATACGTTTCGCGTCCGGACTTCTCAACGGTTTGGAGTTTGCCGTGAAGTTCAATCCGTTGAGAAGTCCGGAGATATTGGAGGATGGCGGATGGAACCCTGAGGCACAGCTTTGGGAGATAGTCAGGAATGAGGACTATGGCAGACCGCTTCCCGGTGATGTGCTCTTTCCCCAGGATGGAGATGAATATGTGCTTTCCGGCTGGGACAGTACGAAAATAACCGAGCTGGGGCTTGTGGGTGCCGCCGAGCAGGAGTTGAAGGAAAAGACTGAAAAGTACGCTGCCAAATCCAAGATAGACCCGAGTACCTATGGCTGCACGATGATGTCAAATGACGCATACCGTGAGGATGGCGTTCATAATTTCTATGGCATCGGTCAAAAGGTCAACCTTATCAACAAGGCTTATTTCGAGAACGGAAGACAGTCAAGGGTTATCGGATTTGAATTCAATCTTGACTATTCCTTTGACTCACCTGTTTATACTGTCGGGGAAACCACCGCCTATTCCCGTATCGGGGAGCTGGAGGAAAAGGTTGAGAGCCTTACCCTGAAGGGACAGACCTATACGGGCGGTGGTGGCAGCGGTGTGTATGTGATCGGAAGCCACGACTCCACCCCTGCGACAGACCATAACGTGTATTCCGCATTGCGCTCGCTGATCATGTTCATGCGCAAGGACACGGAGGAACGCACCGGTTTCCTATTATCCCTGTTGGGCGGAACCGTCATCAAGAAATACGCCAAGTTTGGTGATTTCGTTACCGGTGTATCAGGTGGTTACATAGACGAAAAGGGCAATCTTGAAATGGAAAGCGGTGTATTTCGTAAGCGTTTGTTTGTTCCTGAAATAGCCTATAACCGTACAACCTATTTCAAAGGACGTATGGTAAACTCCCCCGGTGGTGGTTGTACCGTATTGTCATACGTGGATAACGGCGATGGGACCTACACCATCACTCCCGATCTGACGGATGCGGACGGATTGAGCCAGTTTGTTGATGATATCCTTACCACCTATTTTGTGACTAAGAATAGCGAAGGCAAGCTGAACGGCTTTGAAGAAATGAAATTCCGGGTGACTGCCGCAGATTATACAGCCAAGAAGTTTACTGTCATTCCCCGTCCGGGGCATTCTGACTGGAAACCTGCCGAGCAGATGGTATTGGCACAAACAGGTAACTTTACGGACCCGGAACGTCAGACTTATATACTTATTGATTCCGTCAACGGAAACAACTGTATTACATTCTTTGACAATGCCAACACTTGGGACCCGGAGCCGGCACAGATGCCTGCGTGGTTCGGCAAGAAAAAAGGCATGACTGTAGCCGGTATTAATGCGGACAATTACTCAGCCGTTCTTCAGAACATCATCATGACCGGGCTTATCTTTCAAGTTGATGAGATCACCGGACAGACAGTTCGTGTGCCCTTGGACAAGGGTGAATGGGTTGCAGGTAAGTACGCCTACTATGACCGGGTGTCACATAACGGGGCTTTGTGGTTGTGTGTTGATGATAATGGAACAACAACAGAACCTTCTGATGCTAATCCGGCATGGTTGAAACAAGTGGCGGAAGGGCAAAAAGGTGAACCGGGTCTGTCTGTAATAGGTGGCGGTCATTGGGAATCCGCCAAAACCCCGTACAAAGCCAATACAATGGTCACTCTTGCCAATTGTGTCTTTATATCCAAGGTGGAAACCTCCAATCCTCCCATCAGAATATTGCGTGTCAAAGGTGGCAATTTCTTAAGAAAGAAGGACGGTGGTTATTATCTTGCCGGGAAACCTGCTGACTGGGAGGTTAACGAGGATTGGGATATGTTGCTTGACGGGCGTGAGCTAAAAGGCGAGAGCATCACCTTCCTAGGTGAATTTGCCACGGCTCCTGCCAATCCGAAAAACGGTGATTCATACCGTAACACGACTGATCGTGCTACCTACATCTATCAGGACGGAAGATGGCAGCTTATGATATCGGATGGAAAAGACGGTAAGGGCTATGAGTATATATATACAAGAGGCAATATCATAGATAACACTCCTGAAAAGCCGGACAGTCAGCAGAAAGATGGTTATGTTCCGAAAGGCTGGACGGATAATTATCTTGGTACGGACGCAGACCATCAGGTTGAATGGGGTTGTACACGTTTTAAGGAAAATGGCGTATGGTCTGAGTTCAGTGATCCGGCTGTGGTGCATCGCTGGAGTAAGGACGGGGAGAATGCCATCATGGCAGACTTTGATAACGAGATGGTCAATGCAGCCCTTACTTCAGACGGGAAGGTCGTGTCCTCACAGACTTGGAATACAACTGTCAGTATGTGGTATGGAACGGAGAAGCTCACGCTTGACAGCATCACCTGTACACCTGACACAAATCTTCTGTGTGCGACAGACAAGAATACGGGAGTGGTGACAATATCGGTATCTGCCGGAGCTACTCTTGCTGCGACAAACACGGTGAAGATCACAATCAGGGCTACAAAGAACGGGCAGCAGTATTCCCGTGATCTGTCATTCACTGTAGCCGGGGTCCGTGGAGGTGCGGACGGTTCAGATGCCGTGCTATACAGTATAATCGTTTCTGCCACTTCTGTAAGCAAGGACAAGAATGGGAACTACAGCGTGTCTTCCGTATCATGTTACAGGCAAAAGTCAGTGGGAGGCGTGATATCCACCACAACGGACGGTACATTGAAATACAGCATAGACGGTGGAACAGAAACTACCATAAACAACAATACAGCCATATCAAGCGGAAACTTTACGAAGACATTGAAGTTTATCTTTTACGTGAATGACCAGATAGTGGATGTTGAAACCGTTCCCATGCTTTCTGACGGAAAGGATGGTGCTGACGGTGAGAGCATCACAGCCGCAGGTCATTGGGAGTCCGCCAACACTCCGTATGCGA
>ERZ779875.364-NODE-364-length-45788-cov-238.846894_pt1 | contig 45788 bp, 50 predicted proteins | sample MGYA00511246_ERZ779875 | MGnify/ENA primary metagenome ERZ779875 (study PRJEB29588, sample SAMEA2155093) | human gut metagenome | biome: human gut; feature: human-associated habitat; material: faeces | place: Denmark | collected 2008/2010 ... | reverse complement strand
TTTCTCTCTTTTTTCTGGATAATTCTTTTAAAGTTAGCAGGTTTCAAGTACAGGCGAAGGCCAAGAAGTTCACAGAAGCACGCCCAAAAGGCCAAGAAGCCCACAGCAGCACGCCCTAAAGATCAAGTAACCCACAGCAGCAACGCCCTGAAAGGGCAGAAGCTCTTAGCCCAGGGCATCGCCCTGGGTATAATGGCATTCAGCGATGCGCCCTGTAAGGGCAAAAGCTTTAAAATACACCTAATAAAAATGGGAAAATCCTCTACGATATGTAAAGCTTTTGCCCTTACAGGGCGTGCTGCTCTCGCACAAACAAAAACCCAGGGCGATGCCCTGGGCTAGGAGCTTCTGCCCCTTCAGGGCGTGCTGGATAATTTCAACCGTACAGGTCGGAAAATTATGCGAAATTTGCATGGGATGATCATCAGAAACACAGCAAATTACTCCCGAAATCTGCCAATTTGCGTTTGCTCAAGCAGAAAATTTGACAAAAAAATGGGAAAATATGCAAAAATCATGAAGAAAAACACAAAATCGATGTAAAAGAAAACGAAAAAACATGTGGGCAACATGCCCAAAACCTTGGAACGGAGGCAAAAAACAGGCTTTTTTTGCGGCCCAAATCGGGGGTGGGCAAAAATGGGCACCCTATCTTTTTAGGCTAAAATCCATCTTTTACAAAAATGCGAAAAAACAGAATTTACTACCCTTTTTGAACAGTTATTACTACCAAAACTGCTGCCGTGCCGATTCATTTCAACATTTATATATAAACAACGCGAGAAAAGTGAGATAAAGTATTGATAATAAGGGGGAACGGATGGGTTTTGCCCGCATTTTTGCCCACATTTATAAGGATTGTTCCAATTGGGTGGCAAAACGGCAGAATGGCAAAACACCTCCCAATGTGTATAAAAATCTTTTATTTTCTTAACGGATTTAACAATAGTGCACGCCATAGAGGTGCACCGAATGTTCGAAAAAAAATACCGAACTTTGCAATCGAAATCTAAACAACTGAACTTTCGCAAGTGGTTTAAGTACGGGCTGAAGGCCCAAAAGCTCTTAGCCCAGGGCATCGCCCTGGGTATATTGGCAGTCAACAAGGCGCCCTGTAAGGGCAAAAGCATTGTAATTTGCCTGGAGTTTTAAAGCTTTTGCCCTTACAGGGCGATAGGCTTTCACCCGTAATAACCCAGGGCGCTGCCCTGGGCTAAGAGCTTCTGCCCCTTCAGGGCGTGTGGGACAAAACTTGCGAAACTTGAATAAACAACAAACATATGACCAAAGATGCAGAAATAGAACAGGGGCTTTCACTGCCCAAAGAGAAATGGCAGAGGAAGAAGCTGAGATTACCTCACTCTCAGAAGAGAGAAACTGAGAAACCTCTGAAGAGAAGAAGCAGAGAGCCCACTCTGCTAAAGGATGACAGACGATTCTGCCAGAGCGAATCTGACGTTCGTGGGAGCGAAACAGAGATTCGTGGGAGCGAATGCAAAAAACATGGGAGCGAATGTGGCAATCGTCACATTCGCTCCCACGATCCCCTGTCTCGCTCAGAGAAATCTCCTTTAATCAACTTCAGTCATTAACCATTAACCACGCAATGAATTACGGAATCAACAACGAAGAATCACCATAGCTCAGGAAACGGAAATCGTGAGCCAGAGCATAGTCGTACACTTTCTTCCAGTCGCCATGGAGGAAGGCACTGACGAGGAGGAGAAGAGTACTCTGAGGCTGATGGAAATTGGTGATAAGCATCTTCACTATCTTATACTGATAGCCGGGGGCAATGATGATCTGCGTGCTGGTGTGCAAAGCCTCCAGACCATTGCGGTCGAGATAGTCGATGATGGCCTGTATCGCCTGAGAAGGCTGAATGGCATTCACCAAACCGCCATCTGCCGACAACTCATAAGGATCCCACTGGTTGACGTGCAGATCGTCTTCTGTCGCCTCGGGATGAGAGAGCAGATAAACGCCCATATAGTACAGGCTCTCGATGGTTCGCACACTCGTAGTACCCACAGCAATCACCTCGCAATGGTGCTGCAGGAGCTTCTCCAACGTATGACGGTGCACCACGATATACTCGGTGTGCATGCGGTGGCCCTCTATCTCAAGACTCTTCACCGGCTTGAAAGTACCAGCGCCCACATGAAGGGTAACCTCCTCGCGCTCGATGCCATGGCGGTCGATGTCCTGCAACACGGCATCGGTGAAATGAAGTCCGGCAGTAGGAGCAGCCACACTGCCCTTTATCTTCGAGTAAACCGTCTGATAGGTAGTCTTGTCGCTCTCCTCGGTGGCACGGTTGAGATAAGGCGGAATAGGCAACTCGCCCACGGTCTCGAGAATCTCGGCAAAGGAGACCTGCGTGTTGTCCCAGTCGAAGTCGACCCAATAGTTGGTTCCACCACCCTTCGCCACCATAGAGGCAGCCTCCAAGCCTAAGGCATCGCCACGGCGCATGGTGGCAGAGAGTGTAAGCTGATGCCCCTTGATCTCGAAGTCGCGCTTCAGACTGCCCTCCTTCCACTTCTTCAGGTTGCCTATCATGCAGAGCCATGAGCAATGTCCAGTCGTCTGGAACATGAGCTCATAGTCGGTAGGATCGGCTGGCTCCATGAGGAAGACCTCTATCAGGGCACCCGTCTCCTTGCGGAAATGCAGACGCGCCTGAATCACCTTGGTATTGTTGTAAACCATCAGTCCGCCCTTGGGCAGGTATTCCGGCAAACGGTAGAACACATCCTCGCCTACCTCACCATGACGGTAGAGAAGGAGTTTGGAATGGTCGCGCTGCGCCAAGGGGAACTTGGCAATGCGCTCATCAGGAAGGGGGTAATTGTAATCGGTAATTTTTATATGTTTTGTATCCATTATGATTGAATTTTAATGTTACACTCCTCCAGCCATGACTATCGCCCGCAAGAAGGCATAGACCAGGGTGAAAGCCAGAATGCAGAGTATCTTGTCGATATCGTCGTGGTCGTAACCCGTGGGGGTGTACTGGTCGGAGATATATGTGATGTGGGGTGACACCTTGTAATACAGTTTCAGATAACCTATGTAGCACACGAAACCGATGACAGCACCCACGAGGAGTCCGCAGAGAATGTCGGAGGGATAGTGCATGCCGAGATACAGGCGCGTCCAGCAGTTGAGCAGCGACCACGAGAAGAGGGCGATGGCAAGACGCTTGCCCCTCATGAGGAGCGAGAAGAACATCGCTATCGACATGGTGTTGGCAGCATGAGCCGAAAAGAAGCTGTAGCCACTGCCACGAAGGTTGCCCACCACCTGAATGGAGTATTTCAGGATGGGATCGTTGTTGGGGCGCCATCGTTCCACCAAGGGTTTTACCACGCCATCGGTGATACCCTCGGAAAGAGCCACACAGACGAGTGCTCCCATTACCGCCAGACCAATCTGCGCCATCGTCTCATTGTTGCGCACAATGATGTAGAAGAGGGTGAGATAAAGCGGTATCCAGGTGAGCCCCGACGTAAGGACGAGCGCTAACTGGTCGATGAACAGATTGTCGCTTCCATTGAAGAAGTGAAGCACCTCGAGATCGGTGAGAAGACATGAGACAAACATCATATTTCCTCCAGTTGTTTGGTTTCTATCCATCCATCTCTTCCATCTGCCAGGTGGATGCCACGCCAGCCATCCATAGAGCGGTCGGTGATGTCGACACGCGTTCCCTCATGAATGACGAACTGGTCGGCGCTCTGTCGGGAAGGAGTCTTCTTGACATTGACCGTAGGAGCCACGATGATGGCACCCGTGCGGTTGACGAGTATCTGTTTCTGCTGATAGGCAAAGAGCGAACTCAAGAGGAAGACGACAAAGAAGAGGATGCCGCCGAAGAAGCCGGCCTTGCGCAACAGCAACTGGGGTGCGAAGAGATAGACCAGCACCAATACCAAGGCAAGGATGATGGACAGGATGCCCGTCTTGGCCCAGTTGTCGACACTGGTGAAGTTGACCAGCGCCTTGTACCAGGTGACGAAGAACATCTCGCTGACAGGAGTGATCTTGTCGATGGTCTTGCTGCGAGCAAACTGCAGGTTGAAGTTGATGTCCTCGTCGCCGGGCGACAGCAGATGGGCACGTTCGTAAGCCAGGACAGCCTTGGTGATGTTGTCGGTGCGATAATAGGCATTGCCGAGGTTGTAGTAGACCTCGGGCGAAACACCGTTCTTGAGCAGGTCCTCATAGTCCTTGATGGCCTGCTGATAGTTGCCCTTGGTGTACTCGGTGTCGGCGTTCTGCTTGGTGACAGCAGAGACAGAGAGGCTGAAGCCCATGAAGATGAGCAGCAGCACCACACCGAAGGTATAGTCGCCCTGACGGGCAGAAGTCTTCTTGCCCTGCTTGCGGGCAGCCTTGATGGCATTCTCTATTTCCATAATAGCAGTCATGGCTGAATCGAAAGTCTTGTTCATATTGCCGGCAGGGTCGCCAGGAGCATAGCGCTCAAACTCACACTCGTCGAGAGCCTGGGTAAACTTCTCTATGGTGTCGGCATCAACGGAGTGAGCCAACAGCTTATCCTGAATATTCTCGCGCGAGAGCTGTTCGACAGGCATATTGAGCTTGTAGCTGACGTAGCCCCACAAGGCTCTGAGCACCTCGTCGTAGAACTCGCCCTGCTTGCGGGCCATCATCAGTGTGCGTGCCTTCTTGAGTCGCTTGGTGGCTATCTTGTTGGCCTTGTTGGATCGCATCTTCACGATGTCGGCATTCTCGATGGCACGGCGGCGGAAGGCGATGAGCAGACCGATGAAGGCGATGAGAGGCACCATCAGACTCGTCCAATAACCAAAGCTGCCATAGAACATATCGTCGATGTCGCAAAGCTTGCTCTTGCCCAACTTCAGGGCATGAATGTCCTTGTCGGCATTGCTGTAGTTGGCCGACGACGAACCGTCTGAACCGTCGCCCTGCTCCACGGTGAGGGTGAAGGGCTGGGTCTTGATGGTGCGGTAGGCATTGGTCTTGGTGTCGTAGTAGGTGAACTCTACCGATGGAATGGTGTACTTGCCCGGGTTGCGCGGAACAGCGAGGAAGTCGTAAACCATGTTGCCCTCCACACCGTTCTGGGTGAGCTTGGTCTTGTCGGTGATCTTGGCGTCATACTGGTCGAAGTCTTTCGGCAGGTTGAGCACAGGCTGCTTGAGGAGTTTCAGGTTTCCGATGCCTCCCACTACCACACGGATGTTGATGGGATCGCCAGCCTTCACGTCGTTCTTGTCGAGCGTGGCAGAGATATTGAAGCGGCCTACTCCACCCGAGAAGTTGGCAGGACGTGCAGGCAGCGGGTCCACCTGAATGGTAATGCCAGGCGCCTTGATAGCCTTATGCACCTCCACATAACCCGAGCCGCCATTGAAGAAAGCCTCGATGGGGTCGACATTGCGGTTCTGCTGAACCACGATACCCTTGAAGGTGATGGAAGGAATCTCGAGCTTGCCCGTCATCTGAGGATACATGACGTACTGACTCCAGGTGACACAACGGTAAGGACGGCCGTTGATAACCTCGTTGTGAAGCACTTTCTGCTGTGGCTGTGGCACCTCCTGAGAGTGGAAGCCCTTCAGATCGGGCATCTTGCCGTCGAGCTGGGTAAGGTCGACCTGTGTATAGACCTTATAGGTAAGGAGCACAGGCTCCTGCTCGTGCACACGCTTCTTGTTGGCAGTGACCTTGATGAAGAGGTCTTTGCCCGAGATGGCAGAACCCGCCTGACGCATGCGAGGCTCATCGGCATCATCGTTGTGCATCCTGGGTGCTCCGCCAGAGTTGTGAGCATGGCCCGAGACGGTGATCTTGACAGGATGGGCTGCGAGCTTCTTGCCATAAACCAGTGCATGCGAGGTACCGATGGTGTAAGTTCCAGCCTTGCCCGCATAGAGCGTGTAGGTGATGGTGAAAGAGGAAGAAGAGCTGGTGTGGCCGTTGACCACCTGATAGCTCGACTGCGAAGAGGTGTAGGGTCCGGCTATCACCTCCAGTCCATCGGGCACATTGCCCATACGGAACTCCTCCACTTCACGGGCGTTGACCGTATAGGCTACTCTGAAGTTCTCGCCAGCAGCAACATGTGTTGGTGCAGATACCGCCACATGCTGCGCCTTGGCTTCCTCCGCCAGGCCCAGCATCACGAATATCATCAATGTGTACCATTCTATTTGCTTCATAATGAAATGATGTTTGCTTATTGTTTTACCAGTTCTTGTCGTACTGCCTGCGTCGTGGCTGACTCATCGCCTTCTGCATCTTCTGCTTGGTGGCCTTCTCCTGCTGCACGGCTGCATTGAGCAACTGCTCGGCATTGTCACGGCTCATCTTGTCCTGCTCGGGCTTCTGTGACTGGTTGTTCTTATCTTTGTTTTGATTATTTTTCTGCTTATTCTGATCCTTGTTCTGATCCTTGTTCTTGTTCTGATCCTTATTCTGATCCTTATTCTTCTTGTTCTGCTTGTCCTTGTTGTTCTTGTCGTTGCCGCTCTTGTTCTTGTTTTGGTTCTGCCGGTTCTTCTGATTCTTCAGCTGATGCTTGCAGAGCGCCAGGTTGTAGCGGGTCTCGTTGTCCTGAGGATTGTTGCGCAGCGCCATCTTGTAACATTCTATTGCCTTGGCAAACTCCTGATGGTTCTGCATGATGACGCCCATGTTGTGGAAACTCTTGGCGCGGCGTATCTTGTTGGTGGTCTGCAAGTCGGCAGACTTGGCAAACTGCTGCATGGCGAGCGAGTCTTTCTGCTGCATCATGAGCGCACAGCCCAGGTTGTAGACCGCCTGTGGATTGTTGGCATTGCGGGCTATCGCCTTGCGATACTGCACCTCGGCAGCAGTCCATTTGCGTGCCCTGTACTGGCGGTTGCCCTGACGGATGAAGGTGCGGTCGTTCTGTGCCAGTGCTGCAACTGTACTGACGAGGAGCAGCCCCAACAGCAAGCACAGCCTGCGCAACCGCAGGGTCGGTATAATATGATAAGTTAGATACATTTCGATTAATATTTAATGTGTAAAGAACTTCACGTTACGGAGAAGCGGATTCTTCACCTCGAGCATACAGATGTCGAGGATGAGCAGGAGGATGACCAGGATGCCTACAGCCTGGAACTGCTCGTCGTACTCGCTATAGATGACGGTGTCGGTCTCGCCCTTCTGCAACTTGGAGAGGTCGTCGTTGAGTGCCTGCTCCGCATCGCTGGTGTTGTCGACGTGAATATACTGTCCACTGCCAGCCTGAGCCAACTGTCGGCACATCTGCTCGTTGAGGGCAGTCATCACGGTGTTGCCCGTACGGTCTTTGAGATAAGAGCCGTCGCCCATAGGAATGGGGGCTCCCTTGGTGCTTCCTATTCCCAGAATGAAGACATTGATGCCTTTATTCTTGGCTGCCTTGACAGCATCCTCGGCTCCCGGCTCATGGTTCTCGCCATCGGTAATGACGATGATGGCGCGTCCCACATGGTCTTGCTGGGTGAAGCTCTTGGTGGCCAGGTCGATGGCTGCAGCAAAGTTGGTGCCCTGGGTCTGGATGAGGGCTGGTGTGGTGTTCTGCAGGAACATCTTGGCAGACACGTAGTCGCTGGTGATAGGCAACTGCACGAAGGCATCGCCGGCAAAGACAATGAGACCTATCTTGTCGTTGGTGAACTTGTCGACCAGGTTCTCCACCAGCATCTTGCTCTTGTCAAGTCGCGAAGGCGCCACATCCTCTGCCAACATCGAGTTGGAGATGTCGAGACAGATGATGGTCTCAATGCCCTGACGCTTGTCGTGAGAAATCTTGCTGCCCATCTGTGGACGCGCCACCATGAGGATGAGCAGGGCCAAGGCTGCAAGCAGCAAGCCGAACTTCACCGTGGGGCGATAAGATGACACATTGGGCATAAGGGCTTTCAACAGCTCAGGGTCGCCAAACTTTCGGAGCTTGGCCTTTCTCCTTCGCCATCCTATGAACCTCACCAGTACGAGTACTGGCAACATCCACAGCAGCCACAAATATATTGGATCTTCAAATCTTAGCATATTCATTTGATATTAATTGAACTTCGGCTCGTCCCTTCCCTATGGGATTCTTCTGAGCCAGGTGATGCGAAGCAATATCTCTGCGAGCAGTACCAACAGGGCTGCAAGGGCAAAAGGCTGATATGCCTCGTAGCGCTTGGCGAAATGGGTGACATTCATCTTCGTCTTCTCCAACTTGTCGATGTCGTGGTAGATGCGCTTCAGCTCGGCATTGTTGGTGGCGCGATAGAAGTTGCCATCAGTGGTACGGGCAATGTCCCTGAGTGTCTCGGTGTCTATCTCCACAGGCATGTTGACGTACTGAACGCCAGCCGCTGTGGGCATAGGGTAAGGAGCCACCTTGTTGGTTCCCACACCGATGGTGTAGACTCTGATGCCAAAGCTCTTGGCTATCTCGGCGGCCGTCATAGGCGAAATGTCACCGGTGTTGTTGCTGCCGTCGGTCAGGAGGATGACCACCTTGCTCTTGGAATTGGAGTCCTTCAGTCGGCTGACAGCATTGGCGAGACCCATACCCACCGCCGTTCCGTCGTCGATGAGTCCACGGGCAGTAATGTCGGTACGAGTGTCCTGCAACAGTCGCAACAGACTGGCGTGGTCGGTGGTCATAGGACACTGGGTGAAGGCCTCACCAGCAAAGATGGTAAGACCGATGTTGTCGTTGGGACGGCCCGAGATAAACTCGTGAGCCACATCCTTGGCAGCCTCCATACGATTGGGTTTCAAGTCTTCTGCCAACATAGAGGTAGAGACGTCCATCGCCATCATGATGTCGATGCCCTCCACCGTCTTGTTGTCCCAGGAGTTGTGGGTCTGCGGACGAGCCATCGCACAGACGATGAGCACGAAGCACAGACATCTGAGCATCATGGGCAGATGGACAAGGCGCTGGCGCAGGCTCTTGGGAGCATAGGCAAACTGCCGGGTGTCGCTCAGCCTCATGGTAGGCTCGTTCTTCTTCCTGTACAGGAAATACCATAATATATAAGGTATCAGCAACAGGAGCAACAGAAAATATGCTTTACTTGCAAATTCCATGTTTTTATAATATTATTCTTTTTTATTCTATACTCCTACATCAGCAGCATGCAGGCACCATAGATCACGTAGGCGGTGATGGCTGCCATGACAATCGCTCCACCCCAGAGCAAAGCCTTGATGAGCTTGCGCTGACTGCGCGTCTTGCGATCCTGGTCGGTAAGCTCGGGAGCTACCTTCTCCTCGACGGTCTGCTCGTTGGTCTTCGTCTGGTCGATGAAGTTGATGGCGTTGACCAGATTGGCGTCATTCTCGCCAAGGAAGGTCTCGTACTTGGCAAACTTCACGAGGTCGGCAGTACGGAAGAGCTGTTTCAACTCGTCTATCATCTTCTGGTCGCCAGCCGACTGCAGATGCTCTATAATCTCGCCGCTGGTCATCTCCATGGCACGGAAGCCAAAGCGCTGCTCTATGTACTCGCGCAGCGTGGTGGTGAGGCGGGTGTAGTATTCCTTCTGGGTCTCCTGCGACTCGGTGTGCTGCTGCTTGATGACATTGATCTCGCTGAGCGCCTTCTCGTGGGCTGGCACACGCTTCACAATGCGCATACGAATCACGATAGGTTTGTTCTGACGGAGGCGCTGCCAGAGCCACAGCATGACACCGAAGAGTAAGAGTACCAGAATGCTGAGCCAGAACAGAGGACTCCACTCACTCCATAGGAAGGGATTGTCCTGTACGTCCTTGGGGGGATAGAACTGGTTGGGATGTACCGTATCCACAGGCACCGTGAGCACCTTGAGCGCCAACGGGTTGCCCTGACAGGTCTTGCCGTTGACCTTGACCTGAAGGGCGGGTACAGCGTAGACCTTCTCGTCGAAAGAGGTGAGCGTATAGTCGCGGCTTATCTGTAGCCTGCCGCCGTCGAGCTCGGCGGTGTCGGCATCGCTCTGCTCCACCACCTCGATGCCCGGAATGAGCATCTGTGACGGCTTGAACGAAGGCAGCACCACCTTGGCACCCTTGGCAGCGGTGACCTTGAGATGAAGCTTCGTCTGCTCGCCTATCAGGATCTGCAGAGAGTCGAGCTTCTGCACCACCTCCTGGGCTGCCGACCCTACTGGCAACAGCATCAGGAAGGCAAGCATCATGATGATAATATTCTTCTGTTTCGTCATTTTTCTTTTCCCTATTGGTTTACTTCTCCGCTTTTCAGCCCCGCTGCATGAACAGGTTGAGCAGAGCACGTGAGAAGTCTTCGTTGGTGGCGACAGCCGTCCAGTCAACCTTGCTCTTGGCAAAGGTTTCGCGTAACAGCTGCTCGCGCATCATCCAGTGGCGTGTATGCGCCTGACGCAGTTTCTTGGAACTGGTGTCTATATACATCTCGTGACCTGTCTCTGCATCGCACACCTTGAGGAGTCCGATGTCGGGCAACGCCTTGGCACGTGGATCGTACACCTGAATGGCAGCCACATCGTGCTTCTGATTGGCAATCTGAAGGGGATGCTGAAAGTCCTTGTCATCGAAGAAGTCGCTGATGACGAAGGCTGTGCAATGGCGCTTCATCACCCGTGTGAAGTACTCCAAAGCCACACCGATGTCGGTGCGCTGGCTCTGAGGATGAAAATCGAGCATCTCGCGGATGATGTAGAGAATGTGCTTGCGGCCCTTCTTGGGCGGGATGTATTTCTCTATTCGGTCGGAGAAGAAGATGACACCTATCTTATCGTTGTTCTGAATGGCGCTGAAGGCCAGGGTGGCTGCAATCTCGGTAGCCATGTCGCGCTTCATCTGCCGTGTGGTACCGAAGTCGAGCGAGCCACTTACGTCGACCAACAGCATCACGGTAAGCTCGCGCTCCTCCTCGAACACCTTGACAAAGGGACGATGGAAACGGGCGGTCACATTCCAGTCGATGTCTCTCACGTCGTCGCCATACTGGTACTCCCTCACCTCGGCGAAGGCCATACCCCTGCCCTTGAAGGCCGAGTGATACTGGCCTGCAAAGACATTCTGGCTGAGACCGCGAGTCTTGATCTCGATCTTGCGTACTTTCTTTAAGATATCTTGTGTGTCCATTTATTACTTATTCCTCAAAATCAAGGTACTTCCACCTTATTAATTATGCGGCTCACGATTTCCTCGCTGGTCACATTGGAAGCCTCTGCCTCGTAGGAGAGTCCCACACGATGACGGAGCACGTCGTGAGCCACGGCACGCACATCCTCAGGAATCACATAGCCGCGGTGCTTGATGAAGGCATAAGCCCTGGCTGCCTTGGCAAGAGAGATGCTGGCACGTGGACTGCCGCCAAAGGTAATCATATCCTTGATGTCGGACAGACCATAACGCTCGGGATAACGGGTGGCGAAGACGATGTCGGCAATGTACTGCTCTATCTTCTCGTCGATGTAAACCTCGCCCACTATCTGGCGAGCCTTCAGTATCTCGTCGGCTGTGGTGACGGGATGTACCTCGGGCAGACCTCCGGCGATGTTCTCACGGATGATGAGTTTCTCTTCCTCGAGTGTAGGATAGTCGATGATGACCTTGAGCAGAAAACGGTCCACCTGTGCCTCGGGCAACTGATAGGTTCCCTCCTGCTCTATTGGGTTCTGCGTAGCCATTACAAGGAACGGACTGGGCAGTCGGAAAGTCTCGTCGCCGATGGTGACCTGATGCTCCTGCATCGCCTCGAGCAGCGCACTCTGCACCTTGGCAGGAGCACGGTTGATCTCATCTGCCAATACGAAGTTGGCAAACACAGGGCCCTTCTTCACATGGAAGGTCTCGTCCTTCTGAGAATAAATCTGTGTACCCACCACGTCGGCAGGCAACAGGTCGGGAGTAAACTGAATGCGGCTGAAGTCAGCGCTGATAAGCTGAGAGAGGGTCTTGATGGCCAAGGTCTTTGCCAGACCAGGTACGCCTTCGAGCAGGATGTGGCCATCGCTCAGAAGACCTATTAGGAGACAGTCTACAAGATGTTTCTGTCCTACAATCACTTTGTTCATGCCCATCACCAGATTGGTGACAAACTGGCTTTGTTGTTCTATCCGGATGTTGAGCTCACGGATGTCAATAGATTCTGCCATAATACTATTCTGTTTTTGTTGTATATTCCGTTAATCGGTTTACCTGTTTCCTTGCGCCAGCAGGTACTGCAGAAAGCCCTTGCCGCGCAAAATCGAACGCAAAAGTAAACATTTAGGGAGAAAAAAACGAATATCACACTCTAAATAATATTAAAAATGGCACTTATTTCCTTTATTTAAGAAACTTTCAATATAAAAAAGCACAAAGGCTTTTGAATTAAAAAAGATTTTATCTATCTTTGCAGTAATAACCGAGAACAATCCAACGTTATTAACGACAAAAAACATGTAGATTATGAATAAGTATTTTGCAGAATCTGAATTGATTATCAATGAGGACGGAAGTTGTTTCCACCTCCATCTGCGTCCTGAACAACTCGCCGACAAGGTGATTCTCGTTGGCGACCCTGGCCGTGTAAGCCTCGTGGCATCCCACTTCGAAGAGAAAGAGTGCGAGGTGGAAAGCCGTGAATTCCATGCCATTACCGGCACCTATAAGGGCAAACGCATCACCGTACAGAGCACAGGAATCGGATGCGACAATATTGACATCGTGGTGAACGAGCTCGACGCTCTGAAAAACATCGACTTCAAGACACGTACCGAGAAGCCCGAACACACCACACTCACCCTCGTGCGCATAGGCACCTGTGGAGGCTTGCAGCTCAACTGCCCTGCCGGAACCTTCGTTGCCTCACAGAAAAGTATCGGCTTCGACGGACTCATCAACTTCTATGCACGCCGCAATGATATCTGCGACCTCGACACCGAGAAGGAATTCAAACGACAGGTGAAATGGAACGACCAGATAGGCAATCCCTACTGCGTAAACAACAATCCGGAACTCCTCGACCGCATTGCCGCCGATGACATGGTGCGAGGAATCACCATCGCCTGTGGCGGATTCTATGGTCCACAGGGCAGAGAACTGCGTGCACCTTTGGCCGACCCTGAGCTGAATGCGAAGATTGAGGCGTTCGAATACAACGGTCTGCGTGTCAACAACTTCGAGATGGAGAGTTCGGCTCTTGCCGGACTGTCACTGCTCCTCGGACACAAGGCGCTCACCTGCTGCATGGTCATCGCCAACCGACGTGCCCTCAGTGCCAATACTGGATACAAGAGTACCATCGACAACCTCATCAAAGTAGTGCTCGATAGAATTTAAATCTCATTGCAGCAACACGCCCTGAAAGGGCAGAAGCTCCTAGCCCAGGGTACACCCTGGGTTAAATAGCAAACACCCCTATCGCCCTGTAAGGGCAAAAGCTTTAAAATAAACAATAAAAAATGAATCAAGAAGAATGTATCTGTGCCCTGGCAACCCCAGCCGGCGGTGCCATCGGAATCATCCGACTCAGCGGTAACAACGCCATTACCATCACCGACCAGGTTTTCACATCAGCCAACGGCAAACCTCTGACCGGGGCGAAAGCCAATACCCTACATTATGGCGAAATCAAAGATAAGGACGGAAAAACCATCGACGACGTGCTCGTTAGCGTATTCAGGGCACCCCACAGTTACACTGGAGAAGACTCCACGGAGATTTCCTGTCACGGCAGCAGATACATTCTTCAACAGGTTTTACTACGGCTCACAGAAGTGGGCTGTCGACAGGCTGAACCAGGCGAATACACCCGTCGTGCCTATATGAACGGCAAGATGGATCTGTCGCAAGCTGAAGCCGTGGCCGACCTGATAGCCTCAACCAACAAGGCCACCCACCACATGGCAATGAGCCAGTTGAAGGGACATTTCAGCAACGAGCTGACACGACTACGCGAAAAACTGTTGAAGATGACTTCGCTGCTTGAACTGGAACTCGACTTCAGCGACCACGAGGAACTGGAGTTTGCCGACCGCAGCGACCTGCGAGCTCTTGCCGAAGAGATAGAGCGCCGCATCAATACCCTTGCCCACTCTTTCGAGACGGGAAATGCCATCAAGCAGGGCGTTCCTGTAGCCATCGTGGGCAAGACCAATGTGGGCAAGAGCACCTTGCTCAACCGACTGCTCCACGAGGAAAAAGCCATCGTGAGCGACATCCACGGCACCACGCGTGACGTGATAGAAGACACCACCCTCATCGACGGCATCACCTTCCGCTTCATCGACACTGCCGGAATCCGCAAGACCAACGATGTGGTGGAGAACATCGGCATCGAGCGCACCTTCCAGAAGATGGAAGAGGCCCGCATCATCATCTGGCTCCTCGATGAACTGCCTGCAGAATCAGAAATTGATGAGATGGAGAAAAAGAACCAAGGCAAAAAACTGCTGATGGTATTCAACAAGATCGATGCACTCTCGTTCGACCCAACTTCACTTCCTTTCCACTATTCTGCCCAGTCGGCAGATAAGAACAGCCTTGCCTCTTCACCCTCGTCTTCGCCAGCAAGCATTAGCATCCTGAGCATCAGCGCCCGCACAGGCGAGAACATCCCCCTCTTGGAGAAAGCTTTGGTAGAAGCAGCCGACATTCCTGAAATATCAGAAAACGATGTCATCGTGACCAGCGCCCGCCACTACGAAGCCCTCATCCGTGCCAACGAATCCCTCTCCCGTGTATTGGAATCGATGGATATGGGCATGAGTGGCGACATCATTGCAGAAGACCTGAAAATCGTATTGGAGGAACTTGGCGAAATCACTGGTGGACAGATCAGTAGTCAGGAAACACTAAACAATATCTTCAAGCACTTCTGCATCGGAAAGTAATAGAAACGAAAGAGGGTGTGTCATAAGTCTGTGACACACCCTCTTCTTATATAAGATAAGACGGTATTACTATGACATAATTCAAGCGCCATACCCACCTCCTATTCTTTTGGATCAATGTCAAATGGAAGCAATGGAGTATCATCATCATTGCCACTATTGAATCGGTCGAAATCCGAGATATAGGAACGGTCTTGAATAACCTTATATTTCTCATACTCAGAATAAGCCTTTTCTCTGGCTTCTTCTTGCGAAACCTTACCTGCACTACTCTTAGCATCATAGTCCATGGTTTCAAGCAACAGCTTCAGGCGATTCTTCCAATCCTCCATCGTAGTAACGATGTGTCGTCTTGCGCGAGATTCTGCGAGATCCAGGAAACTTGTTGTTATTGCGTTGAGCTGAGACAATTCTTCATCAGAAAGATAGTTCTTTGCCACTATCGTATCAGATTTCTGAACTCTTCCATCCAGTGCTTTCTTCCATGTAGTCAAGCCCATGTGAGGCATTTCCGCATCAGCTCGCTTATAGACGATCTCGGCTGCCGTATGATTGGTAACCGCCAGGTGGATCATATTCTGCACCATCTTATAGAAGAGTTTGGTACTTTCAGCCTTTGCATCATAATCTGCACTACACTCTGCATAAATATCAGTTATCTTCTGGTAGTATCTGCGTTCAGAAGTGCGGATTTCACGGATGCGTTCCAGCAAATCGTCAAAATAATCCTTGCCGAAGTGCTTACCTTGTTTCAGACGTTCATCATCCAAGACATAACCCTTAATGATGAACTCCTTCAATACAGAGGTTGCCCATATACGGAATTGGGTTGCCTGATAGCTGTTCACTCGATAACCAACAGCAATGATAACATCAAGATTGTAGAACAATGGAGAACGCTCAACATCACGCTCTCCTTCGGTTTGAACTATCCCAATTTTTCGGATAGTTGCCGTTTTATCCAATTCTCCAGTCTCGTAAATCTGCCCAATATGATAGCTGATTGTTCTTACGTCAACACCAAACAATACAGCCATCTTTTTCTGTGACATCCAAAAAGTTTCGTTGTTGAAAATCACTTCAATGCGAGTTTCACCTTGTGCAGTCTTATACAGTAAAATATTGGATTCCAGCGAGTTCTGCACAAGTTCTGTTATAGATACGGATTGAGAAAAATAGGCTCTTGCCTGTTTTACCAACAGCTTCCTTGAATCAGCATTCTCAGAAATGATCATACAGGCCATACGGGATAGATGGAAAGCTTCGACCTTGCGAAACGATCCACTACCCAGCTTAACCATTTCAACCACAAGGTTGAAATGGTCATCTATATCCATACCTTTTTCACAGGCAACCTTGATTGCTTTGTCTATTACATTCTGGAATTTCCAATATCCCGAATAGCCCATCGCATTACAAAGTTCGCGTGAACTCCAGTATTCTTTCCCGTTATCATCCACTTTCCGAATTTCTTCGAATGTCGGACGCATGTCAGGCACATTATTCTCATCCATATCTTTACCGTTTCTTTTGTATTGACGTTCTACAACATTGAATAGCAAAAATACAAAAAAAAGATGAAAATCACCCTAATCATTTATAAGAAGTATGATTTTTAATGTTATTTATGCAAAAAGAAAGAAACATGTCAGAATATATTGATTTTATCGCCTATCAAGACGATGCAATAATCCAGCGCCCCTTACGTTATTACAGAAGAAGAGGACAACCGCATCCGCAACCGAAGGGAGGCCTTCATCAGAGAAACAGGCACTGAGAAAACGGTACTCATCACGATGATCACCTCCTATGGACTTGCGCCGGACGGCTATTCTGATGACATCCAATGCCAGATGACGATGGCAGATTTATTCAGATAAAAGCCGACCTCTCAAAAATGATAAAAACCCACGATTTAGCACGAAAAGTACCCCCCTGGACAGACTACAAACCAGTATGATTTTCTTAAAAAGTTTGGCTATCTCACGTATTCTTTGTACCTTTGTCGGCAATTACAATATTAAAATCAAACAATTACGGAGTTACTGATGTTTCTTTTTAGCAGGTATAGTTGCTATCATCGGTGCAATAGAAGTAATACGAAGAGTCAGAAGAATGCAGGGTGTTAAAGCTCCCATATCTCTTTCTGTGAGCTCTTGTGTATTGCTGCTTGCTGCAGGAATAATTCTTTCGTAAAATTATGGCATTAGAAATAAAAAGCACACCTGTATTGACAGGTGAAGACGCTGAACGTTTTATACGTGAGACAGAAGAGAATGAGAGAAATCCACAAAGGAGAAAATTGCTTTTCTCGTTTGAGGATATTGACAGAATGATGGAACGTTCACGAAAATATCTTAAAGAGCATGGAGGAAAAGGACCTTTCGCAAAGTAAGTTTCTCTTTGAAAGGAACGTAAAGAATAACCGCTGTTGTTATGTGCTATTAAGTTAGTGTTAGTCTCTTCACTGAGGCTGGACGTCCTCAGCGGAAGCCTATCGTTGTTGTGTGCGATTAAGTTCGTGTTTGCCTCTTCCTGAGGCTGGACGTGACAGATAGGCTTGCCCTCGGTACCTTGGTATCGAGGGCTTTATTATGTTCTCAATCTTTTTCGAAAAATACGCTAAAATCTGCAGAATTGCCCTATCATTCAATCATGATAGTGCAGCTGACTATATATATTCATTGTTTTTGCACGTAATTATCTTATGAATATTATGTGCAAAGTCGGTGATTATATTCTGAAAGTCAACAATATTGCCAAAACAAGCACTCAGATAAATACCCCAAAAGGCAGAACATAGAAAATTGATGATAGCATTGCTAATTATCAAAAAAAATAGAAGAATACTGAAAGTGAGGTTGAAATTGAGGTGAAGAATGAGGTGAAGAGAAACTATGTACTTGGAACCCAAGATAACACTAAAGACGTCCTCGTTATCCCCTCGCTTACAAATAAAGTTAAATCAAGTTCGCCCTGCAAACAAAATCCATCCATAAAATCTTTTTTTTTGATTTTTTTTGTATTTTTGCAGATATATTGCGCCAGTATGGGCGTTGAGCATGGCTTATCCTCCTATATTACAGGCGCATAATTATCTAATGATTTGAGCATGAAAAAGATATTATTCCTACACGGATTCTTCGCTACGGGCAGTTGTCCGATGGCGAGAGCTTTGAAAGAGGCGTTTGAGGGGACGGCGGTGGTGCTGACTCCCGACCTCCCTTTGCACCCCAAGGAGGCACTGAAGGAGATTCGCTCCATCATCGACCGGGAACAGCCCGACTTGCTTCTGGGCAACAGCTGCGGCTCTTTCCTCGCCCAGATGCTGGCTCCAGTGGTGGGCATTCCTGCCCTGCTGGGCAATCCGTATTTCATGATGACGGAGTTTCTGAAGGAGCGCATCGGCGAGCATGAATACAAGGCTCCGAGAAGGGACGGAAATCAGCGGCTGGTGATTGACGAGGCGCTGATTGAGGAGTTTGCGGAGCTGGAAGCCGTGCAGTTCGACCATTGCAACCCCTATTATAAGGATCGTGTGTGGGGACTTTTTGGTGAGCAGGACACCCTGGCTCACTTCTCCCCTCTCTTCCTGCAGCATTACAATCAAGCCTTCCATTTCCCTGGCGGTCATACGCCTACAGAGCAGGAGGTGAAGACCTGGTACGCTCCCCTTGCCCAGAAAATGCTGACGGAGTTTTCAGCAAACTTTTAATCGTTTCACAGAAATAGACAAATAATTATGGAGACATTCAACAATGTAATAAACAGTGGCCAGCTTGTTCTGGTCGATTTCTTTGCTACTTGGTGCCAGCCTTGCAAGGCGATGCACCCCATTCTGGAGCAGGTGAAGAGTGTATTGGGCGACCGCATCCGAATCATCAAGGTGGATGTAGATAAGTACGGCGTAACAGCAAGCCAATACCACATCCAATCCGTGCCTACACTGATACTTTTCCGAAACGGAGAAGTATTGTGGCGCACAAGCGGTGTGGTTGAAAAAACTGAACTGCTGGCTACGCTTGATCCATTCTTGACATAATCAAAAATATTAAAGAATAATCTTATGCGCATAATAGGAAACTTACTTTGGTGGCTCTTCGGAGGTCTCGAAGCTGCCATCGGTTATTTCATTGGCAGTCTGGCTCTTGCATGTACTATCATCGGCATTCCCTTTGCGATACAGACATTCAAGATTGGTCTGCTCTGCCTATGGCCTTTTGGTTCTAAGGTGAGAGAAACAAATAGTCCAACTGGTTGCATTCGCATCCCGCTGAATTTACTCTGGCTGATTTTCGGAGGATTGTGGGCTTGCCTCATGCATCTGTTCTTCGGCTTTCTCTTATGTATCACCATCATCGGCATTCCTTGGGGTAAACAGCATTTCAAGATGGCCGGGCTTTCGCTCGCACCATTCGGTAAGGATGTGGAGTTGGGATTTTAAAGAAATAAGAAAAAGAAGTTGAAGGATATGAATACATTACATAGTTGCCTCGCCTACTATCTCCTTGCCATCAATGCAGTTGCATTCATCATGTACGGCATTGATAAATACAAGGCCAAGAAAGCCAAGTGGTGCATTTCGGAAGCCACGCTTTTGTTGCTGGCTGTACTTGGAGGAAGCATCGGGGCATGGATGGGAATGAAAATCTGGCACCATAAGACGATGCACAAGAAATTCAAATACGGCATTCCTGCTATTCTGCTGATACAGATTGCGCTGATGGCGTATTTGCACATGAATTAATAACAAAATAAATAACTAAGTATATGAGCATTAAAAAGAATGGGATATATTGGAAGGGCATCAAGCGCCGGATAGGGAAATTCTTTGAGAAGGTGCACGAATGTATACTTATCTTTACCGACTGGCTGGGGTAAGTGCACATAGTAAATAAAATGCAAAACTTTGAAATAATCTGATGGAAACAGAAAGAATTTTACTTCGATATTGGCAGGAATCAGATGCAGTGGCGCTCTTCAAGTACGCCTCCGACCCTGACGTAGGACCTCGTGCTGGATGGCCGGCACATAAGTCTGAAGAGGAAAGTCGGGAGATTATCCGCACATTCTTCCATAACGACACGACATGGGCGATACGGCTATGCTGATGTGGGCAATGAGAATGCTATGGAACAGGAGCACTATTCAGACTCGGAGTATGTAGCTTGATTTCTGCATCAATGTTTAGCGGTCTAACTAAGCAACTTGTTAAAATAGCAAAAAATAGAACAGAAAAGCAGATAAAAGTTCATTTTCTATTCCAAATTTTACTATTTTTGCACCATGATAATGGATTTAGAACATATAGGTAACATACCAGTCAGTACTTCTACTATAGCTTCATTGTTTACAAACATTGAAGCAGGGAATCAGAAAGTACGCAGTCTTGAGGCGGCTCATAAAATTATCCGACTCAAGAAGGGGCTTTATGTGGTAGCCCCAAATGTGTCTCGTGTTGCTCTATCCACAGAACTGATAGCCAATCATCTTTATGCTCCTTCGTATGTGTCTATGCAGACAGCCTTACGTTATTATGGATTAATACCAGAAGCTGTTTATACTACTCAGTCTATGACACTAAAGCACTCCCGTAGTTTTGATACTCCTGTCGGGCGTTTTGAGTATAAGAACATGTCAAGAGAAGCCTTTTCAATAGGGATTACAAGTATCAATATGCAGAGTTACGCCTTTCTGATGGCAACACCAGAAAAAGCTCTCTGTGACTTAATCGCAAATTCTCCGAAGGTTAATTTACGTTACCAGAAGGATGTAGAGAACTATCTGGAGGAGGACATCCGAATGGAAATAGATGATTTCAGGAATATGGACATAAGTATATTTGAGCGATATGCTCAGGTTGGAAAAAAGTCTAAATCCATAGAAACTCTAATTAAATATTTAAGGAAATGAATACAAACGAGATATTCAATCAAATGCTTTCGAGTTATGACATAACGACCGAGCTGCAAAAGCGCAATGCTATCTTTGAGGTCAACCAGCAGATTATTCTTTCTGGGCTTTACAATGGTGGCTTTTTCAACGAGGCAGCTTTCTATGGTGGAACATGTCTGCGTATATTCCATGGATTGCATCGTTTCTCTGAGGATATGGATTTTTCGCTGCTTGCTCCGAATGAAAACTTTGATTTTACACATTATTTTCAGCCCATCATTGACCAATTCGCTATGGTGGGTAGAGAGGTTGAAATCAGAAAGAAGGACAAAAAGAACTTTGGCAAAGTGGAGTCTGCCTTTCTGAAAGACAACACAGATGTATATGATATTACATTCCAAACTGAGAAATCTGTCAAGATCAAGATTGAAGTTGATACTCAACCTCCTTTGAAATTCCAAACAGAACAGAAGTTGCTTCTGCTCCCCCAATCTTTCATGACACGATGTTTCACTTTGCCAGCCCTCTTTGCAGGAAAAATGCATGCACTGGTGTATCGTGCCTGGAAGAACAGAGTCAAGGGACGTGATTGGTATGACTTCGAATGGTATGTTCGCCACAATGTTCCTCTTGACTTTACTCACTTGTGCGAAAGAGCCTTACAGTTCAATCACGAAGAGCTTGACAAGGAGACGTTCCTTCAAAAACTGAATGAAAGACTTGCCACGGCAGACATGAATCAAATAAAGGCAGACGTGTTGCCTTTTGTCAGGAATCCCAAAGAGTTGGATATTTGGTCGAATGACTATTTTATGGAACTTGCAAAAATGATCAGATTTGAATGAAAGAAGCATTTCGAAAACATCTGGGCAGACCATTTTACAGGCAATCCTGCATCGGGAAGAGTCATGGAGAAATGCGGTTTCTCTGACACCGGAATGCTGAACAGATGCAGCCAGCTTGTGGGTGGCGACAAGGATATTGTCAAAGTGTTTAAGTACACAGGATAAAATATAAAATGAACATGAATTTTCCAGAAATATATTCAGCAACAGGCATGATGGAGCTGATTCAGAAAATCGGCTTCCTCCCTCTCCTTGATAGTGGCATTGAAGGCTTCTCTGCCGAAGACATCGTAGCAGAAGATTGCGGTTACGTAAGACTTCCTGAAGGCGGTTGGGACTGGCCATTGTGGAAATGGAAGGGCGAGATCGTGCAGGAAATGCCGTGTATGTACGGAAAGTTCTTTAACAAGAAAGCAGGATTCATCAGTCAGGAATGGTGGCCGGACTTCTGTAACTATAGAAGAAGCAAGTTTCCACGCCCGGATGAAGAATCGATAGAAGGAGCCATTCTCTGTACGCTTCAATCTACTGGCAGTCTCATCACGAGAGAACTTCGGGCAGCCTGCGGTTTTACAGGAAAGGGAATGAGAAGCAAGTTTGACGGTTATCTCACCCGACTGGAAATGGCGACTTACATTGTGACCGAGGATTTCATCTATCCTCGTGACAAGCACAATCACGAATATGGCTGGGGTTGGTCGCTGCTCAATACTCCCGAAGATCTCTATGGCAGGGAGGCTTGCCAATGCAACCGCACTCCCCAGGAATCTTATCAGAGGATTTTCGAGCATCTGAAAGAAATCCTGCCTGACGCTTCGGATAAACAGATTATCAAATTAATTGGATAAAAATGACTTCACTTCAAGGAAGACTGTTCGCCATGCAGGATAAGCAGTATGCTGCTTTCCAGGCCAAACTGACACCGGGAGTGCCTGTGGAGAGTTTCATAGGCATTCGTGTGCCCGTGCTTCGCAAGTTCGCAAAAGAATTTACAAAGGAGACAGAATGCAAGGAATTCCTGCATCAGCTTCCTCACGAATACTACGATGAGAACATGCTTCACGGACTCCTCATTTCCGAGGTGAAGGACTACGAAGAATGCATTCAGCTGACAGACAGTTTCCTGCCATTCGTGGACAACTGGGCGGTTTGCGACATTATGTCTCCGAAGGTATTTGCCAAACACAAAAAGGAGCTACTGGCAAAGATTAAGACTTGGAGTAAATCGACACACGTTTACACTTGCCGCTTTGGAATAGAGACACTTATGTCTCATTATCTGGATAAAGATTTCAAGGCAGAATATCTTGAAATTCCTGCATCAGTAAGGAGTGAAGAGTATTACGTAAAGATGATGGTAGCCTGGTTCTTCGCCACCGCCCTTGCCAAGCAATGGGACGCAACGATTCCCTACATCGAGCAACGCCGCCTTGCTTCCTGGACGCACAACAAGACCATCCAAAAGGCCATCGAGAGCTACAGAATCACGCCCGAGTAGAAGGAATATCTGCGGACATTGAAGATAAAATAATTATGACACAAGATACAACTACATATTACGTTTGGATAGGTGGTTCATGTGATTATGGCCATAAAGAGCGAGCTGGTGGTGCTGCCGTTGTAATTGAACTGATGGAGCAGCGAGAGCAGAGTCAAACTTGTTTGAACTCTGCCGAGTCGCGACAGAAGAAGACCAAAGGTCAACATAACAGCAATATCATCAGCCGTGATGTAATCAGCGACCTACACACCACAGAGTTCCGCATGATGCTAACCCTCATGGTGAAGGTAATGCAGGAAATCCCTGAAGGTTCCGACATTCTCTTCCTGACCAACGCTGCCTATATTCAGAACTTTGACAAGGCTCCAACGGCTAAATCAGCCAACCGAACGAGCAGCGAGAGCAAAGATGCAAACTCGCTTGCAATCTATGCCGAGTCGCGAGGGAGGAAGGCGAGAGCCAACTCCGACTTGATCATTCAATGCATCGAGGAAAAGAAAAGGCACAACTCAGTCGGGGTCAAGATTGTACAATACCACAAGAGTCCATTGCTGATAGAGACCCACGATAGGGCTACGAAAGCAATGGCTAAGACAAGGAAGGAATTTCACCAGAAAAACAAATGAAAAATATGGAATACAAAGATAAAGTAGTCATCGTGACCGGTGGCGCACAAGCGGCTATGACAATTGATACAACAAACCTCTGTTCGCATCTTCAAAAGAAGTTGTTTGAACCTGAGGGAGTATATTATCCTATCTGGCAAGCCATGCAGAATGATGAGGAGTTGACTGCCGTGGTTCGCTCACGACAGCTTCATATTTATCGTAATGGTAAAAAGATTCTCATTCTCGCTGGCAAGGCTCAGCCGAAGATTATCAGAGAGGATAAACTGAATGAATGGATAATAATAAAATAAAGAACGAAGAATTTCATTGAAATAATCTGATGGAAACAGAAAGAATTTTACTTCGCCATTGGCAGGAATCAGATGCAGAGGCGCTCTTCAAGTACGCCTCCGACCCTGACGTAGGACCACGTGCAGGATGGCCGACACATAAGTCTGTAGAAGAAAGTCGAGAGATAATCCGGACATTCTTCCATAACGACACGACATGGGCGATTGTGTTGAAAGAGACGGGCGAGGCTATCGGCTGCATCGGCTACTACACCCATGAAACCAGCAACATCCCTATCGGAGAAAACGACTGCGAGGTGGGCTACTGGGTAGGTAAGCCTTATTGGAATAAAGGAATCTGCACCGAAGCCTTGAAGCTGATGCTCGACTACTGCATCAACGAGAAGCATTTTGAAAACATCTGGGCAGACCATTTCACAGGCAATCCTGCATCAGGAAGAGTCATGGAGAAATGCAGTTTCGTCGATACAGGTATGTTGAATAAATGTAGCCAGCTCGTAGGTGGCGACAAGGATATGGTTAAAGTGTTTAAGTACAAAGGATTAAAATAAATTAAAAGAATATGAAGCATAAAGTAAAAGTAACCGTAATAGACAAGAAAATCTATCCGGAACTACAGGAGAAGTATTGCGCCGACCCTAAAGCAGGAATGTGTCCATGCTACAATGTTGGCGATGAGTTTATCTTTGAGCGTGACGAAGAGAACGACCATTTCTGGCATGGAGGATTGAATACACTCGTCAAAACATCCGCTGACCCGAACACAGTAGCTGGAGGTCCGAAAATGCCACATTGCTCTGAGGCATGGGACGCTATTTCACGATATATATACACCGGACTGCAAGGTGGTTCAATCATGAAGGGGTGGATGAAGCGTGAAAACGAAATGATTTGCTGTTGTTCTGACGGAACAAGACCAGTCATATTCAAAATTGAGCGTATAGACGAAGAGTAGTTGTTTTGCGGGGCATGGATGGTATGGTTGGGGTTGGTCGCTGCGTTATTAGGATAAAAATAATCAAATTAATTAGGATAAAAATGAGAAAGGAATCAAGAGCAATGGATAGTGGGTGGGCATTGGAAGCAATGCACAAGGCTCCGTACATGACTGTAAGTTTCATTGACGAAGACGGCAAACCTTACGGTTTACCTCTTTCACTCGCATCAGATGATGATGTGAACTGGTATTTTCATGGTGCATTGGAAGGCAAGAAACTGGAGGCTATCAAGGCTCATCCCGAGGTTTGCCTTTCAGCTGTAACCCATTGTACGCCTACGGTTGGTCCGAAGGACGGCAGTTTCACCCTGCAATACAAATCTGCCATCGCATTCGGCAAGGCAGAAATCGTGACCGAGGATGCAGAGAAGATTCATGGTCTCCGACTAATCTGTGAACGTTTTCTTCCTCAACACATGGATGCTTTCGACCAGAGTATCGCCCGTTCCCTATCACGCACGACTGTAGTTCGCATCACGCTTACTGAGCCGCCAACCGGCAAACGCAAGCAGTATGATAAGGAAGGCGTGGAAATGAAATATGGAAGAATGGAATAAATCTCCGATAATGGTAAAATCTTCCGAAAACCAGGTATAAGCTCTTTTGGAGAATGTGCGTATCTTTGCACAAAAAATGTTACAACATAGGATTATGAAGGAATTATTCTTTAATACCATACAGGAGTTTAACGACTACATTGGGGTGAAAACGCTTCATCCCCTGGTAAGCGTTGTGCGTGTGGAGAACGCCTCTCCGATACAGGAGGCTGTGCATCACTACGGACTATATGCCCTCTTTCTGAAGGAAAACAAGGGCTGCAAATTGTCATACGGCAGAACAGAATATGATTTTGACGAGATGACCGTAACCTCTTTTGCTCCAGGACAGTCGATTAAGGTTGAACCCATTCCAGGAGTTCCGCTTGCCAAATATACGGTATTGGCTTTCCATCCCGACCTGCTCAACCGCACGCAGCTTGGCAAGAACATCTCCCGATACGAGTTTTTCGACTATACAAGCAACGAAGCATTACACTTATCCGCTGCCGAGGTCAATATCTTCCGTGATGTGCTCTCAATGATTAAGCAGGAACTGCAGCATCCTATAGATAAGCATTCGCGCGAACTCATCGTTTCCAACATCGAGTTGTTGCTGAACTACTGTCTGCGCTTCTACGACCGTCAGTTTATCACACGCGAGGAGATCAATCATTCGGTGGTCAAGAAATTCATCTCTCTGCTCGATGAATACATTGTCCAGAAAGCGATGCGTGAAGGATTGCCTACCGTAGCCTACTTTGCCGACAAATGCTGCTATTCTACCAAATATTTCGGAGAATTGGTCAAGACTGAGACTGGCAGAACCGCCAAGAGTATGATCAACGACCGGCTGCTTTCGGCTGCCCGCCAACTACTTGATGATGAAACCCTCAGCATAACGCAAGTAAGCCAGCGCCTCGGCTTTGAGTATTCCCAGCACTTCGTCCGCTTTTTCAAGGCGCAGACGGGCAAGACACCAAGCGAATATCGCAAAACTGCGTAGATAGACTCTTAACTATTGATTCTTATGAAAAGATTTGCAACACTCATCATATTAACGACTATTTCATTCAATATAATGGCACAACAGAAAATAGTACAGACAGCAGGGCGCACCCAACTGGGTGAGTTTGCCCCGGAGTTCGCCCACCTCAACGACGACATCCTCTTCGGAGAAGTATGGAGCCGCAATGACCTGCTTTCATTGCGCGACCGCAGTTTGGTAACAATCACTTCGCTCATCAGCCAAGGAATCACCGACAGCTCGCTGAAATATCACTTGCAGTCGGCAAAGAATAACGGAATTACCCGCACGGAAGCGGCAGAGATCATCACCCACATCGCCTTCTACGCCGGCTGGCCAAAAGCCTGGGCAGCATTCAATCTGGCAAAGGAGGTATGGAACGAAGATGTGAAAGGAGAAGACGCCAAGGCAGCTTTCCAGCGCGAGATGATATTCCCTATTGGCGAACCCAACACAGCTTACGCCAAATACTTCAAAGGCAACAGTTATCTGGCACAAATATCCGACAGTCAGATACCTTTCTTCAACGTAACCTTTGAGCCTGGTTGCCGTAACAACTGGCACACGCACCACGCCACAAAGGGCGGCGGACAAATGCTGGTAGGTGTAGCCGGACGTGGCTGGTATCAGGAAGAAGGAAAGCCTGCGCAGGAAATCCTCCCCGGCACAGTCATCCATATTCCTGCCAACGTGAAGCATTGGCATGGTGCGGCAAAAGACAGCTGGTTTGCCCACCTTGCCTTTGAAATTCCTGGTGAGAACACATCCAACGAGTGGCAGGAGCCTGTGAGCGATGAGGAATATAACAAGATAAAATAACAACTATAAGATTTTACAATTATGAAGAAGATAAAGTTAAGCAATGGCATGGGGATGGGGATTGAGCATGGCTTATCATCCTGGATTATAGGCGCATAAGCATCTAATGAATAGCGCATGAAGAAATTATGGACAAGAATTTCGAACCAATAGAGCAACTGTATCTCTCGCAGGCGTTTGATACGGAAAGCGATGAAGAACAGATGCTTACAGAATGTAAGATGATAGCCCGGACATACGCCCTGGCAGAGAATGCAGTGGTCTCGATGGGAGACAACCGCAGAAACTGCAGTTACTGCTACTTCGGCGGAGTGGCCGACGTGCTGGGCATTTCGCCGGAGGAACGGGTCAGCCAGTTGCCTTCGCTTTACGAGAATTTCATCTTCGACCGTTGCCATCCCGATGATCTCAGCAGGCGCCATGCAGAGGAGATTGCCTTCCTTCGCTACATCGCCGGCAACTCTACCCCCCAGCACTATCGTGATTATGTGCTCTGCAACTACCTGCGGGTAAAAGATGCCTGCGGAGAATACCGCTGGGTGAAGCATCGAATGATTCCGCTTGCCACCGATAAGAACGGTTGCCTGCTGCTCTGCGCCTGCATCTATACGCTGGCAACTGATGAGGACAGGAAAGCAAAATTCACCAATACCCGAACCGGAGAGGTGCGGATATTGACGAATAAGGATTACGAAAATATACTTTCTAAACGGGAGATGGAAGTGCTCCGTCTTATCGACCATGGACTGCTGTCGAAAGAGATTTCAGACAATCTCTGCATCAGCATCAACACCGTGAACCGCCATCGCCAGAACATTCTCCAGAAACTGAAGGTAGATCGTGCCATCGAAGCATGCAAACTGGCACATGTGATGGGATTACTCTGACACAGTTTCTACTCTCCCATTCGGAAGTCACCCACCGTCTCGGTTGATAGGCGCAACTCTGAGAATTCACTCACACATACTCCCTTTTGAGGAGCCTGAGAACTGATGCCCACCTTCAGGTTCTTGGGATAGTTGTTGCGGTAAAGGCGAACCATCTGCCATTCCTTGCCATCCAGCGAATAATAGGAAGCGATGGTTCTTGTGTCAGAACTTATCTTATAATAGATAAAATCCTGATTCACAACCTCATGGTTGTTATCATCGCTCGTCCCCACGGTGCGCACGGTCACCACACGGTGCTTGCCTCGTTCATCCTGTTCGAAGCAGAATTTCTGATAGAGTGTGTCGTTGGCCATCACAACAAGACCTGCTGCATTATAGAGTCCATCAGGAGTAAAGCCCGGCTTCATTTTGGCAGAGAATGTAAAGGGCTTGGTGTTGTCAACCTCCGTAAAAAGCACCTTTGCCGTATTGGCGGTCAGCTTTGCATCGTTGGGGTCGATGAACAAATCGGTTTTCTCAGGAGCAACGAAAGTGATGACACCAGCCTTCTCGCTCACCTGCTTGTCGGCTTCATTAAGCATCTTGGTGAAGTGAATACCGCCAAGCGTGAGGTCACAATCCTGAAAACTCATGACAGAAGTCTGAACAGAATCAGCTGAAGAACTGTCTGCTTTCTCCTGCTTTGAAGAGTTGCTGCACGATGCCAACACGCATAAGGCAGCCATTGGTAAAAATGATTTAAATGTCATATTATTTATTGTTTTAATTCGCGCTGCAAAGGTACGTATTATCTGCAGTTCTGACAATAGTCATTTATAACCAATTGAAGATGACTCACGCTGGGCTTGAAACTATCTGTCTGACCTCTGAAAGGACGCAAGCATGACTTACGCAAGTTCGGATAATTACATGATAAATATCGCTAAAAGTTGGTTATTTCGAAATAAATGGTGTATCTTTGCACAAAAACATTTACAAGCAAAATACATCATGTAGCCGTGATTTGCTCTGACTATGAGCAATCTAAGTATTTCTATACAGAAGTGTTGGACCGGCAAGCAGTTTGCGTTCTTTAGCGACCCCGACGGACTGCCGATAGAACTGTACGAAAAGTGAAGAATCATCACTTATAGGTATTGCCCGACTCACAACTAAATTGTATCTTTGCATCATAACTAACAGATAAAAGACTATGACAGAAATGACAGCAACAATAATCATTGGACTTCTGATTCCGCTATTGGGAACGATGCTTGGTTCGGCTTTCGTATTCATAATGAAAGACGAGATGTCTGCGCGATTGCAAAAGACATTGTTGGGCTTTGCCTCTGGAGTGATGGTAGCAGCGTCCGTATGGTCTTTGCTAATTCCTGCTATGGAGATGAAGGAAGAGAGCGGCGTATGGTCGGTAGTACCGGCAGCCATAGGCTTTCTGTTAGGCATCGGTTTTCTACTGTTGATCGACGAGCTTACGCCCCACCTTCATATTGGCACAGACAAGCCCGAGGGCATCAAGTCGCAAATGTCAAAGACAGCTATGCTTGCCCTTGCCGTAACCATCCACAACCTGCCCGAAGGAATGGCAGTAGGCGTGGTGTTTGCTGGAGCCGAAAACGGTGCTTCGCATATCTCGTTAGCCGCTGCCATTTCCGTGTCGTTGGGCATTGCCATTCAGAACATCCCCGAAGGCGCTATTATCTCTATGCCCATGCGGGCGGCAGGCAACAGCCGATGGAAATCCTTTATGTTAGGCTCGCTGAGCGGAGTGGTAGAGCCTATAGGAGCCATTGCCGTACTGTTGCTTGCCTCTCTCATTATGCCAGCCCTACCCTACATGCTCGCCTTTGCAGCAGGAGCCATGTTCTACGTAGTGGTGGAAGAGCTAATCCCTGAAGCCTCAAGCGGCCAGCACAGCAATCTCAGCACCATCGGCTTCGCCATAGGTTTCGTGCTGATGATGGTGCTTGATGTTGTTATGGGTTAACAAAAATATATAGATTATGAAACCGGCAAAGCTCCACGCAAAATCGTCGCCGCTGTGAGGACGGTTCCAAGGAAGAATGTTTTTACTTAAACCTTTGTGGATAGTATGCGTCTAATTGATAAAGTTTAGGACATATAGTATAGGATGTTTAAACATTCATCGCAAATAGAAATTATAAACTTTTAATATTGTGGCTTATGAAAAGAATTTTAAGAATTTTGTTGATTGCCATTTGCTGCATGCTAACATGCAATATGGCAGCGAATGCGGGCAATGACAAGCCTATCGCCATTAATGCACTCCCGGTAAAGGCTCAAACCTTGCTCAATAATCATTTCAATGGTCAGAAGGTGATGCTTGCAACGATTGAATCGGGAATTATCAACAAGAGCTATGATGTGGTTCTGCAGAACGGAACCAAGCTGGAATTCGACAAAAAAGGAAATCTTACAGAGATAGACTGCAAGCAGGGAAAAGTGCCAGCTCTGTTGATTCCGCAGGCCATCAGAAACTACCTGAAGGAGAATTATCCAGCGCAAGCGGTAAAGAAGATTGAAATGAACAAGAATGAATACGAAGTGGAATTGGCAAATGGGTTGGATTTGACCTTCAACAAGCATTTCCAGGTAATCGACATCGATTGATAAGACAACTCGATATTGACGGATTGTTTTCAAAAGGTTCACCCGAAAAAATGTGATGACCTTCATCTAATGAGCCCCACTAACTTTCCGATTCCGAGAAGGACACGGATGGTTAGTGGGGATTTTTCTATCTGTTCATCATAATGGTCAGGATGGTTGTGAGTCAAGAGAGTGGAATTCTCTACATGTCTTGCATCATATGTTAAATCCGATAATTTTTGTTAAAAAAATTCTATCTTACCTCTCATGTTCATACCTTTGCACGCAAATTGAATAATCAAAGGATAACATTCTAATTATTTATAGAGAAGAATATATGAGAGAAAATTCAGAAAGTTCAGTAGCCTGTCATCATCGAGTAGGCTTCCTGGGATTGCTCGTCACATTAGGCATTGTGTTTGGCGACATCGGTACATCCCCACTCTATGTGATGAAGGCCATCCTCCATACAGGCGAAACCATCAACGAGAACACCATCCTGGGCGCATTGTCCTGCATCATCTGGACACTCACCCTTCAGACCACCATAAAATACGTATGTGTGGCGCTGCGTGCCGACAACAATGGCGAAGGAGGCATTCTCGCCCTCTACGCCCTGCTGCGCAAGATGAAGAGAAAGTGGATTTACTTATTGGCCATCATCGGCGCCAGCACCTTGCTGGCAGATGGAATCATCACCCCTGCCATCACGGTTACCACAGCCATCGAAGGACTCGAAAGCATCAGTCCCCACCTGCCAGTCATCCCCATCACACTGGGCATCATCACCATCATCTTCTTTGTGCAACGCTTTGGCACAGAGAGTATTGGCAAGTCGTTCGGAGTATTCATGCTGATATGGTTCCTGCTATTGGGCGTGATGGGAGCCTTCAGCATCACCTCTTACCCATTGATTCTGAAGGCCTTCAATCCCTATTACGCTATTGTTCTGCTGTCGCAATCACCAGAATGGTTTCTGATTCTGGGTGCCGTGTTCCTCTGTACCACCGGTGCTGAGGCTCTTTACTCCGACTTGGGACATTGCGGCAGAAAGAACATCACCATCAGCTGGCTTTTCGTAAAGGCCATGCTCATCCTCAACTATCTGGGTCAGGGAGCATGGGTGCTGAACCATATTCAGACTGCCTCCTCCGTGAATCCGTTCTTTTCCATCATGCCCCAGAGCATGCTGATTTTTGCCATCATCATGGCCACGGGGGCGGCAATCGTAGCCAGTCAGGCACTTATCAGCGGCACCTTCTCCATATTGAGCGAAGCCATGAACCTGCACTTCTGGCCACGCATGCGAATCAAGCATCCTACCCATGTAAAGGGACAGCTCTATATCCCGGTAATCAACCTCGCCATGTACATCGGTGTGGTTCTCATCATCCTGCTCTTCCGCGACTCCTCGCACATGGAGGCAGCTTATGGTCTCGCCATCACCATCACCATGCTGATGACCACCCTGCTGCTCGGTTTCTACCTGCGCACCAAGGGTGTGGCGCGCATCTTCATCCTGCTCTTTATGGGCGCATATTGCGTTATCGAGGGCATTTTCCTTGCCGCCAACCTGTCAAAATTCCTCGCAGGAGGATGGTGTACGATGCTTATTGGCGGAATCCTGTTCCTGATGATGTATGTATGGGTCCACGCCATCAAGATACGCCGCCATTATATCAGCACCAAACCGCTGGATGATTATTATCAGATTATCTCCGATATCAAAGCCGACGAGAGCATCCCCAAGTACGCATCCAATCTGGTTTATGTGAACCATGCCGACAAGGAAGGTGCGGTGGACGACAAGCTGCTCTATTCCATCATCAACAAGCAGCCCAAGCGTGCTGACCATTACTGGCTTATCAATCTGGAATTTGCAGATACTCCTGACACGCTGGAGTACAGTTGCGAGACCCTGGTTCCCGACACCCTCTACAGTATAACCATGCGCATAGGTTTCCGCATTGAGCCCAGGGTGAGCCTCTATCTGCGACAAGTGATAGAAGACCTTGTGGCCAGCAGGAAGGTGGATTTGAGAAGCACCTATCCTTCGCTTCGCAAGAATGGCATTTCTGGCGATTTCCGCTTCATCATCATCCACCGCGTTTATTACCCCGAGAGTTCCGACAACCGTCAACAGAACTTGCTGATGAGTCTCTATGCCCTTATCGGCAAGATAGGCATTGACGAGCCAAAGGCTTTGGGCCTCGACACATCCATGGTGGTGGTGGAACGAGTGCCGCTGATCATCAATCAGCGTAACGACAACATCAAGCGCATCGCACAAATGGAGGAGGAAAAGTAAGTTTTCTGAAGTTTCAGCCGTTACAGAAGGGAATATGAATATTTTTTGTTAATTTTGCAGCACTTTTTCACATCAAGCAAAAGAAATGATAGGTCTGGCAGATTGCAATAATTTCTACTGTTCGTGTGAGCGGGTGTTTCGCCCCGACCTGACAGGTAAGCCCGTTGTTGTGCTGAGCAACAACGACGGATGCGTCATTGCCCGTTCCGAAGAAGCCAAGGCCTTGGGCTACAAGATGGGCGACCCCTTCTATCAGGTGAAGAGCAAGCTCGAGGCAGAAGGCGTAGCCATCTTCTCGAGCAACTACACCCTCTATGGCTCCCTGTCAAACAGAGTAATGTCAATGCTCTCCCATTATTCGCCACACATCGACCAATACTCCATCGACGAGAGCTTCTTCGAGGTGGACGAGTCCATGGCAGAAGCATTCTTCTTACAGGATTCCGACAACAAGCGCCACCAGACAGCAGCGGTCGACGACCCCATCCTGCATCGCTATGGCGCAAGGATTTCCAGCAACGTACTCCGGGCTGTCGGCATCCCCATTTCGATAGGAATAGCCGAGACCAAGACACTTGCCAAGATAGGTTCCAAGTTCGCCAAGAAATACAAGGGTTACCAGGGATGCAGCATCATCGATACCGACGAACGGCACCACAAGGCCCTCACGCTCTTCCCCGTAGAAGACGTATGGGGAATAGGCCGACAGACAGCCCGCCGACTCGACTACATGGGAATACACACAGCAGCCCAGTTTGCCGACAAGAAAGAGAGTTGGGTGAGAAGCCACTTCAACATCACCACAGTAAGAACCTGGAAAGAGCTGAATGGCGAGAGCTGTATCAGCATCGACGAACTGCCCCAGAAGAAGAGCATCTGCACGAGTCGCAGTTTCTCCGACAAAGGCATTTCCGACAAAGACGTGATAGAAGAAGCCGTGGCCAACTTTGCCGTGCGATGCACCGAGAAGTTGCGCCGACAAGGCAGTGTGTGTCAAGGCATTACCGTGTTTGCCTGGACATCTCGTTTCAACGGCAACGCCCCCGAATACACCCTACACGACTCTCTCGTACTTCCCATAGCCACGCAGGCTCAAGACGAGATAGTAGGAGCAGCCCTTACCATTCTGCGCAGCCACTATCCCAAGCCCATCGACAGTCGTCCCGACCGTCCAGAACTGACATTCCGGTTCAAGAAAGCAGGCGTCATACTCTGGCAAATATCACCAGACAATCCCCGTCAGCAAGACCTCTTCGACCCCATAGACCGCCATCGTCAGAAAGCACTCATGGAAGCCATAGACGCCATCAACCGCAAGAACGGCCATGGCACCATCCGCCAGGCCATACAAGGCACCGCCTGCCGCTTCGACCTGAAACGGGAATACATGTCGCAACGGTTTACAACAAACATCGACGAGATATTAAGAGTAAAGAACTGAAGAAGTTAATTTCAGGAGCATAACGCCCCCTGTAAGGGCAGAAGCCCCTTCAGGGCGTGTGGGACAAAACTTGCGAAACTTGAATAAAAATATGGAAGACAAGATAAAACTAACCATTCATGCAGCCGGAATCGGAGAAAGACTACCGATTCCCCTTGCAGGACAAAGTGTGAAAGCAGGTTTTCCTTCACCTGCCCAAGACTATATGGAAGGAGAAATAGACCTCAACGAAGTACTCATACGTCATCGTGAGGCAACCTTTTATGTCCGCATATCAGGCGACAGCATGACAGGAGCCGGCATCCTTGACGGCGACCTTGCCATCGTCGACCGCCAGATAGAACCATCCAACGGCAACTTCGTCATAGCCTTCGTAGATGGCGAGTTTACCATCAAGCAATTCAAGATCGACGAAAGCGGAACCTTCGGCTGGCTCATTCCCTGGAACAAGGCCTACTCTCCCATCCGTGTCGACGAGACCAACCGCTTCATGATATGGGGCGTCGTCACCTATGTCATTCACTCAACTTTCGCATGTCGGGAAGTTAAGGGAAGTTAGAGAGAAGTTAAGGGACAAATCTCCTACGTCTTACGGCAAAAGACTATTGTCTCTTAACTTCCCGAACGACCGAAGAGAGTGATAACTTCTTTAACTACTATAACTTCCGTACATGCGAAACTTCTATATTTTATAAATTATTCTTCATTATTTCCATGTTGTGACAAAAAGAAACGCTTTTGCTTTTCTATTTCGCATTGCAACTCCTCTTCTGTAGGCATAAAAGCCATATATTTAGCAGCAAATAGCTGTTCACTTTCATGCAATACAGAATACTTTGCTATAGTTTTATCGGTTTCAGCACAAAGCAAAATACCTATTGTAGGATTATCGTCTTCCCCCTTAACAAGGTCATCGTACATACGAACATACATATCCAATTGTCCTACATCCTGATGAGTCAGCGTGTGTGTCTTGAGTTCAAACAAAACAAAACGCTTAATACGGAAGTTATAGAAGACAAGGTCGATATAATAGTCACCAGTTTCGGTCTTTATATGCTTCTGACGGTCAACAAAAGCAAAGCCTCTTCCAAGCTCTAAAATAAACTGTTGCAGGTTGTCTATTAAAGCCTGTTCTAACTGTGATTCATCGAACTTCGTATCTTTCCTGAATCCCATAAATTCAGCAATCATTGGATTTTTTATGTATTCCAAAGGATCACTATCATTATAAGGAGCAACAGCTTCGGTCATTTTCATATCTGGATTTGCGCGTTGTGCAGCCAGACGACGCTCGAAGTATTGAGACGAAATATTACGATCGAGAGTTGTCGTACTCCACATCTCTTCAGAGGCATTTTTTAGATACCACATTCGTGCTTCTGGATTTACCACAGACAACAGTCGCCTAATATGTGTCCAATTCAAATTGTGTACGAACTCGTACACTTTTGAATAATCAGGAAATAAAATGTAGAATTTGCGATAATGCTGAAGGTTGCGTTTACTATAGTTGTTTCCAAATATAGGTATCAACTTTGCTGCAAGTTCTGTAATCAAATGTGTACCATATTTAGCACGTTCATCACCATGCTGTTCCTCTTCTACTATTCGCCTGCCAATACCCCAATAAGTGGCTATAGCTGCTTGTCCCGCAGCAGCATAGGCTTGATGTCTCCCCTGCTCTATTATTTTGCGAATATCGTTTAGGACTTCACTATCATTCTTTAAATCAGCCATAATATTCTCCTTTTTTAAAAACATCCATTTCTTTTTCCCACTCAGCAACCTTCTTCTTTTCACCATCCGCTATGATATCCAGGTCATCATCCTCGTCATCCACATTACCGCCATTGCGGAAATTGTGGCTTTCGTCTATGACTATCAGGTCGTAGTTACCCCAGTTGATTCTTTCAAGTTCTATTCCGTTTGACATACCTCAGTCTCGGCTTAAATCGCTGTGAAACAGAATATCATAGCGAAGGCGGTCGGCAGCCAAAGGATTGTTCTTGTAGTTGGTCTTGAAGGTGTTCCAGTTGTCGTAGAGCAGGTTAAAGATATTATAAATGCAAAAATACACAAAAAAAACGATATGAAGCCATAAAGACAATAAAAAGTATTTTATTGGGGCATTATTTTTATGATATGAAATGACTAAATCATGCGGAAGACATCATATGTTGAAAATGACAAAAATGACTTTGACCAAAATGACCACAATACAAAATCAGACTCATTCCTGTCAAGTCGCCCTTGGTGAGGTGAAAGGTGCGGCCCTAGGCAAACTCCCGAAATCTGCCAATTTGCGTTTGCGCAAGCAGAAAATTTGACAAAAAAAATGGGAAAATATGCAAAATTCATGAAGAAAAACACAAAATCGATGTAAAAGAAAACGAAAAAAGTGGAGAAATGAGGGGATTTGCCACCCCAAAACAGGGGATGCGGGACCCAAAACAGGGGATGCGGGGCTAAAAACAGGGGATTTGGGCACTCCCCAAAAGGGCGCATCCCCTGTGGATGCACTTCGCTAAACCCAACCAAATCCACAACTAAAAAAGTGGATGGAAACAGAATTTACTACCCTTTTTGAACAGTTATTACTACCAAAACTGCTGCCGTGCCGATTCATTTCAACATTTATATATAAACAACGCGAGAAAAATGGTATAAAGTATTGATAATAAGGGGGACGCAAGAAAAATGGATTAGAAAAAGTGCTTCTAATCCCCAAAGTTGTTTTTTGCCCGGCATTTTGGCATGATGGAAAAAAATGCTCAGAGAGTTAAGAGATACTAAACTTTCGTAACAAAATTAACGTTGTTATCTCATATAGGAGATAACAACGGTTACAAAAAAAATTCCGAACTTTGCAATCGAAATCTAAACAACAAACATATGGCCAAAGATGCAGAAATAGAACAAGTGCTTTCACTGTCCAACGAGAAATGGCAGAGAAAGAAGCTGAGATTACCTCACTCTCAGAAGAGAGAAGTTGAGAAACCTCAGAAGAGAAGAAGCAGAGAGCCCACTCTGTTTAAGGATTACAGACGATTCTGCCAGAGCGAATCTGACGTTCATGGGAGCGAAACAGAGATTCGTGGGAGCGAATGCAAAATACATGGGAGCGAATGCGGCAATCGTCACATTCGCTCCCACGATCCCCTGTTTGGCTCAGAGAAATCTCTACCGCTAAAGGGGAATTTTAGAGGAGTATGAGTCAACACTCAGCGTTGAAAATACCATGCGCAATGAAACATTAATTGAACTTTACTCAAGTTCCGCAAGTAGTTTATGTACGGGCTAAGAGCTTCTGCCCCCTTCAGGGCGTGCTGCCTCTATGAGTTTTTTCCTTTTACAAAACAAGAAGATAATGTTAAACTACCTCCTTTTCAGCAGCACGTAGATGATGACGGGGGCACCAAGAAGTGGGGTGACTGCTCCGAGGGGAATCATGCCATTCTGGGTGGGAAGGGCGCAAAGCCAGTTGCACAGCAAGGCGATGACCGAACCCAAGAGCATCGTGGAGGGCAAGAGAACACGATGATTCTCGGTCGTGACGAAGAGACGCGCAATGTGGGGCGTGGCCAAACCGATGAAGGCGATGGGTCCGCAGAAGGCGGTGACCGTGGCGGTGAGAACGCCTGTGACAAGGAGCAGCAGTAGACGGAGCTTGCGGGTGTCGTAACCCAGGTTCTCTGCATACAGCTCGCCCAAGAGAAAGGCATTGAGAGGCTTGACAAGCGCCAATGCCGCCAGGAGGAAAAGACCGATCACCACGGCTGCCACAGGGATGCTGGCGAGCGAGACGTTGCCGAAACTGCCCATTCCCCAGACGGTGTAAGACTTCACGCCCTCGCTCGTGGCAAAGAAGTTGAGCAGCGTGATGGCGCTGTTGGCCAGATAACCGATCATCAAACCGATGATGAGCAGCATGGTGCTGCTGCGCACTACAGCCGAAAGTGCCGAGATGAGCGCCGTCACCGCCAAGGCTCCCACCAAAGCCGAAAACAGTACCGCCGCATAACCCGCCAGGGAGAGCGATCCTGCCGACAGACTGCCGCCCATGCCCAACATGACGACTGCCACCGCAAGGGCTGCTCCGCTGTTGATGCCAAAAACATCGGGACCCGCCAAAGGATTGCGGAAGGTGGTTTGCAACAGGAGTCCGCTAACAGCAAGAGCCGCTCCTCCCATCAGCGCCATAATGGCCTGAGGCAGTCGCGACTCTATGATGATGAAGCGCCAGGTGTCGGACGCTTCTCCCGTAATGTTTCCTGTAAGAACTGCCCATACGTCGGCCAGGGGAATGCTGACGCTTCCCATGGCGAGGTTGAGCACGAAGAGCACAACCAGCAACAGGGTTGCAGCCGTAAGGGCGACGATGGTTTGGGGACTTTTCATAAATGCAGCTTTGAGTCTTTTGAAAATGTTACGACTGCAAAGTTACATTTTTTCCTGCAACCAGCAAAAAATTTATTGAAGTTTCGAATGGCTTTTTATCCATCTCCACACCAAGGCGACGCCTGGAATGATGCAGGACACGAGGTCAGCAAGTCCTGCTGCTGCCCCCTTCAGGACGTGCTGATTGTGTCCCTTACAGGTTGACCTTAATACCTGCGTTGATCTTCACACCGTAGTACTCCACTTGCATGGTGCGGTTCTTCTCACCCTGATAGTAGCGCAAAGGCTGATTGAGCAGGTTGTTGGCGTTGGCGTAGACTGTAAACTTCTGCTTCTTTCCCCAGGTGTAGCTGGCGTTGAGGTCGAGATAGTTCACGTTGTCGTAGTAGCGGTCGAGAGCACGGCTGGTGCTCATCTGGTCGATGAACGAAGAAGCGAAGTTGTAAGACAGACGGAGGCTCAGTCCACACTTCTCGAAGAAGAGCGAGGCATTGGCAGTATGCTCAGGCGAGCCTGCCACCTTCACGTCGTCGCCGTCCTCGATGCCGAGGCGCTCGTTGAAGTTGCGCGTGGTGCTGTGAGTGTAGGTGTAGTTGCCGTAGAAGCCGAGGCATTTCAGGGCTGGTGTGATGAAACCGAAGTCGCGCTGATAAGCCACTTCCACACCATACACACGGGCGTCGTAGGCGTTGATGTTCTGAGTCACCTCAAACTGCTTGTCGGCATTGTCGCCCGAGAGTCCGAGGTCGCTGCCCAAGTATTTGTTGGAAGCCCACTCCACGTTCACGTTCTTGATGTCCTTATAGAAGAGTCCCAGGCTCACCAGTCCCACACTCTTGAAGTAGTGGTCGGCAGAGAGGTCGATGTTGAGCGCTCTTGCCGGCTTGGTGTTAGGATCGCCGATGGTAGCCTCCTCGTCGGCAATATTGAAGGTCTTGTTGGCGATAAGTGCGGAATACTTAGGACGCGAGATGGTCTTGGTGATGGAGGCTCTGAGGCTTCCGTCGTCCGAGTATTTGTACTTCAGCAAGAGGCTTGGCAGGAGGTCTGTATAGTGACTCTTGATGTCGCCTGTAGGCTTCATGGTTGGGTCGCCGTCCTCGGGAATGTCCACATTGTAGCCGCTGGTCTTCAGGTCGGTACGCTCCACGCGCAGACCCAGGGTGGCTGAGAGTTTCTTGCCTATCTTCTGGTCGAAGCGCAGGTAACCGGCTGTTATCTGCTCGCTGATTTTATAGTTGCCGGCTTCCTCCTCGTAGTTCTCTGTTCCCTCATACTGGCTGAAGTCGATTTTGCCCAACGTGCTGATCGAGATGAATGGCGAGTTGGCAGGATACTGGCTGCCTGGCATGAAGCCGTCGCGAATCTGCAGCGAGGTGTTGCTGCGCCAGTCGTCGCCCAGCACCTCCTCGGGGTCGTAGTCGAAGAATGAGGTGGTGCGCTTCTTGTTCTTGCTGGTGTACTTGGCGCCAAACTTCAGGGTGTTGCCGTAGAGACCCTTGCAGAACGGCAGGGTGAAGTTGAGTCGTCCCTTCCACTCGTTCTCCACGATGTCCTGGTTGGAGTTGTTGAGCTCATCGAGCACCCAGTGGCTGTCGTCGAGTGAAGGGAGCGATTTGGCGTAGTAAGGCTGCTTGTCGCCCACGTCCTGGAAGCCGTCGCCGAAGTCGATGTACTCGGTTTCACTCTTACCATATTTATATTTATAGGAAGCATAGCGCTCGTTGGGTCGCTCCTCGGTGGCTCGCGAGTAGCTGGCAGCCCAGTCCATCTTCAGGTTGCCCAGCTGGTGCTCTCCGTCGAGGGTGTAGTCCATGGTCTGCTGCAACTCCAGTCGGGCGTTCTTCTGGTCAGACGAGCCCGCCTTGGTCTGTAACACGACGCTCTGCTTGGAAGCCTTGCTGTTCAGCTTCTTGTAGCTGATGCGGTAACGGTTCTCCCAATCGCTGCGACGATTGTAAATGCCCTTGAACGAAATCTTGTGCAGGGGGTTGAACTTATAGTCTAAAGCCAGGGAGTAGCTCTGACGCTCACGGGTGACGTAGTACTGGCGCACCTGAGCCTCCTTCAGCTCTATCTCCTTGTCGTCGTTCTCCTCGTATTCGAACTCGGTATTGTCGGAACCTCCGGGAGCATACTGATAAGAGGCAGAGGCCATGATGCCCAGTCGGTTTTGGAAGAATCGGTTGCCCCATGTTGCTGCCAAGTCCCATTGTGGTTTGCCGCTGATCCATGTGTAGCCTGAACCGACGTTGAAGTTGAGCACCTGGTGGCTTGGGGTGTTTTTGGTCACGAGGTTGATTTCGCCTCCGATGGCGTCGCCGTCCATGTCGGAGGTCACCACCTTGTTCACCTCGATGGTCTGAATCATGTCGGCAGGAATCAGGTCGAGCTGCACGTTGCGGGTGTCGCCCTCTGCCGAAGGCATTCTGTTGCCGTTGACGGTCACCGAGGTAAGGTCGGCAGAAGTGCCTCTCACCTGTCCGAACCGAGCCTCACCCTGGTCGTACTGCACGTTGATGCCGTTGATGCGTTTCAGGGCGTCGCCGATGTTAGAGTCGGGGAACTTGCCCACCTGGTCGGCGCTCACCACATTGGTCACACCCATGTTCTCCTTCTGCATCTGCAGGGCCTTGCGCTGACCGTAGAAGGCTCCGTTCACCACCACTTCCTTGAGCTCGTTGCCCTCGCTCAGGACGATGTTTCGCTCCACGTTCTTGCCCACCAGCTTGATGACGTAGGTCTTGGGCGAATAGCCCACGTAGGACACCTTCACCTTGTAGGTTCCGGGCTTCATGTTGGGCAGGGTGTAGAAACCGTTCACATCGCTTGTTACTCCTGTATGCAAATCTTCCACCATGATGGTTGCTCCTGGCAAAGCCTGATGCTCTGCGTCGACAACACGTCCGCTGATGACTCCGCCCATCAGGACATTGCTTTCGGGTTCTGTCACGGCGACTGCCGCGCCTGTGGCTGTCAGCATCAGGGCCGAGAATAATACTTTCTTGAGATTCATAAAATTTTCCTGTATAATGATTTTTTCGATTTGAATTTACTTCTTCACCTTTTCTATGGTGTGGATGATTTTTCCGTCCTTGTCGATCATCGACATTCGGAGCTGCTTCTTGTCGGCTGAAATGACCGAGAAACCGTCGGCTGAACTGCAGAACACAGTACCATCGGTAGGCTTCACGGGACGGGCCAGAGATGAAGAGGAGTTGACCACGTAGTCGATGTTGTCGCCCTTCTTCTGGATGTGCTGGAAGTTGTGGATGTGTCCGCAGGCGTAGATGGCCACATTATTATATTTATGAAGTACGGGCAACAGACGGTTCTGCATGTCGAGACGCTCGCTCTCCTTCTTCGTGGTGTAGGCATAGATGGGATGATGGCCCACTACAATCACCCAGTCTTCCTTGGCATTCTTCAGGGTCTCGTCGAGCCAGGCGAGCTGAGCCTCCACGTCCTGCTTGCAGGCATCGGGATATTTGGCAGAGGCCTTGCGGTAAGAGTCGATGAGAGGAGTGGTGTCGAGGAACACCACGCGAAGGGTGGTTCCCTTGTGGTCGAACACCTTGGTGTAATATTTCTCTCTCATCATCCAGCGGCGGCTCACCTTGCCGTAGTCCATGAAAGCCTGTGTGTTGCCACGATACTCATGGTTGCCGCAAACGGCGAACCAGTCGAGCATCAATTCGGGATGAGAGTAAACCCATTCGTAATTGGTGAGCCACAATGGGTCCTGGGTGGAAGCCACTCCGTTGAAATGATGAATGTCGCCCGCTGCAATCACGCACTCAGGACCTACCACGTCGGCCATCTCGCCCATCAGTTCGGCAATGGGTTTCTGGTCGTAATAGCCGTTGCGGCCCATGTCGTTGGTCATATAGAGTGTGATTTCGCCCTTCAGCTTCTGCCATTCTGCAGCATTCGCCTTCCAATTAGGATTCTGCTGAATGGCGGTCGCCGCACTCTGCGAGCAGGTGGTTACTGCCGTGTTTTGAGCCTTTGCTGTCAAGCCGCCGCCCAACAATAATGCTGAAGCCAAAACCACAGCTGCCATTCTCTCTTTCATCACAGCAACTCTGTTGCCATGCTTTCCCGAAATTTTCTTTTCCATTTTCTTTTTTTAAAATATGACTATAAAATATTCTTTGTTAAATTCCGAGTGCAAAAGTACGGCTATCATGTGTCAATAAGGTTACAGCGATTTTAATTAGACCATAAAGAATGCTACAATATCGTTACAGGAGTTCTACAGGGGAAACCATGCGCCAAAGACAGAAAAAGAGAAAGGGTGCCGTGAACGGAGCAAGATCATTTCTCGCCCCACTCACGGCACCCCTTCTCTCTATATATCTACCGACGATCGAACCGCCGATGGGTTCAGATGTTACAAAAATCAGTTGCTGTAAGCACTCTCGCCATGCTCGTAGATGTCGAGGCCCTCCTCCTCTACTCGCTTGTCCACACGCACGCCGACAGTCTTGTCCACTACCTTGAAGATGATGTAGGTCACCACGATGCTGTAGAGGATGCTCACCACGGTGGCTACCACCTGAATCCAAAGCTGGTGCCAGTCGCCATAGAGTGCGCCCTGAACGCCGTCGGCACCCGTGACGTAACGAGTGGCGAACACACCGGTGAGGACAGATCCCAGAATACCGCCCATGCCGTGTACTCCGAAGGCGTCGAGCGCATCGTCGTATCTGAACTTCTCCTTCACTACTGCCACCATGAAGAAGCAGACGATGGTGGAGATAATTCCGATGCAGAAAGCTCCTAAAATGTCGGTACTGCCTGCCGCTGGAGTGATGGCCACAAGACCTGCCACGGCTCCGGTACAGGCGCCCACCGTGGTTGGCTTTCTGTTGACCACCCAGTCGATGAGCATCCAGGTGGTGGCTGCTGCAGCCGTAGCGACGTGGGTTACGAGGAAGGCGTTGGCTGCCAGTCCGTCGGCTGCAAGACCGCTACCGGCATTGAATCCGAACCATCCCAACCAGAGGAACGACATTCCCATGAACACGAAGGTGATGTTGTGGGGAGTGACAGGATGACCGGCACGGTAATCGTCGCGCTTGCCTACACACAGCGCCATGACCAGCGCAGCCACACCGGCGTTGATGTGAACCACCGTTCCGCCCGCAAAGTCGATGGCTCCCATCTCCTGCAGGAATCCGCCGCCCCATACCCAGTGGGCCATGGGAAGATAGGCGAAGATGACCCATAGAATGGTGAAGAACACATAACCGCTGAACTTCACGCGCTCGGCGAAAGCTCCGAGGATAAGGGCTGGAGTAATGAGGGCAAACATGCACTGGAACATCGCGAAGGTGAGTTCGGGAATGCCTGTAGGCATGAGAGCATCCAGTCCGATGCCGCGAAGGAAACATTTGTCGAAACCGCCGATGACGCAGGCCAAAGGATTGCCCGCCTCTGCATATTCGGTAGAGAAAGCCCACGAATATCCGAAGGCCACCCATATCAAACTGACTACTGCCACGATGAATACCGTCTGCATCAGAATGCTCAGGATATTCTTCTGGCGAACCAAACCGCCATAAAAAAGTGCAATACCTGGGATTGACATCAAGAGCACCAAGATGGTTGCCATGATCATCCACGCTGTGTTACCCGTATCGAGTGTTGTCAATAATAAACTGCTCATATTTTTTTTTAATGTTTAATGTTTACGTATTACTCTAATGTATAATGCCATGTGTCACAGAAACCAACAAAACATTACACCTTAAACATTAATCCCTATTCTTCCTTCTCAGCATTATACAATGCAATGTCGCCTCGCTCTCCGGTTCTGATTCTTACCGTATCCATTACCGGAATGACGAAGATTCTTCCGTCTCCCACTTCGCCCGTCTGAGCTGCTCCCTGGATGGCGGCGATAGTAGGCTCCACGTTCTTGTCGCGCACCACGATGTTGAGAAGCACACGCTCGATACTGCTCGTGTCGTACATCACACCACGGTAAATGCGTGCCTGTCGCATCTTGCCTTCACCCCTTACATTATAATAAGAGAACCACTCGATGTCAGCAGCTAAGAGCGCCTTCTTGACATCCTCGAATCTGGACTTGCGGATAATTGCCTCTATCTTCTTCATAATCCTTTAATAATTAATAATGTGTTAATACTTCTATTGATTGTTACTCTTTTTTATTGATTGTCACTTTCTCGAAACGGACCTTCATCGGTTGTTATGCAAATCAAGTCTTTCTTTTACATATTGTTCGTTTCGACTGCAAAATTACAACATTTTGTCAGCACAAAGAAACACAAGAAAACATTTTGATTGTTTTTCTCGCGTTTTGTTTCAGTTTTTCATATCAATACCTATTTTTCCTTACACATTGTAAGGTTAAACAGCCGTTCAACTTTACAGTTTGTAAGTTTTCGGTTAAAGTTTAATGTTTCCCGTTCAAAATTTAATAGTTTTCGTTAAAAGTTTAAAGTTTAGTGTTTAGTGGTTAATGGTTAACAGCAGTTTTGCATGTGGTTCAAGTACGCCCTGAAGGCCCAAAAGCTCATAGCCCAGGGTAATGGACGCAAGCAACACGCCCTGAAGGGGCAGAAGCTCTTAGCCCAGGGCAGCGCCCTGGGTATAATGACAATCAGCAAAGCGCCCTGTAAGGGCAAAAGCTTTATATATTGCCTGGAGTTTTTAAAGCTTTTGCCCTTACTATTATATTTGCACTTGGAAAAATAAAGAGGTAAAAATCTTTATATCTGC
>ERZ779875.338-NODE-338-length-47175-cov-322.518888_pt1 | contig 47175 bp, 38 predicted proteins | sample MGYA00511246_ERZ779875 | MGnify/ENA primary metagenome ERZ779875 (study PRJEB29588, sample SAMEA2155093) | human gut metagenome | biome: human gut; feature: human-associated habitat; material: faeces | place: Denmark | collected 2008/2010 ... | reverse complement strand
ACGATGATGATTGGCGCGACGAAGACCGCTATGGAGAGCGACGCTACTATGGTCGCCGTGGTGGTGGACGTTACTAATGTTTAATTCGGTGGCGGGGGATTTCCCTGCCACCCTTAAAAGAAAAGCTATGGGAAAATGTAGAATGCCTTTGGATGCTTACGATATGAAGCCAGAGGGAATGATAGCATATCTGAGATATAACGGCTGGCACTTCAACAAGAAAGCTTGTGAGTGGGCAGTCAGTCAGATGAGAAAATACAACTCAGTCACCAAAAAGGATGAGGAGGTTGAATACATGGATAAGGATAAGGTTGAATCCATCCTTACAAAGCAGGGAGTTACGCTTGAAAATAATGTAGGCTATGATCATGTCTATGTGGCAAACATGGTTAAGGCTGATTTCTATAAGTCTTCCATCGAGGACGAAGCTCACATGGCTTTGTTCGTGAAAGATATGGTTGATGATACCGACCAGAAGGATGGCTTTATCTTTAACAGATTCTATGCTGATTGCAACCATAATGGTATCGGCATTCCATGGGATGATATTTTATGATAAGTCAAGAGATATATCTAGAGAAGTATGATTGGAGGATTCTTGTGTTCTACGGTTTGAAAGAAGAAGATACCGATGAGGTATGCAACTCCCTTGTGCAGATAGGCTGCACAGAAAAGGCGGTCGAAAGCGCAAGGGAGCATTGCTTGCGTGGAATGCCCAATACAGGTCTAACCTACTCCAACCTTGCCGGAAGAAAGAGCGTGGTTGCTGTCAGTAGGACCACGTCGGAATATGAGTTTGTGAATACTGTCACACACGAAATATTCCACGTTGTCACTCACATCTGCGAATCACTAGATATTGACTTGAAAGACGAAGAGCCTTGCTATATGATGGGATGGCTCTGCCAGGCAGTTAGTAGAATATTCATTTAAAACTTAAAATATGACGGACATTAAATTAATGGTGGATGCTGCAAGGCAGCTAAACCAAACTTGGAAAACGTGTAGTAATGGTTTGGAAATGGATAATGTTCCAAACGATGTGTATAATGCTTTGTGCGGAGTGGATGAAGCCGTAACCAATCTGATAGACAAGATTGGTGACGCCGCAAAAATTATTACATTAAGCTGTATATATAAAAACTCTTAACTTCTTGATACTCAGTGAGTTAAATTTAGTATTTTTAACTAAAATAAAGTGTGGTATATTTGCATATATCACATTTTTTTTGTACTTTTGCATATAGTAAGAGTGGTTATTTTGATTAACCACAGATTATGTTGAACCAATTAAAATTTTATAAAGATGGAAGAAATTAAGATTATCAAAAAGCATTATGAAATGGATTCATTTCATCACATGAATTTCTTTGTGAATATACAGGTGTTTTAATTAAACTTGGAGCATATGACAACACTTACTTTTCAAGAAAGTCGAGTATTAAAAGAGAGCAAGCAATATGCTCTCGATGGAGAAATAAGTATGGTATAATCAAGGAGGTCTGATATGGGAACTATATTTGTCATAGATACGTTAATATTTATCTTTATCGCAGTATTAGTTGATATAGCAAACAAACATTAAGAGAATAAGCCCTCGACATCACGGTTAAGTCTTTTATATGAAAGCAATTAAAGTAGCAGTATTTTTTGATTGGATGAAGAACGTTATGGTTTCGTTTTCCGTTGATGAGCTGCAGGGTACTACATTCAGAAGTCATTTTGGTGCAGTTGGCCTTGGTGATGCACAGGAGCGAAATAGCTTCTTCCTGGCAGCTTATATAACAGACAATTCTGTAATACAGGATAGCTTTATGGAGGGAGTAAGAACATACCTTGATGATGCAGTCGTATATAAGTACGATTCTCCTTATCAAAAGAAGGATGTTCCAGATAAAGAATTAATGTACATAATTGAGATTAAAAATGAAGACTAACAGTTTATATGTTTTCCGTGATGACTTCGAATATGATAAGAAGAGCGGATTTAAGACTTACGAGGAAGCTAATGATTATCGTGAGATGTGTCAAAGAAGTTGGATCAACCACGTCGATTATGTGTTCCTTATAACAAGGGATATTACCGGACGTATTGTCAAGCAGACAAACTTAACAAAAGCAACAAAAGAAGAGAGAATTAAGCTTCTTGCAGAAGCTGGCATTCCTTTGAAATAATTTATAACCAATTAAAATATTAAAGATTATGACAACAGCAACAATTTTGAGTAAGGCTGCCGAAGATATGGTAGCAGTTCCTTCATCAATTAATGAAGACAAGTTCTTTGATTTCGAGAAAGCCAAGACTCAGGCTATCACTCTCGAACAGTTGAGTCGCACACACCGCGAAGATGATGTTTACGGAAATCCACTCCGTGGCATCTATCACTTTGACCTTTTCAACAAGGTCATTGATGAGTGTACTGAGCTCGGCTATAATGTTGAGGTTTACGATATGTTTGCCGCACAGAACAGAGACCGCCAGTCGCCAGGAGTGGTTCGCCTCCCACAAGTGGAGGCGGTCAAAGGTCAGCATGCGGTAGAGGCGCATATCCTTCGTCGAGTTTATGCTAATATCCGTATCACCGATTTCGATAATGACGAGACTACGACTAATGTGGCCGTAGCCTTCCACCAGAAAGGCATTCAGATTGGATTCGGTCCGAATGTGATGATTTGCCACAATCAGTGTATGCTCTCTCCAGAGCTGTATATGTCAAGCTATTCCGAAAAGGGTAAGAAGGGTTCTGGTATGGGAATAGCGGCAATGCTTGATACCTTGAAGTCGTGGCTTGTCGATGCCCGGCATATCATCGAGACTGATCGTGAGCGTATTGCAAAAATGAAGGAGACACGCATTACTGCAGAACAGATGTTCTTGCTCATTGGCTTGATGACTGCTACAAGAGTAAAAGCAGATACATCACGAAAGTCTATTCGTGAGAATATCACCTATCCTCTCAATCAGTCACAGATTACACTCTTCACAGAGGATATGCTGGAGGCATATCACGATAAGGAGTTTGTAACTGCCTGGGATATGTATAATTCTGCTACCAACTTGTATAAGGCTAACAGAATGGATATCCCTGCCCTTTTGCCACAGAACAGGGCAATGGTGAACTTCATGAGAGACAATGGTCTGATTATTTAATTGGTTCGAAAGGAGCTTCCAAGGGTTAGTCCTTTGGTTGCTCCTTATATAGAACGTAATCCAATACTTTTCTATTTGCAGCGTCTATATTGGCAACACTCTTGTCAATATAGATAGCTGTTGTCCTGTTTCCATGGGAATGTCCCAATGCTTCGGCAATGATTTCTTCGGGTATTCCTATGGAGAAGGCTATTGTTGCCCACGTATGTCTAGCCCAATACAGAGAGATATGAGTAAACAAAGGATTATGCTTCGTATGATATTCCTTCTGAAAATCGTGAGCTTTCTTTTTCTCGTTCTTTTCTCTAGTGACAGGTCCTATTGCCTTCAGTCCCTTGTTTGCCTTGCACACAAATTGCTTGTAGTTCCTCATGTTCTCTGAGAAATTGACTAAATTCGTTTTTCCTCTATACCTATTTATTATCTGTACGGCTTCTGGTTCTAGTCTGATGCTATACAGTCTTCCGGTCTTCTTTCGTCTATACAGCAATCTTCCATCTACAACATTCCCATCTGTACAATTAAGAATATCGGCAGGATTTATTCCGATCAAGAAAAATGTAAGCTTGAAATAGTCCAAGTACTTCTGCTGCCAAGGCTGAACATTATAATTAAATAAGGTGCGTAGTTCATCTACAGAAAGAGAACGTTTTTCTGTCTGTTCCGGATTTATATCGAATGTTCTCATCGGATAATGGCTGGTTATCTCATTATCGATAGCATCGTTGAAAACAGCACGTATGTTTCTGAAATGTATGTTCCTTGAGTTCTTCTTTAATCCTTGTTTTACCAACTCGGCGTCCAACCTCTTCAGCCAATCCTTTGAAATATCTTCAAAAGCATAAGTATCTACCTTGCTATCGAAATCGCGCATCTTCTTCAAAGTGGTTGCATATATTTCCCTGGTTCTTTGTGCAGAGCGACTATTCATGTATTCTATATACCTATTTATGAACAAGTCTTTCTTCTTGACATCAGGATCGAGATATGCTACGACCTTATTTTTTATTTGTGTTGAAGTTTGTTTGGTAAGCTCCCCTTTCGTCTGTAGCTCCAATATAGCATTCTCTATCTCTACAAGTTTATTTTTAATATAGTTTTCCAAACGCTGCTTATTCGGTGCGTCGATTATTTTTTGCCTTTTAGCATCCCACTGCTCTCTTTTCAACTTGACACCAATAGAAATATAAGCTGCCTGTCGCTTCTTTGTGATTGCAACTTTGAGTGGAGCAGGTTCTCCGTCCTTGACTGCTCTTGTATCTAAGTATAGTTTTGTTGTTATCATTTGCAAGCTATTTGCAAGCAGAATTGTGCAAAAATGTGCAAGAATGTGCAAGAATGTGCAGGATTCTACTTAATCGAATAAAATATAATAATATGGAAACATTTGGTTTTCAGCGATTTTTGCGGAAAGAGGGGGATTCGAACCCCCGATTCCCTTTAGGGGAATACACGCTTTCCAGGCGTGCCTCTTCAGCCACTCGAGCACCTTTCCTTTTGTCTGCGAGCACCTTGACGGGCTTCGGTGTGCAAAAGTATCGCTTTTCGGGCAAATAAGCAAAAAAGGCTTCCTATTTTATATTTCTTTAACTGACTCTACTTTTGCCACACCAACTTGCAGCACTGCCTACAGTCCTTTCACCACCTCGCTGCCAAAGATACGGCTTACATTTTCATTGGTAACTGCTGCCAATTCGTCCTCGCTCACCTGATAGGCTGCTGCCAGGGTGCGCATCACGTCGACAACATAGGCACTCTCGTTACGCTTACCTCTATGTGGAACTGGTGCCATATAGGGACTGTCGGTCTCAAGTACAAGGCGATGAAGCGGAACCACTGCAGGAAGGTCTTCGCGCAGATGACTGCTCTTGAAAGTGGAGACACCGCCTACTCCCAACACGAAACGGTCGAAAGACAGCAATTCCTCAGCCTCGCGCTGATTGCCCGTGAAACAATGAAAGACGCCTCCCGGCAGCTCTTTCTCGTAAGAGCGCAAGAGATGAACCATCTCGTTCTGCGCCTTGCGACAATGTATCATGAGGGGAAGACGGGTTTCCACCGACCACTTCACCTGCTCCTCGAAAGCCTGCAACTGTTCGTGCTCAAACTCACGGCTCCAGTAATAGTCAAGCCCCACCTCACCTATAGCAATGAAGTCGGAAACTGTTGTGTTGATTTGCACGCGGTGCTCATCGAGGATTTGACGCAGCTCGGCAAGCTGTTCTTTCCAGTCGGCCTTCACCTCCTCTGGATGGAGTCCTATCATGGGATAGGCGTAACCGGGATATTGATGACTGAGGCTGAGCACAGCCTTCGTAGTCTTCACGTCTATAGCTGGCAGGAACACCTTGCCCACTCCTGCTTCGCGGGCACGGGCAAAAGCCTCAGCTCTGTCTTCGTCGAACTCCTCGGCATCGAGATGCGTATGTGTGTCGATAATCTTTATCATTTTTTATTTGCGGTCTTCTCGCTGTTCGATTATTTTTTAGTCTTCTCGCTGTTCGATTAATATTTGCGCTTCATCATGCGCTGGGCATACTTCTGCAGTTCTTCCTTACGCTCTGCCGGAACCTGGACTGCATCTAAATATTTCTTGCTCTGCTCAAAGTAGTAGGCTATCTTGGCTTGCGCCATCTTGTCGATACCGATCTCATTATACAGACGTGTTACGGCAGCGATTTTCTCCTCGCGGTCGAAAAACTTGGCATTGACCCACTTCTCCAACTCCTGTCGCTGTGCCTCATTGGCATGACTGAACGCATTGATGAGCATGAATGTTTTCTTGTTGGAGGTGATGTCGCCGCCTATCTTCTTGCCGAAGACCTTGGAGTCGCCATAAACGTCGAGATAATCATCCTGTAACTGAAAAGCCAGACCTATCTGTTCGCCAAACTTATACAGATTATCAGCATCCTCGGCAGGGGCATCAGCCAGGATGGCTCCTATCTTGAGCGCACAAGCCAACAGGACACTTGTCTTCAGTCGAATCATCTCGATGTATTCCTCTTCGCGTACATCGTCACGGGTCTCGAACTCCATGTCGTACTGTTGTCCCTCGCCAATCTCGAGCGCCGTAGTGGTAAAGAGGCGAAGAACATCTGCCAGATGACGGCTGTCGCATTGTGCCATTCGCTCATACGCCAGCACCAGCATACTGTCGCCAGACAGGATGGCAGTATTGGCATCCCATTTCTTGTGCACCGTCTCATGACCACGGCGCAAATCAGCCTGATCCATCAGGTCGTCGTGCAGGAGTGTGTAGTTATGATAGGTTTCCAAAGCGATGGCATTCATCAAGATTTTATCAGTATCTTCCTTGTAAAGATTGTAGCCCAGAAGCATCAATACGGGGCGAATGCGCTTGCCACCCATCGACAAGACATAGCGGATAGGTTCGTAAAGCGACTTCGGAGTACGCTCGTAGGGAAGCGCATCTAAAAAGGCATTCACCTGAGTCAGTAGTTCGTCGGCTGTCTTCATAATTGTTCGTATTTTTTATAATGGTTGAGTGATTATTTCTATCAATGTTGAGTGATTATTTCTATCAGAGTATTATAAAGGGATACTTGAGCATAATAAAGAAATGCAGGGTCAGAGCTGGAAGACGACAGGCACTGCCACCATCGTGCGACACACCTTGTTGTGGTCCATACCAGGTTTCCACTTTGGCATCATCTTCATTACGCGCAGAGCCTCCCTGTCGAGCAAGGGGTCTACCGAAGTGCTCACCTTCACGTCAGACACCGTTCCGTCTTTATTGACAATAAACGAAACCACCACCATGCCTTGTATCTTGCGCTGCTGAGCCTGACGCGGATATTTCAGATTCTTGGTAAGCCACTGCATGTATGCCGACCAGCCTCCGGGAAAGACGGGAATCTGCTGAACCACGGTAAAATTGATAGGAGCCTCGGGCTGTGCCGATGTGTTTGTGTTGTCGACTGGTGTTTCGGGAGCAGCTTCCTTCACATTGGCGCCATCCACGGCTCCTTCTCCGTCTCCTATCACAAGTTCGCTGGTTGTAGTGCTGATTTTCTGCGCTGCTGGTTCTGCTTTCTGTTCTGCCCTCACCTCTTGTGTAATGGCCTTGGATGCAGGCTTCGAGGCAGCCTCTGCCGAAACCATGTCCTTGGAGTCTGGAGGCAGCGAGAGCTCCAAGTCCTGCGACAGGTCTTCTATATCGTTCGACAAGTCATAATCGTCGGGCTGACTCGTATACTGCAGGCCTACGAAGATAAAGGAAAGGGTAAGCAACAGTCCAAGCAAGAAAAATGTTACCCGCTTGTCCTCCAACTGTGCACTATGAGATTTCTTGATTTCCAATTCCTTATTCCTTTATTCTACTAAACTTTATTCGTTTCTTTCAAAAAACGACGCCATGATGCGGTGTGAACTTTTTGCAGAATCGCTTCCATATAGAGCATGGCTTCTTATCGTATGCAAAAGTAGCCTTTTTAAAGGTAATAGCCAAATTTATTCTTCCTTTTTTTTGTATTGTCCATGAATTGGACATACTTTACATAAACAGACGGCATCACTACAATAAAAAAGAAAAAATGGAGTTATTCTTTTGTATTGTCTTCGATTTGCATTATCTTTGCAGAAGATAAGCGGCACTCGGCAATCTGAAAGTAAATTTTCATTGCGCTCGTTTGCATTATCTTTGCAGAAGAAAAAGCGGCACTCGGCAATCTGAAAGTAACTTTCATTGCGCTCGTTTGCATTATCTTTGCAGAAGAAAAAGCGGCACTCGGCAATCTGAAAGTAACTTTCATTGCGCTCGTTTGCATTTTCTTTGCATCCAAGAATAAAATAATAGGAATGAGAAAACTTCTTCTTTCTGTCCTTTTGGCACTGTCGGCAACTATGGCTGTTGCACAGGAAAGCCAAACGGGATACAACTTTCTTCGCCTGCCGGCAAGTGCGCACGCTGCAGCTTTAGGTGGCGACAACATCACCCTCATCGAGGATGATGAAGCCCTCATTTTCCATAATCCAGCTCTGCTCTCATCGGTAAGCGACAAGACCATCAACTTGGGATATATGAACTATATGTCGGGAGTCAACGCTGCTTCGGCAGCCTTCAACCGCATAGTGAAGGACAAGGCTTCATGGGCTGTATCGGCACAATATGTTGACTATGGAAAGATGAAACAGGTGGACGAGAACAATGTACAGATGGGCGAGTTCTCTGCCAAAGACATTGCTGTGGCTGGCTATTTCTCCTATATGTTGGGCAAGAACTTTGTCGGCGGAATCACTGCCAAGTTCATCACCTCTTATATCGGCGACTACAACTCAATAGGAATGGGCGTTGACCTGGGAATTAACTATTACGACCCTGATCATGAATGGTCGATTTCTGCCGTCGCCAAGAACTTGGGCGGACAGTTGAAAGCCTACGATGAGGAATACGACAAAATGCCTATCGACCTGCAGATGGGTGTGAGCAAGCAGTTCCCCAACATGCCTTTCCGCCTTTCCCTGACACTTGTCAACCTGAACAACTGGGATGTCAACTTCAAAGAACACCTTGTGGGAGGCGTTGAGATTCTGCTTTCCAACATCTGGATTGGCGCAGGCTACAATTTCAGACGGGCCAGCGAGATGAAGATACAAAGCTCCGACGACTCCTCAAGCAGTCATGGAGCTGGACTCTCTTTAGGTGCCGGCCTCAACCTGGAGCGTTTCCATCTCAACTTGGCTTATGGCAAATATCACGTCAGCAGCAACAGCCTGCTTGTCAATTTGGCCTACAGCCTCTGACACGTTCCGGCAACTATTCTCTATCAAGTAAATATCACAAAAACAACATACACAGATTTATGAAGAAAATTACAATAGCCATTGATGGTTTTTCGTCATGTGGCAAAAGCACTATGGCCAAGGATCTGGCCAAGGAAATAGGTTACATTTATGTTGACACAGGGGCCATGTACCGTTCGGTCACTCTCTATGCGTTGCGCCACGAGCTGTTCGATGCAGACAACCAGGTAAAGGTAGATATGTTGGAGAAAGAAATGACCAATATCCACATCAGTTTCAAGTTCAACAACGAGACTGGTCGTCCCGACTGTTATCTCAACGGCGAACTCGTAGAGAAAGAAATACGCTCTTTGGAAGTTTCCAACCATGTAAGTCCTATCGCCGCCGTCCCATTTGTTCGCCAGGCTCTCGTTGCTCAGCAGAAACTGATGGGACAGGAGAAAGGCATCGTTATGGATGGCCGCGACATTGGAACTACAGTATTCCCTGATGCCGAGTTGAAGATCTTCGTAACTGCCGACTCCAAGGTAAGAGCGCAGCGCAGATACGACGAACTGAAGCAGAAAGGTATGCCTGCCGACTTCGACGACATTCTGAAAAATGTAGAGGAAAGAGATTATATCGACACGCATCGTGAGGTTTCTCCACTCAAGAAAGCCGACGATGCCATCACTCTTGACAACAGCCACATGACCATTGCCGAGCAGAAAGAATGGCTCATGAAGCAATATCAGAAGGCTGCTGGTTGTTGATAAAGGCAGTAACGACTCAGCACCTCTATTAGCCACAAGCAATTACTTTAATAGTCAAGTGGGCTCAATTCAGTAATACTATACAAATTGTTTTCTGTTAGTTATAAATCTATGTTCTAAACTTTAGAACTTAAGTTCGATACTTTAGAACTCAAGTTCGATACTTTAGAACATAAGTTCTAAAGTTTAGAACATAGAATTTTATAGGCTAAAAGAACATTTATATAGTATAAGAGTAAGATTTCTTGTGGTTTGACGATTTTAGCTTACCCTCTTAGCGTTGTCTTTAACATGGTTGACTCGGTTGTTACTTATTTTATTAATCATTTACGTAGACTTATTTCATTTTAGTTATATTCATAGTTGACGACTTATGCAGAGTAGGTTACTAAAGGAGATTAAAGTGTGAAAATATCTTAAACAAAAAGCTTTCAGCGAAACATTGTGCCGTTTCACAGAAAATAATTTGGTCAAAATGTACCTTTTCTGTACATTTGCATGTAGAGATTAGAATATCAGAACAAGGTAGTAATGATATAGATTATAAATTTTGAGTTAATTACTGTTTTTTGAAGGTGGTGGGTCCTCGTGAGAAGACGTACCACCTGTTTTGTTTATATCAACTTCTTCCCCATTCACGAACTTATTACAGATGGTTCAAGATAAACTCACGGCATTCTTCCATCAGCCATTTGGGAGTACTGGTAGCGCCACAAATTCCCACTGTTTTTACATCCTTGAGCCAGTCGAGGTTGATTTCATTGGCACTTTCTATCTGATAACTGTTGGGGTTCACGCGATGACATTCCTTGAAGAGCACCTTGCCGTTGGAACTCTTGCGTCCGCTCACAAAAAGCACGAGGTCGTGCTTGGAAGCAAAGCTGGCTATATTAGGCATACGATTGGCCACCTGTCGGCAGATGGTGTCAAAACTCTTGAAAGTGGCGCCCTCTACAATATGCTCCTGACAATACTCTATGATACGATGAAACTCGTCAAGACTCTTAGTCGTCTGGGAATAGAGATAGATATCGCGAGAGAAATCCAGTTTCTCCACATCCTGGAATTTCTCAATCACGATGGCCTTGCTGGCAGTCTGCCCCACCAGTCCCAACACCTCTGCGTGTCCATTCTTGCCAAAGATGACTATCTGCGCATCCGGATTGCTGGTATACTGCCGCTTGATACGTTTCTGCAACTGCAACACCACAGGACAAGTGGCATCAATGATGTCTATATGGTTTTGCTCGGCCAGGGCATAAGTCTCAGGCGGCTCACCATGAGCACGCAACAACACCTTGACATGATGCAGCTTCTCCATATCCTCGTGGTTGATAGTGATTAGCCCGGCATGATGCAGTCGTTCCACCTCCATTCCGTTGTGTACGATATCACCTAAGCAATACAGTTGTCCACCTTTTTCGAGTTCTTCCTCAGCCTTCTTGATGGCAGTGGTCACACCAAAGCAGAATCCACTGCCATTATCTATTTCTATTTGCACGGTTCTTTCTTTTTTTAAACAGAACTTGTTACTTTGCGTTCTTACTTATCTGTTCCCATTTATCTGTTCTTAATAGACTCGTTTCTCTCACTTCACCTTTACCTTTACCACCACCTTGGCATTATCAGGATCGTTGGTTATCATGAGCACACGAGGATTCTTCGAACGCGACTTCTTCAGTTCGGATGCGACAGCAGTCACCTTGAGTTTAACCGTCTCTCCAGGCTGAATCTTCGACTTTTTGAGCGACACCTGAAGTCCCATGGTAAACATCTGCATACTTCTTATCTCAAGCACCGATTTGCCTTCATTGGTGATGAGGATTTCGCCCTTCACCTTTTTCTTGGTGCCGAAGTTACCAAGGTCGAGTGTGGTGGTAGATAGTTTCACCTTAGGCGCCTGTGCCAAGTCTTCGGCTGTCAACTTCTCGAAGTTTGGTAAAAGAACTGCCGACACACCGATTTCCTTCTCGGCTGCTACCTTGTCACCAAGATGCGAGCCAAGATAGATGGAAGTCTGATTCAGTCCCAAGTCGCGCAACTTGCGTGAGTCCAACATAACTGTGATCACACCACTGTGGCGTGGCGCCAACTTGGAAGGCGACACCTGTGCGGTGAGATAGGGAGGCAAGTGCAACACTACAGGCTGCAGCACCTCGTCGGTAGGATTCATGATGTGGATGCGCTGCACGGGGCGGTCGCCTCGGTTGATGTCATCAAACTCCAGGTCCTGAATGTCGGTTTTCAACTTGCCCAACTGATAGGCGTAATTGCCAGCAAAGTCGACCACTCTGTCCACCACCTTTCCACGCATAGTAAGCACGAAAGGCTGTTCGTCGGCATTGCTGAAGAGTCCAATCTGCTTGATGAACGTGCCCATTTGCTTGGCATCGAATGTTGCCCTGACCATAAACGAATCGCCCGGTGCTATGTCTCGCTCAGGAAACTCCACCTCTGTGCATCCGCAACTCTTGCGCACCTGGCTGATGCGCAAAGCCTTGTTACCGGCGTTCTTCAAAGGGAATTCTGCCGTTACGGGATTTCTGAACAACACCTGTCCACAGTCGATTGTCTCCTGCTGCGTGGTTATTTTCTGCGCCGATGCCGAAACCGCCAACAGCGATACCAGCATCCATATACTCATTCTTTTCATCTGTTCACTTTGTATTTATCAGTTCGTATATTCTGTTTCTTATTCTACTTTCGGAATGCTAAGAGTCAGGGAGTTAAGACATCACTCCTTCACATTCAGCCTATAAGCCTCTGCCCTTCCGCCAAACTCAGGACTGTAGGCACACTGCGCCGCACAGGTTCCTGCCTGATATTCGCCTTTGCGGTCGATGTAATACTCCATCTCCACCACGTGTCTTCCTTTTGATAAACGGCCAAAGTAGAGATTTGTTGTATAATCCTTGGGTGCCACATAGCAACCCATGCTCCACTGATAGCCGCTCAATTGAGTGACGGGCTCCAAGCAGGCAGCACGCTTATCCACCACTTGCACGAAGTCGTAGTCGCGGTCAGCTGTAATAGCAAGCACTACTTTTACCTTGTCGCCCACCTTCACGTTCTTGGCGTTCTCCACCTTTCTCACCACCTTGATGCCTGCCTCTGAGGCGGCTATCTCGGCAGAGGACTGCACAAACTGGGCGTATACTGCGCCCCAACTGGTGCCTTCGTTCTTCTTGTCAATCGTCAGCGTGTGTGGTGCGCCCTGCTTCGAGGTCTTCACATAGCCCAGTCCTGCCGTAGCCTGAGGCAACTGCAGTGGTTTGCCGTCTATACGGATAGTGGCATCGTCTGCCGACTTCTGCAGCAGTATTTCCTTACCATTGAGGAAGGCATAAACCGCATCCACCGTGTTGACTGGAGTATCCCAAGCCTGGGTGCGCTTCGACTGCAACAACCACAGCTTCATCTCGTCGATAGCTTGCTGAACGGTCAGATTCTCTGCGGCAAATGCCTTTCCAGCCTTTGTACCCAGCATCTCCGTTGCCTCGATAGCGGCCACCTGTGTAGGAATCTTATAGTCGCGCCAGCTATAGTAAGCATTGCGTGTGTCGAAGTATCTTCCCATTCCCGGTCTGCTTACCGAATACTCGGCTATGCTCTGCAGATAGTCGGCAGCCTTAGCCTGCTGTCCATTGCTTGCCAGTACCACGGCAGCTCTTGCCTTGCCATAGATGGTGAACTCACCGGTACGCTCTGCCATATTCTGCAGCAGATAAGTCGCTGCCGGATCAAGCTTGCGTCCGTCGAGCGAGAGAATATATAAATAATGTATAGCCAGTTCGCTCGGGCGCACATTTCTCTTCTTCTCCGCCTCTTTCTTCATGTCCTTCACTTCTGCAGCAGCCTTTCGCTGCAGATAGCGCAGAGCAGCAGTCAGCATGTCTTTGGTCTCCTGCTGTACACCCACCATACGGTTCAGCCTAACCATCATCTCAGCCACCTCGGTAGTCATGTATCTGCTGCCTTCCATGCCTTTCCACCAGGCGAAGGAGCCGTCGGCAAGCTGAAGCTTACGCAATTTTGCCACCTCGTCGGTCAGTCGGTTCTGACACAGCGACTCATCCAGATATTCAATCAATAGTTTTTTCTGCTCGCTCTCCCTGTCGGCATCCATCACCCAAGGTGTCTCGTTGAGCACAAGTTCGCGCAGTTCCTGATTCTTCTCCAGAACACTCTGCAGTGAAGTGCCAGCCTCGTCAGCCTTGCCACCCTTGGCTGCTCTTGCGCTTTCAGCCGAGGCTGCTTCCTGCTTCCACAACTTCACTACCTGTGCGATGACAGGACTCTGCTTCATGATGTGGCGGGCGATGCTGTTGCTGTAGATAGCCGACATCAGCGAGACGGCATTGTCGTCTTTTGCCTTGCTGAGCGATGGCAGCGCCTGAATCATCAGCCAACTTGGATTGTTGCTGTACTCGATAGTCACCTTGGCGCGTTCTGCCTGTGCAGCCTGTTTGCCTTCCTTGCCGGCAAAGAGCGAAGTGAGGTCGAAGTGCTTCTCTCCTTTCTCGGTCAGTGTGATGGGTAGGGTGCGTGTTACGAGCTCGCTGTTGCCTAATACGGGCAGATAGTGCTGCTCGCCGTCGCTATAGCCACGACCGGCTGCCACCACCTTATTTATATATATACCTTCTTTCAGCCCCTGCACGTCAAACATCAGCGATGTCGATCCGTTGGCTTCCAGGTTGTATTTCTGAGTCTGCTGCCACACCACCTTGTTGGTTTCGGGGTCAAGGATCTGCATACGAGCACTGCCGTTCACCTTCCTGTCTGAGTTGTTGAACACTCTGACAGCCACCACAGCCTTGTCGCCTTCGCGCAGGAAGCGTGGCATATTGGGCTGCACCATCACCGTCTTTTGTGCCACAGCCTCGGCGTCTATGACGCCATGACACATCTCTCTATTATGAGCCAGTCCCACAAATCTCCAAGTTGTGATGCTCTCAGGCAGGGTGAAACGTATGGCCACATTACCCTCATCGTCGGTTTGCAGGGCAGGATAGAAGAAAGCCGTCTCGTTCAAGTTCTCGCGTGTCTGCACCTGGTCGAGCATTTCTTCAGTCTTTGCCGCCTCTGGCGCAGAGCAGCCCACAGCGATTCCTCCGTCAACCACATCCTCTGCCGCGCTCTCGGTAAGTCCCGACAGCTGTTTGGCGTTAGCATATCTGGCTCCAAAGATGTGCATCACTCTACTTTCCTCCTTCACCAATTCATCGCGTTTGATGACGGGGGCTGTTGCCTTTGCACTCTCCACCGTTCTGTCTTCCATGGCACCTTTGGCAAAGAAGAACACCTTCTTGCCATAAAACTCGCTCTGGAAGTAGAACGGATTAAAACTGTCGGCCTGCAGTTCGTTCTCCTGATAATACTTAGTAGGGAAGTTGCTGCCAAAGCCCGCATAGCGGGTTCTCACGGCGAGGTTGTTCTTCCAGTAGCTACTGGGCAGCGACTGATAGAAGCCCAGGGTCATCTGCCATGTAAGCCTCTGCAACGGGTCGAGCGACTTGTCGTAGAGCACACTCATCAACTGCGCCTTGGCTGGTTTTCCGTCGGGCATAGTGATGCGCAGTGTCCATTCCTCCTTCTGTCCTGGTGTAAGTCGGTTGCGGAAAGTTTTCCACTCGATGTTCAGCTTCTTCTCGGGCATGGGACGTGCGATGTTCATGGTGCGTGAGTAGCATTTCCCGTCCTTTATAAAGGCGTAGTTGAGCACAATGCCCGAGGCATATTCTGGTCGGTAGGTGAAGGGCAAGGTGACGATGCTGTCGCCCAGTTCCCATGCACCTTTCTCGATCAGCTTGTTGCCGGCGATGATCGAGTAGACGATGTGCACACCGTTGGCCGATGACCCAACCTGCAGATAGACAGGCTTGCCGTCGGTGCGGAAGCTCGTGGCAGTCTGATAGCTCCAGTGCATGGTCTCCTCCATCGGCCTGGTGTCCTTCATACTAAAGAGGACGAACTTATGCTGCAGACTGTCCTGTCCGCACACAGCCTCCACCATGTGCATGCCCGATGCCAAATGTTGCAGTTGCACAGGCTCATTGGCCTCAGCATCAAGCCACTCGCCCCCATCTATGCGATACTTCAGCGAGTGGGCAATCTTTATTCCAGCACTGTTGAGGTAGGCAAAGGTCACCTGTTTCAGACTGTCGGTCTCCATGCGTTTAGGTAGGTCGACAGCAAAGGCGGTGGGCTTCGTGCCGAGAGGCAGACTCATCTCGCCTTCATGACTCTCGCCGCTGATGTCGGTGACGATGGCAGACACGTCGAAGTGGAAGAATCTCGCCACTCGCATAAAATCGTCAGCGCCATTGCTGTCGGCGCCAGTCAACTTTGCCTCTAATGGTATTTCCACATCAAAGCTTCCATCCTCACGGGTCACAGCCTCTCCTGTCATCACCTGTCGGTCGGCTGAACGTGAGCCCCACCACCACAGCTGATTGCGCCTTGTCACAGTGTATTCCACCTTGGCTCCCTGAACAGGCAGGCCTGCATAGGTCTTAGCTGTAGCTTTCACCACCACGGTGTCGCCCCATGTATATCGTTCGTTCACCTCGGGAAAGTTGATTTCAAAGGTGGGTCGCTTGTATTCTTCAACACGGAAGTAGCATCCATCGCCCATGGCTCTTACACTATACTGCCCAGTCAGTCCGCCTTGTGGCAACACGAAGTCGGCGGCAGCCATTCCGTAATCGTCCGTCGTGACAGTCTTCTCTGCCACCACCTTCCAGTTGGCATCATACAGCTCCATCTTCACCTCCTTGCCCTTCTCAAATGCCTTGGCATCAGTCCCTCGCTCATTGATGGCGAGGATGGCAGCGGCATGCACCGTCTGTCCGGGACGATAGATGGCTCGGTCGGTATATAGATTGACGATGGTCTTGTTGTTTTTCTGCTCATAGTAGCGTGTACGCGAGAGATAGATGTCTCGGGCTGGACAGTATTTGTCGGTCGTGGTAGAAAGCAGCACGCTTCCGTCCACGTTCTTGAAGTACGCCTCACCCTCGGCGTCGCTGGTAAGCCTGGCATGCACGATACGCTTATGCTTCTTGGTCTTGAAGTCGTAGTAGTCATCTCTGTAAAGTTCTATCCTTGCACCGGCAATGGGCTGTCCGCTCGTGGCACTAACCACTACATAGCGGTGCCTGTCATCGGGTAGCTGCTGTATCATCACAGCCAGGTCGCTCACATAGAAGAGTCGTCGGGCTGGCGTCACACCTGGGTTGTCGGCAGTCACCTCCATGAGATAGGCGCCTATGGGCAGCGCAGGCAACAGGATGGAATCTTTCACCTCCTCGTAGTCTGGATGACCATAAAACTGTCTGCTGTATTCTTTCTCGTGCAGCTCCGAAGTCTTGGTTTTCAGCCACTTGTAAGTTTTATCATCCTGCACGTCATATTCGTTGTCGGCAGTGATATCGAGGCGCGACAGCTTCACCTTCATGTTTTGCAGGTTGCGCACGCTGAGATGAACCCACTGCTTCTGTCCTGGGCGCAACACCTGCTGCAGGTCCTCGATGTCAAACATAGGTTCGGTGAGTCGTTTCTGTGCATTTCTCAACACGTTCATCCTCGACCATCCTCCCCATCGGCTCAGGGCATAGTTGATATAATTGAGCTTGTCAGCTGGTTTGATGTCGGTGGCTTCCTCCATGAAGCGATAGTGCTCCACCGCCAGTTCTCCCGCCTCAGGAATGTCTTGATATACATGGATGAGCGAGTCGATGGCATTGAGATACTTCGATTTTTTCACCTCTCTCACGTCGTCCTGACGATATTTCTGAATCACCTCAAAGGCACACAGACAGGCAGCACCTCTGTTGCCCACCTTATTATAATAGGTGTACATCTTCAGATAAGCCTCCTTGCTGTCGGCCTCGAAACCTATAAGATGGAGTAAATCGTTGCCAAACGACGATCCGTCGAGTCCCTTCATGGTGAGGGGCGCATACTCGGTCGAGGTGTGGTGTGCAAGCTGTTCGGGCTGTGCCAGCGCCTTCATGAAATATTCCTGCGCCTTCGCCTTGTTCACGCGGTAATGGCTTGTCTGTTCTCCCTCGTCGGACAAGGAGATGTCGTAGACATTCTCCTCATAGAGTTTTCCCAATACTGCATTCCACACAGCCTTGAGCACAGGATCTGCAGCCTGTTGCTCCTGCTTCTTCATACGCTGGATGGCAGGAGCCAGCGAATCGGTGGAAATAGATTTCCACAGCATCGCCTGTCTCATCTCGGCAGCCAGCAGTTGTCCGTAGTCTTTCGACGCGGAAGCCTTGGCGCTTATTTTTCTCATCACACCGATTTCGCTCTTCGGAAGGTCTTTCTGCCTGTAGGCATCAGCCTGCTTCCAAAGGTTGTCGTAAGTCTGAGCCATCGTTTGTATCACGGCAAACAGGGCAATGACAAGTGCTAAAATGTTTTTTTTCATAAGCCAAGTGTATGAAATGTTAACAATCCGTTTGATTTCAAACCTAATCTATTGCAAAAATACAAAAAATATCAGTTATCTAACTTTACAACTTAAACTTTTTACTAACTTTGCATCAAAATCATGCAAATAATCTAAAAAATAGCATTCTGTTTCTCGTAAGAATTCAGTTCTACGTAATAAATAAGTAAAAAACCAATAAAAATACTACAAAGACAATGGCAGAGAAAAAGTATGGTCATTTCGATGACGACAATCGCGAGTACGTAATTACCGATCCACAGACCCCATGGCCTTGGATCAACTATTTGGGAAACGAGGATTTCTTCTCGCTCATCTCCAATACAGCAGGCGGCTATTCCTTCTACAAGGACGCAAAATTCCGGCGTATCACCCGCTACCGATACAATGGTGTGCCTATGGACAATGGCGGCCGCTATTTCTATATCAAGGACGGCGACACCGTGTGGAATCCCGGATGGAAGCCCTGCAAGACTCCACTCGACAGCTACGAGTGCCGTCACGGTATGAACTATACCCGCATTACGGGAAGCAAGAACGGTGTGGAGGCAAGTGTGCTCTTCTTTGTTCCGCTTCACACCTGGGCTGAGGTACAGAAGATGACGCTCAAGAATCAGTCGCAGGAGACGAAGACCCTCAAGGTGTTCTCCTTTGCCGAATGGTGCCTGTGGAATGCAGCCACCGATATGGAAAACTTCCAGCGCAACTTCTCCACCGGCGAAGTAGAGGTGGAAGGCTCCACCATCTATCACAAGACCGAGTATCGTGAGCGCCGCAACCACTACGCCTTCTATACCGTCAATACAGAAATCCAGGGATATGACACCGACCGCGAGAGCTTCATCGGACTCTACAACGAGTTCTCTGAGCCACAGGCTGTGACAGAGGGCAAACCACGCAACAGCTTTGCCCACGGCTGGAGCCCTATCGCATCGCATTATATCGAGGTGACACTGCAGCCAGGCGAGAGCCGCGATCTCATCTTCCTCTTAGGCTATGTGGAGAACGAACAGGACAAGAAGTTCGTCGCCAAGAAGGTCATCAATAAGGAGAAGGCTCATCTGCTTATCCAGCAGTTTAACACTACTGAGAAGGTGAACGCTGCCTTCGCAGAACTCAACCAGTACTGGGACAACCTGCTGAACATCTTCACCATAAAGAGCGGCAACGACAAGTTAGACCGCATGGTGAACATCTGGAACCAGTATCAGTGCATGATCACTTTCTGCATGTCGCGCTCGGCAAGTTTCTTCGAGAGCGGCATCGGTCGTGGCATGGGCTTCCGCGACTCCAACCAGGACCTCGTGGGCTTTGTGCATCAGATTCCCACCCGTGCACGGCAGCGCATCATCGACATTGCCAGCACCCAGTTCCCAGACGGCGGCTGCTATCATCAGTATCAGCCACTCACCAAGCGCGGCAACAACGACATCGGTGGCGGATTCAACGATGATCCATGCTGGCTCATCTTCGGAACCGTGGCTTACATCAAGGAGACGGGCGACTTCTCCATCCTCTCCGAGCAGGTACCTTTCGACAACCAGCCGGGCAGCGAGGTAAGTCTCTTCGAGCACTTGAAGATTTCGATGAACCATGTCATCAACAACCTCGGTCCTCACAAGTTGCCACTCATCGGACGTGCCGACTGGAACGACTGCCTCAACCTCAACTGCTTCTCGTGGGATCCTAACGAGAGTTTCCAGACAACAGAGAACAAGGGAGAAGGCTCCAAGGCAGAGAGCCTGATGATAGCCGGACTCTTCGTCGTTACAGGCAAGGACTATGTGGCGCTCTGCAAGCAGCTCGCCAAGGAAGCCGCAAACAGCAGTGAAGGCACTATCGCTGGTCTCGCCGAGAATGACTACCTCGCAGAAGCCAACCGTATGCAGCAGGCAGTAGACCAGATGAGCGAAGCCGTGAAGCAGCACGGATGGGACGGAGAATGGTTCCTCCGCGCCTACGACTTCTTCGGCAACAAGATAGGAAGTGATGAGAACGAGGAGGGCAAGATCTTCATCGAGAGTCAGGGCTGGTGTACCATGGCGGGCATCGGACTGGAAGACGGTCTCTGCGACAAGGCACTGGATAGCGCCAAGGAGCGTCTGGAGTGCGAGCACGGAATGGTATTAAACAATCCAGCCTATACCACCTATCATGTAGAGATGGGCGAGATTTCCTCTTATCCCGAGGGATATAAGGAGAATGCAGGCATCTTCTGCCACAACAATCCTTGGGTTATCATCGGTGAGACTGTAGCCGGACGTGGCAACGATGCCTGGAACCACTACACCAAAATTCTGCCCAGCTACGTGGAAGAAAAATATCAGACACTACACAAGGTGGAACCATACGTGAACTGCCAGATGGTGGCAGGCAAGGATGCTGCCCGTCCGGGCGAGGGAAAGAACTCATGGCTCACAGGCACCGCAGCATGGATGTGGTACACCATCAGCGAATTCATTCTCGGCATCAAGCCCGACTACGAGGGTCTTCTCATCGATCCCTGCCTTCCAAGCACCGCTAAGGAGTATGAGGTAGTGCGCAAGTTCCGTGGTGGCGAGTACCACATCGTGATAAAAAATCCCGATGGCAAGGAGAAGGGCGTAAGCCGCATCACCGTAGACGGCAAGCTCATCAGCGGAACCATTGTTCCCTGCTCCCCAGGAAAGCACGAAGTCCACGTAGAGATGTAACTACCCCAAAAACAAAAAGAGGGTGTGTCATAAGTCTGTGACGCGCCCTCATCTTTATTTTATTAACACTATTCTTACTTACAAGAACTTACTTAACCTCCTCAAAAATAAACCATACTGATTATCAGACGCTTACTTTAACTTGGGACAAATATGGAGCGATTCTATGATAGGAAAAAATAGAGAAAGATAAACATCAATAAGGAGGAAAGTGAAGGATGACATGTCGAAAAAGATATTAACGTTTGATAACGTCAACTTCTAAAATTCGCCCCAGGTCTATATGACAAAAATCGCATGCTTGCTATTGCGAATTTATGTAAGAAGAGAAAATACTCAAACTGGAATTCAACTATGTTTTAACCTCGTTTTTACCACCGCCTCGCAGAAATCGAACTTAAATCGCATAATATATGTTTTTCGCTTGTTCCCTACTGAATGGATGTTCCCGCGCTCGGCTCTGACGCTTTGCCAAGCAAAGATCGTTCTTTGCTTCCTTCATGAATGGGGATTGCACCCAAGCTATGTAACAGACAATGGCGGTAAAAATGGCGGTGTCCCTAGCTTTGTCACAAATCTTGTCACAAGACGAAGAAAAGGATGCAAGTATTGATGCAAAAGATGCAACCTCCAGTTCAAAGGTTGCAACCTTGGATGAAAAGGTTGCAAGTTTGGAGCCAAAGGATACAAAAGTGAAGAAAAAGGCATAAAAGTGATTATATTTTGCAGGAAAGATGATTTTCCTTCGTTATTTCGTGGGAAATTAGCTAATTTTGTACGCGTATTTAACTATAATAAGGTACAACTCATCTGAAGAAGAATGGAAAATAGAATCAAAGTAGTTCTTGCGGATAAGAAGAGAACAAACAAGTGGTTATCCGAGCAGTTGGAGTGTGCACCGACTACCGTGAGTAAATGGTGTACCAATGTCAGCCAGCCACCGATGGAGACATTCGTCAAGATAGCAGAACTCCTCGAAGTCGATATAAACGAATTGTTGAGGATAGAGAAAAGCAAGTAATCGCATAAAAATGTAGGGGGATTTATACCTTTAAGTGGGAAAAATGTAAAGAAAGCATGGATAAGATAACATCAAAACCAATATCACGTTTCAAGAAAGGCGATGCTTTTGTAGAAAGCACTCCGCACCCTCTCGTTTTTATGGAGGTAAACGAGGCGGAAGGGAACGTAGAAAATAAAGATTTCTGAATTGTAACATGGTACTCTCTTAACGAAAGTGGTCTCAATGCTCAGCGTCGATTCCCTATGGTTGCTGTTGATGGAGGGTTCTGCAACTTCGAACCAATCTCTCGGAAACTTCTCAAAGAGGCTAAAAGTTTAATGCGCCAATACGATGCAGAAGTTAGACAACTGACGGATAAGAAAAAAGCGAAAGCACTGTGCAAGGATTATAATCGCAAGTTGATAGAGCTGCTTCCTGATGCAGAAGAAAGGCTTGCGCTTGCACGGCAAGTAGAAAAGGAGATTGTCACAAACAAATGGCTCGGCCGTGAAGAAGACAATTACTGGGTAGAAGAAAATCCTGACCTGAATGACATGTACGTTACACTTGCCTGTTACACATCCGAGTCATACGACGACGAGAATGACGAAACCATTACCGTACAATTTCTCTATCTGCATGATGACTGCCCATATGGCTGGGATACGCTTGCAAAATGTGGGGCCAAGTATATGGTGATTGAGAGACCGAAGTATCTATAATAATTTAATCTGGGATTAAAATGAAAGATTATATACAAATAGGAATAGAAAAAGAACTTATTTCCCTCAACGAGGATAAGTCTCGAATTAAATATATATGGCAGAAGAAAGAGCGCAATTATAACGATCCTGAAGAAAAGGTACAAGCATTAACTTTTCTTCAGTTGATACTTGACTATAATTATCCAGTGTCTCTTATTCGCTTGTTTGTGCCTGTAACGATGGGAAGCGAAGTTAAGGAGGCTGATATTGTTGTCTATGGTGATGAATTGTGCCTCAGTCCTTTAATTCTTGTTGAATGTAAAAAACAGGAAGTAAGTGAGGCAGAGTTTCAACAAGCCATCAATCAAGCATATAGTTATGCATTTGCTTTGCCTGGTGAGGTGAAATATGTTTGGGTAACCTCTGGCATTAAGAATGAGTATTTTGAAGTTGACAAGACTCAAAATACACGTAATCAGCTTCCTGATATACCACAATATGGTGTTCAAGAAATAGCTAACTACAAGTATGTTTATGGTGCAGAACATCTTCCGAAAGAAGACGGGAAGCAGCTTTTCTTTGATTTGTCTGTTATTGATCAAGCTGATTTGACTCGTCGATTTAAACAAGCTCATGAAGCATTATGGGCTGGAGGCCAGTTGAATCCATCTGAAGCTTTTGATGAACTTGATAAGCTCATATTTTGCAAGATCTGGGATGAACGCAAGCCAAGAAAGATGGGTGAACCATACGATTTCCAAATCATAACAATATCAAAGAACGAAGAAAAGGACGAGCACAAACGCAGGCTTAAAGAAAATGACAATCTGTACAACAGGGTAAAAGCTCTTTATGAAGAAGGACGAAAGCGTGATGCAGAAGTGTTCCGTGACAACATTCGATTAACTCCTGAGAAAATTAGGACCGTTGTGAGCTATCTTGAAAGTGTAAACCTTGGGGAAACAGATCTTGATAGTAAGGGCCGTGCGTTTGAAACTTTTATGGGTTCTTTCTTCCGCGGAAATTTCGGGCAATACTTTACACCTCGTGAAATCGTTAAATTTATTGTTGACGTGCTTCCTATTACGCATGATTCAAAAGTATTGGATACATCATGTGGTAGTGGCGGATTCTTGCTCTATGCTCTCAATAAAGTACGAAACGAAGCCACTGATTATTATCCGAATTACAAAAATGATGCAAAACAATATGCCAAGTGGTTCCCATATTGGCATGACTTTGCCGAAAAGAACCTTTATGGAATAGAAATCAATGAGCAGATTTCACGTGCAGCCAAGATGAATATGATCATTCATGATGATGGTCATACAAATGTCATAACATCTGATGGACTAGTCTCTGATGCCGCAATCAAAGAGCGCACAGGCAATAAAGGCTTCGAGTATGGAACATTTGATTTCATCATTACTAATCCACCTTTCGGAAGTAACATTCGGCAGACAGAACAGGCATACCTTAAAACCTATCAGTTAGGCAAAAAGGAAGAAGATTGGCTTGCGGTTAAAGCTAAGGCTGGTGATAATACTCGTGATGGACAACAAAGTGAGGTTCTTTTCATTGAGCAGGATTATTTGTTCCTAAAAGAAGGAGGAATGCTTGCCATTGTATTGCCTGATGGAATTCTCACAAATAGCAGTATGCAGTATGTGCGTACTCAATTGGAAGACTGGTTCCGTATCGTCGCTGTTGTGAGTATGCCACAAACTGCTTTTGCCGCAAATGGAGCAGGAGTAAAAAGTTCTGTTTTATTCCTAAAGAAATGGCCGAAAGATCATACGGAAGAACTTGAAAGCAAGAAGAAATCAATTGAGGCGAAGCTTCTGAAAGATGCTGACTACATTGCGAAAAGAGGTCTCTGGGACAGGGAAATTAGGCAGAAGCAGAAAAAAAAGGTTGATTCGCTGAAGTCGCACGATTTAAAGTCAGCAACTGCAATAAAGCAAACTCAAGCTTATAAAGAATGGAACGCTGAGTTATTGGCAGAGTATGCTGCTAAGATAGACGATTTGAAGTCAAAGCTTACAGATAGCTATCTTGTACGAAAACAGAAAGAACTCCCTGATTATCCTATCTTCATGGCGATAGCAGAAGAAATAGGCTATGATGCAACAGGCAAGAAAACTGCGGTTAATGAGTTGGATATTATTGGCGAAGAATTAAAAAAGTTCATTATTAGTTTGGATAGAATATGAAACTAACAGGTATTATTGAGGATGTATTTCGTGGCGTAACAATCTTTCGAGGTTACGCTACATTAAAAACTTTAGCAAGGTTATCTGCCTCTACTAGTTATCAAAGAGACAAAGACCCAGACAGAATAGATGCAATTAAAGATTACATCTCAAATTCATCATATGTGTTCTATCCTGAATTAATTTTAGGTTGGCAATTGGATAATCCTAATGCTATTCGTACTATTAAAGAAGAAGAAAACACGAGTAGTATTTCTTTGAACAATGGTATTAAGATAAAAAAGGCAAAATTCAAATTTAAGAGTTTGCCTTTTGGCGAAGAACCTAAAACAAAAGTTGTTACAATTGAACTTCCAAATGCCTTCAACGAGACGATTTTTAATCGCATTGATGGCAATCATCGTTTATCCGTTGTAGATAAAATAAAAGACGAAACAGGAACATACGACAGCGAAATATGTAATCAGATAGTTCCTTTCAGTCTGATCATCCAGAACAAATCCAACGATGCGAACAAATTTGAATCCGCATATTTCTATTTGATCAATTCCAAGGCAAAGGCATTGACCACAGAAGAAAATCTGAAAGCGATTTTTAAGGCCGATCATTTTACTAAGAGTGAGAAAAAAGAATTACTTTCAATAGAATCGGATACCGTTATCGATGCAATTGGAAATTGTGCAGAAAAACTAGAGCAAAGAAATCTGCATGTTATCAACCTTTTTTTTGATGGATGTGTTTATTCTCTAAGCTATGATATCTGTAGGGAATTTGAAAATCCCAATATAGATGCTATTATATCTTCAATTTCATATATTAATGATGAATATTTCTTATATGAGTCCCCCGACTTTACCCGTTCCTGCGTATACGCTCTAATAAAGGCTATAGTAACAAATCATAAATTGTATGACCGCTTTATAAAATGGATTCATTCACATCATCTTGAGAATAAGGAAGGTATCTCATCCAAGACTCTTTGGATAATGTTCGATACAATCACAAATTCAAAACTGAAAGTTTTTATCGCAATGCCGTATTTTAAAAAGCATGATGGGAATGAACCTGATGAGGAATTGATGAATGATTATAGAGATATTTACAAAAGATGTTTTGAGTCCATCACGGAAGAAACAGGGATTCCAATTCATATGTTTCCAATAATGAATGATGAAGGATTGTCAGAAGATATGATAGATAACATTATGGATGAAATTGAAAATTGTGATATATTTATTGCAGACATTACTAATAGTAATCCTAATGTGTTATATGAGTTAGGAAGAGCTCATGCTTTGAAAAAGAATACTATTATCGTGAAGAGTGATGCTGATTCAAAAACAAGTTCAGACATTAGGAATATCCGTCATTATATATATAAGGGTAACTCTAAAAGTACAACGCTTCTGAACGAAGTCAAAAAGAATATCATTGCACATTTACAAACTGTATTATAATGTTTTACCAAGTTCCTCAACATATAGACAATAATAAAGTCTTCATTGTACAACGTTCTGAGATTGAAGGACGTCTTGATCCAAAGATGGCTTTATATAATCGTAAAGTTCAGAACTCATTGTATCCCAAGGTAAAATTGAAGGATGTACTTGTATGTAAACCACAGTATGGAGCAAGTGAGCCAGGAGTCCCAAGAAGTTCAATAAAAGAGCCTCGTTATATAAGAATTACAGATATTGACGAGAATGGATTGATTTCTCATGATGAATTGGGTGCAACAGCTAAAATCATTGAAGATAAATACATTCTTTGTGAGAATGACATTTTAATCGCAAGAAGTGGAGCTACTGTAGGAAAGGCATACATTCATAAGCCTGCTCTTTATGATTGCTTTTTCGCAGGTTATCTCATTCGTTTTATCATTAATACGGATAAGGCGCTTCCAGAATACATATTCACTTACACACAACTAAACGCTTACAAAGAGTGGGTTAATGCTATCCAGCGTCCAAGTGGCCAACCCAATATTAATTCAGAAGAATATCAATCTCTTGAAATACCTCTACCCAACATAGAGAGACAACAAGTAATAGTTGATGTTATCAAGTCTGCATATTTGCAGAAAAAGCAAAAGGAATCCGAAGCAAAACAGCTTCTGGATAACGTTGACGCATATATTCTCAATGAACTTGGGATAACTCTTCCGGAAATCAAGACAGATTTGAAGAATAGAATATTCAAAGTGAATAGAAGCGAACTTGAAGAAAGATTAGATCCAACTGTTTACAAGGATGTAATTAAACTCATTTCAAATAATTATGATAATGTGAAGTTGTCTAGTGTTGCATATATTAATCCTACAGGGACGTTTAAGGGAAAAGATATTGAGACCCCAATATCTTTTATACCTATGGAGTCTATAGATGAAATCTATTCAGAAGTAAGCAAACTCGAAGACACAACGATAGAAAATGCATCAGGTTTCACTAAATTCAAAGAGGGAGACTTGCTTTGGGCAAAGATAACCCCTTGTATGCAGAATGGAAAGTCGGCCATAGCCAAAAACTTGACAAATGGCTTGGGATGTGGCTCAACAGAGTTCTTTGTCATGCGTAATAAAGACGAGCGACTAGCAATAGAATATCTTCATGTAATTCTTCATATGAAGTGTGTAAGAGAAACAGCGATGCTCTACTTCGGCGGTTCTGCTGGACAACAACGTGTTTCATCTGCATTTCTTGAGAATTTTAATTTGCCTCTTCCTCCAAAAGATAAGCAGATTGAGATAGCCAACCATGTTTATACTATACGCCAAAAAGCAAAAGCCTTACAAGAAGAAGGCAAAGTCTTATTGGAGGAAGCAAAAAGAAAAGTAGAATCAATGATAATTGGATAACAAATGGAACCAGAAATAGTAAAGACAACAATAACGCCACTAAAGGATTTACTTCCAGAGATATATGGAGATGCTTTAAAACCAGGAATGAAAGCAGTTGGCCATGCTATCGGAGATGCAATAGAGATGTGCTTACTCCCTATAACAGCTATGGGATATGTACCAAAGTTAGCAAAAAAGTGTTTAGACAAACATCTTAAAACATTTGAACAGAAACTGAATAAAATACCAGAGGACAAGAAAACAGATATTCATCCGCAGATATCAATTCCTGTTATTCAGAAATTATTATATACAACAAATGACACTATTGCAGAACTTTTTATAAACCTCTTAACAAGTTCTGCTAACATAGATATGTGTAGTAATGCACATCCTGGCTTTGTGGAAATTATTTCCCAATTATCTCCTGATGAGGCTAAAATCATCCAATACTTAAATGGAGAAAATGATATTCAATATGCAGAGATTAAAACATATGTCAAGAATGGGACAGGTTATAATACCATATTGCCAAAATCAACATTAACTCCATTTCATGTAGCTTTGGACTTCCCTAATAATATACATGCGTATTATTCAAATCTTATAAGATTAGGAATACTTGAAGATGAATCTGGAACCTATAAAATTGCAAATAATGTTTATGATGAGATTGCAGAAAAATACAACTTTGACTATTATAAAAAGCTAGTTCCTGAATTTTTCAAGAAAGTCGTAATTGAAAAAAGTTACTATGGAGTGACTCCTTTTGGAAGACTATTTATATCAGTATGTAGTTCAACTACCAAATAAGAGTTCCCCATATGAAAGGTGATGCACAACCATTAATAATATCCCTCTTTACCAGCGTAACTACGACTGGAAAGAAGAGAACTGTGAACAGTTGTTTCAGGACTTGATGAAACTGCATAACAGTGACCGCAGGAGTCACTTCTTTGGTAGTATTGTGTCAAGCATCCAGTCAGGAACAGAAGACAGGTTCATCATTGATGGTCAACAGCGAATTACTACAGTTTCGTTGTTGCTCATTGCGATGGTAAATGCCAAGAAGGAAGGACTGATTGAAGCTACAGATGCTAAACTTGTAGAGAAAATCTTCAAGCGTTATTTGGTAGATGAGTATCAAGAGGATGAACGAAAGGTGAAACTAAAATCGATCAAGAAAGACCCCAATTCGGGATAAAATAGCGATTAGTTGCATGTGAAGACAGATACACGAGTTCTCTTCCCATGCCATCAGACATGGGCTGTATATAAAGAGTCGAAAGAGATTATTCTGTCTTTAGAACAATGAAAGTTGCTTCGTGTCTTCGATGCAGTATCCTTGCAATGCCATTGGCTTGTTGTCAAAGAAACAATATGCTCCCAATGCTGAGATGAGGTTCATGACAAAGTTGTTCACAGACCTATGACGCGAATGTACAATCTGTGCCGTATTCTTCAGCATGTCGTTAATTGTTTCGATAATGTATCTCTTGCGCAGCATCATTCTGTCATATAACGGCATCAGCTTGTTTTTCATGTTTACGCACAACCCTGTCACCAGCTGTATTCCATCCTCAAAGAGGAAGTCAAACAGCTTCTGTGAAATATAGCCTTTGTCAGCGAACAGCTTGCCATACAACCGTTTAGCAAGAAACTTGAATACATTCGGGTCCTTGTCACTGACATTTGCGCCAGTAAGTACAAACGCAATTATCTCGCCTCTGTCATTACACGCAAGGTGGAGTTTAAAGCCATGGCACCAACCCATTGTTCCTTTTCCGTCAGTGGCAATTCCCTTGAAAACCTTATTGGCATATCTCTTGAGATTATGGCATACGGGTATCATCGTGGAATCAACGAATGTTATGCCAGTACATTTTCCGAAAGCTCCCAGATTAAGGAAGAACATGAGCTGGAAGAACACGCGGCTTTCCAACTCCACAAAGCGGTTGTACGACACAGCTTTCGGAAAATACGACTTCATCGTACCCTTAATGAAGAACAGGTAGTAGTGCTTAAAATTGCGGAATGTACCAAAATGAAAATACAACAGAATGGTCATGATTTCACTGTCGGACAACGACGCTTGACGACGTCTACGCTTGGTTCCGCTATTGTCTTCAAGTAGGTTTCCTGCATTTTCTGCATCAAAATGTTTGCAAAAATCGTCTATAATACAAAATAATTTTGTAACTTTGCAATCGGTAGTCATATCAAATATATTTGTAACTTGTTGTAAATCACCTATAAAGGTACAAAATATTTGTGAGACTACCAACTTTTTTATGAACTATTCTTATCCCGAACTGGGGTAAAATGTTCTTGGCAATCTGGTACGTGTGAAGGTGGTGAAGAACAAGGTTGCCCCTCCTTTCCGCAAGGCTGAGTTTGAGATTACCTTTGGTGAGGGTATCAGCAAGATTGGCGAGATTGTTGATTTGGACGTAGAGCACAACATCATCCAGAAGAGTGGTAGCTGGTTCAGCTATGATGGTTCTAAATTGGGTCAGGGTCGCGATGCTGCCAAGGCTTTATTGAAGGACAATCCAGAATTAGCTGAGGAAATCGAGGCAAAAGTTCGTGAAGCCCTTGCTTCAAAGAACGAGAAATAAAGTTTTCTAAAAGAGGGTGTGTCATTAGTCCATGACTCATCCTCTTTTTCGTTTCTTCATAGTTTTTCTTCATGTACTTATGGCAAAAGCTATAATACAAAAAAAGCACACAACCGAATCGTTTCCTTTTCAGTTGTGTGCTTTAATTATATATTAACTTAACAACTCTCTTTTGAGAGAGAGGAGCATCAATGAGAGGCTCCTCATCGGCAGGAGAGATTACTTAACCTCCTCAAAGTCGGCGTCCTGAACATCCTGAGCGCCATCATTAGCACCCTGTGACTGCTGACCGCCCTGAGCACCCTGTGCACCCTGAGGACCTGCCTGCTGACCACCCTGATACATCTGCTGAGAAGCAGCCTGCATTACGGTGTTCAAGTTGTTGATGGCAGTATCGATGGCAGCAACATCACCTGCCTTGTGAGCATCCTTCAACTGCTGCAATGCCTGCTCGATGCCTGGCTTCTTGTCTGCAGGAATCTTATCACCGTTATCCTTCAAGAAGTTTTCGGTGGTGAAGATCATGCTGTCTGCCTGGTTCATCTTGTCGATCTTCTCGCGCTCAGCCTTATCAGCAGCAGCGTTCTGCTCTGCCTCTGCCTTCATGCGGTTGATCTCATCCTCGCTCAAGCCAGATGAAGCTTCGATGCGAATGCTCTGCTCCTTACCAGTAGCCTTATCCTTGGCTGATACGTTCAAGATACCGTTGGCATCGATATCGAAGGTAACCTCAATCTGAGGAACACCACGACGAGCTGGAGCAATACCAGTCAAGTTGAACTGACCGATACTCTTGTTCTGAGCTGCCATTGGACGCTCACCCTGCAGTACGTGGATAGTTACCTCTGTCTGGTTGTCGGCTGCTGTAGAGAATACCTCGCTCTTCTTGCAAGGGATGGTTGTATTAGCGTCGATCAACTTTGTCATCACACCACCCATAGTCTCGATACCGAGAGTCAATGGAGTAACGTCGAGCAATACAATGTCGCCAACACCCTCTTCCTTGTTCAGGATGGCACCCTGGATAGCTGCACCTACTGCTACTACCTCATCTGGGTTTACACCCTTAGAAGGCTCCTTGCCGAAGTAGTTCTTAACGAGTGTCTGAACGGCTGGGATACGGCTTGAACCACCAACCAAGATAACCTCGTCGATATCTGATGTAGAGAGCTTAGCATCACGAACGGCATTCTGGCAAGGTACGAGACAAGCCTGAATCAGGTTGTGAGCCAACTGCTCGAACTGTGCACGAGTCAAAGTCTTAACCAAGTGCTTTGGCATACCGTCAACGGCTGTGATATAAGGCAAGTTGATTTCTGTAGATGTAGAGCTTGACAACTCAATCTTAGCCTTCTCTGCAGCTTCCTTCAAACGCTGCATAGCCATAGGATCCTTGCGGAGATCTACGCCTTCCTCTGCCTTGAAACCATCAGCCAACCAGTTGATGATTACCTGATCGAAGTCATCACCACCCAGGTGAGTATCACCATTGGTAGAAAGAACCTCGAATACGCCGCCACCGAACTCCAGGATAGAGATATCGAATGTACCACCACCCAAGTCGAATACGGCAATCTTCATATCCTTGTTAGCCTTGTCAACACCATAAGCCAAAGCTGCGGCTGTAGGCTCATTGACGATACGCTGAACGTTCAAACCTGCAATCTGACCAGCCTCCTTAGTTGCCTGACGCTGTGAGTCAGAGAAGTAAGCAGGAACGGTGATAACTGCATCTGTAACCTCCTGTCCGAGATAATCCTCTGCTGTCTTCTTCATCTTCTGAAGAACCATTGCTGAAATCTCCTGTGGAGTATATTTGCGACCCTCGATTTCAACACGTGGATAACCACCCTCGTTTACTACTGTGTAAGGCATTGCCTCAGCTTCCTTCTGGCTCTGAGCGTATGTCTCACCCATGAAACGCTTGATAGAATATACAGTGTTCTTAGGGTTTGTGATGGCCTGACGCTTAGCAGGATCACCTACCTTGCGGTCACCATCCTTAACGAAACCTACTACTGATGGAGTAGTACGCTTACCTTCACTGTTAGCGATTACAACTGGTTCGCTACCTTCGAAAACGGCAACACAACTGTTTGTGGTACCCAAGTCAATTCCAATTACTTTTCCCATAATTATTTTGTTTTTATTTTTTTCGTTATTAATATGTTATAAAATCTCATTAACACCCAGACTGGAAGTTTGCCGAAGATATGCATCTATCGGGAGCCTCATCTCTAAGTGTTTACGCTACCTATAATAACAAAGCGTGTGCCAATGGTAAGATTGACACACGCTGGCTGACAAATTGTCATAAGTTGCTATTTTCTTCTTTCTACAACATGCCGTCGAGTTGATTGATGGCATGGCGCATATCTTGCTCGAAAGTAGTATGGTCGAGCAGATAATGCGGAGTGCCATTAGCCAACAACTGGTAGAGCGCGGGGGTCATCCCATCTACATATTGGCTGATGGCATATTCTATATCATCACGCTGAGTGGGACTGGTGGAATATTCATACACACGCAACTTCTGATGGAAGAAGCAATAGGCCGACTCGATACTGTCCTTGGTGAAATCTGTACTCATTTTGTTTTGACTTTTCGATAACATGATACAAAAGTAACAAGAAAAACCTAAAAAGCCATACTTCCACATCACTTTTTAGTTTTTATTCCATTTTATGAGTTCTGGGAATTTATGGGTCCTGGGGAATTACCTCATAGGTTATTTATAATATGTGATATTACTGTCAAGTTTCGCACCTTCAGTAGAAAAGAAAATCCCAATTAGGGAAAACTTGTCAATCAACTGACAAAATATTTTTTCCTAACTGGGAATTTCTTTTTTCTCAACTATAGATAATAGGTTTCCGCATATATATATATATATATGCAAGAAGCCGAACTATCTTTTTTCTGATCCTTACTCCGAGAGCATGGTAACCTCTACACGATGATTCTGCTTCAACAACTCCTTAGCCATTTTCTGCACATCAGAAGCTGTCAGGTTGTCCACCATCTTGCAGTAATCTTTGTCGAAGTCGGCATCGTCGTCGAGCTGGTGCCAGATGACATAGCTCCAGTAGTCGTTGGTGATGGCCATCTGTCCGTATTGCTTCTTCAGATACTTCTTCACCTTATCCATACTGCTTGCCACAGGGCCATGGTCGGCGATGTTCAGGAGTTGCTTGTAGATGACAGGATTCAGTTCCTCGTAACGCTTGGGGTCGCTCTTGTAGGAAATGCGAAGCAAGGCATTCGGATTGTCCTCCTTCTCGAGGTTGAAGCTTACGCCCACTCCGTATGTTCCACCCTTCTCCTCACGTACCGAGTCGGTGTAAGCGATCTGGAGGACACGGGTCAACATGTCGAGCACCAAGTCGTTCTTCGGTGAAAATGGGACGTTGGCTGTATAGAACACGCTCACGTTGGCAAGCGGAGTTTCCTGCTTATGCACGAACTTCACCACCTCGTTCTTCTTCACAATCTGAGGCACGTTGGTCTTGTTGCTCTTTTCTGCCTTGTGGGTAGAAGGCAGGGTGGCGAGATACTGGCAGAGCAACGGACGAAGCTGCGCCATATCGACCTTGCCGATGAAGACGGTTTTGAAGTTGCTCGCATCGCTGAAACGCTCACGATAGATTTCGAAGATGCGGTTGTAATCCGCTTTTTTTGCAATCTCCACGGTTACAGGAGCCATACGCACATTGTGGTCGTACAGAGTAGCCGAGAGGGAGTCGTTGTAGACAACCTTCGAACTGGCGTTGCGGTTCTTCAGGAGCGAAAGGTTGCGGTTCATCATTCCCTCAAACGCCATGCTGTCCTTGCGAGGAGCAGTGAAATAGAGATGAGCCAACTGAAGCATCGTCTCTAAGTCTTTTACTGACGAGGTGCCTGTGATGCGCTGTCCCTCGCTGGTGATGGAAGGAGCCAACTTCAAGGACTTTCCTGCCAATGCCTTGCGAAGACGAGTGGCCGTGAAGTCGCCCACACCCGCCTCCGTGATGGAACCACTCAAGAAGGCGAAATTAGGTATGTCCTCGTCGCCATAGACGGATGTACCGCCCTCGCCTCTCATGCTCATGGTGATTTGGTCGGCCTGATAGTCGGTGGACTTCACATACACCTTCATGCCATTGCTCAAGACTATCTCCGTCAAGCCAAACTTGCCGTATGGTTTCTCCGACACAATCTTGCCTGGTGCAGGCAAAGCCGCCATCAAGGTAGCTGGCACTTGCTCCTCCTGGTAAGCGTCGTAACGCTTCTGCTGTGCGGCAAGCACGGTGCTCTCAATTTCCGATTCCGAAGGAACCACGAAACCATCCTTGTCGGGTCCATACATGATGAACACCTGGTTCTTATCGGTGATTATCTCGCCCACCTGACTATTTACCTTGTCAAGACTCACCTCGCCATCAAACAGTTTCACCAACTGGAGGTTGTAAGTAGGGGTCAAGATAGGCTCTCCCTCCAAGAAGTTGTTCACGCACTGGCTCACATAGTGAGAGTTCTTATAGTCTTTCTCCATCTTCAGTTGTCGCTCGGCAGCATTGAGATAGAGTTTCTTGGCACGTTCCAGCTCACTCTGTGTAAAACCATGCTGACGGGCACGTTCCACCTCGCCTACGGCTACCGAAACGCCACCCAGTACATTGTCCTGCTTGCAACTGATGCTCAGGCTGAAGGCATCCTTGGTGCGGGAAACGAAGAACGCACCGTTCTTCACCGTCGCACTCATGAAAGGCGGATTGGCCACTTGCTTTTTCTCCGAAAGGCGACCATTGAGCATATAGGTGATTAAGCCGTTGATGTAATCCTCACGCTGATATTTCACACTGTTTTTCTCGCTGTCTGGAGTGGTCTCGCTCTTCATATAGAGATGACCGAGGATGATAGGCTGCTCCTTGTCCTTCTCGATGGCGACAATCATCTTGTCATTATCGTTCACAGGATAGTAGATGCGCTCGGCAGGATTCTTGTGTGCCTTAATCTTACCAAAGAGCTTTTGGATTTTCCTCTCCATCATATCCACGTCGAAGTCACCCACCACCACGATGGCCTGCAAGTCGGGACGATACCACTTCTGATAGTAGTCACGCAGGTCCTGGTAAGGGAAGTTATCCACAATGTCCATATTGCCGATAGGCAGACAGTCCTCATACTTGCTGCCCTTGTATATCTTAGGCATCACATTCTCCATCATGCGCTGCATGGCCATGCCCGTACGGCGGTTGCGCCATTCCTCGTGGATGACGCCACGCTCCTTGTCTATCTCCTTGGGTTCAAGGTTGATAAACTGGCTCCAGTCGTTGAGCACCAAGAGGCAGGAGTCAATGATACCTTCGCGCTTGATGGGAGCCGAACCGATGTGATAAACCGTCTGGTCGACTGATGTGTAGGCATTGAGGTTGGTACCAAACTTCACACCGATGGTCTCGCACCAAGGCACGATGCCCAGTTGCTTACCCTTGCCAGGGAAATGTTTGGTACCATTAAACGCCATATGCTCCAGGAAGTGAGCCAAGCCACGCTGGCGAGGTTCCTCCAAGATGGAGCCCACACGCTGGGCTATATAGAAGTCGGCAAGTCCTGCCTCCTTGGCATTATGACGAATGTAGTAAGTGAGTCCGTTCTTCAACTTGCCCTGACGGATGGATGCATCCTGCTCCACAGTTTGAGCAAACAAAGATGCAGGAGCTAAGAGAAGAAGTAACAGGCTTAGAAATTGTTTCTTCATATTTTCACATTATTTTGAGTTGATTATTTCTGCAGATAACTGGCTGTAGCTGCCTCAAAGTCGTTGCTTGAGTTATTGGTGTCTACCCACTTGCCGTTCTCCTTCTTACGGATAACAGACTTGCCAAAGCGATCAGTAGAATTGAGCGTGCTTGCCACATACGTATAGCCTGCATCAAGAGCAGAAGAAACCACGTTCCACTGCCAAACACTACTTGGGCAAAGGTTTACAGCATCAAGAATCCAAGAGTTAGGTAACTTATAACATTTGGATGTCATCTCCTTGTCACCCTTGCTTGTTGTCAACACATACTTTGCCTCATAATAGTTGTCTGTCAGATAGCTTTCCCTGTTTTGGTGCATTCGAGCCAAGGCATAGGCCTTGTTTCCACCAGTATTAAGCAGATAATAACTCAATGTATAACAATACCACTTATCCAGGTTGGGAACCTCCTGATTGTCGGTATCCAGATTGTTTGCCGACGTACTCTCATCGTAGAATTCAAAGTCAGCTTTGCTCAAGTCGAAGGAATTGGCATTTGCTTCTGTATGATTCATGGCATTCAGTGCCAACACCAACGACTTGCCAGGCTGCACAGCCACGCTCTTTCCTGTTCCTGGGATCATATATATAGCCTCCACCGACATGGCTTTGTTCATGATGTCGGGTGTATATTCACGTTTGGTGCTGGTAAGGAATGCCGATTGCACAAAGGCAATACTGTCAGCATAGAGAGTTACGTCCGAATTATTGGAAACAACGACATACTGGTCTTTCAGAAATTGCTTACCCTCAGGAGTTTTATCACCTGCGAAGAAAATCTCCGAGATAACAAAACCACCCTTGGCATCGAAGGTATTCACGGCCAACTTGACATTGGCGCTACCACTCTTCACCTGCATGTTCTCGCTGGTCTGGTTGACCTGGGCTGTACCTGCCACACCATCCTTGGTAAAACTCAATTCGCCGGTAACGGCTACATTGTATGTGCCCTCTGGCACTTGGTCTATCGAGGCTGCAAAGCTACCATTGTTTTCTACAAACTGATTGACGGTGAACACCTCGCCTGTCTGAACATTGGTGAACATGGCCTTGCTGTTGCTAAACACCACGTTGTCGATGCCCAAAGGCATCTCTACGCTGAGCGACACAGGAGTGTATGTCACACTGTCGTCGTTGCTACAAGCTGTAAACGACAAACCTACTGTAAGGAGCATCAACATGCCCATCAAGAAATTCTTTTTCATTGTTTTTTTATTTTAATTATTGAACTTTAGCAAATTCAGAAGTTATAGAAGTTAAAGAAGTTATCACTCCCTTCGGTCGTTAGAAGTTATAGCCAACAGCCTTTTTGATTGAATATTTAGCTGTAAAGCATATGGCTTTAACGTCTCTAACTTCTTTAAAAAGTTACGCCCATGGTGGCTCTGAGTCCCAATTGCTGCTCGTTCTCCGAGCAAAGCACCATGCCTCCTGCTACTTCGGCAAAGAGGCCTATGGACGAAGACTTCAGGTGATAGTCGCCACGTGCATGCAGGTAGGCCTCAGTGTAGCTGGCCTTGACAAAACGATACTTGTGGCGTATCATCTCGGCAAACTTGCTGGTCATGTTGGCAAAAGGCATCACCATGTTGTCGCTCACACGGGCATAATGACTGGCATCGGCTCCCAGCGAGAGTGACAAGCGCCGAGACATAGGACGCATCCACTCGCCTGCTACCTTGACATACGCATGGGCACGGTCTAACAGGCGCTCGGGATATACATAGCGCTCACGATGGTTTCGATAGCCTGCCTTGAGGCTTACCATCCACGAGCGGTCGCCTCCCTGCTGGCCATACATACCTCCTATCGAGGCATCCATCAGGTAATCCTTATACATGGTGAGCTTGCCTATCACAGGATAATACTGCGAATCCGACTTTCCCGTTATGTTTTCATCACCACTGCGCTTGGTAAAGGCAAAATGTGCATAAGCGGCCCAATGGTGCTTGCTCTCCTGTTTCCACCCCATCGTGGTTTCCACCTTATTATATATAAGGCGCGACAGAGGCAATGAGTTGGCGCTCGTCAGCAGGCGTTCATATGCATTGCGTCCCAAAGACACATGCCCGTAGAGTCCTTCATTACCTGTGGGAACAGCATCAAAAGCAATGTCAAAGCCACCTCCTCGATAGGCGAGACTGCGCTGCTCGCCAGCAAAACGGCCATATTCGGTTCCAAGTCCTGTCATATGATACTCGGGAATGACACCCAGTTCGTTGTAGAAGTCTACGCTGTTGGTTTGCTTGTAGATAGTGCCTTCCGCCAATACGCCCCAACGATAATGCCAAGCCATGAGACCAGCGCCACCTCGCAGCAACAGTTCTGTAACGATGCCTCGCATACGTGGGTCACGGTCACGATACTCGTGCTCAGCACGAATGGCCATCTCGCCTCCCAGTAAGACTCGCCCCAGCTGGGTGCCATAACCACCAGAGAAGGTATATCGCTCTCGGTGGGTATCTCCGCCCAGGGTATCGGCCATCACATAGGGAGCCAACAATTCGTAGTCGGAGGTAGAGTTCCAGCAGATGCTCTTCTGCTTGCCAGTAGTGTAAGAGGCAGAGCCCCATACTGCCGAACGTGGATTCATGCGCAGATAACTGTTAACTGCCAGCGACCCAAGCACATGTCCCTTACCTTTCTCCTCGACAAAGGCTTCTGATTGGTGCTGAAAGTCGATGGTAAGCGCCATCTCGGAGTACGACTGGGCATAGGCCGCGCTATGCAGGGCGGGATTGGTGAGCAGGGGAGTCGACAACTGGTTCCACATCGACAGATGCTCCACACGAGCCGTGTCACGGGGCGAAGCCATGGTGGCCGACATACATAGCGTGCAAACCATGGTCAACAATGCTATTTTGTACTTCATCTTTACATCCATACGATATTGAGGGTGGCTACATTAAGACTCTTGCTGGCAAACTCTAAGTAATCGGACGTGGCACGAAACTGCCTAACGCCCGTGGCGCCATGGGCATCCTTATATTGCATGGAGCCTTCGACCAGTACCGAATAGACACCACGAAGCAGAGAAACACGGGCTATATTACCATCAAACTCGGCCGTGGTTGTCACCTGTCGGGTATTGAGGTTGGTGAGTTGCACCGTGCCCTGCACACGTCCCACGGTTGTGCCTTCCTCAGCAGTCAGGGTGATAGCTGCCGTGGTAAAGAGATCGTCCTCGTCCTGGTGGCACGATGCGAGTACCATTCCCAGCAGAGCCACACATATCATCAGTATTCGTTTCATATTTTCACGTTCATTTCTAATCCAAAGTAAGGAGTCACATGGCGACGCACGGTCAGTCCATTGCTCGTATAGTCGGGGGTATAATCGAGTAGCTTGTTGCAGAACAAAGCTACGGTCAGGCGGTCAGCAAACAATTTCTTAGTTACCTTGAAATTGACATTCATCGAGAAGGGCACCCTGTAGAGAGCAAAGTTACTGTCCGTATAGTTGCGTATCAAGTAGCGCAAGTATATGTCGTCGGCATCCTCATCCTTCCAGTCGTGCATCTCGCCGTTGGCATCCATGTACTTGACAGGATAATTGCTGGTCTCGGCGGTGCGGCGCATGGTGAACCACAGGCATTGGGCCGAAACCGAGAAGCCGAGCTTGAGTTTGGGTATGTCGGTATCCACAGTGAAGTTGGTATTCATCATCTGGTTTTTGCTGCCGCCATCCTGGTCGTAATAGCCCACATACTGAATCTGCTTGCCAGCCACCACGGCACTGGGCTTGTAGGTTTCCATCATCGAGTTGCGATAAATGGTGTAAAACCAGGCTCCATTGACAGTCAGACGGGTCATGATGCGCTCGAATCGCTTGGTCGAGAAAGTGTATTCCACACCTCGCTTCAACGTTTGGCTTCCGTTGGTATAATGGCTATAGCCACGCAGGTCGGTACGCAGGGTGTAGGGCATATCGACTAATGAAGGCGGTGCCGTCAGCGCTCCAGCATCCACTCCCGAGGCATCATACTGCTTGTAAGTATAAGGGGCATAACTCGACTGACTGCGGAAACCCGATGTCATGTTCTCGCGGAAGTATGTTACCGAAAGTCGATAACCGCCTACCGTCATATCGGCAGTCATTTCCCACTTCAGGTTACGGGCAGGCTTCAGGTCGTAATTGGTAGGGTCGATGACATAGGTCATCAGGTTGATGCGACGGTAGTCGGCATTGGCATGGTAATAATTGAGCTGCACCAAGTCCATGTACACGGGATCGGGGAATAGCTGATCCATAGTGGGCATCTTGGTATGCTCGCCTACTCCGCCCGACAGGCGCAGGAAACCTGTCTGCCCTGCTATCTTAAACTTAGGCAATGTCCATCCCACATTGACACGTGGGTCGAAATAGAACTTTCCGTGCATCTGATAAGAAGTGGGCAATCCCAACATCTGTACGGCTCTCACACCTGCCACCATCTCTAACTTGCTACCACCCAGCATGGCGCTGATACGCTCCTCGGCATAAAGCCCCCACTGCTTGTTGGCAGGTATGCTCGACAGCGAACGATGGCGCAAGGTGGCCGCCGTGGTGTACAAGGGGCGAGTGGGGTCGAACACTTGACCATGCCCATAGTTCTTGTCCACATTCCAGTCGGTACCCACCAAGAGGGTGTTGGAGATATTCAGGGAGGGCACCTGAAACTTGGCGTTCAACTTGGCGAAGAGGTTGAAGGGGCGACCGTCTACATTCTGCCATGCCACGTATTTATAGGGCAAGATGATGCCATCGCTCTCGCCCGTAGTGATGGTACCTACAGCAGCCACCAACTGTGAAAGCTGCACCAACTTGGTGCGCTCTATCAAGTCGTACTCGTAAGAGGAAGAGAGCATGGCATCGAGCGAACGAAACCACTGGCGCTTGTTCCTGGGCAAGAATGTAAAGCCGGCATTCAGTGCATACCTGTTGTACTGCGATTTATACGAATCTACGGCCTGGTTGTCAAGATCGGGGTCATTCTTGTCGTTGTCAAACGAACCTGTATAGTCAAAGTTCGTCTTCAGTTGCATGTCATATCGGCCCAGGCTCCATGCCTTGAAGAATCGGGCCGAGAAGCTCAGTCGCTTGTAGTTCTCCAGTCGGTTGCGTGGGTCGGCCTTGGCATCCAGATAGTCGACGCTCAGATTGAGCGTCATGCGGCGAGGTTTCCATTCGAAGCCCTTTGCCAGGTAGAAAAGTTTGCTGTCCATATCGGCCTTGAGACGTGCCTCCCAATTATTGCCGCCTCGCTTTCGCTCTATCTTGACGAGTCCGCTCGTCAGGTCGCCATACTCTACCGATGGAATGCCTCGCACTACCTCTACCTTCTCGATGTCATCGGTCGATATGGTACGCATGTCGACACCCGAGTTGACGTAGCTTCTGCCCTCGGTCGATGTTTCCCATGCGCCCTTTACCTCCTGTCGGTTGGCGTTGGTGCTGATGGGGGCACCATCTATCATGAAGCTGGTGCCCAGCGAAGATGTATTATAGCTACTGGCAGTACCCGTCTCGCGGATACGGATGGTATTAGGGGTGTTGAGGGCAGGGTCTTGCGAACGACCGCCTGGCAACAACTCCAGAATGTCGGAGAAACTTGATGGTTGCAGATGTTCCATGGCATGCTTCTCGATGACAGAAGCCGTCGTAACGCCACGCGTTTCCTGTGCCGTTACCACCACCTCTGCAATCTTGAGGGTATCGGACAAACTTTTTTTGGGGGCCTTATTGGATTTTTCACCATTGCTGTTCTGCGCATAGCCAAGTACACTTATGCCGAAAAACAGGAATAGCATAATGCCAGTTTTCTTCATTCTTTGCCGCTAATAATGTATAAATAATTATCATAAAATTCCGGCTGCAAAGATATGAAGAAAAGGAAAAACATACAATACCTAAAAGTAGGTAATTTAGAATACGTCTAAAAAGAAAACGGGCTCTCCGAAGAGAGCCCGCTGCATTATAATTGCTTCATTGACAGGGCGATACGTTTGCGCTTCAGGTCGACTTCTGTCACCCTGACCATCACGTGTTCGTGGAGTTTTACCACTTCTGAAGGGTCGCTCACATAGCGGTTGGCCATTTGTGAGACATGAACCAAACCGTCATTGTGGACACCTATATCAACAAAGGCACCAAACTTAGTGATGTTGGTCACGATGCCCGGTACTACCATGCCTACTTGCAAATCCTCAATGGTCTTGATGGAGGCATCAAACTCAAACTTCTCCACCTCGCCTCGTGGGTCGAGTCCGGGTTTGTCGAGCTCGGCCATGATATCGGTAAGCGTAGGCATGCCTACTTCGCCACTCACATACTTCCGTATGTCTATCTTTTTCTGCAAGGCTTTGTCCTCCACCAGTTGCTTTACCGTCACACCCTGATCTTTGGCCATGGTCTCTACGAGAGAGTAACGCTCCGGGTGAACGGCGCTGTTGTCCAAAGGATTTCTTGCTCCAGGAATGCGGAGGAAACCGGCACACTGCTCATAAGCCGAAGGACCTAAACGCGGCACTTTCTTCAGTTGGGAACGAGAGGAGAATGCACCATTCTCACGACGATACTCCACAATATTCTTCGCCAATGTGGGTCCGAGACCACTCACATAGGTGAGCAGATGCTGAGAGGCTGTATTGAGATTGACACCCACCGAGTTCACGCAACTCATCACTACCGAGTCGAGACTCTTCTTCAACTGACTCTGGTCCACATCATGCTGATACTGCCCCACTCCGATGCTCTTGGGATCGATCTTCACCAACTCAGCCAAAGGGTCCATCAGTCTTCTGCCGATAGAAACCGCTCCACGCACCGTCACATCCTCATCAGGAAACTCCTCGCGGGCAATCTTAGAGGCAGAATAGATAGAGGCTCCATCCTCGCTTACCACATAGACATCTACCGGATGCTCAAAATCTATCTCGTTCAGCCACTCACTGGTTTCCCTGCTTGCCGTTCCGTTGCCTACCGCCATGGCCTCAACCTGATACTGGCGCACCATGCGCTTCATGGCAGCAGTGGCCTCCATGCGCTTGCTGCGGGGAGGATGCGGATAGACGATTTCATGATGCACAAGATTGCCCTGGGCGTCAAGACATGCAGTCTTGCATCCATTGGCAAAGCCTGGGTCGACAGCCATGACACGCTTCTGTCCAAGAGGTGCTGCCAAGAGCAACTGGCGCAGGTTCTCTGCAAAGACAACGATTGCCTCCTCATCGGCCTTCTGCTTGCTCTGAGCTGCAAACTCAGTCTCGATACTGGGTTTCAACAAGCGCTTGAATGCATCATCGACAGCCTCGCCTACCAGAGCCTGGCACTCGCCAAAACCATGAACATAATGACGTTTCAGTTTGGTGATGCAAGTTTCTTCATCTGCAGATATGCTGACACGCAGGAAACCTGCCGCCTCTCCACGACGCATGGCCAACAAACGATGGGAAGAACAACGTTTCAATGGTTCCGAGAAGTCGAAATAATCGGAGAAGCGCTGGGCATCTTCCTCGTCTTTCTTCTTTGCCACCACCTTTGAGGTGATGATGGCGCCACGACGGAACTCACCTCGTATCTGGTTGCGACTCTGCTCATTCTCGCTTACCGTCTCAGCAATGATGTCCTTAGCTCCCTGGAGCGCAGCCTCTACATCGCTCACCTTGTCACCCACGAACTTGCGGGCAGCCTGCTCGGGATTACGTTCGCGCTGAAGCAGGAGGAGCTGTGCCAACGGTTCAAGACCCTGTTCGCGAGCCACCTGTGCACGAGTACGACGCTTGGGTTTAAAAGGCAGATAGATGTCTTCCAGCTCTGTGGCGTCCCAACAGTTGTCGATGCGCTGCTGCAACTCTGCCGAAAGCTTGCCTTGCTCGCCGATGGTCTTCAGGATGGTTTCCTTGCGCTTCGCCATCTCCTTATATTTCTCGTTGGCCTGAGCCACCGCCTCTATCTTCACCTCGTCCATGTTGCCGGTTTTCTCCTTACGGTAGCGGGAGATGAAGGGAATAGTACAACCTTCCTCAAGCAACTCTAATGTATTTTCGACAGCCTTCTCGCTCAAAGCAAGAGCGGCCGCAATCATCTTTGAAAATGGATTCATTTCTTGCATTTATTTATTGTAATGCAAAGATACAAGAAAAAAGTCGCAAAGACAAATCTCCTTGCGACTTTTTCTGTTTTTAGCATTACTTATCATTACTTCTTGATGGTAAACTCGAACTTCAATCCTCCTTCGGGCAGATTGGCTGCCCGAATGGTTCCTCCATGCAGCAATACCGAGTTTTTCACGATGGCAAGTCCCAGCCCTGTACCTCCCATCTTACGGCTGCGCCCCTTGTCCACACGATAGAAACGCTCAAAGATGCGAGCCAAATGCTCCTGAGGCACTCCCTGTCCGTTGTCTCGGAAAATGAAATGCCACTTATTGCCAACCTCTTTGCCTTCCAGGGTGATGGTTGTTTCTTCACCGGCATAGGCTATGGCATTATCGGTAAGGTTGCGGAAGATGCTGTAAAGCAGACTTCGGTTTCCCTTCACCACGATGTGCTCGGGCAACAGGTTATGAAAACTCATCTTGCGCTCCTCGCGCTCAAGGGCGGTTTCTCTCATGATGTCGCTGGCCAACTGAGTGACGTCTACCGCCTCGAAATCTATCATGTCGGAACCATCGTCCAGACGGTTGAGTGTGGAAATATCACGCAAGAGCGAAGTGAGTCTTTCACTCTGGGCATAACAGCGCTGCAAGAACTGCTGCTTCATTTCTTCGCTGATACGGGGATTGTCGATAATAGTCTCCAAATAGCCCTGTATGCTTGCCACTGGTGTCTTCAACTCGTGGGCAATGTTCTGGGTAAGCTGCCGTTTCAGAATATCCTGTTCCTTGCGCGTGGTCTGTATTCGCTTGTACATCTTGATGATACGCTCGGCAATCTCGCCCAGCTCATCATTGGGGAAAGTCGCCAGGTCTTCTATCTCAAGACTCTCATTATGATCGGCTTTATAGGCGAAGATGCGCAACTTGGCCACATTCTTTCCCAAGCGATGCATAAACCGATAAAGCACAATGGTAAGGAGTATGATAGCAAAGATGGCAAACCAGATGTAATGCTGGTCGGCCTTCAATGACTTGGAGAGATCGTTGTTATAAGGCAAAGCGCTTCGGATAATAATGGAATCGGCAGGAAAATAAGTGGCCACATAGAAGTAATCATGCTTCAGGGTCTTCGACTGTCGCTCCACACTCGAGCCCAGTCCTGTCCTCAAAGCTTCCTGTATCTCCTTTCGGTTAATGTGATTGGAGAAATGATCGAAGTCGTTTCGCATATTGTCGTACACCACCTTGCCATTAGGGCGTATCAGAGTTATACGCAAGTCCTTACTCTCGTGTTCTCTTATAAAAACATTCAGCTTGTCGCGTGCCACATCTACTGCCTTTCCGCTGCTGTCGCTCAGAATGATTCCCTTGTCGTGAGCCAACGACAAATCTTCCTCTAAAAGGGCATTGTAGTTGCTCAACTTCAACGTGAGCGTGCTTATCTTGAACTGCTTCTCGCGAGCCTGCTGAAAGATGATAAAGCTGACTGCGAACACCAAAAACACAGCCAACACCACGAAATAGAGCCGACGCCCAAGCTTCGACTTTTTTTCTTTAAATTCATACATATCTCCACCTTATTATATTATGCGTCGAAATAATAACCGAATCCCAAACGGGTAACGATACACTTGGCAAACTTGCCTATCTTCTTGCGCATACGTGTGATGTTGACATCCACCGTACGGTCGAGAACCAACACATCCTTGGGCCATACGCGGTCGATGAGTTCCTGACGCGAGAAGACTCTTCCGCGCTCCTCCAACAACAGACGAAGCAACTCAAACTCAGTCTTGGTGAATGGCACGTCCTCTCCGTCCACACTCACCGACTTTTTGTCGAGATTGAGCAACAGGCCCTGATAACTGATGACTGCCGGTTCCTCTGCTCCTTCCAACCTGCTGGCTGTACGGCGCAACACGGCACGCACCCTAACCATTACCTCACGGATAGAGAATGGTTTGGAGATATAATCATCGGCACCCAGGTTGAAGCCTGTCACCGTGTCGTTTTCCGTATCACGAGCTGTAAGGAAGATAATAGGAATATGGGCCGTCACCTCACTGTTCTTCAGTTGCTTGGCAAGTTGAAAACCGCTCATCCCTCCCATCATCACATCGAGGAGCAAGAGATTGTAAGACGCAATGTCTTTCTCCAAAGCCTCTTCTGCCGAATTGGCGGTCTCTACCTGATAACCTTCAGTCTCAAGATTGAACTTCAGGATTTCACAGAGATCCTGCTCGTCGTCGACTACTAATATTCTGCTGTCTTTTTCGTCCATAATCGAAACATTTAATATTACGGGGGCAAAGTTACAACTTTTATTTTGTAACATGCGTTACATTTGATTACAATTCTGTGTCATTTTACCAAAAAGCAAAAGGGGGGAACCTACCATCCCTGGCCAGTTCCCCCATATATATAGTTCTCAAAACACTTTCTAATTGCTAAACACTTAATTTTATTCAAAAAACGAGAAGAGAATAACATAGCAAAGAACACACATCGCCAACGAAATGCATCCCATGTAAGAGTAAATAAAAAAATACGTGGTACTGGTTTTACGGATTCACTCTGACTCTTTACTAATCTAACCCAAAAGAAAGGCCGAGTGAAAAAACTCAAAACCACCTTTTACTAATACAACTTACATCTATATGAATTCTCAAAATTCTTATCAATGGTTTCGCAACCATTCCATTATCTGACTGCAAAATTACAAAAAAAAGCAATACAAAGCTCTTTTTTAGGTGGAAAAATTGAGTTTTACGGGTATTTTTTAACTTATTTAATGTTTTTACCCCCTGATACAACTACTAAGTACCTCCAAAAACACCCATAAGCCTTTACTGGCGCTTTTGAGCTGTAAGTACCTCAACCTTCGCAAATGGAGAAGTGGAGTATATAAATAGTGCGCAAGGATGCACCTGCAGATGCTTTTAATTCTTTGTCCATTTGTTTTTAGTACTACAGAAAATTGTGTTTTAAGTTAGCTAAATCTATGTTCTAAAGTTTAGAACACAAGTTCGATAGTTTAGAACACAAGTTCTAAAGTTTAGAACCAGGGCAAACGCATCAAACTTTTTACCTTTTAACATATAGATATTAATGTTGTA
>ERZ779875.337-NODE-337-length-47183-cov-7.747836_pt1 | contig 47183 bp, 39 predicted proteins | sample MGYA00511246_ERZ779875 | MGnify/ENA primary metagenome ERZ779875 (study PRJEB29588, sample SAMEA2155093) | human gut metagenome | biome: human gut; feature: human-associated habitat; material: faeces | place: Denmark | collected 2008/2010 ... | reverse complement strand
TGGCTTTGTCTTGATGATCTGCAATGCCGGACGAACCGTATCTGCCGTAGAATATGTCGCTCCACCTAGCAATGCATCTGCTTTTCCCATCTTCACAAGCATCGTTCCGAAATAATTTGCCTGAGACAAAATTCCACGAGCCTGCTCCGGTGTCATTCCTTTATTTTTACGGATCTCACAAAGCATATCCACCATCTCATCAATCTCGTCATAATTCAATGGATCAATGATCTCGGCTCCACGGATATTAAAGCCGCTCTCTTCTGCTGCCTTTGCAATCTCCTCTTTGTTACCAACTAATACAGGGGCAAGAAATGTACTTGCCAAAAGACGGGAAGATGCTTCCAGGATACGAGGATCGCTTCCCTCTGTAAAAACAATTTTTCTTGGGTGTTTTTTCAAAATGTCAATCAACTGACCAAAACCAAACATAGCAATATGCCTCCTAATATTTTTTCTCTACTTCTATCATAGCATTTTTTTTGCTAAATACAAGAGAAATTTTATAAAAAAAACAATTTAACTATTCAGTGTCAATGTGCAAAAAATGGCTGGTCGTGCTTGCACGTAAAAGAAATTTTATCAATCCAACTCTACCGCGCCGGTATACAATTGGTAATATCTTCCTTTCTCTGCAAGGAGCTGCTCATGCGTTCCACGTTCAATGATCTCTCCCTGCTCAAGAACCATGATACAATCCGCATTGCGCACGGTAGAAAGACGGTGCGCGATAACAAATGTCGTACGGTTCTTCATCAAGCGCTCCATACCGTGGTCAATGTGCATCTCCGTTCTCGTATCAACTGAACTTGTCGCCTCATCGAGTACAAGGATTGGTGCTTTTGATACGGCTGCCCTGGCAATATTTAATAACTGTCGCTGTCCCTGGCTCAGATTGATACCATCGCCTTCCAGCATCGTATCGTACCCATTTTCGAGACGCATGATAAACGAATGTGCACTGGCGGTCTTTGCTGCCTGCTCCACTTCCTCATCCGTCGCATCCGGGCGTCCATAGCGGATATTTTCACGAACCGTTCCGGTAAACAGGTGTGTATCCTGCAATACCATGGCGATATGGCTTCGCAGACTCTTTCTTGCATAGTCTTTAATATCTCTGCCATCGATCGTGATCTTTCCTTCCTGAATGTCATAAAAACGATTCAAAAGGTTGGTAATCGTCGTTTTTCCGGCGCCGGTCGAACCGACAAATGCCACTTTCTGGCCGGCATGCGCATACAAATTGATGTGCTTCAAGATTACTTTATCCGGATTGTAACCAAAGGAAACATCTTCCATAATTACTTCACCTTTGACATTGGCCATCTCTACCGCATCCGGTTTATCTGCCTCTTCCGGCTCTTCATCCATGACTTTGAAGACACGCTCCGCACCGGCAAGCGCGGAAAAGATCGTATTGATCTGCATAGAGATCTCGTTGATCGGACGGCTGAACTGTCGGGAGTAGTTTACAAATACTGTCAATCCCCCAAGACTGAGCCGTCCGGCAAGACAAAACAAACCACCGACACACGCTGTGATACCGTAACTGACCTGTCCGATATTTCCCATGACCGGTCCCATGATACCGCCAAAGAACTGCGCTTTGACCTGTTTCTTACGAAGATCATTGTTCAGATCCGTAAATTCTTCCACCGCTTTTTCCTCGTGACAGAATACCTTTACTACTTTCTGGCCGGTTACTGTCTCTTCGATGTAACCATTTAATTTACCAAGTGCCGACTGCTGCTGGCGATAATATTTGGAACTGCGCTTTGCGATCGAACCACCGGCTTTCAGCATAAGCGGCACAAGCAGGATCGTAAGAAGGGCAAGCCATACGTTCATATAAAGCATAATACTTACCGTACCCACGATACTGATAAATCCCTGAATCAACTGAATCACCGTATTGTTGAGCATTTCACCGACAACATCGACATCGTTTGTAAAACGGCTCATGATATCTCCGGTCGCATTGGTGTCAAAATAACGCACCGGCAAAGTCTGAATATGATCAAACAAATCTTTACGAAGTGTCTTTAACGCACGCTGCGAAACACCGATCATGATTCGTTGCTGTAAATACATGGAAATCACACCGATTCCATAAATCGCAAGCATCAAAAGGATGCCAAGTCCTAATGTTTTCAATCCTTCATTGATAATGACACCGGCATCGCCGGCTGCTTTGGATGCCTTATCGTATGTTTCTGTAATTCCGTTGATGATCGGCGACAGCATATAGGATCCTGCCAATGTCGATAAACTGGAAATCACTACACACACCAGTGCAATGATCACGTGTTTCTTATCTTTTCCAAGATAACCGAGAAGGCGTTTTATCGTCTGTTTGGTTTCTTTCGGCTTGCCGCCCATCGCTCTGGCGTGTCTGCCTCCCGGACCATGTCCCGGTCCTCCCATTGGTGGGCCTCCGGCTGGTTTATTTGGCTTTCCGCTCATGCTGACACCTCCTCATTCTTGTCTTTCTGCGAATAATAAATTTCCTGATAAGCTTCACAGGACTTCATCAATTCCTCATGTGTTCCCTGTCCGACAATCTCGCCCTCATCCATTACAAGGATACGGTCTGCGTGTTCTACGGATGAGATTCGCTGTGCAATGATCAGCTTCGTCGCGTCTTTCAAAGACGTGGAGAAACTCTTTCTTATCTCTGCTTCTGTCGCGGTATCTACGGCACTTGTACTATCGTCTAAGATCAAGATTTTCGGCTTTTTCAAAAGAGCTCTTGCGATACAGAGACGCTGTTTTTGTCCACCGGACACATTGACACCGCCCTGTCCCAGTTCCATGTCATACCCATCGGAAAAACTGCGGACAAAACCGTCTGCCTGTGCATAACGTGCCATCTCGTAAACTTCTTCGTCTGTCGCATTTTCGTCTCCCCAGCGGAGATTTTCCATAATGCTTCCGGAGAACAATGTATTTTTCTGAAGCACCATTGCCACGCCGTTTCGCAGATGTTCCAGCGAATAATCTTTGACATTGATGCCATCCACGAGCACTTCTCCCTCGTCGACATCGTACAGACGTGGGATCAGCTGCACGAGCGAACTCTTTCCGGACCCTGTCGAACCGATGATTCCAACCACTTCGCCGGGATTGGCTTTGAAGGAAATGTGTTTCAATACATTGTTATGATTCTTCTTATAATAACGGAATCCGACATTGCGAAATTCAATCGCGCCGTTTTCCACTTCTTTGTCTTTGCATTTTGCTTCGTTGTCATTGAGGTCGATTTCTGTCATAAGAACCTCTTTGATACGCTTTGAAGAAGCCAATGCACGGGATCCCTGAATCATGATCATTCCAACCATCATCAGCGACATAAGAATCTGTACGATATACGTCGTAAATGCGGTCAAGTCACCGACCGGCATATCGCCGACGATGATCTGGCGTCCACCAAACCATACGACCGCCATCGTCGTAATGTTCATCGCAAGAGTCATGATCGGCATCGTCAAAATAACGATCTTCATCGCCGACAAACTCTTTTCTTTCAGGTCTTCATTGGCTTTGTTAAAAGTTTCTTTTTCAAACTCGTCACGCACAAAAGATTTTACCACGCGTGTGTTTGTGATATTTTCCTGAATTCTCGAGTTCAGGCTGTCGATTTTTGTCTGCATGATGTTAAATCTTGGAAATGCTTTCCCGATTACGATAACCAGCGATACGATCAAAATCGGGATTACCACTCCGAGAATGATTGCCAGTCTCGCATTCATCATGATCGCCATGATCAATCCACCGATCAGCATCCCCGGTGCTCGAAGGAGCATTCGAAGTGCCATTGAAATAACATTCTGCAAGTTCGTAATATCGTTGGTCAATCTCGTTACCAGCGAACCGGTTGAGAATTTTTCGATATTCGCGAAGGAAAACTGCTGCACTTTCGCAAAAATATCTTTTCTCAGATCACCGGCGAAATTTACCGATGCCTTAACAGCAAAATAGGCACCAAGCACACCGCCGCCCATCATACACAATGCAAGAAGCACCATAATGATGCCGTGTGTTATGATATAACCACTTCCGGCGCCTCCCTTAATACCCTCGTTGATGATCAATGACATCATCTTCGGAAGAAGCACTTCTCCGATCACTTCCACGATCATAAAAATCGGCCCTAAAATAAATGCCGACAGATAGGGAGTGACATATTTTTTATAAATACCCATGGTCTGTTCTCCTTTTACTCTATATTCTTCGCATTGCGGTACATCTGCCCCAATAAGCTTTGAAGCACCTCCAGCTGCTCTTTGTCAAATCCTTCCAGAAGTTTTGCATCCATCTGATGAAAGATTTCTTTGCTCTCTTCAACGACGCCGCGTCCCTTTTCCGTCAATTCGACAAATCGCACGCGGGAATCCTGTTCCTGCTGAGTTTTCTGAATGTATCCGCCTTTTTCCAGTTTTTTCAATGAAACTGCCACCGTCGCCGCCGACACTTCCAGTATATTCGCCAGTTCAACCTGTGATGTAACCGGACAATCCGATAACGTCATCAGCATTCTGTGCTGTGCCCTGTGAAGCCCGGTTCCGTCCAACAGTTTTTCAATCTTGCGCCGGTGGATCTGATTGATAAACATAATCAGCTTCACCGGATTCGCTTCCCGGATCACCGTCTCCGCATCCAAGCGCATATGGCATCTTCCTCTTGGTTCCACACATAAGCCTCCCTTCGTTTTTCATTAACTTGTGTTCTTGTGATTTTAATTAGTATTTAAATAATTTATATGCTAATCATTAGCATATTAATGATATTATACTCTTTTGAATCCTTCTGTCAACAGAAATATTTGAATTTATGATTATTTTAGAATTCTTCTCTCATTCCTTATCTTGTTTTAAAGTCAGTTTAATTAAAAAAAGGAGCTTTTTTTCTCTTTCCGTGGGATTTCGGACACCGACGGTGCGCAGAGGGCGTCCTATGCCCTCCCGCACCGCTGCGTGTGTCCGCTAAGTGCAAACGGTCCCGCGGGGAAGAAAGAAAAAAGCTCCTTTTCTATCTAAACTCCTTTAAAACACCTCTTTAATACTATCATAATGAAGGAACACGCCTTCTTTTGCAAATGCTTCGATCTCTTCTTTGGTCGCAAGCATAAACCCATCCGTCTCGGCTTCCTGTGGGTGTACATCCTCTTCGGAAAATTCTCCGATAAATTTATATACATCCACAAAATAATTATCGCCTTCCCCCGGATTTTCACGATGATAGGTAAACTGGTATCCACCACCCCAGTTCGACACATCTAATCCTGTCTCTTCTTTCACTTCACGGAGAACTGCCTCTTTGGACTCCTCTCCTGCCATCGCAGCCCCGCCGGACACTTCCCACCAGCCGGGTGCCCAGTTTTTCGTCATAACACGTTTGGTGATCAAAAATCTTCCATCTTTATGTGCTACGACACCAAGCACCGTCAAATGATACTCATCGTCCTTTAAGCACCAGTCATTGCGCTTCATCTGTCTGCCGGTGCGCTGTTTATTTTTGTCATAAATGTCCCAATATTCCACTTTATCCATTGTCTCTTTTCCTCCATCCTCGTCATTATGTTCCAGCAATGATTATATCGCAACTTTTTCTTTCATGCAATTACTTTTTTCCCCTTGATTCCTGCCGCATTTTGATTTATTATAGTAATATAAATTGTAACTATTAGGAACCACTGTGCAAAAACAATGGATTGTGCAGCAGATGTAATAGAACAGCTGTCCACGATGCAGGTATCGTCGGACTTGGAGAACATTATAAAAAACAGCATATCAATCAGACAATGTGCTGCATTACCTTTGATTAAACATATTTATACATCAGAATGGAGGACATTATGAAACCATTATTTAAAAAGAAAACAAAAGAAACTTCGGTTGAAAAAGCACCTACTACCGTTGTAGAACAGACACCGGTATCCGATAATACCGAAGCAATTCTTCTTACCATTGACCATTTGAAATCAACAAATGAAGAACTCGTAACTCAGGATCTGGAAACCTCTAAGGGCATTCAGGAAATCGAGGCAAGTATTCAGACACTTTCCGATGAAAATGAGGAGCTTTTGAGCCAGTGCCAGGCAATGAATACTTCCTTTGAGGGCATTGTTACCGCGAGTGATGAATTTGCTACTGTACAATCCGAAATTCAGGAATCTGTAAGCACTGCTCAGAATCAGGTAGAAGTTCTGAAAGAAAGTTCCAATACCGTTACCGAGCGTTTTGACGAAATGAATCAGACTTTCGAAAAACTGTTGGAATCTGTTTCCGAGATCCGCAAATCTACCGATGGTATCACCGCGATCGCGAATCAGACAAATCTGCTGGCATTGAACGCTTCCATCGAAGCCGCACGTGCCGGAGAACAGGGACGCGGATTTGCCGTTGTCGCCAATGAAGTACGTGAACTTGCCGACCAGATCAAGATTTTGATCAATGATGTGCAGAACAGCATTGCCGATGTAGAAAAGAGCACTTCCAATCTGAACCAGTCTCTGGAGGATTCCAAGCAGGCGCTTCACAGCAGCATCGAAAATGTCGACAGTACACACAGCATCTTTAATGGCATTAGTGCGAAAGTAACCGGTATCGAGGACGTACACAATGCCATCGACTCCGCTGTCTCTGAAAGCAAGCAGGGTGTCAATGAAATGTTAAATCACATCAATAACAGCCATACCAGTTATTCCCACGTCAGCAATCGTATTTCTGCGATCAATAAGTCTGACACAAAAAAGGGAACTTTGTTTGAGGACCTTGCTAACATGGTCGATCAGCTGCCTCATTTGATCAAAGACAAATAAAGATTTTTTAAAAAGTGTGGTCACACAAAAATGACCACACTTTTTTTATTGCGCATAACAGGCAAGCATTTCCCCGCATGCCACAATCACTTTTTCTCTCACTTCTTCCGGCTCGATCACTGTCACGCCGGTTCCTATCGCCATCAGCCATCCGATAAACTGCTGACTGACCGCCACTGTCACATTGACTTGAAAATACTCGTCATCCAATGGAATCAGCGGAACATTTTTCCCGAAACGATCAATCATAACCCCCACAAGAGAATTGCGGCATTTTAATTTTACCGCCGTCTCCGTTCCGTCATACATGCCAAATACTTTTTTCGAATAGGTTCCGGCATCGACTTTTTCAAAGGTTTCCTCTCCTTCACGCTCATGATCGCACATTTGGATGTCAAGCATTTTGTCCACACGAAAATGTTTGATATACCTCGCCTTGTGGTCAAATCCGATCAAATAATAATTTTCGTCATCCCACATGAGCTGCCACGGCGAAATTTCATACCGTTCACCCTCGTGCTTCAGTTCCATCTGTTTTTTTACATTCCATTGATAATACTGAAACGTGATCGAATGATTTCTTTCTATCGCATGATGAATCTTATCCACATTATAATAGATGCTCTCATTCATCGTTTTCACACGCCCCTGCACATACACCTGACGCTGCAGATCCTGTGCCTGATACTTGCTGGCAAAACTTTCCAGTTTCTTGATCAGTTCCCGGGATTTCTTTTCCGTGATAAATTTCGACGACTGAACCGCATCTACCAAAAGCTTCAATTCCGCAATTTCAAACAAACGGGAGGCGACATGATAGTACGTCGCTCTCCCGTTATTGTAAGAGAGAACATCCAGGCCATACCGCTGCAATTCTTCGATATCCCGATAGATACTTTTCCGCTCTGCCGAAACATCATAGCTTTCCAGCGATGAAATAATCTCATTCATCGTAATCCCATGATTTTCGTCCGTCTTTTCCAATAGAATATCCATGAGATATAGCAGTTTTAGTTTTTGATTTACTCCTTTGGCCATAGATCCGCTCCCCAAATTTTTTTCTATATTTTATTATTCCATTTCTCATCGTTACTCCGCCGTGCCTGCCGTCATTTCCGCCGACACGGTATCCGGTGCCCCCACCGGTGCCTCTGCAGAATCTGCCACTTCATTCGGATCCTGCGTCTCTTTGTCCTCTTCGTCCTCCCAGAGGGAATCGTATTCTTCGCGTTTATCCTTTTGCACCATAGCGCCAATACTTTTTGCTACCTGATACAAACCACTGTCAAATTTCATCAGTTTCATCTCATCCGCCTGCGGGACTTTTGCTCCTTTCATAAGCCGTCTCGCCACTTCGAGAATCTTCATCTGTTCCTCCGTCGCTTCCTTCATGGAATCGGTCTGCTGCTCCGTCGATACGAGCATCTCGACATTGGTCCACTTATCCATCAGTTTTTCCATGTAATCCCGGTATTCATTCTGCTTTTGCTCAATTGCATTTAACGACAATTCCAACGAAACTGCCTCATTTTCATAAACTACTTTTCCGTTTGGTGTTTCTTTGATCTTCTCTTCCAGTTCTTTTTGCTTTTGTCTCAATTCAGAAGCCGTTTTGCTGTAAGATTTGATCTGACTTTGATAAATTCCTCTTGCTTCCTTGATCTGCATACAATCCCCCTCTTTCTATCATTATATATCGTCACAACAGCCTTGGAAGATAACGATTATTTCCATACAAATAGACCGATAATACAGAGTAATTCCAGCACAAATATAACCGGAACGCCGATATAAAATTTCGGTTTGTGTGTCTTATGATGAAACCAATGCATTCCTATAAAAGCACCAAACACACCGAAAACAGCGGACAGCATCAATGTCGACTCCGGTATTCTCCATCTGTGATGCACCGCTTTCCACTTGTCAATCCCATATAAAATACAGACCAAAACATTGATTAATAGGTAAATCAATAAGCCTTTTTCCAGCATTTTACAAATCCCCTTTTCTCGCGTAACGCATTTTCGTCGAACGGGCACGCCCATTCTGCGCACATTCTTTTGCCGAAGGGCGTATGACATCCTTGGAATACTCACTGTAAATTCCCGCTTTGTAACCTTCTTTTAACGCCTTTTTCACCAGTCTGTCCTCGCCCGAATGGAACGTAAGAATCGCAACACGTCCTCCCGGCTTAAGCGCATCCGGCAGTTTTTCCATAAATTCATACAACACTTCAAACTCGTGGTTTACGTCGATGCGAAGTGCCTGAAAGGTACGCTGGCATGTCTTTTTTATCGTGTCTTTTTTCTCTTTCTCCGGCAGAAAATCCAACGTCTTTTCGATAATCTCCCGCAATTTTGTCGTTGTATCGATGGCGTGCCCTCTCCGGATCTCATCTGTGATGGCTTTGGCAATCTCTTCACAATACGGTTCATCCGAATTTTCATACAACATTCCTGCCAGTTCATCTTTGCCAATATTTGCTAATCGTTCTGCCGCACTGATTCCCTCTTTCTGATTCAACCGCAGATCAAGCGGACCATCCACTTTAAAGGAAAATCCTCGCTTTGGATTGTCAATCTGCATCGAGGAAACACCGAGGTCGGCAAGGATAAAATCAAATCCCCCGACTTCTTTCGCAATCTCATCAATGGTGCAAAAATTCTGCAGACGGATTGATAAGATGTCCTCCCCATACCCCAGTGCCTTCAAACGTTCTTTGGTCTTTGCGGATTCCTCCGGGTCTACATCTGTAGCATAAATATGTCCCTGTCCGTTCAGGCAGCCGAGCATCGCTTTCGTATGGCCTCCATAGCCAAGCGTCGCATCGAAACCAATCTCCCCCGGCTGAATTTTCAAATAGTCAAGAATCTCTTCCACCATGATGGAAATGTGCATTCCCGCCGGCGTATTTCCTTTGCGGATAACATGGGCGATCGTATCCTGATATTTTTCCGGCTGTAATTCTTTATATTTTTCTTCAAATTTCTTTGGATATTTTCCTGAATAACGTACTCTTCGTTTATGTGGTTTTTGTTGTTCTTCCATTTTCTTTCCCCTTGCTAACAATAGTTACTCTTAGCATATCACAGTTTTCCGCTCCCCACAACAAAAAAATCACCCTCTGATCCAAATACAGAGAGTGACTTTCTACTTATTTATATTGTTTACTCTTCACTGTTTTTCTTGCTGTTGACATAACTCTTCATCGAATTGATGACAATCGTAAGTCCCAGAACGATAAGTAACACAGCAATGATGAGCTGCAATCCATTGGCAATAAATACCTCGCCCCAGGTTGTAGCACCTGCCGGGATTGTCGTGGAAGCTGCCTCTCCGATGGCTTTTACCATAGCGATCAATCTCTGTACCAAGGCGGTAAATGTTACACAGAGCATGATGATCAAAGGTGGAAAGAGCATCTTGTTGCTTCGTCCCGTCACCTTCGTAAATACGCAGAGTGTCAAAAGAACCAATGCACTTAACAACTGGTTTGCGGAACCAAACAATGGCCAGATGTTTGCATATCCGATTTTTGTAAGTACAAATCCACATACCAACGTAACGATCGTAGCAAAGTATGTATTGCAAAATAATTTTCTCCAAGGAGCGGCATGTTCCATATCATCGACGCTGAAGAGTTCCTGAAAACTCATTCGTCCGATACGTGCTACAGCATCAAGACTGGTAAGTGCAAGTGCCGATACACACATTGTCATAAATACGGTTGCTACATATACCGGAACGCCAAACATTTCGAAGAATCCGGCTACGCCCTGACTGAAGATCTGGAATGGAGTTCCGACGGCCGGTGTTCCATCTGCACTTGCTGCAGCACCAGCGACACAAAGTGCCAGTACCGCAAGCAGACTCTCAAGCACCATCGCACCATATCCGACTTTCAGCATATCTTTTTCATTTTCCACAGTTTTTGACGATGTTCCGGACGAAACCAAACTATGGAATCCGGAAACCGCACCACAGGCAACGGTGACAAACAGGATTGGGAACATCGTACCGAGTGTCTCATTATTGAATCCCGTGTAAACCGGAAGATTCATGCTCGGATGAGCGACAAACAAGCCAACCACTGCACCTGCGATCATTCCAATAAACATAAACGTCGTCATGTAATCACGAGGCTGCTTCAAAAGCCACATTGGAAGTACCGCTGCAAAGAAAATATATACAAATGTAATGTAACTCCAGGTATCTTTGCTAAATTCCAATGGACAATTCATACCGATCACAAAGGAAAGAACGATGCAAACGATGCCAAATACGGCCTCTTTCCAACCGGACAAATTGAATTTTTTCTGAACCAGTCCGAAGATAACAGCAAATACCATAAACATTATTGACACCATACCAGCTGCTCCGTTTGTTGCTGCCGCTGGAGCTAATGTTCCCGGCTGTTCTACCGAATACGCATTGAATGTTCCGGCAACCATGTCGGCAAATGCTGCTGTTACGATCAATGTAAACAGCCAGCAGAAAAGCAGGAATATTTTTCGTCCAAATTTACCTATGTATTTTTCAATTACCATTCCCATGGATTTTCCCTGATTTTTTACGGATACATACAGGGCTCCAAAGTCGGTAACCGCACCAAAGAATACACCACCGATCAATACCCAAAGCAAAACCGGAAGCCATCCAAAGGCTGCTGCCTGAATCGCACCCGTGACCGGTCCCGCACCGGCGATGGATGAAAACTGGTGGCTGAACACGGTCCATCCATTGGTAGGTACATAATCTTTTCCATCATTGAATTTTACCGCAGGTGTCTCCGCTTTTGGGTCAATGCCCCATTTGTTTGCCAGCCAGCGTCCATACAAAACGTAGGCAGCAAATAAAACAACCGCTGCAATCAATACGATAACTAATGTATTCATAATATCCTCCAATCCGGAGCGTCGCGCAAAAGCGCTCCTCTTTCTAAATATATTTTCATCGGTGCCATGCTATGCAAAAGAAAAAGCCTCCTTCTTTGCACGATAAATCTCATAAGATTTATCCTGCAAAGACGAAGGCTAAAAATGTATCCATATCACTTCCGCGTTACCACTCTGCTTGTCGGCATGCTGCTGTCGACCTCTCACTCGCCACCTGGTATAATTCTGTATACTGTCCAGAAGGCGCCTTTCTATAACGGTAAAGTACCGGCTCGGACTACTTGGTACGATATTACAATACCTTTCCCCTGAGCAGCTCGCAGGTGAGGGCTTTCCCGTTCCTTGTTACTGTTTCTCACAAATAACAGCTTTCTGTAAGCGGTGATACGAGAAGTCATATCCTGTTCAAAGCATTTATCCGATGAATTGACTATATCTTAGACCCAATTTTTTTATTTGTCAAGAGAAATTTTTAATTTTTTCATCTATTGACAGAATCTTCCATGGTTGCTATACTAAAATCAGAATAACGATTCAGGAGCTAACGTACGGGGATTTTCTGAATTAATTGTTACAGATTAGAAAAAGCACGGAGGAAATCTTTATGAAACAAAAACAAACTCTGACAGTCCTTATTCTGATGATGTGTCTGGGAATTACATCCTGTGGACAGCCAGCTCAAACTACGCAGTCCCAAGCACCGGCGTCTACCGCCACGCAGACTCCCGCCTCTCCTTCAGCGACAAGAATCCCATCCGAACCAACGCCGGATCCTTCGTCCATGGATACAATTGATCTGTACGAGTATGACAGCATTGATCCAGCAAAAGGGGATACCCTTGCAGGAGATGATTTTTTAAAGAAATGTTCAGACGGAGATTGTCTGGTTGTTAATGAAAATGTCAAAAAAATCCTCCCCGCCACCCCGAAACAAAGCACGGAGGAATCCGATTCCAATATGGTAGATCTTCTCCTTCTCCGTACCAGTGATCTGGATGTTGAGAGCATTGTCAACCTGTTGGATTTTGCGTCGCCGGATGACATCGTATGGTTTGATCACGGCAAGCGCAAATATTACTCCATTTTAGATGACAAACTTGGTGACTTTTTTAAAGACTATCTTCCGGATTTTAAACCCAAAAACGGATTTCTGATCTATAAAGGGACTTTATTATATTATTATGGGAACGCGAAAGATATTGTTATTCCAAATTCTGTAAAAAAAATTGCTGAAAATGCTTTTTCAAAAAACGAGGATAAGGTAAAACTAAATCGTATTGTCATTCCGGATTCGGTAAAAGAAATCAAATCTTTTGCCTTTTCGGGACGCCGTGTCAAAACCATGATTTTTGGAAAAGGCATCCGGAAAATAGAAGAATGTTCTCTCTGTGACACCATCGACACACTGATCTTTCAGGGAAAAACCGACAAGATCCTGAAAAATGGATTTGACGAACTTTTTTCCGAGGATTTTGATGACGATACCACGTTGGAATTTCCCAATGATTTTTCCGAAAGTTTTACCCTCTGTTATGCAGACGTCACCCCTTCCGGTTCGAAAAAAAATCCGGAATACCGTTTTGATGTTGAATGGGCTCATGTAAAAGGTGCTGATGGCTATGAAATAAAAACCGAAGGGATCACCCAAAATGTGGAAAACGGAAAAAACCATGGTAAACTCCACATACCTTCTAAGAATGCAGCTGATGAAGATGCGGATTATTATGGTTCTATTTCCATCCGTCCTTTCCGCTATGTTAATGGCAGAAAACAGTACGGAAGAACATACCGGACCTACTGCGAATACGAAACCGGCTGCTAAGTTTATCATTCCCAAAGCTATGGTTTATAATAATTTATATCTATTTGCTATGCAGTATATTGTGTTTTATAATAGATTATCAATGAAAAACTAAGAGAAAAAGAGGAACTTTTTATGAACAATACCGAAAAACGTCCTAAATTAGATATGTTAAATGGAAGTATCTGGAATAAAATCCCACAATATGCACTTCCGGTTGCCGCAACCGGAATATTAGAACAATTATTTAATGCCTCCGATATTGCTATCGTAGGTAATTTTACCGGTTCCCAGAGTACCGCCTCTGTTGCTGCCGTCGGAGCAAACAGCCCGCTCATCGGTCTGATCCTGAATCTGTTTATCGGCATCGCCCTTGGTGCCAATGTCGTCATCGCCAATGTAGTCGGCAGAAAAGATAAAAAGCAAATTCATGATGCGGTACATACTTCGATCGTAGCTGCGCTTCTCGGAGGTGTACTGCTTGCTATCCTGGGAGAATTACTGGTTTCCACTATTTTACAGCAGCTCAATGTACCTGCTGAAGTATTTCCTTTGGCACTTCGTTACATGCGCATCTACCTGATCGGAATGCCCGCCATCCTTTTATACAACTTTGAATCAGCGGTCTTCCGAAGTGTCGGAGAAACCAAAATGCCTCTGATTGCCTTGGCTTTTTCCGGTGTATTAAATGTATTGTTAAATCTGTTTTTTGTAATCGTGTGTCACAGAAATGTAGATGGCGTCGCTATTGCTACCGTAATTTCCAATGTGGTGAGTTCCTGTTTTCTATTTTATAAACTGCTGAAAACAGATAAATTTATCCATGTCGATATCAAAGATCTGCGAATTGAAATGGCTACCTTCAGGAAAATCTTAAAAATAGGACTTCCTGCCGGCATCCAGAGTGCCGTTTTTGCCATCGCAAACATCGTGATCCAGGCTGCTATTAACAGTCTTGGAACCATCGTAATTGCTGCATCGAGCGCAGCCTTTAATATTGAAATCTTTGCCTATTACATCATGAATTCTTTCAGTCAGGCATGTACCACTTTTGTCGGACAAAATTACGGTGCAAGACAGATGAAACGCTGCAAAAAAACCCTTGCCTTATGTCTGATTGAAGATGTCATTGCTTCCGCTGCTGCCATCCTCATAATCCTATTTGTGGGCAGACAGCTCCTTGCCATTTTCAATCACGATCCACAAGTCATCGAACTCGGCTACACAAGACTTCTTCTTGTATTTACTGCCTACATTTTCAGTATGATGTATGAGTTGATGTCCGGTTATCTCCGTGGTTTTGGTATTTCACTGGTTCCTGCCCTGCTTACGATCCTCGGTGTATGCGGAGTTCGAATCGCATGGGTATATGGTGTATTTCCATCCAGCCGCACCTTCCACACTCTTATGATGGCTTATCCGATCAGTCTTTCCGTTACGGCAGTCCTGATCTTTATCGCATTGATCGTTTACCGGCCTTCAAAGAAACTACTCTCTTAAGGTAATCCCATATTTTTCCAAATCCACCCGTCCATTTTCGACGGGTATACCGTCTTCTTCCAACAGTCTGGTCTGCCCGCCTTCCCCGCCAAAAGCAAATTCGCCGGCGAGTTCTCCTTTCCCGTTGACTACCCGGAAGCAGGGAATGTGCTCGGGATCCGGATTTTTGTGGAGAGCATTTCCGACCGCACGTGCCATCTTCGGATTTCCTGCCATCTGCGCAACCTGTCCATAAGTTGCCACATGCCCTTTCGGAATCTTTTTTACTGCCTCGTAAATCCGTTTTGTCGGACTATCGGTAACAAGGTCATAACTTTCTGCGATCATCTGCCGGACTTCTTTTTCCGGTATCGTTCCATCCAAAATAATTGTATTCCAATGTTCTTTGTTTTGATGCCAGCCCGGTATGACGGCGTCATAAGCTGCCCGCCAAAAATCTCTCGTCTCCGGATTCACCTTCACATTAAGCCAGATTTTTCCCTCTTTTTCATATGTCCACAAAAACGCCTTTTTTGACTTTTTTACTCGCACTAACTGCCAGTTCTGATCCCGGAATGGGGCATCCTGATAAGTCTCCGCAAAAGACAGGGCGTAATTCAATGCTTCCTCTCTTGTTTTCATGCTTTTCTCCTAATATTTCAATCTTTTATACAAAACAAATGCCACTGCACTTGCGGTCGTTTCCGCAATCCAAAAACAGTTCCAGACAGCCGGGCCGCCCAGCATGATTCCCAGCAGATACGCTGCCGGAATAATACCAATAATATAACGAATCAACGAAATCACAAGGGATTGTGCTCCTTTTCCCAGTGCTTCCAGCATTCCACTTACCGTAACCGAAAGAGACGAAATAATAAATCCCATACAAATGATACGGATTGCCGCAGCTCCCTCGGCAATTGTCTGTACACTTTCTGTAAACAGTCCCATCAGATTTTCGGAAAACACAAGGCAGATTCCCATTCCGGCTGCCATAATTGCAGCAATCATAATTAATGCCGTACGGAAAATACGTTTCACTCTTGCCGACTCACCGGCACCATAATTGTAACTGATGATCGGTCGGATCCCCTGAACGATTCCATTGGCAGACAGATAAATGAACGTCTGCAATTTATAATAAATTCCAAGTACCAGCACATACGTTTCGGAGTAAACGGCAAGGATTCCATTCAATGCCGTAATCATAAAAGATGGCAAAGCAAGATTTAATGTCGCCGGAATCCCTACTCCGTACATCTGCTTGCATAACCGTTTCCGTATCAGATTTTTATGCCAGGTCATGTGGAAAGCCATCGGTCTCTTGACAAATATAATAATATATACTACAAGAGGTATTACCTGTCCGATTCCGGTTGCCAATGCCGCTCCCGCGATACCCATTTTCGGGAAAAACCAAATTCCAAAGATCAGCATCGGATCCAGAATAATATTGACAACACATCCGCAAAGCATACTGATCATAGATACTTTCATTCTTCCCTCTGCCTGAAAAATCTTTTCAAATGTAATCGCCACTACATTCGGAATGGTAAACGCAAAGACGATCCATGCATATTTTACAGCATCTTCCAATATCGGTTGCTGGTCCGTAAACATCCCTACAAAATAACGGGCAAATCCGATACTAAACAAGGTAAGCACGATTCCATGCACGATGCTGAGCAGTGTTCCGGAAGTCACCACATCATTGGCATTTTTTCGTTCCCCGGCTCCCAAGTAAAATGCGGCTGTCGCATTGATTCCGATACCAAATCCTACGGCAATCGCCGTTTCCAATAACTGAAGCGGATATACAAGCGATAATGCCGTCATCGCCTGTTCACTGATCTGTGCAACAAAATAGCTGTCGACAATATTATATAGGGAATTGACTAACATTGACAACATCATCGGCAGTGACATCGACAATACCAGTGGAATAATTTTCTTCTCTTTCATAAATGTTTGTTCCATCGTACAAATCCTCCTGATTCCTTTCTTTGTGTGAATGTTGTGAAACAACGAGTGACCTACTGCTCAATCAACGAGACACGCATTCTTCGCGCCTTCGGCGCTCATAATCGTGACAGTCGTCACATAATCGCCCAAACCTGCTGTGGGTTTTGTGCAAGCACAACCCACGACAGGTTTGGCGATTGCGTGTCTCGTTGTTTCACGAAAAAAAATCACACCATCCGGATAGACTCCTGATGATGTGACGAAAAGTAAACATGTTTGTTTAGAAAAATTCACATAAGTTTTAGGAGACTATTGTACTATAGTTGGGATGAAAATTCAAGCCTTTTATTTTATGTTTGTCTTTCTATTCTTGTTCTTTTGCACTTGCTATTTTATCAAGCAATTCTACAATTTCCTCTTTCGTATAATTTGTCTTTTCTCCTTGTGTAAAAAGCAGACGCAATTCATATAAAGTTGACATCTTTATCGATTTCATTTCTTTTTCTGTCATTTCGTCCATTCCTTTCCACCGCCTTTCTATACGTTTAGTATAGCGGTTTTCACGCTTATTTGCAAATGCATTTTTCTATTTATGTCTTTTTTTGTAATCCTGCTCAATCTCCTCCGACCAGCCTGTTCCAATTGCCTGTGCCATCATACAGGGAAGTTCTGCTCCGCGCGCTCTCGTTATCGTTTCTCCCAGCACATCATAGTTCTTTCTTGTACCCTCACCATCGCACTCATATCTTACCGCCCGATCCGGACGTTCCTCCTTCGGCATTTCCTTTCTGGCCTTTTTAATGTGGGAAATAGTCAGACCGATTGCATCCAAAAGCGCCGTACAGCCGCGCACAAAATACTGCTCCTCGGTAAGTGGCGCTACACGATGAATCGGCTGGCGGTCGTGAACCAGCGTAAAATCATCATCAAAGAGCATGGTAGTGACCAAAGCTTTCCCCTTTTCTTTTTTCTGTTTTTCCAGCAGCGAATTAAAGCCTCCGATCGTATCCTTCTCAAGTCCTGCCATCGAACCGCTTCGATCCAAAATAAATACCATTTCTGTTAAATTCTCCATAATAAAAACCTCCATTTCGTATATGTTATTTCAAAAACTGTGTTCTTGTTTCTGAAACCATCATAGCAAAATGGAGGTGACATTTTGTCTCTTTGAAAGAGACATTTTAATCGCCCAACGTCTCTTCCCCATATTCATATAGCAAAATATTAATCTTAACGATATTGTACTCGCCTGTCTCTATACAATATTTTACAATGAGATCAAATTTATTTCCCGGCGAAAGCGCATATCCTGCGCGTGAAAGAAGGTCTTTTGTCTCATCCAGATTCAAACGCATTCCGATAGCAAGAGCCAGCACCGTCTTTTTCTTTGGATGATATTTTTCATTCGTAATAATTTTTGAAAATACTTTGCGGCTGATATTAGCATTGTGGTATACATCCGCATTTTTCAGATCTTTTTAGGAAATCCATAAGTCCCTGTCGATATAAGCGGAAATGCGATGCTTTTAAACTTCTTTTTTGCCGCAAGCCGCAGACAATTTTCATAACATAATTCAAGTTTTTCTTCCTCTCCCCGGTCTCCCCCTTCCCAAACCGGGCCTGCATTATGTATGATATATTTTGCCGGGAGACGAAATCCCGGTGTAACCACCGCTTCGCCCACTTGCAGCGTCCCGATCTTTTGTCTGGCTGCCAACAGTTTATCCCGTCCAGCCGCCTCATAAATGGCCTGATCGGTTCCTCTTCCATACACGGCATTCGGATTTGCCGTATTGATTACAGCATCTACTTTCATTTTAGTAATATCATTTCTTACAATCTGAAATGGCATAAAATCCCCCCCTTGTCCGTTTTAATATTTGTAGTATATACAATAATCAAAAATACTACAAGACATTTTTGCGGCATCTATTTATTTCCAGTAAAATATTGTAATTTTTATTTGAGTATGCTATGATAAATGCAATACAAAACATTAGGAGGGAACTTTATGAAACAATACTTTCGACTTCTCGCACTCGTACTCATTTTCTGTACCGGATGCGGGACTCAGCAAGCATCAACAACCAATTTAACAGACACCGCTTCGCCTTCTGCCATTGTGTCGGGTGCTGCCGTCACCCCGGAAGCAGTTACCGCCACAGGTCCAGCAGCCCTTCCACAAAATACTGTGAATCCAACTGTATCAACAAGCAAAACCCATACAAAAAATGGTTATGAGAATACTATTTTTACCACAAAAAATTATGTATATTCTACCGATGGAGAAGGTATTCTTCAGGCACCTATCGTAAAATCAAAAACAGGCGCTTTTTCTTATCCGAAGAAAGGGAACCATTACGTGATAAAACCGGACACGAGTATGACCATCGAAGACATGTATGTCACAGACTCTTACCTATACCTTGTCGAATACGATACCGACTACACCAATCTTTGGCGCATTCCTTTTCGCCGGTCCGGTACAAAGGAAACATTGCGCTGGGAAGACCGCGAGAAAGTATGCAAATTGGAGGATATTATTAAAAAAGATTCACCCGGCATTGACTGGGAAGATTTTCTTTATGCCGAAGATGATAAAATAATATTTTCCTCTGAAAACAATTGCATTTATGCAATCAACTTGGACTCCGGAAAAATTTCGAGACCTTTCAAGGACGTCGGTTCTTACATTGTTGTAGACGAATATGGTGTGCCGCGAAAATATGACGACACAATTTTTCTTCTTTGCAACAAAGACCTTTATCGTATGTCGGTAAATGACTTTTCTGTAAAAAAAGTCTGTAAAAAAGTAACCCGCCTCTTTTATTATGCGCCGGAAGAAGAGGTTCCTGTCTCCCTTTTTCCGACTACTGTTCACAAAAACACATTGTATTTTCTAAAAAAAGATGGAATTTACGGTTACAATATGAAAACAGAAAAAACAGCACAAATTGTTTCCGTGACAGACATTGAAACCCTTTTATCGGGAAAGCGAAACGGCTTCCAAAAAGACATCATTGAAACTTGGAATGTTTATCAATTCTTTGCATTGAAAGGCCGCATTTATGCGATACTTAACGCAAATCAACTCACTTATTCGTCCAGAGATGACGAAAATTACGTCTATGATGATGATTTTGATGAGGATTACAAAACCTATGACTATAAATTATCTGTCGTAAGTTTTCGTGCCTCTGATGGAAATGATCTACGCTACGAAACACAAATGAATACGTTTCTTCAGGAAAAATTAGCCAAACCTTATGAATGCACCGACTACGAGCGGCTTAATTATTGGACCGTCGATACCGGTACCCCACTGTGTCCGGTTGGGAAAAGCCAATGGATCATCGAATTTCCTACCCAGTTTCAAGAAGAGGATAAACGGTACAAAAGTGACTATTATCTCTATGATGTTCTTACAGGAAACTCTACGAAAATAGAAAGCCGTGAAGGGCAGCAAATGAAAGAATATAAAGTACGTTTCAAATCTTACAATGGTTTTTGCTAAAAAACAAGCCCCCTTCAGAGGGCTCGATCTCTGAAGGGGGCTTATTGAATGATTATCCTTCAATTGCGATATAATTTTTACCAGCAACTGCTTTGTCTGTCTTTTTCGGAATCTTCAATTGCAAGATACCATTTTCATACTTCGCCGAAATCTCATCCTGGGTAATTCCCTCACCGATGTAAAAGCTTCGGCTCATGCTGCCGGCATAACGTTCTTTACGAATGTACTTACCGGTCTTTTTATCTTTTTCATCTTTGTCCAAACCTTTTGCTGCCGAAATGGTGATATAACCATCATTCAGTTCAGCGGTTACTTCATCTTTCTTGAAGCCAGGCAGATCAATGTCAACCTCATACGCATCATCTGTCTCGCGGACATCTGTCTTCATCATGTTCTTTGCATGTTTTCCATAAAGAGGATCTTTCGCCGGAAACATAGCCTTCTCAAATTCCTTACCAAATGGAAAATCATCCATCCAATCATCAAACAAACTCTCTCCAAAAATACTAGGTCTTAACATAAGTCATTTCTCCTTTCCTTCTTGTAACAAGTGTCGGAAATATGGGTTCCTGCAAAACACCATAGGCACTTAGACTTTTGTATTATTAGCACCATCAGAGAAATCTGAAGTGTCGATTGTTAAATTTCGATTCGGATCCGGGTTCCTTTTCGTAACCCCTTTCCTTATCGTTAACTATGTTATACCACTAATTGTTAGCACTGTCAAGAGGTGAGTGCTAATTTTTTTGTGTTTTTTTTGTGTCCTTCTATAAATGCCGAAATTTCGTTATGTTCACATTACATTACTTTCAAAGTAACCGATCTCTTGCAATATAGCATCTAGTATTTTTGCATTTTTAATCGAAAAATCAGCTGTCACAACAGGGGTCTCGCCTTCGATTATGCATCTTCCCAACTGCTCTATTTCTAATTGATAATTATGTGGGCAGTATACATTTCGAATCTGCTCTTTTCCTCCAATAATCAACGTATAGGAAGCATTTCCCTCTTGGTTAAATTCCGTATCGGATTTGATGTCGCCTTTTGTTCCGTGAATATACAATCTATCATAACGATGCGGCTTATCTTTTTCAAAAATCATCCCGCATGTTATCGATGCACGTACATCATTTTCATAATTTAACAATGCAGCTGTATATACATCAACGCCATTTTCATCATACTGTGCCATTGCTTTTACCCGGGATGGCATATCTTCCAAAAGTTTTAACAGCATACTTGTATTATAACAGCCAAGATCATAAACTGCACCCCCATAATTTTCTTTGTGCAGACGAATGTTGCTCTTATCATAATATGAAGTCAAAAACTGAGATTCAATATAACGGATTTCTCCAATTGTTCCTTCTTCAATTTCTTTTTTAAGTGCTGTAACAAAAGGACTGTGAAGGTAGGCATATGCTTCCATTAAAAATACCCCCTTCTCTTTTGCTGCCTCAAAAAGTTCTTCTGTTTGTTTGGGTGTCGGTGCCAATGGTTTTTCGCACAGCACATGCTTTCCTGCTGCAATAGCTTTTTTTACCCATTCATAATGAAGATTATTTGGAAGCGGAATATAAACTGCCTGCACTTTGGGGTCTGACAAAAGTGCTTCATACCCTTCGTATGCTTTTTCAAACCCAAACATATCTTTATAATCTTCTGCTTTTTTCAAGCTGCGCCCTGCAATTCCATACCGTTCACAATTTTCTGCCTTCTGCATTCCCGGTATGCTGCAATCTCTGGCAATTCCTGCTGTTCCTAAAACTCCCCATCTTATCTTTTCCATTTTTTTCCTCCTTAGCATTTCAATCCCGCTTTTTTCAGCCATTTTCGATAGCTTTTCATTTTTCCGGCCGGCACATAAACCGATGCTTTTCTCGGAATTCCACGAAAAGCATTCTTCCCAATATTCTTTTTCTTGAGATACATACTCTGAATCTTTACCGTTTTTACTTTGCGGCAGCCGGCAAACGCGTTCTTGCCGATTCCCGTGACACGATAATGGATTCCTTTGTGTTTTACATAATTTGGCACTGTTATTTTTTTGATCTTCTTTGAGTTGCTGCCCATGCAGGTGACATCAAAGATACCCTTTTTCGCATTGACGGCATTGACCCGGTAACGAAGTCCTTTTGCCTTAAATAAAGAACCTTTTAACAGATACGAATACGTTATCTTTCTACCATATTCTGTGTCCTCATTCTCATTGGAACCTTCATAATAAAGATTCTTCTGTTCCGATTTACCGGCACTGCTGCTATTGTCATTGGAACTATTCTTTTCATCTTCCAGCGAATATTTTACGATGTGGGAACGTTCTCCACACCGACGGCAGTGAATGGACTTTTCGCCCTGCGTCGTCGCCGTCGCCGGGATATCAATCGTGAAATCCGACTCCCAATCATGTCCCAGTGGCTGCAAATAGGTATCTATGAGCAAAATGCCTCTCTTCCCAGCTGCGTCTGCATACACCTTGTCGCAGTCCCGGCAAATATAATATTCGATATTTCCCGGCTGAGTACATGTCGGTGCCTTTGCTTCAAATTTCTGCATATCGTGTTCATGTTCTGCATCCGTTTCCGGACGAATTGTCGCTCCGGATATTTTTTCAATGTTGTAATAATCCCTCGCATTTTTCGGAGTTAGTATCGTGAAATCTTCGGTTCCAGCTCCTTTCCAAGCGTCCTCTGCTGCCTCTGCTCTGGTGCTATCTTTGCCTTAAATTTCATTCCTTCCAGGGCGGTACAGCCGGCAAATGCTTTGTTTCCAATATTGGTAATTGTTTTTGGCAATGTCACATAGGTAAGTTCTGTCTGAGCAGCAAATGCATTGGCATCAATAACCGTAACTGTATAAGCCATATCTCCCATCGCAACCTCTGCCGGAATGTTCACTTTACCGGAAATCTTCTCCCCCGGTTTCGCACAAACATGTATCGTCACATTGCCGGAAAGGTCTTCTTCCTTTATATAACGCACTCCATCTATTTCGATATAAAGAATGTCTCCGCACCTTTCGCACGTTCCTCCGGCATACTTATGTCCCAGCGCCGGAATGACTGTCTGTTCCTCCAGCACCTCACCACACTTCGAGCAATGCCTTCCCTCTGTCACACCGTCTCTGGTACAAGTAGCTGCAACTGCTTCATCAATGACCACCTCGTGAATATGCGATACTTCTCCTGTTTTCTGAATCGTAAAATCTTTTCGAATCGTACCATGGAAAAGCCCCTTACCGGAAATTACCGCTGTCGCCGTTCCGACATTGACATTCTTTTCATAGGAAATCGTATAATCAATACCCTGCTCCAGCACCGTGTCTTTTCGGTAAGATACTGTCACTTCCGGCTTACAGGCATTTCCATCATAGATAAAGGCGTCTTTTGACAAGCTGACATCCATATCCGAAATGTCCTGACTTCCTTCGCCACCGACACGCAGCATAAAGGTCTGCTTAATGCGTGGATTGTACTTCGGATATACACTCAATTTCGTGATTCCTTCCGCCAAAATCTCAAAATGGTCGTATGGTGCATTATTGCTCGCCTTTTCCGGTACTGCTGCCACTTCTTCATTTGTGGATTCCATTACCATATCCTGATAATCCGGGTCTCCATCACTCGCCTGAATCCAACAGTATAACAGGGATCCTACCGGGTTGCTCGTCGGAAAAACCGTCGAATAACTGGAGATAGAACTTGTGCTGTTTCGCCAATACAATTTCATATTTGTCGGCGGAGTAATACGTATCGTATCGCCGCACACAGAACATTTTCCGGTGCTTTTTCCCTCGGAATCTGCCTCTCCATAAACATAATCATGTGCTTTTTTCGCCACGACTTCTTCTATCGTATTCTGGCAAGTGGCACAATAATATTGTTTTTTTCCTTCTTTCGTACATGTAGATTCCGTATACAATGTCATTTTTCTCGGATGATTACATTTTACTGTGATTTCTTTTTGCGCTACGATCGTGTCCCCGGATTTTGCCGTAATGGTAACCGTTCCATTGGTAATTCCTGTCACCTGACCATCCTGCGTCACCGTCGCCACCGCCGGATCCGATGAAGTATAGGTAACATCTTCCATTGACCACACATTACGAATTGCATTGTTTCTTCGAAGTTTCACACGTGGCGTCACCGTCGTCGTTCCATTTGTAAAAATCTGGTCATCCCCGTCCAGATACGTTTCCTGTATATAGTCATTTGATACTTCGATCTTCTGCATCACATCTTCCGGTGCTTCCATTATTGTCTCATCCAAATCCGATTCTGTGGAAAACTCTCCTGCCATTGTTGCCGGATACGGAGCAGCCTCTGAATAAAAACCGCCAAAACCAACATAGGTATACTTCGGGTTGATCATACTTTTATAATGACCGGTTTCCTCACTGAAATCCTGTTTTACCCAATATTGTTTTTCACTGTACCAAAGCAGAATTCCTTCAATCATATCCTTTACATAATAATAAGCAAGATCTTCGGAAGAAGAACTTATCCCATTACTGCCAATGGAAAAAGTATCCTTTTCATTCAAACGGTCATGTCCGGAATCCATAAACCGGAATGCAATTCCCGCTTCTGCCGCACGGATACGTGCAATATACTCCAGATCACTCGACCATTTCAAGGGAACATAATCCGATGGCTGAAGATATCTGCCGGAATCCCTCGGATCCCGTATATTTCCTGCTTCACATGCTTCTTTTCGAATTTCATTGATCTTAGCAAGTGCTTCCTCCGCCTGTGCAAAATAGGATCCATATACACCAACCAGTGTACATCCTTCCGATGCCTCTGTCACATTTGTTTCCAATACTGTCTGTGTTTTCGCTCCTGCCACATTCGCCGGTACAATAAGCGAAAATACCAGCAATCCGGCAAGAATCCTCTTCTTAATTGTTTTCTTTTTCATTTTCATCACTCCATTCATATGTACTAGTTCTGTTCCTTGTCTCCCAGCACCTGCATGATGTCTTCTAAAAACTCTGTCTGGTCACGCCATCTTTGAATGTCTCTGGCAACAACAACAGCAATTCCAAAAACCATCGCAAGGATCACGATCCCTGCTTCCTCTATTGAAAATTTTTCTTTCCATGGTACCACTTCAAAATATGCCGTCGCCGCCAGCAGCACAAGCGGTATGGAAATTATTTCCACTTGTTTTTTCAGATTTTCAATGTCTCTCTTCTTTTGAACCAGAAAATGACAGAAATCCTCGTTTTCTTTCTGCTGCTCATAGTTTTTCTGAATCCTTGCCTTCCAATCCGAATACTCCGTCACATAGAGGATTCCATCGTCTTTCGCATCCTGTTTTCTCATCTTTTTATAAATATTGTATTCTGCCAGATAGTCAAATCCATACGCGTTATTCTTTGCTTCCATGCGCTTCTGATAAATTTTATTTACTATTTTACTAAAAATGGCAAATAGAATTACTCCCACTGCACATACCACACAAAAAATCAAAACCTTGAAAAGTGCGGCGCGGTAAATGCCAATCAAAAAACCGGCAACGCCCCCCACGGCACACCATACATATTTTGAATTTTTATACGATTTAATCTTATTTAAAGTATCTTGATTCATAGACACCTCCTTTATTCCCACGTCTTCCACACATCCGGCTGATATCCCAGTGTCGCCTGTCGGCCATTGCGAACGATCGGAATTTTTAAAATCTGCGGATTTTCAAGTATCTTATCCAATTTATCCTCTTCCGCAATATACGTCACCAACGCAAGAGCATCCCGGTCCTTACATTCTTTGTTAATCATACCTTCCAATCCGCCATTGACGGCTGCCACCGATCGGAATTCGCCTTTGCTTAGTGTCTTTTCCCGCAGATCAATGTATTGAAACCGGATTCCCCGTTCCTTGAAAAAACGCTGTGCTTTTTTCGTGTCATTGTCTTTTTTACTGCCAAAGATTTGGATGTTCATACCTACCTCCTATATTGGATTATTTCACGATAACAATAACTGTCTTCGTTATTCCATAACACTTTACTTTTATTTTTGTCTGCCCCTTCTTCATGCCTTTTAGCATTCCCTTTTTGGTAACTGCTGCAATCTTTTTATTCGCGGAAGCAAACACAACTTTCGTTGTTGGACGGACTTTAACAATAATACGAGCCTTTTTTCCTTTTTTGACCTTTATCATCTTTTTCGCCACTTTAAATGTTGGTTTCTTTACAACAATCCTGCACGTGCTCTGATAACCATCTGCACTCGCAGTAATCAAAGCAGTTCCTGCTTTTTTTGCTGTTACCCGGCCATTTTCATCTACAGCTGCCACTTTTTCATTGTCAGATGTATATTTCACTACACTTTCTGTATCAGCACTAAGCTGTATGATTTTTTTCCCTTTTGTATACAATGTGACAGATGTCTTGTTCAATGTAAATGCCCGCGGTTCACTAGTTGGCGGCAATGGTGTTACCGTTGGTAGCGTTGGAAGTATTACAGGTGTGGCATCGGGTGTTGAGCTTGGTACTTCTGTCGCAGCCGGAGTTGGAACCGTTGGCGTCGGCACCTGCGTTGGTGCTGTTGTTGGCGCTGTTGTTGGCGCTACGGTTGGCGTTGGTGTTGTTGTTGGCGCTACGGTTGGCGTCGGCGTCGGGGTCATGGTTGGCGTCGGCACCTGCGTTGGTGTTGCTGTTGGCGCTACGGTTGGCGTTGCCGTCGGTGTCATGGTTGGCACTGTTGTCGGCGTCATGGTTGGCGTCGGCACCTGCGTTGGTGTTGCTGTTGGCGCTACAGTTGGCGTTGGCGTTGGCACCTGCGTTGGTGTTGTTGTCGGCGCTACGGTTGGCGCCGGCGTCGGGGTCATGGTTGGCGTCGGCGTTGGGGTTACTGTCGGAATCGGCTGTTCTTCACCCACCAAAAGCACTCGCGATATACTCTTGCCGGTTTTCGAATGGGTCAGCGTCAATGTCAGTTCACCCTTACAGTTCTCCCAGTCGTATATAGATACAAGCACCTGATTATATTGGCTTTGCTCCTCGTTAATACACTCCTCATCCCAACTGCAGAAAGCCGCTTCCTCTAAATCAACCGCTTCCCCGTTTTCCTTCGTCAATGCCAAATCGTAATCATAAAAAAGTTCCTCAAACGTTGGCTTATAAACCGTACCATCTGCCTTTTTAAATTCAACCGGATAATAATATTCTTTTCCCTGCTGACTGATCACAGATTTTTTATCTGCATCTCCAATCCAATAAAAGTCATCTGCGTCCTCATTTTCCAGTTTTCCAATAATCCAGGAATATATTTCTTCGGTTTTCTTTTTATTTAATTGAAAATTTGTATACTGCGTGCCCTCAATTGTAAAATTCCCACTCGAAGAGGCCTTTGCCTGTATGTAACAATGATTCTCCACAAATCTCGCCATATATTCTGAGCCATTTACGTTTAATTTTGTTAGACCATAGACTTCTCCTTTTATCTCAAGTGTAGTATCATTTCCAACCAAAACGGAACCACATGTTTGATCCTCGCCGGCTACCGTTACACCGGTAAAATTGTTTGCAACACTCGGATTCGTTGACATTTGTCTGAGATCAAGCACCGCATTTTTCTCACAAACGACGTTATTTACGTTAAAATCCGCTTCCTTAGGAAGCGTGATCCGCGACTTTTCTGCCATCGTGAGATTATTGATACCGGAAAATGACAAGGTATCAATATGAGCCCCCGCTTTCACATTGACATTCAACTCACCTATCAGATCCGTCTTGTCAAAATCCGTTACATTACTATCTTTTCCCAGTGTAACATTTACATTTCCTGTCAATGTATGACCATCGGCACCCGCTGCATGAATCTCCGTATCTACCAATTTGGAATCCAGTTCTATATCCACTTTGTCTTGTTCGGAATCGCGATAATAATCTCCTGCATAAATTGCAGCTATCTTAGTCTGGGATATGGGATTGACCACTTTAATCGTTGTATGGCTTCCCATCTTTCCTTCCTCTCCCTGGTACGCGCCACCGCTGATCAATGGCCTCACATTGTCCTGCAATGTACTGGTTCCTACTCTCGTATCTACCGCATCCAACACCAGCGTATGTCCCGCCGCATAAATTGTTGTCCCACGTGCATTTCCTGCCTGCGGCACCATTTGCAGCCACATATCACGAAACGTAACATCCGCTCCCAGCTGAATCATACTGCGTATTTTCAAACCTGCTGACGTATCTGAACCAACAATCGTGATATCTTTATCAATAAATAATGGTTTCGGAGATTTGTCTTCGCACGTCTCATATTTGGTGTAAGAGACTTCACCCACAAGTACAAGTGTCTGTCCCGTCTGAATCTGCTTCAAGGCCGTACGTATATTTTGATACGGTCTTTGGGCGGTTCCGTCACCTTCCGTAAGACTGCCTTCTCCATTTTCCACATAAACCTTAACTTCATCTGCTGCATCCGCCGCCTTAATGCCCATTGGAGCAGCTTGGTTCATAATTAACACTAAAATCAATAATAATACACTTACTTTTTTTCTCATATCACACTTCCTTTTCTGGGGTTATAAGTTTACTTTGCTTCAATGTATCAATCAACAGCACATCCGCAGGCAGCCAATCAACAGAATCCAATTCTTCTCTTGTCAGCCATCTTGCCGCCTCATGCTCTTTCAACACCAAGTTCCCTGACTCAATTTCTGCCAAAAAACAATCCATCGACAAATGGAACGTAGGATAATCATATTCTATCGTATCAATAAGACTTCCCACCTTGATTTTGGTATCAAGTTCTTCCTGTATTTCTCGTTTGAGTGCCTCTTGCGGCGTTTCTCCCGGCTCAATTTTTCCACCGGGGAATTCCCAGCCGCCTTTCATATCTCCGTACCCTCTTTGGGTAGCAAAAAGTATTTCTTTTCCTTGTTCATCGACAGCTTCTATAACCGCCGCCACTACATGTATCGTCTTCATATCGTACCTCTATTCATTCACAAAATACTGATAAATATCTTCTCTCACCGGATGACTCATTTGAAGTTGAAAATTCATAATGGGAAGAAATCTTCCTTTGTCATCCTGAATCCGGGTCTGCTCCCAAGCAGCCGGCATCACTTGTCCCATGTAATAGAAATCCGTTCCTTCTCCATCGCTTTTCTTGATGAACAAAAGAACTTTCAAACCACTTTCCTCAGCATGAATCAACTTTTGTGATTCTACACTATCCAATGACACACGACTCCGAGTCATCCAGCTAAAAATCTGATTATTTACAAATGCATCTTCATACATTGTACTCTTTGCAATATCCTCTTTTTTGTGATACGTCACAAAAATCGGACATGTATCATATTTAATCTTATAACCATAAACAGTCGAACTTTCATCCTTTTCCCAATTCAACAAACGGCATATGTCCTTACGTGAATATTTTTGATACAATGACAGTCCAAGATCATCCATCTCTTTTTGGTATACTTCACTATATCTTCGAATTCCAAGTTCTACTATATCTTTCATTTGCCGGATAAATTCGGATCCCCGGATTCTCACATAATATAAAAATGTCCGAGAGATAAATTGATCTTTTTCTTCTGTCAGTATATCTAATTGACTGTATTTTTTTCGTTCAGACTGCGTATTAATAAATTCTCCTTCAAGAACATGAACAGCAGACTCAAACGATTTTTCAGACATTTCCATATTATAATCCTGCCGTAATTTTATCTCCATCTGTTTCTTATTAAATCTTCCCTCTTGCAATAATTGCTGCAGCATAATAAGTTCATAAATACGTTTTCCATTTGCCAGATTCTGGGATACAAATTCCAGACAGGCTTCTTCCCTGTCCGTCATTTCTCCGCTATACTCCTTATCAATCATTTTCAAAAAATGATAATAATTTCCTGCGTATTGAATCAAAAGTAACGGATCGACTTCCCCCTGCGTATAAAAATCGACTATACTTGGAATTTTTCCAAGTCGGTCTTTTACCTCAAAATATTTTGCAGACAACATTTTCTTTGTCGTCCTTAAGCCATCGATGGATTCATATATTTTCTTTCTGCTAATTTCATCAAAATGAATCGTACTTGCACCGGGAATAACGCGGCCGCCTTCCCTCAAATATCTTCGGATATTATCTTTATTATAGCTTCTGTCTCCGGATAGTGCAATTGGAATCATGAAATTATTTTTATAATTTCCAATAAAATCGAGAATTACAACATATTCCTTCCCCTCTGCTTTTCGGAGGCCACGCCCCAACTGCTGAATAAATACGATCGGCGATTGAGTTGGGCGAAGCATAATTACTTGATTTACTTCAACAATATCGGTTCCTTCCGAAAAAATATCAACGGTAATCAAATAATCAAGGTAGTCATCGTCTTCCGACTGCACATCCATCGTCAAGCGTTCAATCGCACGTGCTCTCTCCTCTTCGGAATCCGCACCACTCAACGCCATCGTTCTCCAGCCATGTTCATTAAATTTGCGGGACAGTTCCCTTGCCTCTTCAATACGGCTGCAAAAGATCAAGCCTTTCACACGTTCTCCGGAATATCCAAAATATTTTGCCTGATCCATAACATACTTAACACGCTCATCGCTTGTAAGATATCGGAAGTTTTCCAACTGTTCTTCCTTGGTTTTCCCCTCATCCGAAATCATATGAAGATCGGTAATTCCAAAATAATGAAACGGACAAAGCAAATCCTCCTCCATCGCTTGCTGCAAACGAATTTCGTAAGCTATGTTATGATTAAATATCTCATAAATATTTCTTCCTTCTACATTGTCATCCCGCTTATCCGGCGTCGCAGTCATTCCCAATGTAAATTTCGGGGTAAAATAGTCCATCACCCGCTTAAAACTCTCCGCACTTGTATGATGTGCTTCATCATAAATACATGCTTCAAAATATTCTTTTGGAAACTTTTGTAAATTTTCCATCTTGCTCAACGTCTGAACCGTAGCAAATACAAAATCCGCTTCGTAATCATGCTGATTACCGGAAACAATCCCGGCCCGTATTTTGCTTCCAAACACCTTTTCAAAAGAATTCTTAGCCTGCTTTGCAATTTGATTTCTATGTACTAAAAATAAAACTCTTTTAAAGCCAAGTTCTCGCATCGCAAATGCAGAAGCATAGGTTTTTCCGGTTCCGGTGGCAGAGATCAAAAGTGCCCTGTCATTTCCCTGTTTTATAAGTTTCAGCAATTCATAAATAAACGCCCGCTGCATAGAATTTGGTTTTAAAGAATAGGCTTCAATAGACGGAACCGATTCCCTTTTCGCAATTTCTTTTTGCTCGGAAACCATCTTTTCGAACAATTTTTTCTCTTCGAATCTCTTCCGATATTCTTCAATAAATTCGTCATATTCTTTTGTACACTCTTCTGCATTCCATATCCGCTCAAATTCCGTCACAATATCTTGTATCATTTCACCCTGACCGGTGGAAACCATCTTCGTATTCCATTCCATATTTTTTGTCAAAGCATCTTGCGTCAGATTCGAACTTCCTATGATAAAATGATATTCTTCCTCTTTTTGAAAGATATATCCCTTGGTATGAAAGCCACTTCCGGCACGTTCTGTTTGATACATGCGAAACTGCACATTGGAGAGACTTGCCAATGTGTCCAATGCCGACGGATCACTAAAGCACAAATAATCTGTCGTCAAAATACGGCCCTTTATCCCCTTATGTTCCAATTCCTTCAACGTCTGCAAAAGCGGCGTAATACCGCCTCTTGTAATAAACGCTACACTGATCGCGAATTCATCACAATGACGCAATTCATCCTCAATTGCCGAAAACACCTTCTGTCCCTTTTCATTGTCATTGTAAACAAACTGAGGGCGATATGCTAAATTAGAGTTCTGCGTCGCATCTATAAACGCTGTATTTAATCCCTTTTTCAATTCTATGATGTTTGTGTTCATTATTGTTTCTCCCGGTTTAATTATGGTACTATGATTTCACTCAACTATCTAAAACCATAATACCATAAAAAAGCGCTTGATAAAAGCATTATTTCCGCGTGCTTATTTCTTACTCTTCGCCACTCCAATTACTACCGCCACAATAATACAAACAAGGATAAGAACTGGCTGTGTCATCAAATATAGCACAAACGCAAAAAGTGCAAATCCTGCTACGAATTTAATGATAACTTCGATTCCAGACCAATCCCCATCACATGCAGCAACAATTGAAAAAAAGATAAACATTAAAATTCCTGTCAAAATTCCCATAATACATCCACTCCTTTTGTCTTTTACATAATCTGTTAACGATTATCCAAGCTATTTTCCCAATTCCCAAAATGCCACCGCACTTGCAGCTGCCACATTCAACGAATCGACTTCATGCGCCATCGGAATATTGACGATAAAATCACTTTTCCGTATCGTCTCATCACACAGCCCATCTCCCTCTGCCCCCATGAGAATCGCAAGTTTGTCCTCTTCTTTCAACGCCGGTGAATCTATGCTGATCGAACCCTCACAAAGTGCCATAGACACTGTTTTGAAGCCCAAATCACACAATAACTCCATATACGCTTTTTCTGTCTCATCAATAAATGTCCATGGCACCTGGAAAACCGTTCCCATACTGACTCGAATCGCCCGCCGGTACAACGGATCGCTGCACCCCCGTGTAAGTAGCACCGCATCCATCCCCAATGCCGCCGCAGAACGAAATATCGCCCCTACGTTAGTCGGATTCATGACATTTTCCAATACTACGATTCTCCGGGCATCTCTTACCACCTGCTGAATTTCCGGAAGTTTTCTCCGCCTCATCGCGCACAATGCGCCTCTGGTAAGCTTAAATCCGGTAATTCCAAGCAAAACGTCTTCCGTAGAAGTGTAAACCGGTACACTTTCATATTTTGCCAAAATATGTGCCATCTGGCCCAGTACGTCCTTTTCTTCCAAAAGAAATGAAATCGGCTCGTAGCCATCTGCAAGCGCCCGCTCAATCACCTTGGGGCTCTCCGCGATAAATACGCCTTCTGACGGTTCAAATCTATGCAGCAATCCGGCTTCCGACGTACTTGCATATAAAGCCAGCTCCGGACATTTCAAATCATCTATGTGTATCAGATTCATTTTTTGACTATTCTCCTTATCTTTTTGACTGTCCATTTGCGTTACGTCCAGCACTTTCTGCATCTGCTGCAATCGCCGCATCCTTTCTGACGTGGCTCCGGGCTCCATGGTTTGCACAAAACATCAATTTTTCCGGCATCATATCTCTCTGTGGTACCCAACATTGAAATCTGAACAATATTTTGCGGCAACTCCGTTATCGTAACCGGTTCCATACGAACTTTGGAACGATCCATACAACTCTGCACTCGCACCGGATAAAACTGTTGCAAGCACTCCCCGTCTGCTTGATTGATAACCATGAGCGACTGAGAAAAAAGCCGGATTTGTTTGCCGGAATTTTCCCCGCCGCAGATGATTTTGTCATTTTCCGACAACTTTATTGAGTTTGTCAAAATTTCCACTTCTTTCATTTTCGGATTACAAAACATATTCCGACAAAATTCTTCCAATCTTTCCAATATCTACAGCACCCTTAAATTCAAATTTAGCTGTAAATCCATTGGTAAACATAATATATAACTCCGAATCCGGAATCATTTCCAAAAAACCCGGTGTTTGAATTGAAAAATACTGAATTTTGGAATACGGCATGGTTGCAAATGATTTCCTTTTTCCCGTAATTCCCTGCACATCCACTGAAATAATCCGTTTATTGGTAAATATCAATTGATCACGAACTGTCTGAAATGCAAATTCAATCTGTTCACCACCAATCAACAATCCGTCCACTACTTTACGAACTTCCTCTACATTAATTGGTTTTAAATTAAATACACTATTACTATTAAAATTAACTGCCATTTTGTTATCCTCCTTATTTTATCTCTTATAGCAATCATTTTTTGATAAATTTATCCTTTTTCTTTTGTAATTTTCAAATACAAGTATTTCTTCTTTTGTTTTTTTATCTTTTTCAATTTTACCACAACCTGCTTTTTCCCATTCACCCATCGCACTTCTTTTATCTTTTTCCTGACAAGAAATCGTATCGTCGCTTTATCAAGTTTCAACGCTCGATTCTTTTTCGTCTTATAAACAATTTTAACACAAATTTTCCTGCCCTGTTTTTTTGCTCTTTTTTCCACTTTCCGAACCACTTTTTTCAAAGCCGGATAAAGTTTTCTGTTCTTTTTCAATTTCACCACAACAGTAACGTCTTTTTGCTTTCCGGATATTTTGGGTTCTGCTGAAGGTGTCGCTGTAGAATTTACATCCGGTGCTTGCGTCACTACTGGTGAGTTCGTCGGTGGCAATGTTGGCATATCCGTCACAGCAGGCGTCTGTGTTGGCGGCAATGTCGGTGTAGATGTCGCGGCGGGCGTCTTTGTCGGCGTTGCTGTCGCACTTGGTGTTTTTGTTGGGCGCACTGTCGGAGTTGTCGGCGGCGACAAGGTTGGCTCTGGCGTTGCTGGCTGTTGTGTCGGCGTTGCTGTTGGCGACGTGGTTGGAGTTGCCGTCGCACTTGGAGTCGCTGTCGCCGGCTCCAGCGTTGGTTTTATCGTTGGAGAAGCCGTTGGCGTCACAAGCGGCTCATCCGTTTCCGCCGGTGTCGGTTTCGGAGTCTCAACAACCTCCGCAGCCACCTGATAATAGTATGTAACATCCACATTTTCTCCAGCAACATTTACAACATTTCCATCCGAATCACTTCCTATATAGGAATAGCCGGCCAGCTGTGGATTTCTTAATGTATATGTAGAATTTGCCGGCACGTAAACCGTAGTTGTTTCCGCTTCCGGAATGTCTTCTGTCGTGCCATCTTCCTTTTTCAATTTGTAATGCAGATTGACCATGCTCCAAGCCTGCTCCGCCGTTTTGTCCGTAGCCAAAACTTCTCCCGTATCCGCATCCACAATTTTTCCCTCCATTTTATCGCCACTAACCAGTCCGGAAACATCCGGAATCGTGATAGAAAGTGATTCTTTGGCAGCTTCCGGATCATACCGGTTCGCAAGTGCAGGAATCGTGTATTTTTTCTCTTCTGAATATTTTACTGTCGTACCATCTGCCCCCATAATCCGAAAAGTCATTTTCAAATGCTGTTCGCGATTTACCATATTTTGTACCACAGTTCGAAATTCCAGATCCCAGTTATTGGCTTTGGTAATATTTTTCTCGCTGATTCTATATTTTTCGCTGTCGCGGTCCAATGTCCCCGTTTTGCTATGCGGAATAGAAATCTCCGGATCAGCCACATAAATCGCCGCCGGCCGGCTGACATAATCCGGATTATTCAGATTTCTTGCCAACTCCATTTTGCACACCTCACAAAACGGCTGACCAAGCCATCTCATCATGCATTCACGGCTCGGAGCAAATGCCGTCTCCGTTCCCGCCTGAGTAACTCCAATCCCACGGAATCCAAGCATTTTCGCCCACTTAATCGTCTCCGGATTCGTGGTATCCGAGGTATTTGGGTTATTCGTATACCTCTCATATTCATCTCCCAAACGCCCGATACTGTGCGCAATCTCATGCGCCATAACTGTTCCATTCTGGTTATCTTCTGAATTTGCGGAAAAGGAAAATAATGAATTATGAGAGGCCCCAAAACTCCCTTCTGAATTGCAAAGCACATGGATCGTACCAACATTGGCGCCCGCATCCAAATAGCTTTCCTCCAATTCCTCTCTCAATGTTTTGGCCTTATCCGTCCCACCGCTTGTAAATACAAGTGCTTTTCCATGTGCTGCAACATGAAAATAGGTATCTACACTCTTGCCCCCATATTCGCTGATTCCCGACTCATTGGAAACCGCCTGCACCGCATAAATATTGATGCGGTCCGAATACTCTTTGTAAGGAGACCACGTCAACATCCCTCTCGCCTTCTCAGCCGCATCCTGCAAAAACTTGTCCTGTTCCTCTAGCGTATAACCATCGCCCATGATCACAATGACAAAATTTTCCTTATCATCTCCCGCCTTATGAATCACATGCACCGGAAATGTGGTTTTCTGCGTTGTTCCATTTTGAGCCACGGTCGTACCCCGGAATTGCACCAAATCAGCATCCGCGCTGGCGACGTCCTGTGGGATTATGGAAAATAGTATTGATATAATAAGCAATAGTGCTTGAAATTGTTTTTTCATTCGTTTCACCTCGTGTTTGTGATGGGTTGGGGGGTACTGTTTTTTATTAAATATATTAATATTATACTCGTTTGTGGGGGAATTTTCAATGCAAATTGTGGAGAATGGAGATTTTGAGAAGATTATATTGTAAAATATTTGAATCATATTCAACAATTTATGCTATCTGTCAATATCTTTTTTCTTTTATTTTTTTATCTTGTGTGGTATGCTATATATGATATTGAAACATCCATAGCTTTAAAGCAGGAGGAAATCACAATGACAGTTGGCGAAAATATAAGACGCATCCGTTAGGAACGTCACCTAACTCAAAGACAATTAGGAGAAATGGTTGGTGCAAGCGAAGCCTATATTCGTGCTTACGAGAGTGGCAGAAGAAATCCGAAACCATCTTCCCTTGAAAAAATAGCAGAGGCACTTGCGGTCAATCCCGAAGTACTTGCAAATTCAGATTTTGATGGTGTAAAAGCCATGCATAGACTGTTTCAGGTATTTCGCCAGTATGACGGTTCATTATTTGAATATCAGGATAAAGACGGAAATGATATGGTAGCAATCAACTTTGGAACATTATCGCTGATGCAATCATGGTTAGAACGCTATAAGAAATATATGGATGAAGTCGAGAAATGTAGTGAAATCAAAGATGTGAAAAAACGTGGGGAAGCTCTGCTGAAGGCGGAAGCTGACTTTAATCTTTGGATGGATATTTATCCGGAATCGGAGGCATGGCAGGATAGATTAAAAATTCAGAAGACACATGATGATGCTATGGATAAGATGGGGTTAAATCCCAAAATCCTTAATTCTTAACGGAGGAAACTATTTATGGGAAAAAATATCAAAATCAATAACTCTGAACCTTGTCTTTGCGGAAGTGGGAAAAAATTCAAGGAATGTTGTAAAAAGAAAATGTTTACTTCTTCTACACCCTACTCTGAAGATATACTAAATAATCCTCAACGTATAAATGCTATTTTGCAAAACATGATGGACAAAACTGATTTTAAGATATGTATGTATCCCGATAAAAGTCAATGTAAACTTCCAATCAAAAATGCTCATGCTTTACAAAACAATGGCGTTTTGTCTCGTATTTCAGAATCAGATCACGTCATGGTAACAGATCTGTTGAATAAGGTTAGAAACGGCTCCATTATAAAAAAAATAAGTAAAAACAAAGCTACAACTTTTTACGGATTTTGTGAATATCATGATACATTTCTTTTTCAGGATATCGAACTTAAAGAATATCAAAATGAAATCAAACAAAATTTTTTATATGCATATAGAATGGTTGCACAAGAATATCATAAAAAAGAGCGCGTTATCACTTCTCTACAAAATTGTATAAAGGAAAATCCTTCTATACTACAAAATTCAGTTTTCATTGAAAATTATCGCATGATGGATTTATCAAGAAATGATGTCAAAACAATGATAAATATTTTCAACTCATCCTATGCTAATGATACCTTTGATATACTCCATAATTATGTTTATAAATTTAGTAAACAATATCAATTTGCAGTAACAACTATGTATGTTCCTGCTTCAACCTTAAACGGAGAACAACTAATTGATATATATTCAAAAGAAAAAGATAGATTACCATCTGTTTTTTTATCAGTAATTCCAAATAATAACTGCACTTATTTTATTATGAGTTGCTTAAATATAGATTACCACAAAATAAAGTCCTATTTTGATGAAATAGCCAACCTTGATGAAGCTATGTTAATGCGCTTTTTAAATTGGACTCTTCCTACCTACAGTGAAAATATTGTTTTAAATCCTCAATTATGGAATTCCTGGAATTCTCAAGCACAAAAACAATACGAACGCATTATCTCTGGAATGGGTGGAGATTTTGAAAAAATATTAAATCAAGAACTTCCTTTTGAAACATTAGACGATATTCAAGCCGCAATTAATACTCAATTGGGAATCATCAATATGCACACAGATCCTAACTTTGATTTATTTTTACTTTTATAAGATTTTGTACCCAAATCGTACCCACTCACACATAAAAAATCCCTACAAAACCCATAATTACAGGCTTTGTAGGGATTTACCTATTTACTCAAACTCAATTTTGGCAACTATATGTTGTGGTTTGTCAATCCGTTAAAGCGGGTAATTTGTATATTCATCCTGCTTATTCTAGTGATTTTTTGAGTTCGCAAGATTTTTTGCTTACATTTTTTTATAGTTTCCTTCCATATCATTCAATAATTTGTACTTTTACAGTCGATTTAATTTTACTAAAATCCATTTTCTCCATGCAGGCCAATAACAATACCTTTCTCGGTCTTGTAAATGCAACATATCCCAAGCGGTACATTTCATCCGTATCTGACTTCATATCGGTTCTAGTCATGTTAAGCCATTTTAACATTTCTTTTTCTGTTCTAGCAACAACGAGAACCGCATCTGCTTCTAATCCCTTCGCCTTATGAATTGTAGTATATTTACTTTTAGCTACATTTAACTTTTCAATAATTTCAAGTCCTGACTTGTAACCATACTCCAATCTTTTTCCTTTATCATCCTTTGTTTCTGAGTCACTAAGATTGATATCTACAGAATATAAATCTTTAAATCTATCTCGGCAAAACACTACTACTTGATCATTTTCAATTTCTTTTTTTTGCAATGCACTCCTTGCAGCAACAGCAATCCTTCTTAACTGAAATCTATCAACTACGTACTTTTCCTGAAATTGCTTTTTAGATAAACTTGTATCTGCAATAAAAACATCAATAATATGATTTAAATCATAAAGAAATTTATCTTCTTTATTTGTTTTTTTAATACTTTCAAGCATAGAAATAGTAGAATTATCTTTTGCTAATATCAAAAAGGTTTCACACTCATATTTTTTCCCTAAACTGTATAATTTTTCAATAATATATTCGGTATCTATACTGTTCAAAATTTGAACCTGACATACATTTCCATGTTCTGGTATCTGATTAGTCAAAGTACTATATCTATTATTAAACGCAACAATTTCTTTAGATGATCTATAATTTATCGCAAGTTCTCTCAGTTCATTCTCGCTATTACTTTTACATATTTCTACAAACTCATTTAAGGGTTGTTTCCCATTCCTTGGAGCTTGTTCCCCTATTTGAGAATTTCCATATCTAAATCTATAAATACTTTGATCCAGATCTCCAACAATTGATATCATTGTTTTCTTTTGCTTATATAATTGCATTACTATGTCATGCCCATACTTATCAATATCTTGGTATTCGTCTACAAAAAGATATTGTAATCTATTGGATATTGCCTTGCAAATCTGTTTGTCTTCACTAAGTTTTTTGGCAATCTTAATTATTCCATCAAACGTATATATTCCTTTCTTTGCAGCCGCGTCTATCTGACAATTTCTTCTTGATTGTTTCATTGTCTTAATAATTAAACTTCGACGAGATATATCTATCTTCTTTTTTGCCCACTCATCAATCCAACCAACACCTGCATCACTAAATTTGTCAACAATAGTGGTCGCACTTGTCTTGTAACCTAATTCCTGTGCAAAAGGCTGAATATAATATCTAAAAAGGAAACTATGAATAGTACCGACAAATAAATTTTGTGGAAAATTTTGATTTTTAATAAGTTTACTTTTTAGTTCATCAGAAGACGCATTCGTATATGTAATCACTGCAATTTCTCTATTTGCATCCACTGTTGACAAAACAGATTCAATCTGCTCAATTAAATCCGTTGTCTTACCTGCTCCTGGTCCTGCTAACGTAACTATCATTCTATATCAACTCCTTCAATAAAATCAAATGCATTTGATATATATTTAGGAATCTCAAATCTACGTACTTTTGTGTCTTTTTTCAATTCCTTAATTAACGCATCAGAAAGTTCAAAAGCAAACTCCGATTTGTAATCTTCTATACATTCAAACATCGATTCCACATCTATTTTTTTTATTTGCTCTTCACAAAAATGGTCATCACACTTTTTAGGTCTTATATTCTTTACAATATTCACCAAAAACTCTCTATTACTCTTTTTGGTTGAATTAATAGAAAAAAGATCCTTTTCAAATGTTGTTTGTTTACTCATAAAAACCTTAATTACATCTGAATCATACTCCTTCTTCAATTCTACTGCTCGACTGCAAGTTTCTTTATCACTATCGCTATCAGTTAGTACTACTGTTTTTACAAAAAATCCATTTTTTACCACTCTAAGAAAATGTTTAAAAGCAACTCCATTAACATTTATCACTTGACAATTTATTTTTTCAATTGTTTTTTTATACTTATATTCAAAAAAAACAGGAATTAAAATTTGTTCAGCTATTCCTTCAACAAAAATAACCTTTCTTGTATAAAACATCGTAGAATTTGTCGCATTCAACCATTTTTTCAAGTAATTAATACTGTTTCTTTCATCCATAGTTGTTCCAAATCCATTCAATAAATAATGATTTTCCATTTTTCCTTTATTTTTAAACAAAACCACCATGTTGTCTAAATCTAAATAACTAGCTATATGAGTCGAGTGCGTTGTTATAATTAATTGTCTCCTATTACTATTTTTTTCATCAACTAGATTTTTTGCCAAATGTTTTTGTAATAATGGACATAAATGTGCTTCGGGTTCTTCAATTGCGATAAGTCTAAAATAATTATTTTGTTTTTCATATAGATGAGCCATAACTACTGCCATATACAATAAATTATTTCTTCCCAATCCATTACGTTCTATACTGATAGCTTCATCTCCATATTGAATTCCTATTTTTCTTAGTATTTCACTCAACTCCAGGGAACCAAATTCAAAATTAATTTTATTAGAACTGGTTTCGGTTTCTAAAGACAACTTTTCAAGATAAAACCCTATATCTTTCTTTAAACCTTCCAACACTCTCTTATCAGACTTAATAGTATTGTCTAGTTCAACCATTTTTTCCTTAATATCCACATAATCATCAATTTCCCGATCACTTAAAATACGATACAGCAATTTATTGTAATTATTTGAGTTCAAATCCATTTTTGCATCACGTAATGCATCTAGATATTCCATTTTCATTAATTTCAACCAATAATTATCTAAGGGCTTGTCATCAACTCCACATACCACAGCATAATCATATTCTTCTATAGGAAAATCAATATAATTTTTAATTTTATCAGCACTTATCCCCTCTGATTTCTTTTGTTCTACTATCAAATTGTATTGTTTTAACAATTCATCTCTTCTACGACTTTTAAAACTATAAACATAACTAATTCGAGCTTCTTTTTTTGAAAAATCATACCAACAATCATTTATTACCGCCTCTTGCTCTTCGTCAGGTTCTAAAAAGTAAAGATCTATTCTCACTTCGGGAAAAATAATTTCACTATCTTTTTTTTCAATAACACTCTTTTTAAATTCATCCATGCAACGATAATTAAAATCTCCTATTTCAAGCTTTCTTTTTCTATACACAGAAATATCATGTGATAGCACAAGAAAAATAGCCTCTAACAAATTACTTTTTCCAATATTGTTTTCACCAATTATTGTCACAAATGGCTTCAATTCTATAGAAAAATCTTCATAATTTCTGTAATTTTTGATTTCAACTTTGGATATATACATCTATTAAGCCTCCTTTACACCAACGCATTACAAAGTTATTGTTTGTTTCTACACATATTTTTTCTTTTCAAATAAGCATGGATTAACCCGCCTATATTTCCTTCACCATAACCTCTCACTTCACCCATGCAACATTGGATAGTTTCTCTTTTTCCACTTGCCTTATCGGTCGCATGAAAAATAAAATAGTCTTTTCAATCATGGCACCTATATCACTATGTTTGGAGTGATCTTCCTATAATTGAATATATACTATCGGCACGGCACCACATCATATTTATCAACAATCCATTGTCTTCTTTCTGTACTTCTACTCTCCGTAAGACTCTTCTCCTTTATCTCAAATCCTGCGCTTATTTATATGTTATTGCTTTTCAAATTCGTCGCTTTTTTCGTCGCTTTTTCAGCGACGAATTATTTTAATCTATACTGCTTCCCTTTTGTTTTTCCGTTATCCACAAGCTTATCCAACAAAACCAATTCCTTTAATAACTCCTTTGTTCTCGTGTCTTTAAGTCCAAGAATTTCAGTAATCTCCGATGTTTTATGCCATTCTCCATCTGCCATAAAATTTAAAATCAAAGAATATTGTTTCATCTTTTTAGTCATTTTTTTCGTCGCTTTTTCAGCATTTTCTACTACCCCATTATTTTCTTCCAAAAACGCCGGATGAATCGGTATCCTAATCCTCATAGCTCGTCTATCTTCATCCGTAAAGAATTCTGCGCGTGGAGAACCGTTCTTTTCCAGTTCTTCTTGTATTGTCGGAATCCCAGAAGAATGACCTTCTGACAAATCCAATTCTTTCAAAAATTCTCCCAATCTTCTGTTACGATAGTATCTTGAAACAAATCGCTTACCTTCTGCTATCGTCGTTTCAGATATAGACCGATCAATTCCCGGGAAATTCATAATATTAATGCAATCCGGCTCTATCTCTATTGTTACCGGCTCACAAGACATATAATCTCTGTGGTAAAAAGCATTAACAACAGCCTCCTCAATTGCCTGATACGGATAATTCATAATCCGCAAAGCTTCCATTTGATTTGGAACCTTGATTACTTTTTCTCGTATGAAAAGATTTCGAAATCGTTCCATTGTTGCCTGAATCATCTGTGGTACGGAACCTGTAATATTAGGAAAATCCTCGCTAACACTTGGATTTTCTATACTCCCCTGCGGAAATGACGTCATCTGAACATAGGTATAGGGAAAAAATTTGTCCGGATGCTCACAAAACATCATGATTGCCACATTTTGAATATAATGTAGTTCCGGCGGTCCTACCAGCAACTGCATATCTTCTAATATCTCCTCTACACCTCGTTCTTTAACCTGTTTTGCTAATTTACTACCTGTTTTTCTCAAATGATCTTCCAAAAGAACAGGTGAAATGTCATCAAAAGCAGCCTTATGATTCGCTCTACAATCATAAGGAGTCTGATCTGACATATTAATCAATTCCCTTTCCTGTTCAGGATTTGCCTTAACAGAACTGGTTAGATAACGAATATAATAATTATACTTCTTGTCCTTTTTGCTGGTAACATGTTCTGGTGATTTGTAAGGACGCTGCTGTCCCGTTCTCGCCACAATAACAAGAATCCATTTCCTGTCAACTTCCAACGGAATCGCCTTCGGAAAATATGGGGGAGAAATCATGTTGTTGTAGCTGAGCATTTCTTTTTGAATTTCATCCAACATGTACTCCGGAATTCCTTTTACCGGACGGACTGCCACTCCATTTTTTTCTTCAACACCGACAGCAATATATCCACCACCATCATTGTTGTAATCATTTGCAAATGCACAGACACTATGATAGATGTCATCTGGGTTCCATCCTGCTTTAAACTCTATGCGATCTGATTCAATTTTTCTTTTGTTTAACAAATCTTCTACGCTTATTTCAAGTTCCATAGTGCCCTCGCTTTCCAATATTAATTTACATTTTGCCAGCAAATTCAATTTTGTTTAATTCTGCTCCTACAACTCTTTATTCATTCTTTCTACAATTAATTTAACATTATCAACACAGTTCTGTTTGTATTCTTCTCGTACCGCGACTCTTTTTCCCATTAATTCCAAACGCCCAGACTTTAATTTTTGCAAAGGACAACCTCTTGCAGCAGAAACAACTCCTGTCGTCTGAAAATCCCTTACATTAATAATACCTTCATTTAATGTATCAAATGCAAATATATCCGGATATGTTTCTAATAAAGATAGCACATCTTTATCAATTTCTCGTAAAACTGTCGCATATGCAGAAGCCGCCCCCATGTATTGAGTTAACCTATTTTTCAGTATCATATATACTTTTGGCAATGGCATATTCACTTCTCTTAATTTTTCCGCGAAAGCATATTTACTATATATTTCAGACGGTAATTTCAAACCGTAAATTAAAGAAAAAGCATTTTGTATAGCTCTACGCGACGAATCATCCGCCATTACTGGTAACACTACTTTAGTTGAAGTAGCAATAGCTATTTGAGTGTACATTGAAAAACTAGGATTAGAATCCAAAAACACTATATCATAATCGTTTTCAATTGGTTGTATAAAATCATTTAACCAATTTATAATTGCCACCCATGTATTTGTTCCTGGTATCTGGTTATTTGCCAATGTCGAAATCGCATTAGATTGCAGTTCCAACATAGCATCACCACATAATAAATCAATATTATCCGCTATATACGAATTATACTTATGGGGTTTGGTCAAATAATCTTTAGGATTAAAAGAAGGTTCACTATACGGTGATGGCAACCGCAACTGAAAATATCCTCCAATTGTGGCTCTTGGATTTTCCCCTTGTCTCATTAGCAAAACTTCACTCCCCCCCTGATTTAATCCTCCTAATAAAAGTTCAGATAAATTTGCTTGGGGACAAACATCTATAACTAATATTCGCTTATTTGAATTTTGAAATGCATATTCATTAAGTAACTGAAATGCTAATGTGGTTTTTCCAGTTCCGCCTTTATTATTCCAAAAAATAACTCTTTCCATTTTTAATCACCTCATAAATTATTGTATCTACAATTACATTATACGTACAATTCATCCATTAGTCAAGTACATTTTGTACACCTTCATGTCCTTAAGTTTTCAAATTTATATAACACAAAACCCATTTTCATTACCATCACTCAAACACTTAATTGCGAATTACTTTTCGCATAGCACTTCCGCAAAATTCATGCGGAATAAATTTAAATCCTAATTTTTCGTAAAAACTTTCTTTCCCTTTTTCAGCAATCAACTGAATACTTGAACGACCACCAACGGGTGTTTCTCTATGAACATATTCTATCAATTTATTAACAATATTGCTTCCGATACCTTTTCCTTGATAACTCGGTTCAACAATAATATCCACCATCATGTAATACATTCCATCTCCAATCAATCTTCCTATTCCTATAATTATATTATCATCTATAACTTCTATTGAATACAATGTATTTTTCAAACATTTTTCAGTCTGTTCCTTATTAAAATTATTCCAATTAACGCTTTCTCTTAACCTTACATAATCCGTATAACTAATTTTCTTTTCTGTATATATCATAATATCCTTTCGTAAATTTCCGCAAACCAACAATCCATTTTCCAAATGTTATGCAGTAAAATCCATTTTGAGTTTAAAGGTACAAAATAGCATTTTGCATTTATTTATGTCCAAAAAGCCTTGCAAAATAAGGCTTTCAAAAGTGCCAAAGCGTAACAAATCACTTGCCAGCTCCCCTTTTTTTCATAAGAGCTAATACTTCAGCAAGGATATATAAAAAATATTATTTTTTAAGAATAATGTCTATCATACCGTTCTTGCCATTAGTGTACGATATCCTTTTGAATATCACCCTTTACATAAAAGCCTGACATTCCATATCCGAGCCACGATAAAAGATTCCTTTCTTCTGTAACTGCTCATTATGGGACATTATTCTTTCAAAATCAGTTACCCCAACGACAATATCAATAATCGGTTTCGCTTTGATTGCTGTACTTCCAATATGCTGTATATCAATAGCATCATCACCTAATATAGATTTAAGTTTTCTGATTGTTTGAATGGCAGCCTCATCCCACTGTTTATCATGTGGTTCAAGCTGCACTGTTCCTCTTTTTAATCCTAATGACATAGCAATCTCCTTAATATTACATCACAATTTCACTATCAAAATATTGCTCCTGAAAATAAATCTGCTGCCTAATCTCATCTTTTGAAAACATCATTCCGTCAGGCACAACTACCCACTTTTCTTCTATATCATCTTTTCTCCGAACAATGGCAATAATTTTACCTGTAAACTTCTTTACTGGTTCATTTACACCTAATATATAAGCGTCCTGCTCTTCTCCATCTGGTGCCATAACTCCTTCAATGTAACCATAATTTATTGGATAATACATATCCTTATATTCAGGATGATAACTTCCTAATGGTCTATCGACTGTGACAGTTACTGTTGCTCCAATTATAGAATTATTTTTACCTGTAAATACTTCTCTATCAATTTCGGCTGTATCAACGGATATGTCCAGTTCTCAGGCAACTCATCCATAAGCACAACTTTCTCCATTTCGCTATGTAATTCTTTCGCAAACTCTGTTATCTCTGCAAAGCAAAGCAGTCCAAATGTTTCTTCACCAGTATCATTTACTCTAGTCTTACCTGTCACCGAATATACGCATATTGGTTTTATCTCAAATTTGATAGCCCCAGTCTCTTCCTGCAACTCCCTTTTAGCTGTTTCAAAAATATCCTCCCCAGCTTCTCTATGCCCTCCCGGCACTTCATATGTATCTCTTTCTTTATGCTTGCAAAATACCCACTTGCCGTTACTCTGTGAGATAATTACTGCAAATTTCAATAGTTC
>ERZ779875.320-NODE-320-length-48142-cov-3.921517_pt1 | contig 48142 bp, 48 predicted proteins | sample MGYA00511246_ERZ779875 | MGnify/ENA primary metagenome ERZ779875 (study PRJEB29588, sample SAMEA2155093) | human gut metagenome | biome: human gut; feature: human-associated habitat; material: faeces | place: Denmark | collected 2008/2010 ... | reverse complement strand
AAGGAGAAGTATATTGTAGATGACCAGTTAGATGGGTCAGTTACAATATACCAGGCTACAATACTAATCTTCATATGTGATTGTTTTTGAATTTACAATCTTTTTAAATTCTTCATAGAGCGGATGTTTCTTAATTGTTCCAAGCTCTTTACTAATTCGATACGCAAATAACTGGAATACTTGAAGATACGTTAATGCCACTGTATCTGCGCAAGGATTTAATAATGTTAATACATGATCATCCTCGTATTCTTTATCTGTAATGTAATATACTCGGTCTGAAACAGTTCTTGAAGCTCTAAAAATCTGATAAGAACGATCCGAAGTTTCATCCTGTGCATCAATAATAAATACGTTGTGCTTTGGAGATAATTGTAGATTTGGCCCATGAATATATTCTTCAAGTTCATATCCACAAGAAACAATTTTTACAGTTTCCCCAATTTTTAGTGCAGCCTCCTTTGCCACACCCTCAGCCGGACCACATCCAGCTGCATACATATGCTCCATTGACAATAGGTTCTTTCTAAACTTTTCTAAGAAAGCTTCTTCACGAACAAAGTTTTCCTTTTGAATCGACGCAAAGCTTTCGCAATAGTCATCAAACCAAGCTGTATCTACTTCTTTTCCTTGTTTTTTTAAAATCGCAAATGTCAATTTCATCAAGAATAAAGCAAGTGTCGTTACCCCCTTAGTAACAAAACCTTCTTTTTCTTCATCAACATATCCAATGACTACATCTGCATGATTTTTAATATCACTATTTAAGTCACCGGTTAACGCAATTGTCTTACGATTTATTTTTTTTAATACATCCAATGCATCCAATGCATTTTTACTATATCCACTCTGCGAAATCACAAAGACAAAATCATCTTCAGATAATCTTGGATAGTATGCGAATGTATATGGAGAAATAATCGTAACATCTACTCCTAGATATTTTTCCATAATATATTTAGCGCACAAAGCACCATTTCCACTTGAACCAGATGCTACGATTTTAATGTTCTTATAGTTTCCATCAACATAAACCTGTGCCAATTTATCTGTTTGTTCTTTGTCTTTATATACTACATTTAAAATATCTTGCGTCTGCAAAATATAATATTCCATAGTTTCTAATTGTTCCATTTTTCCTAATCCTAAACGAGAAAAACCAGTGAAATTATATTTTAAATCGATAAGCACCCTTGTCACTTCGAATATAACAATGTGTATATTCAACTAGATTGTCATCTTGATCATAGCCAAGATATTGAAATCTATATACAGGTTCTTTTATATTTCCTAAAAACTTTGCGACTCGCTCACTTGGAAATTGAACAATAAGTGTTCGCTTAAAATTATAAGGATCATGTCCCTTAGTGGCCATAAAATCATATAGTGATACTTGGGCAAAATCATAATCTTCAATACCCTGAACATACTTATATGGTATATAGGCAATTTCAAGCGAGAACGGTTCATCATTATAATAACGAATACGCTCTAGACAATACACCTCTTCACCTTCTTCAAGCTTCAATCGCTTGCGAATAGATGTTGTGGGTTCAATTTTTTCAGAAACGATAACCTTACTGCTGATAGAATATCCTTGTGCTTTTAAAAAACTACTAAAACCTCTATGTTCATTCGCATCATCATATGTTCCCCAAGAAGGCTTATCGATTTGCTTAGCTACATATGTTCCTTTATTAGGAACCTTCACTAGTACCCCGTCTTCTATTAAAACATTCACAGCTGAACGCACAGTCTGACGATTCACACCATACTTTTCAGCTAAATCTCTTTCTGATTCCAGGCGTTCCCCTGGTAATAATTCACCATTATCGATACGTGTCAATAATGTGTTTTTTAATTGTAAATATAAAGGTATACGTACATCCATATTATTCGTTCTCCTCATCTGCATACACATAACGATTCATTCGCATTACAGATTCGTGATAACTTTTATATTTATTATCTTCTGTATACAAAAGACCTCTACGTAATACCAATGGACTGTTTTCCTCAACCTGAAGATACTTACTTTCTACTGGATTAGCATTCACAACAAGAATTTCCTGACGACCATGTGTAAATCTCACGCCATAATCATTTTCTAAAATCGAAAACAAAGAATTATTAACTAAATCTTTATCTAACAATCCATGAAAGTATTCAGCCTCAAAATAAGCAGTTTCAAGTGAAATAGCTTCATCCTCTAAATAACGAACTCTTTCAAATTCGATTAATTTCGTCCCTAAAGACACGCCCATTTTTTTGATCAATTTTTTATTACTATCGATTACCCTTAAGAAAAGCACCTTACGATGCATTGGCTTTCCTAAAGTTTCAATTCGACCACTCATACTTGAAACAACATTGAGCGTTTCCATAATGCGTGGTTCTGCCACATAATAACCCGATCTTTCAATACAATAAATCCAACCCTCATCGAGCAAGCTCTCTAACGCCAAACGTACAGTCGCACGTTGACAATCAAATATTTCACAAAACTGTCTTTCGCTAGGTAATTTGTCATGAGGTTTGTATTCACCTATTTCAATTTTATAGCGAATCTCATCCGCTATGTAAATATCTCTTGTAATAGCCTTCATAAAAACCTCCCTCAATCATGAGGTATTATACCATGTTTTAACCCCCAAAAAATAAAGGGTTGAAAAAGTTTCAACCCTTTTAATTCATTATGTTTAATTATGCTAAAATACCGAAATATGCACAAACAACACAGATTGCCATCATTGCAAACATAATTACAAGTGGTTTAACTTTCTTATTCAATAAGACATATACTAATCCAGTTAATAATAATGGTAATAATCCTGGGATAATTCCATCAATAATAGACTGAACTGTTGTAGCTGATTCACCACTACCAATCGCAATTGGAACTGTTAAATAAACCATTTCAGCTGTCATAGCACCCGCAACGGTTAAACCTAAGATACTTGCTGCTTTACTAATCAAGTCCATAACACCTGATTCTTCAGCAGAAGTAATGAAATCAGAACCAAATTTGTAACCTGCAAATACTAATAAATAACGCATTACAAATGCAGGAACGTTAAAGATCAACAAGAATAAGATTGGTCCTAAAATGTTTCCTTGTAAAGCTAATGAAGTACCGACACCAGTAGCTAAAATTCTTAATGTTCCCCAGAAGAAACTATCACCAATACCAGCCAATGGACCCATGATAGCTGTCTTAACGTTTGAAATTGAGGCAGTATCAAAGTTTTCCATATCCTGCGCACGTTTTTTCTTCCATCGCAACACTAATTCCCAATGGCAATGTGATAACGTGTGGAGTTGTATTGAAGAACTCTAAGTGACGTTTACATGCTTCTTTAAAATCTTCTGGATCTGGATAAATCTTTTTCAATGCTGGAAGCATCGCATAAAGATATCCATCATTCATCATACGTTCATAGTTCCACGTATGCTCCATTGAAATCGCGCCAAAGAATACTTTTTTCAATTCCTTTTCAGTAATGACGCCCTTGTATTCATAATTAGAACTCATCTAAGCCATCTCCTTCCTCAACAACTGCAACTTTGCCCTTTTGATCCTTTTCTTTAAAGAACATTAATACTACATAAGCCAATGTGAAAATTGCGATAGCTGTTGTATTTAATCCTAAATATTGAACTGCGAAGAAACCGATGAAGAAGAATGGAGCAATCTTTTTGTCCCAAATCATCTGTGCTAACATCGCAAATCCTAATGCTGGAATTACACCACCTGAAATATTAATACCTGTTTGTAGCCATTCTGGAATTTGACTTAATAAACCAACTACGGCATCACTTCCGAAATAGAATGCACATGGAATTACAATTAAACGTGCTGCGAATGAGCAATAACCACCGAAGAAATAGTGGAATTTAAATTTTGCAACATTTCCCTCTTCGATATCTTTATCCATCAAGTGAGTGAATGTCAACATAATTGGAGATCCAACAACTGAGTTCAAAGCCAACATAACTGTAGAAATTGGTAAACCTAATGCCAATGCTGTCTCAGGTCCTGTTCCAGCTTGAATTGCCAAAGCTGTACCTAAGATCGTTCCTGAAATCATATCAGGAGGTATGTACGCACCAATTGAAACTGCACCAATAAACGCCAACTCAAGGGTAGCACCCATAACGATTCCTAATTCTAATTGACCGAATACTAAACCAACTAATGGTCCTAAAATAATAGGTCTTTGAATTAAAGATGTACCCAACAAGAATTCTGAACACGCAAATAACGTGATCAAGAAAATAAATAAAGTCTTAACTAACATCTTCTTCTCCTCTTAAAAATTGTTATTTTAATAATTCTTTTGTATCAACTCGTTTGTCTGATGGAACCATCTGTGTAAATACTTCAAATCCATCATTCATTAAGTCTTTTAATATTTGTTCATCGTTATCACTTACATAAACTGCTTTTGAAATCACGTGACGATCATCTGTTGGTTTTGTACCACCAAGATTGATTGACTTGATATTCAATGCTCTAGCAAGCTTATCAGCATCTTCGATACTTTCGACTACAATAAACAAATTGTACTTATCTGTTACACCAGATTCGATTGCTTTAATAGAATCATCAACTGTTTTAGCTACAACCTTTACGCCACTAGGTTTTGCCATTTTAATAGCTGACATACGCAATTTGTCATTCAACAATGTATCACAAGCTAATAAAATACAGTCTGTACCAATTTGTTTACACCAGCTAAAAGCTACCTGACCATGTAATAAACGGTGATCAATACGAAGTAATTTAATCATTTTTTCTCCTTTCTATAGCTCATCTAAATCTGAGTCTATTTCCATATCGTTACAATAAACGATACCTGTTCTAGCTTCTTCGATACAACCACGAATTGTATCTGCAACATCATCACTTGCTGGACAAGTCAATAAGATTGACATTGCCAAGATCAAGTTGGTTCCAGTGACTAAATGAACATTTCCTTTAGCTGTAAGCTCTAATAATTCATTATTTACACTTCCACCAAATAAATCTGTCATAATTACAAATTCATCTTCAGGATGATCTTCCACTTCTTTAACAATCAACGGTTTAAAAAAAGGCTCTTCTTCTGTGTAAGCACAATATACTGAAACGTTATCTTGTTTTCCAAGAATCAAATCAAGTGAAGATTTAATACCCTTAGACATATAAGCATGTGTTGCTAAAATAAATCTTTTCATCAATACATCCTCTTCTCTATACTGGATTTTTACTTAAGTACTTACTTTTTACCATCCAACTATGCCCGCTTGTGGATGGTATGTAATTACGTACCATTTGTACAATCAAAGTATACCAGTTATCGACGCACATTGCAAGCGTTTACATAAAATATTTTTAATTATTTTTTTGCCAATATTCTATGATGTTATAAGCCTCTAAAATATCGCTCGCAATAACATCTGCCAACCCCTGATTAAAATTATAACGATGGTCCTCTTTGGCAATTACACGAATATTCGCATTGATACAAGCCTGTATACCATATGTCGAATCCTCAATTGCGATGACCTCATCTGGTTTTAATCCCAATCTTCTTAATGTCTCTAAATAAATTGCTGGATCTGGCTTACTCTCCTTAAAATCATAGCCACTAACCATACAATCAAAATATTGAGCAATACCACACTGGCTTGTTACCATCTCAATATTTTCTAAAGAAGAACTCGACGCAATCGCAAGCTTATATCCTTCTTTTTTTAGTCTAGGCAATACATTCAATACATGAGGATTTATAATGGTGCGATAATCCAAATTAAATTCCATCGCATATAAACCTGCCCTTAATTCTTGAGGCGTATATTTATTATCTAAATAATCCGCCATGATTTCATATGTCCTCTTATCAGAAGAACCCACAATCTTATACATTGCCTCTTTTAGATCTAGATAATCCACATCTTCTTTTAATACATCTAAAATAAAATCAATAACTTCCTGTAAATAAATGGGTTCTGAATCGATTAAAACACCATCCATATCAAAAATAATACCTTTATATCTCATAATTACCCCTCCATTTTCAAGAAAAGCCACCCTTTCCAGAGTGGCTTACAATGCAATTTAACTATTAATATTCAAATTGTCTGTAGTAACGACGATATTGTAAGTTGTGTTTAGTATAAACTTCGTAGTGTCTAGACAATCTACCAGTTAAACAAGCAGTAGTAATCATTGGTACAACGAATTTTCTGAATTCATTATCTAAACGAACTGCATATTCACTAGCATCAAATACTGCATATTGGCAATTGATCTTTTTACAGAATTCTTCAACACGATTATCTTGAGCTCTAAATTCATCTTCACCCTTAACAATAAATACTGGAACTTTGTCTTGAATCAATTCTAATGTTCCGTGGAAGAATTGTGCTGAGTTAACAGGACGGCAACGAATCCATTGCATTTCTTCTAACATACACATAGAGAATAATAGTGTTTCTCCCCAAAGAGCACCAGAACCTGTAAAGATTGTGTATTCAGCATCATATAATTCAGAAGCCATCTTCAATCCGATTGGTTCAAATTTTTTCTTAATTGCTAATAAGTCTTCAAAGATATATTCAGATAATTGGTCTGCAAAACGATCATAAGCATCGAAATCCCCACGTAAGTTCAATAATTTATAGATAAAGAATGCTTGTAATACATATGAGTGTTCGCAATATCCAGTAACAACTGGTGCATGAACTACATAGTCTAACATTTGTCCCAATTTACTTTTTTTATCAGTAAACGCAACAATACGAATTCCTTCTTCTTTCATCCATTTAGCAGCTTGAACGATTTCAACTGTATCACCAGAAGAACTTGCAGTAATAACTAATGAATCTTTATTTAATTTCTTAGGACGAACAGTGTTTACGTCAGCAGCATTCACTGCATAAACATCAACATCTGACATTCTTGACATTAAATATTCATAGTGACCAAATTCAAACTCAGTACCGCCAATACCTAATAAGAAAATATTTGAATAACCTTGATCATGAATAACTTTTGCTAAATCTTCAGCCTCTTTACGCTGACCAACAACAGCTTTTCCATCTTCCAAATATTTTGGTTCATCAAATTTAACTAATTCTACTCTTTCACTAACAGTCATGTTTTCCTCCTTGTAGGTACACATAAACCCCGGGCACTGGTTTGTATTTACGTACCATTTGTACGCCATTAATATACCAGTTATTCAAATAGAATGCAACATCTTTTTGTAAGCGTTTTCTAATTTTTATTAAAAAAAGCACCTGCATTAAACAGATGCCCCAATATATCATCATTTGTTAATATACTTGTATATTCGTAAATATACAAATATTCAGCGATTCTTTCACATATTTTTTCTTTATTCTCCCAGTTCATCCAACATATCATCTACACCATCACGATAGCTTTCATCATTATCGTAACGATCCTCATCATAATCACCAGAATACGCATCATCACTTCCTTCATCATAAGATGTTGATGATGAATTTGAACTTTGCCCCTCTTTCTTTTTACGCTTTTCTTCTCTTGCCCTAAACTCATTTTGTTCAGCTCTATGCCTACTCTCAATACGATACTGCTCCTGTGCCGCATCCCATTCTGCCTCTTCCTTTTTCAAAGACATATAGCCATATCCGAATAGAAGTCCAATAATAATCAAGAAAATAATTCCACCCTTACCCCTTGATGTCTTCTCATGCTCTACAGCTACTGAAGCATAACCCTGATTTGTATGACTCACATATTCACTACGAATCTTAGGTGATTGTACTTTAGGTGGTGTGGCCTTCACCATTTTAGGTGGTTCAACCACTTTATTATGTATATCTAGTAATCTTCTAAATATAAAATGAGCTAACCAATTAATAAAGGCATCCTCAAAATCAATACTCATACAAGTTAATACACTAAGAAACTCAAGCACGGCTTCATCTATTAATGACGAATCAAAACAAGGTTTCTCACGCAACATCACACGAATTTCATCCTCAGACTTTCCACCATAACAACGAGCAAGCTCCTCATCACCCATTTCAAGAATTTCCTTAACACCATCTCCAACAATCTTTTTACGAGTTTCTATATCTAACTTCTTAGATTTCTTTATTTCTGCTTTTTTAGGCATCTCAGGCTGCTTTGTTTCCTTCTTCTTTGAAAAAGGTACATCCATACCATACTGCTGCATTACATCCATCAACTCTTTTGATAGTAAACCCTTTTTATTAGCTCGAATGTAGATTTCTTCATATATTGGATAAAGACTACAAGCCTCTACAAACTTATCTTCCCGTAGTAAGGAATCCACATTCTCTATAAAGCTATACGAACTATATCCCTTAATACATTCTTCGCAAAGGCATGCATAAAAATGACGTAAGTAAACAGGCATAAATACAGAAGTATAAAACTCATTCTCTTTACTTTGTTTAGAAATATCCTCAATATGTTTCTTTACACAAGTTGAGTCCAATATCATACGATACAAAAAGCTAGCTAGAGGATTGCACAATATGCCAAAGTTTACATTGCGACAAGATTCGAACATCTTTTCTTTTACTAATTCAACTTCCACTTCCAATTGAGACGTACTTCCTTGCATCATAAGCACTTGAATCTTTTCTAGATTGGAAATATCACGACTTAAATTGGATGTATTCATATTTGAAAAGGGGATTTGAATCTCATTATATTTACCACAAATCAATTTATTTTCAACTCCACTTACTAACCCTGAATACTTTTCTTTACACTTATTATAATATTCATACCAATCTAGAAATTCTTTTGAAATTATTATATTTTCCATTCTCTATACCCCTGCATTCTAGCCGCCTCATACAAGGGATGCAGATGCGCCTCTAATTTATGCTTAAACACTTCTTCCGTATTTCCTTTGACATACAATTCTTCTAAAGCCCACAAAGACTGAAGATTTTTTGCATAACACTTCTCAAATAGCTTATGAATTGAATCATATTCTACAACACTCTTATATAAGTCATATTCCATGTTTGCCATCTTATTAAAGTACAAATTCCACTAGGGCAAATTCTTACTCTTTGAGCGATTCACACTCGCATTACTAGGTATTAAATTCCACATCTCATCATGCGCTACATAAGACCAAGGAATGAAATGATCCACATCAAATGTAGATTCTAATTTATTACCCGTATATATATCTACAATTTTCTTATTTGACACTTCAATATGGGCATTCCACAAATCACGCACCCTCTCTAAATGTCTCACATTATTTCTTTCATCATCCAATTTATTGATAATTCCCGGCACACCCGGATTGATCATTTGCAGAAATTGAATCTTATTATACTGAATCCAATTTTTAATAATCATATAATTATCCATCAAGAAAGAAATCCACGCATCTTGTATTACAACATATTTATTTATCCCCATCTCATTCTCAATAATATAGGGAAGCTTAATTTTTTCATTTAACTTTTGAATATACTCAATACGATACGCATCTCCTTTATCCTTAGTAAGTTCAGTCGAAAAACTACTCAATAATTTGTAGGGAACATTTTTCGCTAGCTTTTTCTTATATTCTAAAACTAATGAACTCTGTTCTTTTAACACAAACCTAATTTCATCCGGTTTTGAATTCTCATTTAAAGACGTATTTTCAATCAACACATCAATGGCTCGATTAATCGCATCTCTTCTTTTTCCTTCAATCATCGGCCCCAAAAACAAGTGATACTGTGTTACCGTATACCAAGCCGACACAATCATCTCATCAAAGATTTCATCAAATGAAAAACGATGTTTTTTCAACATCAAATTCATAATAGCATCTAACCAATAGAATTTGTAACATTGCGTAGGATGATCCAACATACTTCCAAAAGCTCGATAATCCAGTTCTCCAGAATACGCATCATTCTTAATAAATTCCATATTTATACCTATGTTCTTTCTTATCCTATTATAACCTTTTTCGATCTATGATTTCATTTGAATGCTGGTATAATATTAGATATGAACTACGAAAATATACAAAGCGGCCTATCTACCGCATTTCTAGATAAAAATATATCTTCTAATGTACTCTATCGACCTCAATTTATTTCAAACGATTATAAAAATGGAAGAAAAGTACTAAGTACAATTGAAGACGAACTATTACACTGCGACTCTTTTTTAATCAGTGTAGCCTTCATTACCATGGGAGGTATCACCCCCTTACTTCAAACACTTCGTACGCTAGAAGATAAGGGCATACAAGGTAAGATTCTAACGACAGACTATTTAGCTTTTAGTGATCCAAAAGCCCTAGACAAACTAGCTACATTTTCCAACATTGAACTTAAGATGTACCTAGTACCCGATTCAAAGAATGGTTTTCATACTAAAGGATATATCTTTCAATCGGATGAAATCTATAAAATTCTTATTGGATCTAGTAATATGACAAATACGGCTTTAACCACAAATCGCGAATGGAACACGAAAATTGTTTCTACAAAATCTGGCGAGTTCGTATCTGAAATGTTAGATGAATTTAATAATTTATGGAATCATTCGAATACGTATTCTTACAATGAATTTATCGGTGCCTATAGAGTTCATTATGAAGAATACAAGAAGGTGAAACAAAAAGAAGAAATCAAGCTACCTTCAAAACAACTCATTCCAAATTCTATGCAACAAGCTTTTATTTCAAGTCTTAGAAATATCCGTAATTCCAATGAAACCAAAGCTCTTCTAATCAGTGCAACGGGAACAGGCAAGACGTACGCCTCAGCATTTGCGCTACAAGACCAAAACCCAAAACGAGCCTTATTCCTTGTACATAGAGAGCAGATTGCCAAACAAGCTCTTCAAAGCTATAGAAATGTATTTGGCAATACAAAGACATTTGGACTTTTATCTGGAAATAGTAAAGATATCAATGTAGATTATTTATTCGCAACAATGCAAACAATGTCCAAGAAAGATGTGTACACTAGTTTCGCACCTGATACATTCGATACAATCATTATAGATGAAGCGCATCGCATTGGTGCAAAAAGCTACCAAGAAATCATGGACTATTTTAAGCCAAAATTTTGGCTAGGCATGAGTGCAAGCCCTGAAAGAACGGATGACTTTGATGTCTATGCTGCCTTCGATCATAATATTGCCTACGAAATACGTCTTCAACAAGCATTAGAAGAAAACTTATTATGTCCATTCCACTATTTTGGCATTACCGACTTCTTAACAGACGGAAACGAAACCGACTTTTCCGACTTCAACTACCTTACATCCAACCAAAGAGTCGACTACATTATCGAACAAACCAATTACTATGGATATAGTGGAGAACGTGTTAAAGGATTGATGTTTTGTAGCTCAAAAAAAGAAGCAGTCGCACTGAGTGAGCGATTAAATTTAAGAGGCTATCGAACACTTGCCCTAAGTGGAGAAGATTCTCAGCAAAAAAGAGAAGATGCGATTGATCGTTTGGTGTCGGATACCAGAAGTGATTATCTACAATACATATTGACTGTGGACATTTTTAATGAAGGTGTAGATATTCCCGAAATCAATCAAGTCGTACTTTTAAGACCTACACAATCTCCTATTGTCTTTGTGCAACAACTAGGTCGAGGCTTAAGAAAAGCACAAGACAAGGAATATGTTGTTATTCTAGACTTTATTGGAAACTACAAAAATAACTTTATGATTCCAATTGCTCTATCCGGAGACCGCTCCTACAACAAAGACAATATAAGACGTTATGTAATGGAAGGTGAAAGAATCATTCCAGGATCCAGTACGATTCACTTTGATGAAATCAGTAAGAAACAAATCTTTGCGTCAATCGACAAATTATCAGGTATTAAAACTTTTATTAAAGAAAGTTATAAAAATCTTAAATATAAACTGAATCGAACACCCCTTCTTATGGACTTTTTAAGAAACCATGAAGTTGATCCACTTGTGCTTTTAAAAGAATATAAAACCTATTATAAACTTTTAGAAAGCATAGATGCCTCTAGTATAGAAAAGCCATTAAACGATAAAGAACTAACCGTATTAGAATACTATTCTAGTATTATCGCAAATTCAAGACGACCTATTGAAGCTGAGTTATTAAATCAAATTATAAACTTGTATACAATAGAACCATTCGATTTACTGAATCAAATTAACTCGAAGTATAACACCCAATTTAATATGAATCATCTTAATTCTGCATTATCTAATATTACAGGAAATTTTATTAAAACCTCAGCAGAAAAAGATAAATACACACTATTAAACTCCGTTATTCTACACAATGATGACAAGCTATCTATTTCTAATGATTTTAAGAACATCCTCACAAACACTCAATTCAAGGAATACATTCAAGATTTAATTGATGTATGTATTGAGAAAAATAAATCGCTTAGGAACAAAAAGAAAGACACATTTGGCTTTATCATGTATGAAAAGTATTCTCGAAGAGATGTATGTCAGCTGTTGAATCATATTAAAGACGATGCATCAACAATGTATGGAATGAAACAATTAAACAAAAATACATGTATATTCGTAACATATCATAAGGCAGATGGAATAAATGGAGCTGAATATTTGGATGGAAAGCCTAACTATTCTGATTCCTTCATGGATTCTCAAACATTTATGTGGAATTCTAAAATAGGGAACGGTCCTGAAAGTAAATATATGAAGGAATTCACATCAGGTGAAATAAAGAGATTATTCGTTAAAAAAAGTGATGGAGAAGGAACCGATTTCTACTACATGGGAACCTTTGAGATTGACAATATTAAAGGTACAACCAAGAAAAACAATAAGGGAGTTCTTCAACCCATTTGTGATGTTACTTTAAAAATGAATGAATCCATTCGAGAAGATATTTTCGATTATTTACAACAATAAAGGAGTGATTTTTTGAAAACAATACACGTAGTAGCCGCCATTATTAAAGATGGTAATAAAATATTCGCCACTCAAAGAGGCTATGGCGAATTCAAAGACGGATGGGAATTTCCAGGAGGAAAAGTAGAACCCAATGAAACAAGTAGACAAGCTATTGTTCGTGAAATTAAAGAAGAATTAGATACAACTATTCAAGTACAAGAATACTTTGATACAGTCGAATACGACTATCCAAACTTCCACCTATCCATGGACTGCTTCATTTGTACAATCCTTAAAGGAAACTTAACCCTATTAGAACATGAATCTGCCAAATGGCTATCTAAAGAAACATTAGATTCAGTAGACTGGCTACCTGCAGATTTAGGATTAATAGCTAAATTAAAGGAAATATTATAATCCCATACAACATTTTAAAGTATCAAAAAACGAGCATTTCATCTTTATATAAAAGAACAAATGCTCATTTTTCTTTGATTCAGCTGTCAAACAATTCATACAAATTTAGCTTCACAAGCTTTTGACATATAACCATCAAAAATACCCTATAATTCTCTAAGGTGTTTTAAATATGCCATTATTTATTTTATATAGTTAGCTCTCATCACTGAAGTAACAAGATTCTTGAGAACAGATTTCTATTGAACCCTTTCTTACCAAGCTCTCAACAGAAAAAGATTAGTATTTCGATGTGAGTACATACAAAGAAATTGAAAATAAAAGAATCAGCATAACATTTTAATTCATGTTTAAACTGATTCTTTTTCATTTATTTAATTAATTACATTTTTATTTGATACTTATTCCTTATAACTTAGAGTAAGCTTTAGCAATCTGCGCCCCTACTTTCGCATTATTATATACCAACGCAATATTAGCTTTTAAACTCTTTCCTTCGCTTTCTTCGACAATTTTAGCCAACAAGAACGGAGTTACATCTTTTCCTGTAATATGTCTTTCATTAGCTTCATTAATTGCCTTATCAATCAAATCATCAATATATTTTTTATCCATTGATGATTCTTCAGGAATTGGATTAGTGATTAGAACTGCACCATCTAATTTTAACTCTTCTTTAGTTTTAATCATCTTAGCTATTTCTTCAGGTGAATCTAATCTTAAGTTTAACTTATATTCACTTTCTCTTGTAAAAAATTGTGGTAAATAATCAGTTTGATATCCTACAACAGGTACACCTTTAGTCTCTAAATATTCTAATGTACGAGGTAAATCTAAAATTGATTTAGCCCCTGCACATATAACATTTACATTAGTTTTAGCCAACTCATCAAGATCAGCTGAGACATCCATAGCTTCTTCATAGCCACGATGCACACCACCAATTCCTCCTGTTACAAAGAATTTTATTCCAGCCATACTTGCACAAATCATTGTTGATGCGACAGTTGTTGCTCCCATTTCTTTAGTAGAAATAACTTTTGCTAAATCACGACGTGATACTTTTGCGACATTCTTGCTTGTAGCTAGCAAATATAAATCATCATCTGTTAATCCAATTTTGATTCGCCCATTTATAATTGCAATTGTTGCTGGCACAACACCATAGCTACGAATAATTTCTTCGCAATGTTTTGCCATTTCAACATTTTGTGGGTATGGCATACCATGTGAAATAATAGTTGACTCCAAAGCTACTACTGGTAAATTATTATCTAGTGCTTCTTTTACTTCATCTTTAATATCTAAATACATTTTATTAATCCTCCATTATGTTTTTTATTAATTTATTCCAATACGAAACCATTTGTGCTGGATGTAAAACTCCAAATTCAGTAATGATACCTTTAATGTCATTTGCAGGAGTAATATCGAAGAATTGATTAATTACTCTAACTTTATCAAAATCTTTAAAATCCTCATTACATACAAGTTCAAACGGTGTTCTTCTTTCAAGCTGGATGTTATATCCATATTGAGTTCTTAAGTCTAATTTGTATAATTCACTAGCAAAATACACTGGAACCTTACAAGATCTTGCAAGACAAGCAATTTGCGCACTACCCATCTTATTAGCGACAGAACCATCTGTACTTAATGTATCTGCACCCATAATTATCAAATCTGCTGTTTTCATAAATTCAAATACTGAAGCATCAGATATAAAAGTAACATCAACACCAATTTCAGTTAAAACATTTACAGCATTTCTCGATTCTCTTAATGGTCGAGATTCTGTGCATATTAATTTAAAATTTACCCCTTTATTTCTAGCTGCTTTAAATATTCCCATAAGTGTTGAACTGTAACTATGCATTAATACTGTATCGCCTTCTTTAATTAAATTCGAACCGTAGTCAGCGACTTTTTCTACTGCCACAAAAGACTGTTCAATTATGTTTTCACAAACTCTTACTATTTGTTTTTTTAGTTCATCTAAATCTTTATCTTTATTCAAAAGGGAAAGAACAATATCACAACTATTATGAATCGTTGCCATTGTTGGTTTTAATCCAATCATTTGCTTAGCCACATCTTCTAAACGTGTTTTTAATGTGTCAAAATCATTTAAATCTTCTTGTTCAATAGCTAATTTAAAAGCCCATGCTGCAGATCTACCAAAAGGACTACCACCTTTTACGTTCATGTTTCTAATTTCTTCAATTACATGATCTGCACTTTTAAAATCAATATCTTTTACTCTTGTGTTCATCATTTTTATACATCCTTTTCATCAATTCCCATTACATAAGTTAATACAAATGTAACCAAGCCACCTACTAAACAGCCTAATAATAATCCACCAAAACCGACACCTAAATATACCGGGAATGTGTACAAACTAAATGCAACTGCCGCAACAGTTCCGGCTCCCGCTGCACCAGTGATAGCACCACCAATAGCACCACCAATACATACCGCAATAAAAGGCTTCTTATATTTTAAATTGACACCATACATAACTGGTTCAATGACATTACCTGAGAAGAATGAAGTTAAACTTAATGTTAATGCATTCTTTTTAATTTTCTTATCTTTTGCTTTTAAAGCAACTGCTAAACCTGCTGTAATCTGGCAGATTAAAGACGGAGCATGTGTCATAATGATAGTATCACGTCCATACATTGCAATATTTGGTGCACTTACCAATCCTAGAATAGCAATATGCATACCGAAGATGATTAAAATTTGCCAAGTACCACCAATAATTGCTCCAGCTAAAATTGGACTTAATTCATAGGTTGATCTAAATAAGTTAGCAAATAATTCACCACCCCAGACACCAATTGGTCCAATAACTACAATTAACAAAGGGATAGTAATTAAAGCACTTAAGAATGGTACGAAAATACTTCTCAAAGCATTTGGTAATATCTTTCTTAATATCTTTTCAAGTTTAGCAATCAAAAAAGCTGTTAATATAGCCGGAAGCACCGAACTACCATAATATACATTTGTAACTGGTAATCCTAAGAATGTTACACTCTCGAAATTACTAAACACATTTGAAAAGTTAGGATATACCAATAAGCCTACAACCATCAATACAATAGAGATATTAGCTCCAAAATATTTAGCAGCTGACCAACCAATAAAGATTGGGAAGAAACCATATAACACATCACCAGCAACGGTTAATAACTGAATAGTAGTATTTGTTTCTGGTATACCTGCTAATACTAATAACTTAGCCAAAGCAGTAATAAATCCTGCTGCAAGCATTGCAGGAATAATAGGACTTACAATACCTGAAAGCAATGAAATCAACTTTTCTACTGGTTTAGCTTTCTTAGTTGAAGTTTCTGTATTGTCTAAATTTTCTTCTATTTGCGTCTCATTAATTACAACCGAATCTCCAACCAGTTTACATGTTTCATCAAACACATCATCAACAATACCACCTAATACTACTTGATATTGTCCTCCAATAACAACAACTCGCATGACTTCATCAAGTTTTTCTAATTCATCCTTATTAACCTTAGATTCATCTTTTAAGCCTAGTCTTAGACGAGTCATGCAATGCGATACATCTTTAATATTGTCTTTTCCTCCAACATTTAAAATTATCGCTTCACTTAGTTTTCTGTAATCTTTCATTATTACACTCCTCTCTCTACAGAAAATATTATTTATCAGTCGCATCTTTAAGCATTGGTGATATATGTAGTGTTAAGTACGTTACTTCATTACTATTGATATCGTACTTTAAATTATTTTGAATAAAATCAGCAATTTTATTTGAATATTCCCATTCTTTTGAATACTCATTTTTTAAATTTTCTGACATTTCAAATAATATATCGCTCTCTCTTTCCGTCCTATCATCACCAATCAAGCGGCCAAATAAACATTTTAAATGAATAATTAATCTACCATACTGATATGAATTCTTGTTCAAAGAATTAGATGTCAAATCATCAATAAAATTTAAAGTAGCTTCTAAATCTTTCATGATACTTTTTTGCTCTGTTGTACTAAGATTTGATAATGCATTAATATAATGAAAGGCAATATAAGAAGCTTCCTGCTGATCAAAATCAGCATTTAAATAACGATTAATAGTGTTTATTGAATTCATCGCAGCTATAAATTCACTTGGATGAAACAATTTAATTTCATTTAATAATGGATTTTCAATTTTCCCTCCTTCTTTAATTGTTTTATATGAAAAATAAATGTGATCAACTAATGCTAGATATATAGCATCTTTAAATTTGGTATTTAAGTCTTGTTCTGCTTGTTTTATAACTAGTTCTACTACTTTAAACATGTTATAAGGTATTTTTTCAATAATGGCTTCTACATAATTTTGATTGTTATTTGACACAAACACTCTTTCGATTAATTCATTATCAATTCTTGCACCTAATATTCGATTACATTTGACTCCAATCGCTTTCCCCATAATAACCACTTCGTGTTTATTTTTGTCACTAGCCACGATTGCATTGTTATTAATCGTTTTAATATATCTGTAAATCAAAATGTTACTCCTTCATCTCTAAGATACAATCTCCATCATATACATAGCTTTTGTCATTACGATAATCCTTATCTATTTCTAGATTATTCAAGATAAATACATATACCTCAGCATCAATCCTTAAACGTTTAAATTCTTCCAAATTAATTTCAGCAAGCAGATCACCTTCACTGATTTCATCACCTTTTTTAAATTTACTCTCTATCACTCCGTTATTTAGAAGATTTGTATCAACCCCAATATGAACCATGATTTCTTCACCATTATGACCTTTTATACAAAATGCATGATTCGTAGGAAAAACACTCACAACAACTCCGTTTATAGGAGAATAAACTTTATCATCACTCATCTTAATGTAAAAACCATCACCTAATGTCTTTTGACTAAATAATTCATCTTTAGAACTCTTCAAATCCATTAAATATCCCTCAGAAGGTGCTAATATCTTTTTTTTATTACTTTTATTTTTTAGAAATTTAAACATAATGTTACTCCGCTCCTTTTTATACTCTCCTTTATCCAATTATGCGCAAAAAAGACCACGCTGAAAAAATCAACGTGGCCTAGTATTAACTCATTAAGTTAACGAACTAACCTCTACATCAAAAGCATAACAAATAATTTTATGATATGCAACTATAATTTTAAAATTATTTTATTATGGTTTTATTATACTAGTAAAATAAAATAATCTTACCTATACATGAACAACTTCATTTGTACAATCTTTAAAGGAAACCAAACCCTATTAGAACATGAATCCGCCAAATGGCTATCTAAAGAAACTTTAGATTTAGTAGACTGGCTACCTGCAGATTTAGGATTAATAGCTAAATTAAAGAAAATATTATAATCCCATACAACATTTTATTCATACTAAAAACATCTATTTTTACTTTATATAATGCATATACAGCAATTTTCATACAATCCAACTGTCAAAAAAAGAATAGCTCAAACGAACTATCCTTTCTTTGGTTGAATCCAATATATACTTTCTGCGACACGAACCTTCAAGCCATCCATTATCATTTCTTTTTGTTGAAAGTTAGCCAAAACATTCAAACGATTCCAGAAAGTCCTTTCGCAAGTGGATTTCCCATCAATAAAACATTCCATTTTGCGTCTCCCTCGAGGACTATCATAGAATATTCTGAATCCGCTTACAAGTCTTGACTTTTTTTATTTTTATGATTCCTTATTTTACTGAAACAACTGTATATCCAGCATTTGTAACGGCATCAATCAACGTTTGATCTGTAACGTTTTCTGTACAATTTAATGTAGCTGTTTTTTCATCTAAACTAACCACTACATCACTGACACCCTCAATCTTACTTAGGGCATCCTTTACGTGTGCCACACAATGCATGCACATCATACCATCTACTGTTACTACTTTTTTCATTTTCTTTTCCTCCTTATATTCAACGGGAATATAACCCGCATCTTTAACCGCTTGCTTTAAAGCAACTTCATTAACACTTTGCACATGATCAATATCAGCTTTACCCAAGTTATAATCCACATGCACCTCTCTTACATTTGGAACTTTCTTTAAAGCATTCTCAACTAACCATGCACAATGACCACAAGACATACCATCAATATGTATTGTATACGTTTCTAATTCTTCACTTTGAATGTTTGGCTTAAAGAAACGTAGTCTTAATGCATTTGTGACAACACAAACACTACTCAAAGACATACACGCCGAACCAATCATTGGTGATAATCGAAGTCCAAATGCCGGATACAATAATCCTGCCGCAACTGGAATACCTAGAATGTTGTAGAAGAAAGCCCAGAATAGATTCATCTTAATATTCTTGATGACATCACTTGATAAATCAATGGCTGTAACGACATCTAACAAAGAACTCTTCATTAAAATGACATCTGCACTATCTAACGCAATATCCGTTCCGGCTCCAATTGCTACACCAATATCGGCACGCATTAAGGCAGGCGCATCATTGATACCATCACCCACCATCATAACCTTCTTACCTTGTTCTTGAAGCTTACGAATCACACTCTCTTTATCTTGCGGCAATACATCACTAATCACTTCATCCACACTTAAAGATTTACCAATCGCATTAGCCGTCTTTTGATTATCCCCCGTCAACATAACCACATGCATATTCTTCTTTTTAAACTGCTCTAAAGCAGTCTTGCTTGTAGAACGAACTGTATCTGCCACACTGACTAGTCCAATAACCTTGTTATCTTCGGCAAACAATAGTGGTGTCTGACCTATACTTGCATAGATATCTAAATCTGACAAGACTGTTTGATTCAGCTCGATACCATTCTCTTCAAACAATCTTTTATTACCTGCCAAATACGTATGGCCATTTAGCCTTGCCTGGATACCCCTACCAGAAATATTTGTGAAGTTTTCCGGTTGTTGAAGCTTACTATTTTTATCTTTTGCATACTCTACAATGGCCTGGCCTAAAGGATGTAAAGAACCACTCTCTAAGCTAGCCGCAATCGAAATAAAATCGTTTACACTTGTATTTGTATATAGCTTAATGCCTTGCACACTAGGCTTACCCGAAGTAATCGTACCCGTCTTATCCAATACAATCGTATCAATCGAATGTAACTGTTCTAAAATCGCAGCTGACTTAATTAAAATACCATTCTCAGCAGCCTTACCCGTACCTACCATAATCGCAACAGGTGTCGCTAAACCTAAAGCACAAGGACAAGAAATAACTAATACACTAATCGCATTGGACAAGGCAAACTGAATAGTTTGACCACTAATCAGCCATGCAATTCCTGTAATAACAGCTATTATAATAACAACCGGAACAAATACACCGCTCACTTTATCAGCCAATCTTGCGATTGGTGCTTTTGAATTTCCTGCATCATCCACCAATTGAATGATTTTCGCTAACGTAGTATCTTGACCTACCTTTTCAGCTTCAAACTGAAATGTACCATTCTCATTCATTGTCGCTGAGATAACAGAATCCCCTATATTCTTTTCCACAGGAAGACTCTCACCTGTAATAGCCGACTGATCCACATAACCCGTACCCGAAATCACTCTTCCATCTACAGGAATTCTTTGTCCCGGACGAATCAAGACAATATCATGTTTTTGAATACTTTCACTTGATACAACAACCTCTTTACCATCCTTTAAGATTGTTGCATTCTTCGGAGCCAAATCCACCAATTTATCTAAGGCATCACTCGTTTTCGCCTTGGATCTAGACTCTAAATACTTTCCAACACTGACCAAAGTCACAATTGTTGCAGCAGATTCAAAGTATAAAGAATGCATAGCCATATGTGCCATTTCCATATTTTGCACACCAAAATAATAGGCCATCTGATAAATACCAACTAAACCATACACAAAGCTTGCCCCCGAACCTATCGCAACTAAAGAATCCATATTGGGTGCTCTTTTTATCAAAGCCTTAAAGCCTGTAATAAAGAAATGTCGTTGAATAAACAAAATAAACAAACATAGAATCAACTGTGTTAAAGCTGAAACCATCATCCATTCCATACCCTCTAGAATAGGAAGTCCAACCATGGGTCCCATCGCAATCAACAGTAACGGAATCAATAACACTAAACTTAAAATCAATCTTTGTTTGGCATTTTTTTGATCCAATTCCACTCGATTCTGTCGATCCTGCCATTCCTTACGAAAACCAGCCTGCTCACTTTGACTAGCTCCATGTACGCTTGCTCCATAACCAATTTGATTCACCGCATCACAAATTGTCTGTTCATTCACTTTATCTTTATCAAATTCAACCTTCATCGAATTAGACAATAATGAAACATCACAACTTGTAACACCATCCAGCTTACTCACTGCTCGAGTTACATTGGCTTGACAAGCCGCCCAGGTCATACCTGTCACATCAAATTTCTCTTCCATTAAAACCACCTACTTTAACTTCTTTACTAAATCCATAACCTCACTCATGATTTCTGCATTTCCATTCTGTACATCCTCAACAACACACGTATTCAAGTGTTCTTGCAAAACAATATATCCAAATGCCTGCAGAGCACTTTCTACCGCTGCTACCTGCACTAAGATATCGCCACAATAACGATTCTCCTTCAACATATTCTCAATTCCATTGAGTTGTCCAACCATACGATGAAGACGATTCGATAATTGCTTAATTTCCTGTTCACTTCTAGGTTGATGCTTTTTATGACAACACGCACTCATTGACCTCACCTCGAAATAATAATATACCCCCTATAGGTATATTTCAAGTGATATGATTTGTGGCATAATAAAAGAAAGGAAATAAGCATATGAAATATAATTATTACGTGTACCTGCCAAGAATTGGAACGGTTCTTGTGATGTTTTTAACGTGCTGTGCACTCTTCTCAAAAGAAATATTTTTCAATATAATCTATCTGATTTTTGTCGTGCTCTTTAGCCAAGTTTTATTTATATATGAAAAAAGACTATTAAAAAACAATGAACCACAATACGAAAAAATAAGTTTTCGCGATTCATTGTTGATGTATCCGATTCTATTAAAAATTGAACTATTCCTATTTGCGATTGTCAGCCTCTTTAGTGTACTGATTCTTCTATGCATCAATAAAACCATTATGGCATTGATCACATTTGGAGTTATCACAATTATTATTTCACTCTATCTAAACATGCGAAGACACTAGTCTTCCTTTTTTTCTGCCTGACGCAACATACGATATCCAACACCCACATGCGTCTGAATATATTTCGGATTCGAAGTATCCGGCTCAATCTTTTTACGTAAAGTTGCCATAAACACTCTTAAGCTTGGGGTCTCTGTACCCTGAACACTGCCCCATACTTCTTGCATGATATAATTATGTGTCAACACCTTATCTGTATTCTTTGCCAAAACACATAATAATTTGTATTCAATAGGTGTTAAGTGAATCTCACGTCCATTCTCATATACACAGCCTTGGGCATAATTGATTGTAAGATTTCCATTCTCATAAACACTCTTATTGACACTTGTGGTCTGGCTATTATTTAATCGACGAATCGTTACACGAAGTCTAGCTAACAATTCATCAACTGAAAAAGGTTTTGTCAAATAATCATCAGCACCAAGATCAAGAGCCTTTACCTTATCTTGATCTTCACTTCTTGCCGAAACCACAATAATTGGAATATTAGACCATGAACGAACCTTTTGAATCACTTCCAATCCATCCATATCTGGCAATCCTAAATCAAGAAGCATAATATCTGGATTGTAAGAAAGGACACTCATAATGCCTTGTTTAGCCGTCTTCGCCAAGCGAAATTGATAATTTTCCATTTCCAAAGTTGTCGTAATTAAATTTCCTACCGCAACATCATCTTCAATTACCAATATCTGAACTTTATTCATACAATTTCACCTCTACTGCTTCCAACAAGAATTTAAAACAAGCTCCATGCGGATTTACATTCTCTACCCATATTTGTCCACCATGCGCTAAGACTATCGACTTACACAAAGATAAACCTAGACCCATACCTCGTCTTGTATCTCCACTATGATTATTCTCCGTATAAAACATTTCAAACAATTGATCTGGATGTAAGACACCGTTTCCATCATCTTGGACCTCAATTAATATCTTATCTTTCATTCGCTCTGCACTTAAAGTAATATGCGAATTTTCTGGCGTATATTTGATCGCATTATTCATTAAATTGACTAAAACCTGAATAATTAAGCGCGCATCCATATTCGCCATCAACAAATCATCCTCTAGATGCATACTGATATGATGCTTACGTTTATTACGTCCCAAATGATGAATGGCCTCTCTAAAAATATCCTCAATCATTTCTGGCTGTCGATTTAACTGCATCGTTCCATTTTCAATACGTGTTATAAACAATAAATTTTCAACTAAATCATACAACCACATCGCATCATTATAAATATCTTGATATAATTCTTTCCTTTTTTCCGATGAGAACGCATTCTCATTTTCCATTAATAAACCTGCATTTCCAGAAATAGATGTCAATGGTGTTCTTAAATCATGTGAAATCATTCTTAATAAATCTGCACGTAAAGCTTCCTGTTTGGCTTGCTGCTCAATCTTTAGATTTTCTAAACGAATCATTTCCTTCTCTAAAGCCATACCACACTCATCTAATATCGCAATCCAAAGATTCTTTTCAAACTGATCGATCTTATCCTTTAACACAATACCCACAACACCCAAGACATCATGCATTCCATTAATAGGTAAATATAAACACATAGAATCTCCATGATAGCTTGTTGTTTTTCCAGCCTCCTGCTTATTTTCATATACCCAAGCCACTATATTTGTCTCGATAGGACACTGCCCTAATAAAATAGGTTCATCATTGTGCGGATATAATATTAAATCTGTATCTAACAACTTATGAAGTTGCTTCAACATGGAAACATAAATTGCGTTCATATCATTGGCCTTCTGCAGCATTTGCGACATCTCCAACAACACCTGTGTACGATAGACCTGTTTTGCATTTTCAAAAGATTGCTTCTTCACTCGCATCGTTAATGTACTTGAGGATAAAGCCACTACAAACATAACAATATACGTTGTGATATAGCTTGGATCACTCAACAAAGAAAAGTAGGGGTGTGTAAAGAAAAAGTTAAAACAAAGTACAGAAAATAAAGAAGCTAATAAGCTATAGATATATCCACTTGTCCAAATAGATACAATCACAATACCTAAAATATAAACCATAATGGACGTAGTAATCATAAACTGAAAGTGCATAAACATCTTACTGATCAATGTACAAACAACTAAAACGAATAATGTCTTGATTGTGTCCCTTACAGAAAAAGTAAAACGGCTCAAATCAAGATGGAAAATACGATGATAATCCTGGGGGTAATTCACAGAATAAATGTCAATATCATCTAATTTAGAAAATGCCTGCTTTGCAAGACTCTTTTCTAAAACCACACAGTTTACCTGAGATACATGAACATATTCTACAAGCTGACGAATAGGATCTTGTCCATAAAGGATTGTAACCTTGGCCCCTTTATCCTCGGCATATTTAATATTTTGTTGCAGCTGACGCTTCGAAGCCACACTCAAATTTTCATATTTAGCTGTCTGCACAAAAACAGCACTCATAGATGCATGATTTAACTTTGCGATTTGAGCTCCCCTTTCAATTACTCTAGAATTATATTGGGAAGCCGACAAATAAATTAATACATTAGCCATAAGGCTAGTATAACACATGCATATAAAGAATCATCCATCTTAACATTGTCTTAACATAGTGTTAAAATACTTTATGAAATCTTAACATAGTCTAGTGTAGAATGTTTTAAGATATAAGGATAGGAGCTAATTATGTTTAAAAAACGTATAAATCGCATCACACCTGGACAAATGATCATCCTCAGTTTTGCGACTATGATATTCATAGGTGCCTGCTTACTCATGCTTCCATTCTCTACAAACAATGGAAAGGGCGCCCCTTTTTTAGATGCTTTATTTACTTCAACTAGTGCTTCATGCGTTACTGGATTAATCATGCATGATACTTCACAATACTGGTCTCCATTTGGACAGTTCGTCATTTTAGCATTGATTCAAATCGGAGGTATGGGTGTTATCACAATGGCCATTCTGCTTTCTGTATTGGGAGGTAAAAAAATCGGTTTTAAACAAAGATATTTTATGCAACAATCCATTTCGGCACCAAAACTAGGTGGAATCATTCGAAATACAAAATGGATTCTAAAAGCAACGTTATTTGTCGAAGCATTCGGTGCTATTCTATTAAGCCTACGCTTCTTACCTCGCTTTGGACTGGTCAAAGGTTTATGGTATTCCATATTCCATTCGATTTCTGCCTTTTGTAACGCAGGCTTTGATTTAATGGGCACAAAACAAGCGTATTCATCTCTAACTGGATACGCAAATGACATCTTAGTATCCAACGTCATTGCCGCTCTTATCGTACTTGGTGGTCTAGGCTTCTTTGTTTGGAAAGATATTGTTCAACACAAGTATCATTTACATAAATATTCTTTACACTCTAAAGTTGTATTATTTACCACAGTCATTTTATTAGTATTAAGCACAATCTATTTTTATATCAATGATTTCAGCCATTGGAACATGAGCCTAGCTAATCAAATCAATGTTTCTATTTTTCAAGCCGTATCCCCAAGAACAGCCGGCTTTAATACCATTGATTTAAATCAAATGACACAAAGCAGCATATTATTTATGACCATTTTAATGTTAATTGGAGGAAGCCCACAGGGTACTGCCGGTGGTTTTAAAACAACTACACTTGCCGTATTGATATTAAGTATTCGTGCTGTATTCAATCATAAACAAAACCCACAATGTTTCGGAAGAAGAATTTCCATGGAAACATTAAATAATGCGACAGCTCTATTTATGTTGTTTATGGTTCTATTTGTCACTGGCGCTCTATTAATTTCAGCCTTTGATCAATTACCCATTCTTGACGCCCTATTTGAAGCGGCATCCGCCATTGGCACAGTCGGATTGACATTAGGTATTACACCAACTCTATCAACTGCTTCTCATTGTATTTTGATTTTTTTGATGTTCTTTGGAAGAGTCGGCGGCTTAACACTACTTCTCGCCATCTCTAAACATCAGGTTATCGCAAACGCAAATCTACCACAAGAAAATATCACAATTGGATAACAGGAGGAAAATATGAAATCTGTATTAATTATTGGGATGGGACGTTTTGGACGTCACATGGCACAAAAGCTATATGATTTAGGCCATGATGTTTTAGCCATTGATAAAAATGAAGCTAAAATCAACAAAGTTCTTTCTTATGTCACTAACGCACAAATTGGAGATTCTACCGATGATACCTTCATTGACTCTTTAGGTGTATCTAACTTTGATCTATGCGTCGTTGCGATTGGAGATGATTTTCAAAGCTCACTTGAAACAACCGCACTATTAAAGGATTATGGTGCTAAGCTAGTGGTTGCCAGAGCTGTACGCGATGTACATGCTAAATTCTTATTGCGTAATGGAGCAGATGAAGTTGTATATCCCGAAAAACAAATTGGTAACTGGGCTGCCGTACGTTTCTCAAGTGAAAACATCTTTGACTACGTACAGTTAACACCAGAATATTCTATTTATGAAATTGCCGTACCAACCGCATGGATTGGTAAATCTATGTTAGAACTGGATATTCGAAGAAAATACCACATCAACATTCTAGCCACAAAAATCAACGGAATTCTAGACCCTCTTCCTAGTGCTGAACATACTTTCCAGGAATCCGAAAACATTCTAATTCTTGCCCAGAATTCAGACGTTCAAAAATTCCTTCGTTTTTAATGAAATCTTAACATGACGCCTCATTCTTTAACACCGTTTGTACACAGAAAATTCTACAATAAAGGTGTAAGAAAGAGGCGATTATTTATGTTAGGAATTTTATCAATAGGATCCGTAATCTACATTTCTTTCTTAGTCCCACGACTTTTAAATCACATCTTAAATATCACTCACCATTAATGTATGCCACGAGCATACCAATTATCCCCATTTCTTTGATACAAATATATTTAGGAAAGGGGATTTTATTATTATGAAAACTTGGAAATTAGTCAGTGGAATCATTTCCATTGTATTAAGTGTATTTGTCGTATTCCAAAGTATGATAGCAGGCCTTGCCAATGCACTAGAAGCCAACGAACAATCCAGTGGAAGTGCTGGACTTGTCGTGAGTATATGCATGCTTTGTGGAGGAATTGTATCCATTGTATCTAGAAAGAACAATTCCAAAGGAACAAATATTGCACTTATTATTCTATTTGGCTTAGCTACATTAACAGGCTTTGTACTTGCAGGAAACTATTCTGATCTATACATCTTTGGTCAGCATGGTGCTTAATCAATGCAGTACTTGCCTTCATCTCATTAAGAAAAGGTATCAGAAATTAAAACTGATACCTTTTAAAATTGATAACTAACACTAACGACTCCTCCCCGCAAAATGGTTTTATATTTTTATGACATGACTATTCTTCTATGATTTCGAATAAATCAGGCGGGTACAAATAATCATCATCTGAATCGTCGACTATACGATACCAATTTTTCTCTACTGATAAAACTTTATAAATTGCTCCTTCTGTCAAATCTATATCATCTAGATGCGCAATATATCTAACCACCCCATGACCTTAAATCAAACCTTTCAAACATTTTGGCATTAAACAGTTAATCACAATAAATCCTTTGTTTTTCGAACCAAGTATAACGGAAGATTTGTAAAGCCACCATCCTTACGATACCCACGCTTAGAAAAACGATATGCATGTTGAGGTGCATTATTTGCGACATATGTCTTAAAAGAATTGGCAGATCTATCCTCACCACCCTTTACTTCAATCGGAATAATTTCCATTTTATTTTGAACCACAAAATCAATCTCACCATTTTTATCCGAATAATATCTAGGTTCAACTTCAAATTGGCCTTGAAGTTGTTGTAAAACATAGTTTTCTGTCAACAATCCTTTAAATTGATAATCTGTTCTCAATAATATCGCACTATTATCCACGCCCGACATTTGTTTAAGAAGTCCTGTATCAAACACAAACAGTTTAAACTGATTCAATTTATCAAAAACAGATAATGGATGTTCCATCTTAGATACATTATATACACGATTCAACATACCAGCTGACACAAGCCATTCGATTGCTTCTTCAAAATCTCTAGCTCTAGCTCCTTTACGAACAGCACCATACATAAACTTCTCGTTGGGTTTCGCAAGTTGAGAAACAATACTTCTGAATACCATCAAAATACGTCCACTATTCACTTTTCCATTATGCTTAGAAAAGTCATTTTCATAAACCTCAATCAATTCTTTTTGTATCTTGGATACCATGGCAGGATCTTTATACTTGATCCATGAAGATACACATTCAAGCATACCACCAATAATAAGATAATAATTATAAGCATCTAATAAACGTTGATGGAAAATTTGTTCAATAACTTGTTCTTTTTGAATACTCTCATAATATGCATATAACCCAGAATCTATCGCATTTAAAAACTCATCAAACGTCAACGGATAAATATCTAAAAGATTAACCATACCTACAGGATATGATTTTTGCTTAGCCAATAATGTGCCTAAAAGACTACCTGCCGTTATCACATGATATTCATTCGCTTTTTCTTTAAAATATTTAAGCGTATTTAATGCTTCAGGACACTCCTGAATTTCATCAAATATAATCAAAGTTTTTTCAGGTTCAATTTTTTCATCACTGATCATAGAAAGAAGTTCGATAATACGATTTGGATTTTTATTAGTTTCAAAAATAGATTTTAGTTCATCCTCCTCATCAAAGTTAAAATAAACATAATTATCATAATAATTCTGACCAAATTCTTTCATCAACCAAGTCTTACCAACCTGTCTTGCTCCTCTTAATACCATAGGTTTTCTCTCAGGACTATTTTTCCATTGTCAGGACTATTTTTCCATTGAACTAGCTTTAAAATCGCATTCCGCTTCATGAAACCACCTCTTAAATTTAAGTTAACACATTTTTCCGGACTTTTTAGTATTGATTTAACACATTTTTCTGTGATTTTAGGTACCTTTTTTACACATTTTTCCTCTGCATCAAAAAAGACAGCATTTAAGCTGCCTATCTTACCATATCACGAGTAATGTCTTTTAAGCTCTTAGCCCCACACATCTCCATTGTATCTTGAAGTTCACTACCAAGTTTATCCACTAAGACTTGAATACCTTCTTCTTTTGCTCCATAAATCGCATTTACAAATGGACGAGCCACAATAACGGCATCGGCACCTAATGCCAAAGCCTTAAAGATATCAACACCATTGCGAAGTCCTCCATCGACAAAGATCTTCATACTGCCATCTACAACTTTTACAATTTCTTCTAATACTTCCGCTGTTGCTGGACATTGATCTTGGACACGACCACCATGATTTGAAACCACGATTGCACTTGCTCCTGCTTCTTTTGCCTTTAAAGCCCCCTTAACCGTCATAACACCCTTCACAATAAATGGTACAGGTGTATTCGAAATAATTTCTTTTAACTGCTCTGTATTCATTCTTCCTGCAGGAGGTATACACCCCTTTAAGAAAGGAAGACCCGCTGCATCTACATCCATCGCAATCGCAAACGCATGACTATCAATAGCCAAGTTTAATTTTTCCAAATATGTCTCTAAGCTCCATGGCTTAACAGTTGGAATACCATACCCATGATTTTCTTTAATAATACGCGTCGCATTGATCATAATACTTGGATCCTTGCCATCTCCTGTAAATGCACAAATACCCGCATCCATACAACCTTTAACTAAGACATCATTATAACTTGTATCATTAAATGCATCGGAATAGTGCATCGAAACCGCTCCAACTGGACCTGCAAAAATTGGATATTTAAATGTTTTTCCAAACAACTCTAATTCTGTACTCACAGGTTCATTATCTGTAATTGTATCCATATTCACACGAATATTTTTCCACGCATCATAGTTACGCATCGCAACATCTCCAATACCCTTAGCGCCAGGTCCTGGTACAGTGTTACGACAAGCTTTTCCATCACAAACAGGGCAAGACTTACAAAGCTTTGTTCCCATAACATCACGACTTTTTTCCATCAATTCCTTATAATTCATCTCAAATTCCTCCACTTGTTTATTCTAAAATAAGTTATATACAATTTCCAGTTTTCTTTTCCCAAAGATTCGCTATCAATAAGCCAAGCATTCCCACCACTAATTTTACAACTACAAACCAAGTCACACTATTAGGGTTGACACTGGCAATAAAGCCTAACTGCCCTCCAAACACAAAAGCTCCACTCAACGAAAAGGCAGCATTTAAAATCTTGCCTTTTCTATTCATCTTTCCAAATAACGGCAACATCGCAATGCTTGTCCCAAAAGACAGAATAATTCCCATTACTGAATATTTATCAATATTTAATATTTGTCCAATTCTTTCAATCTGACTCGAAAACTTTCTTAATATAATCTCACAAAACACCAAAGAACCACACACAATAATGCTCATCTGAAATACAATGCGTAAAGCATCATTGATCAATGTTGCGTTTGTGAAGTTCATATTGAAAAAGAATGTTAGACATACTAAGAAAAAGAAAATATATCCGAGTATTTGTACGAGCTTAGAAAATAATGTCAATACGACAATCAACGTTTGAAAAGAAATAAAGAATAACCCAATCAAGATGGCACAAATAATGATAACCGGTAAAAATGATACAATAAAATTAGGAATCTGTAATACGATTCCTGCAACAATCAATACAGGGAGTAAGCCTAAAATTCCATAGATTATACCTTTTAAGTAGTGATTCAAATCGTCTTTATCAAGCTCATTTAAAAAGATGGGTAATTGAAAGCTAATCAAGCATCCTAAAGTAGACGTTAATAATACGCCACAGAAAATCAAGATATTATCTACATGCGTCATAGACTCTATAATAGAATATCCACCAAGATCTGGTGCCAACAAGCTAGAAATAATCATCTCTTTATTTTCAAAAAGATTGGCATGGCCATTCAAGAATGCGATGGCGATACAATAGAAACCTCCTACGCTCATCATAAAATCACCCATTGTGATAATGCCTCGATCAAACGAACTTGCCAGTCCTAAGCGGTTATTTAACATCTTATCAAGCAGGCCTAAAGCGGCAAAATATAATAATATAAAAATAATTGGATTCATGCCTTCATTCTATTATAAGAATTAAAAAAAGTCGAAGAAAATTCTTCGACTAATGTGCATTACTTGCTGCAACCTTAACTCGAGACCATAAATCTGCGATAATCTTACGTGTTGCTTCATCATATTGGAATACCTCATCTTTATCGTAACCAGCACGAGGTGTATATGCGTTAATACCATCATAATCTCCACCTTTGCCACCGAGTTCTTCCATAACTTCTTTATTTGGTGAAGTATATCCAACATAACTTGAATTATCCATAGCTGCATCATAGCTTGTAATATAACGAACAAATTCATTCGCAAGCTTAGGATTTTTAGCATTCTTTGGAATAACCATCGCATCTGACCATAGGTTTGTTCCACTCTTTGGCATATAGAATCCCATCTTATCATTTTCTGTCATGACATAAGCTGCATCTCCAGAATAAATCAATCCAAGAGCCTTTCTAGCCTGTGCCATATTATCAATGATTTCATCTGTAACAATTTCTGGATCCATTGTCTGAACACAATTTACTAACCAGTTATATGCCTCATTCAATTCTTCCTCACTTGTTGTATTCATAGAATATCCTAAGGCCTTTAAAGCCATCATAAATGAATCTCTTTCAGAATCATATAAATAGATGTCACCCTTATATTTTTGATCCAAGAAGATATTCCATCCTTCGTTTTCCAAGTCTTCTTCCGATACTTTTGTCTTATCATATACAATACCAACAGTACCCCAGAAATATGGAATTGAATATTCATTCTTTGGATCATAAGGAAGTCCTTTGATTGCATCTGTCAATTCACTCAAGCATTCCTTACGTGTTTCTGGCTCTAATTTTTGCAGCATCTTCTCCTGCATCATTCTTTGAATCATATAATCACTTGGAACTAATACATCATACGCATCCCCATTGGCAACCTTGATATACATCTGTTCATTTGAATCAAAGTTATCCATGATAACCTTAGCCCCTGTTAATTCTTCAAAGCCAGAAATAATATTTTCACCTGTATATTCACCCCAGTTATACACATGTAAAGTCTGTCCTGCATATGGTTGAGAACCCGCTGATCTATTAAGACCAAATAAAGAAGCTACTAAACCAACTACGACAACACCAGCAACAGCCCATTTCCAAGGTTTGTTTTGTTTTGAAGGACTTGTCTTTTTACGAATAATAGGCAAGATATTCACAATTGTTAATGTGATTGTGATCAACAACACGACCAATGTACTAATCGCATTCACACTCGGATTGATACGCTTAGACATTGTATATACCATAATACTCAAGTTTTTAACACCTTGACCCGTTACGAAATATGAAATAACAAAATCGTCAAATGACATAGTAAACGCAATCAAAGCACCCGAAACAATACCCGGCATAATCTGTGGCACAATAACCTTAATTAAAGCTTGCCAAGGAGTCGCCCCTAAATCCATTGCCGCATCAGCTAAGTTTGGATCTAAGGATTTGATTTTTGGCATAATACTTAAAATAACATAGGGAATACAGAAGGCAATGTGTGCCAATAATAATGTCACAAAACCTTTTTCAATTTGGAATGTGATAAATAGAAGCATCAAACCAATTGCGGTTACAATTTCAGGGTTCATAATTGGAAAATCATTGACCTGACTGACAAAAGCACGCAATACTTTTTTTGACTTTGATAAACCAATCGCTGTAATTGTACCAACGATTGTAGAAATTACAGTCGCCAATAAGGCAATCACAATTGTCACATACAAAGATTCCATCATACCGTGATTTTTAAGCATAGCCTCATACCAACATAATGAGAAACCTGTAAAGTGTGTTAATGATTTTGAACTATTGAAAGAGAAAACAATCATGAATAAGATTGGTGCATAAAAGAACACCAATAATAAGGCCATGCCTACTTTACCTAATACTTTTTTATCCTTCGACATGTCTATTTCTCCTCCTTATTACGCTCTTCAAGCTTTCTTACAAGCATCATTAGAAGCATCATAATCATCGCCATGATCATTGAGATAGCTGAACCAAAATTCCATTCTCCAACGGTAATGAACTGATTTTCAATCACGTTACCAATTAAGAAGAATTGTCCTCCACCCAATAATTTAGGAATGAAGAATGAACTTACGGCAGGTAAGAATACAAGTGTAATACCTGAAACAACACCCGGCAATGAAAGTGGGAAAATAACCTTCCAAAATGTCTGAAATTTATTTGCACCTAGATCCTGTGCTGCTTCCAATAAGGATTTATCCATTTTTGTCAAAGCTGTATTGATCTGTAAAATCATGAATGGCAAGAAGTTATATACCATACCAATCAATACGGCAGCTTCTGTATACAATAATTCTGTATGAATTCCAAACAATCCTAATAAACTGCTGATGATTCCATCACTCGATAAAATCCCAATCCATGCATAAGTTCTTACAAGCATATTGATCCATGTTGGAAGTGTAATCGCAAGAACTAGAATTTGTTGAATTTTAGGACTATTTTTCGAAATAAAATACGCAATAGGATATCCAATCAACAAACAAATAATTGTTGTCTTCACGGCAATCCATAGTGAACGCCATAAAATCAATAAGAAATCTTTGTCTGTAAAGAAACGAATATAGTTATCCAATGTAAGCTTAAAATGTACGATACTGTTGCCTTGCTGAATGATTGAATAAAACGCAATCAGCAACATCGGAAGCAACAACATGATACAAGCCCACACAATATAAGGGATTGCTAATTGTTGAAATTTTTTCATCGTCTAAAATCCCATCTTTTCCATGACATGAATATCTTCGGCAAAGAAAGTAAGTCCGACCTCTTTTCCTTCCTCTACATAATCTGTTGTATGAATTTTAAATTCGCGTCCTGTCGTCCAGAAAGTCACCTTATAAACACCTTCCGTAATTGTTTCAGGATCAAAATCATAATCCACATCCAAATCAACAGTTTCATTTTCATCATCCAATTTCCATCCCTGTGCATTAGCCCAAGTCTTTAAATCTGTATCAATTGCCATTGATTCCTTGATTTCATCGACTGTTTTAAAGAAGTTGAACGCAGATACGGCTTCATTTGCCTTTTTATTTTCAACAACTCTTTGATCAACAACCCAAATCTTACGTGTAATTGACGTTTTATTATTTGTAGAGAAAGTAACCGTATATTCTCCTACCTCTTGTTTCAAGTCTGTATCAATATCGTGGATAGAAATAAATTCATCTGTTTCAGGATTCCAAGCCTGTGCATCGGCACGCGCAATGATTTCCTTATCATCGATATCCTTCATATCTTCTAAGTCTAGATAGAAGTCGTTGGCAGAAATCTTTTCTTTTCCATCTTCACTTGTGATCGCATAGTTCTTGTTTACGTGCATATTTACCGTAACATGCGTACCAGGTACAGTTTCTACCATAATTTCATAGTGTACACCCTTAAACAATACACTTTCAACTTCACCTGTCATCTTACCATCTTTTACGTCTACAATATCAATGTCTTCTGGACGAATCACAACATCAACTGGTTCATTTTCTTTATAACCCACGTCTACACAATCAAATGTAATATCATCAAAACGTACTTTCTTATCGCAAATCATACGTGCAGGAATAATATTACTTTCCCCGATGAACTTCGCAACATATTGATTGACTGGCTCATTATAAATATCTTCTGGACTTCCAACCTGCTGAATTTCCCCATCCTTCATGATAACGATCTTATCAGACATTGTTAAGGCTTCTTCCTGATCATGTGTAACGAAAATAAATGTGATTCCAACTTCTTGTTGAATCTTTTTCAATTCATACTGCATCTCTTTACGAAGCTTTAAGTCTAATGCACTCAATGGTTCATCCAACAATAACACACTTGGCTCATTCACTAAGGCACGCGCAATCGCAACACGCTGCTGCTGACCACCAGACAATAAAGTAACATCTTTATTTTCAAAGCCTTCAAGCCCAATCAACTTCAACATCTTCATGACCTTCTGATCAATGACGTCCTTACTCATCTTTTTAATTTTTAATCCAAACGCAATGTTGTCATACACATTCATATGTGGAAATAATGCATACTTTTGAAAAACTGTATTCAATTCACGTTTATAGGCAGGCACCTCACAGATATCTTCTCCATTTAAGATAACTTGTCCTTCACTCGGTTCTAGAAAACCACCCAAAATACGTAATAACGTCGTTTTTCCACATCCACTAGGTCCTAGTAATGTGACAAACTCATTTTCATATATATCTAAATCAATACCCTTTAATACAACTTGTCCATCAAATTCTTTTACAATGTGACGAAATTGAATTAACTTTTTCTTTTCTTGTTCCATTTTGCTCTCTCCTCATGATTTAAAATACAGGCGGTGTAGAAACCCATAATATTTTGGCCTCTGCACTCGAAACATTCTCTAAATAATGCCCTTCCTTACCTGTTATATAGAAGGTTTCTTTTGATTTGACTTTTAGCCTTTTATTACCAACAACCAAAACAACACTTCCCTTTAAAACATAGCCAAACTCCTCACCCTCATGAGCCTTGACTTGTGCGGATTTAGCACCAGGTTTTAAAGTCAACAAAATAGGTTCCATCTGATTCTTTTGTGCATTTGGAATAATATATTCCGTTATATAGTCTTCTTGTTCATTCACAAAGAAATCCTGCACATGAAAAACAATTTGTTCTTCCTTACTTGACTGAAAGAAATCAGCTAAATTGGTTCCTAGAGCCTCTAATATATTTTCTAATGCCGAAATATTGGGACTCGTTAAATCTCGTTCTAATTGCGATAAAAAGCCTTTCGTCAATTCGCTACGATTCGCAAGTTCTTCCAAGGTCAACCCATTCTGGGTTCGAAGCTCTTTTAGTTTTTTGCCTATCTTCATCCAATCACCCCGTTTGTTTTTTATACTAAACTTTTTGTTTCATTAAAAGAACAAATCTATTATATAGGAAACCTATAATTATGCAAGAAAAAAAGAGCATTTTTTATGCTCCATTTGTAAAATATTTTTATCATGCTTGTGTCGAATTATCCATCTGAATATTTTTGATTACTTCTGTTAAATCAGCTTCATTGATTGCTCCATCATAGAAATCATTCAACGTTTCAATCAAACCCTTATCATCTGGTAGAACCGTTTCAAATACTTCCTTCATATGTTGAGCTTCTTGATCAGACCCGGCAAATCTTACTGTCGCATGAATCAATGAAGTGTAAATGACATTCACCAACATCAAATGATACTTGTTGTTGTAGCCTTCATTACGATTATCAATCACTGTGTGCTCATCAATTAGAGCTGTACCTTGATATTGAGCTAAAGTAGGAAACTCCAAATAAAGCCCACGAACCATTTTGTACGTCATTAGCTTCAAGGCGTATACACACGCAAACTGTTCTAAATCACCTAACATATGTAAACGATTCTCGCTATCACAAACTTTTTTAAAGTTAATATCTAGTAGCCTTGAGATCACATCGCTTACACATTCAAGATTGGTTTTACACACCACTTCCTGACGACCATCTAAATCGGTTGTGATGACAAACAAATCGCCTTCTCGATCATAAAATATATTATCTGGATGTCTTAAATTTACCATTCAATCACCTTTTAACGAATAAAATTCGTACCCTTTCTCACTTCTTTTTCAGGTAAGCCATACGTTTCTTTACCTAAGGCAATACTCTTCATTAAAAACGTCATATTACGAGCTAAAGCACGCATTGTTTGTTTACCCTCTTCATCTTGGTCAGCTTCTGATGCATTATTTCCATGAATCGAATTCCAATATTGACTGGATACAACTGGCATACCACTAATTGTAAAGTATTTATTTAATTCATCAAAAGTAGCACTTGCTCCACCACGACGGCAAGATACAACGCTTGCGCCAACTTTCATCGTCTTATCAAAACGAGTACTATAGAATAAACGATCTAATACCGCAATCAATGTGGCGTTTGCACTGGCATAATACACTGGACTTGATACAACCAAGCCATCTGCCTCTTCAAATTTAGGTGCAATCTCATTGACAATATCATCAAATATACATTTACCTAACTTAGCACATGCTCCACAAGCTGCACAACCTCGAACAGCTACATTTCCCACTTGTACAATTTCAGTTTCAACGCCATTTTCTTTAAACACAGCTTCCATTTCGCGTAAAGCCAAATCATTTACACCACTTGAATGTGGACTTCCATTTAACATTAAGACTTTCATTATTTTTCCTCCGAAAAACTCTATCTCTATTTTATCATTTGCGTCAACATGATAAAATGGTAGTTATGAAAAGAATAGTGACTGGAATATTAGCGCATGTCGATGCCGGAAAAACAACGTGCATTGAGAGCATGCTTTATACATCAAAAACCATACGAAAGCTAGGTCGTGTCGACCATCAGGATGCCTATCTAGATTATGATAATCAAGAAAGAGAAAGAGGCATCACAATTTATTCAAAAGAAGCCCATTTTCATTGGAAAGATAGTGAAATCTACTTAATTGATACGCCAGGACATGTCGATTTTTCAAGTGAAATGGAAAGAAGCCTACAAGTACTAGATTTAGCCATTCTTTTAATTAATGGTCAAGATGGCATTCAATCTCATACATCGACAATTTGGAAATGCTTAAAACACTACAAGATTCCTACATTGATTTTTATCAATAAGATGGATATTAGCTATAAGACAAAAGAAGAGCTCATGAACGATTTAAAAATGCATTTCTCATCGAACTGCATTGATTTTAAATGCAAAGATGCAGAAGATGAACTATCCATGTTGAATGAAGACATCATGAATCAGTATCTAGAAACAGAAGAAATTGATACCTCCCTTCTTCAACAAGCCATTTTTAAAAGAGAATGCTTCCCTGTATTCTTTGGTTCCGCATTAAAAATCCAAGGTATTGAAGATTTAATGGATGCGATCACCAATTTATCCTTTACTCAGGAATATTCTAAGGAATTTGGTGCTCGTGTATACAAGATTTCAAGTGATGATCAAGGCAATCGACTAACGCACGTAAAAATTACGGGTGGGGTATTAAATGCCAAAGATAAAATTGACTCAGATGAAAAAGTAGATCAGATTCGTTTATATAATGGAAAACAATTTGAAATGATTCAAACTGTCTATCCAGGTATGATTTGTGCATTAAAAGGATTAAACAACTATGAAATAGGACAAGGCTTAGGCTTTGAGTCTGACACAACCAAGCCATTATTAAATGCCTATATGAACTATCAGCTGCTTCTACCCGATGGCGTCGATGCTCTTACTATGATGCGCTACTGTAGTGTACTTGCCCAAGAGGATCCACAGCTTCAGATTGAATATGATGAGCAGACGAAACAAATCTTTTTGCGTTTGATGGGATCTATTCAGATGGAAATTCTTCAAAAAGAAATCGAAAAGAGATCTAAGGTCAAAGTTGGTTTTACAACAGGCAAAGTCTTATTTAAAGAAACCATTCAGGATACAGTTATTGGTGTCGGTCACTTTGAACCTTTAAGACACTATGCCGAAGTCCATTTAAAGCTTGAACCATTACCCAGAGGAAAAGGACTTGTGTTCGAATCAAATTGTTCAAATGATGAACTAGCTTTAAACTGGCAAAATCTGATTTTAACGCATTTAAAAGAAAAACAACACAAAGGCGTATTAACCGGATCTCCTATTACCGATATGAAGATTACTTTAGTTGCTGGTAAAGCCCACCTGAAACATACTGAAGGTGGTGATTTTCGACAAGCTACCTATCGTGCTGTAAGACAAGGCTTAAAGGAAGCACAATGTGTATTACTAGAGCCTTATTATAGTTTTGAATTGATCATTAAAAATCAATATGTTTCAAAAGCACTATTTGACTTAGAAAATAAGCATTGCACCTTTCAAATTGAAGAGGACATGAACAATCTTGTTCACATTAAAGGAAACGGCCCCGTACGTGAATTAATGGATTACCAAAAGGATGTTATTGCGTATACAAAAGGTAAAGGTCAATTTATTTGCGAATTAGAAGACTATCACGAATGTGTAGACCAAGACAAAATCATTGAAGAATCAAATTATGATAGTGAAGCCGATTTAAACAATCCAACCGGATCTATTTTCTGTGAACATGGAGCTGGTTATTTTGTGCCTTGGGATGAGGTCAAAGAACATATGCATATTCAAATCAAGGAAGCTAGCTCAACTTCCTATACTTCTTATGTAAAACATACAGTTCATGAAGAGGAGTTAAAGAAGGTATTTAATTCTTTAGGTGGAAACAATAAGAAAGCTGAAAAGCCAATCAAGAAAAAAGCTAAAGTAGATTTAAATCTAAATCAAATTCATATTGAAGATAAAAAACCAGAATGCTTAATGATTGATGGATACAATATGATTTACGACTGGCAAGACCTAAAAGATATCGCCAAAGTGAATATTGAATCCGCTCGAGATGAATTGATCAGCCGCATCTCTAATTATCAGGGATATAAACGCATCAAAGTCATCTTAGTATTTGATGGATACCGCGTTAAAAACAATGTAGGCTCTCATTTTAACCAGGGGAACCTAGATATCATTTACACAAGATACAATCAAACAGCGGATAGCTATATTGAAAAAGCTGTCCATGATTTAAAGAAGAAATATGAATTATCGGTTGCGACAAGTGATGGCTTGATTCAAAATGCCATTCTTGCCAATGGCGCAAAAAGAATCTCAGCTCGCGAACTTGAGATTGCCGTAAAAAACGTAAACAAGCGTGCACTTTCATACCTAAAAAAATAGTTTATGATATAATAGCAAAAAAAGATGGAGGAATTTGATTTATGACAAGAAAGATTGCCATTATTGGAGCCGGTCCTGCTGGCTATACACTAGCTCAAGAATTAGTTAAGGCAAAGAATGATTATCAAATCGATATTTTTGATAAAGAAGCTGAAATTGGTGGAGCCATTTATACAGGCATTCCTGAATATCGTATGCCTAAAGCATTCTTAGAAAAAGCTTACAATGGATTAGTAGAAGCTGGTGTTCAATTCCATTTCAATACATTTGTAGATCAGGCTATGTTCAAAGAACTACAAGCAAACTATGATTATGTGGTTGTTGCCATTGGTGCTCAAATTGAAAACACTTTTGGTTTTGAAACTGGAAATGGTGTCGTAGCCGGATTAACATTACTTTATGATTTAAATATCAACCATAAACAAGAAGAATTTAAGAAATATAAAAAGGCTATCGTATGGGGTGGTGGAAACGTAGCGATGGATTGTGCAAGATCATTAGTTCGTATTATTAATGATGTGACAATCGTATATCGTAGATCCCTTCAAGAAATGCCAGCAAGTCCTGCAGAAATCAAGGCTTGTGAAAAAGAAGGTGTTAAGATTGCATTTTTAAACAACATCAAAAACATTTTAAAGGACGAAAATGGAAATGTATGTGGTGTTCAAGTTGCCAAGATGGAACTTGGAGAAATGGATGAATCAGGAAGAGCAAGCTGTCACGAAGTTAAAGATTCATTATTCACAATGGATTGTGATCTAGTTGCGATGGCCATTGGTCAAAAGGTAGATTTCACACCATTAAACAACGACTTAAAAACAACCGACACACACGCCTCTACATTAGATAATGTATTCATTATTGGAGATGCCTTTACAGGGCCAAAAACAATTGGTAGTGCTGTAATGGAAGGTAAAAAGATTGCCAAAGAAATCATAGGAGCGAACTAATCGTTCCTTTTTTTGTGTTTTAATGTCTTTTTCACATTGACCATTTAAAATAATAAAGCAGCAAGCATATGTATACTCCTGGGAATGGATTTATCATTGCATTTTAATGACAATCTTAGAGTGCGTATAAGAACCTCTAGCGTTATTAGGAGGTGGTAGTCATGAACAATTACGAAGTATTAATATTACTAATTTCAGTATTGGCAATATATACGACACTAATTGGTTTTGTGGTTCAGCTTTTGGTTGAATTAATCAAACAAAAATGAATAAACAAAATAAAAACTACCTACGCCAACTCTTCCAAAGTTTGTAGGTAGTTTTTACTACATCATAATCTCTTTTCAAATCCACCATCAATTTCCTGATCCTCACTAATCGTCACAAAGGCCTTTGGATCAATTTCATTGACAATCTTTTTGAAGTTACGAATTTCATACTTATTTACAGCACAAAATAAAATATACTGTTCTGTATCTGTATAAGCACCTTTCCCCATCCAATACGTTACTCCACGACCGGTTCTTTCCATGATTACATTCTTCATGTTCTCTTTCTTTGTGAAAATCAATACAGTCATATTGATATTCTGATAGTGGATACGATCACTAATAAAATAAAGAATAGCCACAAAGATAATAGAATATAGTGATATCTGTAAATCAAAAATAAAGGCACAAATTGTAAATAAGATGGAATTAATAATAATCGATAGCTTTCCTACAGAAAAACCTGGTTTTATCTTTGATAAACAAACTCCGGCAATATCCATACCACCACAACATCCACTGCTCTGTAAGGCAAGTCCTACTCCAATACCACACATTAAGGCTCCAAAGATACAATTTGAAAGCATGTCTGGCATAATCACAAAGGATTGTTTTGGCAAAATAGATAATGTAATGGTTTGAACCACCAAACTAATGACAGTCTTCATACAAAACTCTTTATTCATGATTTTAAATCCCATCACAAATAAAGGAATATTAATCATAAAGTTGATGATACCCACCAAGTTCATATGCCCAAGACTTGGAATCATCTTTACAATAAAATACTCAATAATCTGCGCAATACCTATGGCACCTCCAAAATTGATTCCGTTGGGTGTCACAAATAAATAAATTCCTAAAGAAAGCAAGATACTTCCTATAATTAACTCAATATACTTTTGAATATTTTCTCTCATCTTAATAAATCCTCTAAACAATAGGCATTATATCATTTTTACATATTTTTCGAAGATATTTTCGATTAATATGCATATTTTTCTTATTTATCTGTAATTTGATAGTATAAATGACGAATTGCCATGACAGGATGATAAAACAACATTCTAGGTCCTGAAAAACGCATCACCTTACGAATCTCTTCTCTTTTATCTTTCTTGTAACAATGCACCTTGCATTGCGAACAAAACGTTTTCGTTTCCATAAATGGACATTTTTCAATGCGCATCTTGGCATATTCATATAATTCCAAGCATTCTGGACACAATTCTTTTTCTTTATGTTTCTTTCTACAATACAAGTGTATCATCTCATACACTGTACGCATTTCCTTTTCACACTTATCCATTAGCTGACTCTTTCAGATTCCATATGAATTATACGATCACAATGTGATAAAGTCGATTCTCGATGGGATACAAAAATAATTGTCTTATCTTTTCTTTCTTCATAAATTGATTTTAAGATAACTCCCTCATTTAAGCTATCCAAGTTGCTCGTAGGCTCATCCAATAAAACAAGTTTCGCATCATGTAAAAACATACGAGCCAATCCTATTCTTTGTCTTTCTCCACCAGATAATGAACTACCCAATTCTTCAACCATAGTTTTATATCCGTTTGGCAACGACTCGATATACTCATGAATATTCGCCTTCTTACAAGCAGATTGAATTTCTTCTTCACTCGCATTTTCTTTGGCAACTCTTATATTATTTTCAATCGTATCATGAAAAAGAATCGTTTCTTGCGTTACATATCCTTCATTCTTTCTCAAATTTGAAGTATTCAAAGATTGAATATTTAAATCATCCACTAAGATATTTCCTTTTGAAACATCCCAAAACCGCATCAACAATTTCAATAATGTACTTTTTCCACTTCCACTCTTACCCTGAATTCCAATCACTTCATTTTCTTGAATACTTAAATTCATATTCTTTAAGATTTGTTCCTCTTCATACGCAAAGTCCACAGAAGATACATCTACCATTTTAAAGTCTGTCTCTTTTCCATTATTTACTTCTTCAACCATAGGTGTCTCATCCAAAAGTGATATGACTCTTTGTCCAGCTCCAATTGTCTGTGATAAAGTTGAACCCAAGTTTGCCAATGCGATGACAGGACCAAAAGAAGAAATTTGCAGAACACTCGATACAATCATTGAATCCATCGAACTATTCAAATATAAATGAATCAAACACAACCCTAAAGATAGTAAAACCACACAAAAATTTGTCAAGGAAATCGTCTTCGCTTGAAAATACTTTAATTTCTTCTCTCGCTTGGCCAAAGAAGAAGTTTGTTTATTCAAACCCTCTAAACGACGATTCATATCCATGTACTGCATACTTTCCTTTAAGCCACGCATACTCTCTAATACATAACTATTTAGATTAGCGGCTTCTTTACGATACTCTACACCAATCTGTCTTGATTGTTTGGAAATATAAATAGGTAAAACAACACCCACTGTAATATAAGCTAAAAATGAATAAAATCCATAAATCCATCCAAACTGCACTTGAATACTCACACAAATTAGACTTGTGATAAACGCAATACAAATTGGAGAAATCGTATGTGCATAGAACACTTCCAACAATTCAATATCGGAAGTAATTAAAGATATTAAGCTTCCCTTATCTTTGACCTCCAATTTTGCAGGGCACAATTTTCTTAATGCCCCAAACACTTGATCACGAATGCGAGCCAATAATTTAAAGGCAATATAATGATTACATGCCTGTTCTGCATAGCGTAAGATACCACGTAACAGTGCACACACAAATAATAAAATTATAATGGTATGAACACTTAAAAGTGTTTGATATCCCAGTAAAGAAACAAGTGCCATACTTGAAAGAACGGGTATAAAGATAGCACACAAAAAGCCAGCCACTCCCATTAGAATGGCACAAATCATATATACGGTTAAGGGAAATACGAGTTTAATTAAACGTGAAAATATTTGAACCGTACTCATATTAGACACCATATCTTTCTAATTCTTTTTGCGCATTGAATAAATCACAATATACTCCATCTTGTTGAATCAACTCTTCATGCGTTCCACTCTCTACAATATTTCCATCTCTCAAACAATAAATTTGATCGGCATTGATTAAATTGGCCAGACGATGCGAAATACAAAGTACAAGCTTTTCTTTTGACAATTCATATAAAACTTCCATGATTTTATTTTCACTCTCCACATCAATATTACTAGTAGCTTCATCCATGATATAGATGGGTGAGTTTTTCAGTAAAGCCCTGGCCAAAACCAAACGTTGTCTTTGTCCACCCGACAAGTTTTTTCCACCCTCTAAAATACGCATATCCAGTCCACCTTGTTCATTCACAAAATCTAAGATACCCACCTTTTCTAATACACGATTCATCTCTTGTTCTGATACTTCTTTAGCCATTCTCAAATTATCTTTAAGCGTCCCACTAAATAGATAACTTTCTAAAGAAACTAAAGTCATATATGGATAAATATTAATATCTTTAATGTCATAGTCAGATAGTTTTAATTCACCACTATAATTTGTATATTGGCCCATTAGTAAAGCTGCAATCGTACTCTTTCCGCTTCCACTTTCACCAACAAAACCAATCATTCCTTGCTTAGCTTCAAAATGAATACCATGTAAAACTTCCTGATTGGTATATCCAAAATGAAGATTCGTTGCAGAAATCGAGTACTCATTTATATCCACATTTTGTTTTTCTTTCATATTCTTTTCTAATATCGCAAACAATTTATCGCTCGCAGCCATTCCATTCATCGCAATATGAAAATAAGATCCTAATTGTCGCATCGGAATAAAGAATTCAGCCGAAATCAAAATAATGAATAATGCTTGAAACAATGTGATTGTTCCTTTTTGAAATCCTGTCAACGCAAATACAATACCCAATGCGCTTCCTCCATAGGCAACTAAATCCATAACCGTAATTGAATTGAGCTGCATCGTCAAAACACGCATTGTGATTTTACGAAAATTTTCACTTTCCACATTCATCTTTTCATGATAACGGCCATCCGCTTCATAAATCTTAAGTGTAGTTAACCCCTGAAGATTCTCTAAAAAACTATCCCCCAGCTTTGTATATTGTCCCCAATAGCGATTTAATAATCTTTTCGCAAACTTTTGAACAAGAACAATCGACATCGGAATCAAAGGAACACAAACCAGTAAAACGAACGCTGCCTTTATGTCCATAAATGCAATTACAACAAATAATGTTACAGGGGCAATTAAAGAATAGAAAAACTGCGGAATGTAATTCGCAAAATATGTTTCTAATTGTTCAACACCTTCACTAGCTAGTTGTACAATTTCAGCTGTACTCCAATCATTTGTATAGCTATTTCCAATTTTAGATAACTTTTCGTATAAACAACTACGAAGTGTTTCCTTAACAATATGACTTGACTGATACGACATTTCAATTGCCTTCTTATTTACAATATATCGAAGTATTAAACATACAAAAATAACTAAAAATAAAACATATCGATTCACATCTGATTTTGTGATGAGCAAACATAAGCTTGCCGTTGAACATACGTTACAAACAAGTCCAATCCATTGATACATCACATTCTTTTTTATATATGGAATACTTTCTTTTACAGAAAATAATAACTTTTTATTAATCATAATTCGCCTCAGTTAGTTGAAACAAATTGAGTTTACAATAACTAATTATGAATGTCAAACTAAAGTTTCATGTAACTAACCATGCAAAACAAAAACAACTAGATTCCTCTAGTCGTTAATTTCAGATACTTTAATTGTTTTAATGACAGGCTGCTTACTTTCAGCTATTGTACCATTATCATCCATCGGATCTGCATCTTCACAAATCTTGTCTACAACCTTCATACCCTTTGTGACATGTCCAAAGGCTGCATATTGACCATCTAAAGAGTCTTGGTCTTCTTGCATAATAAAGAATTGTGAGCTGGCCGAATCATAATCAGAGCTTCTTGCCATAGAAATAACACCACGCTTATGTTTAATATTATTCTTAACCCCATTATCTTTAAATTCACCCTTAATGGTTTTATCCGATCCGCCTGTACCATTCCCGTTAGGATCTCCACCTTGAATCATAAAGCCTTTAATAATACGATGAAATGTCAATCCATCATAGAACCCCAATTCGGCTAAATCCACAAAGTTTTGTACCGTAATAGGAGCTGTTTTTCCATCTAACTTAACCGTGATCGTACCATAATTCTTCACTTCAATTTTTGCGATATAATCTTTTGTTTCTTTTTGACATCCAAATAAAGATATACATAAGACTAAGGAACAAAGTATAGTTAATAACTTTTTCATCAAATTCACCTCATTTGTATTTTACCAACCCAGACAAAAAGGAGCAAGACTGCTCCTTAACGATTTGATTTTTCAATCCATTCCTTTGTCTTCATGACCTTATCTGGGAATGTTTTAAAATCCTTTAATTTCCAAGTCCAGTTTTTATTCGAAACTGTTCCTGGTGTGTTGATTCTAGCCTCTTCTTTAAATCCGCAAATATCCCAAATAGGAAGAATAACAGTATCGGCATTACTATCCAATGCATATTGACAAAGCATTTCATTAAAGGCCCGGCTTGAATATCCTTGATTTTTGAAGAAACGACGTAAACTAATACGTTTATTCGAATCATATGTATGATAATCCTCATTGCATGTCGCATTATCATGTGTTCCCGTATATAATACAGAATTCTTCTTTGCCTTTTTCTTTAATTGTTTAGCTTCCATTCTAAACAATAAAACATCCATACCTGGTATTCCATAATCTTCTTCAAGTTCAATAACTTCAGGACGAATCAAGCCTAAATCTTCAGCAACAAGAACAATATGTGGACAAGCCTTTAAAATCGCATCAATCAACTTGTGGGCTGGACCTAGTATCCACTTGCCTTCAATTGCGGTAGGACAAGTTTCTGGAATCTTCCAGAATGTATCAAAAGCTCTAAAATGATCAATTCTTACCATGTCGTAACAGCGATTCATCCAGCTCATACGATTGCACCAGAAAAGGTATCCATTTTTTTCCTGGGCATCAAAATCATAGATTGGCATTCCCCAGCGTTGTCCTGTTTCACTAAAGTAATCAGGCGGGCAACCCGCAATATATTCTGGCTTTCCTTCTTCATCTAATAAGAAAGCTTCGCGATTACACCAAACATCTGCACTATCCAAATCTACATAGAATGGTATATCACCCATGATTTTTAAATTTCTTGCGTGAGCATACATTTGAATTTCATCTAATTGTTTATAGAAAATAAACTGCAAAAATTTAATATAAAAGATTTCATCTTGATAATCATCTAAATCAATATCTCGGTTTTTAGGCCAATCCTTATATTCATCTTCCCACTCAAACCATGGAGCTCCATTATAAAAACCTTTGAATAAAGAATATGCTGCC
>ERZ779875.318-NODE-318-length-48259-cov-11.533462_pt1 | contig 48259 bp, 42 predicted proteins | sample MGYA00511246_ERZ779875 | MGnify/ENA primary metagenome ERZ779875 (study PRJEB29588, sample SAMEA2155093) | human gut metagenome | biome: human gut; feature: human-associated habitat; material: faeces | place: Denmark | collected 2008/2010 ... | reverse complement strand
GAGGCGAAAATTCGCCTCGGCGGCTTTTTAATACAAAAATAAGCCTATAAGTCGATTAACGAGATATTCTTTAAAGCAATGCTACGCAGATTTCGGTCTGTTTTTCAACGCCAGATAAATAACAATGGCAACTAAAATAGTCAAAGCCTGAGAGACAGGCAAAGCAATCCAGATACCCTCGATACCCTTTGAAGATAACAACGCAAGACTTAGCGGCGTAAAAAGAAACGGATCAAGATAAGTTACGACGTTTGACACCGCTACTTTACCCGTAGAATATGCATGCGAAGAAATAAATTTAACTGCGGCTTTCAAAGGATATGCAAAAGCGTAAGTAACAAGTCCCGCTTTCATTAAACTTTCGGCTTCGGCGGAAACCGCGAAAATTTTAGGCAAAAGAATAATAACTACGGGAGTCAGCGCAACAAATAAAACCGAAAGGGTCATCAGTATTATAGCTGTTTTACGAACGGTTTTCACCTCTTCGCATGAGTCGTTTGCACCTCTGTAATAACTCAGTAGCGGTTGCACTCCGTCGCACACACCTTGAAAAATATAATCGTAAGTATATACCGCGTAACTCATTACGGCATACGCGCCTACGGCTGCAGTTCCGCCTATTTTCATTGCAAAATAATTCGTGAACAATAGCGTTGCGGAAGGGACGAAGTTCAGACCGAACGGAGCAATCGAATGTTTGAGAATTTTTAAAGTTATTTTAGTAGTACCGTCACAATAGTTCTGCTCGGCTTTTTCTTTCGGGAAACCATTATTTCTGCTTCTTAAAACGGTATAAACAGACATCGCGGCAACGACCGCTTGAGAAACAACGGTTGCCATAGCCACACCATATAGTTCAAATTTCTTTACGGTGAGAATATCGAGTCCGATATGGACTATTAGCCCCACAGCAGTATACGCTAAGGCGGAATAAGTTTTTCCCTCGTTTCTGAGAAGAACGACCGCTCCTGATCCGACTACCTGAAAAATCGCGCCGAGAGATATAATCAAAGAGTAATTCTCGGCGTACGTTCTGACCTTGCCTTTTGCGCCGAGAAGCCAAAGTAACGGCGAATACGATAAAAGGCATATAACTGTTGAAATCAAACCGCCGATGATAAAAAGACGCATCGCGATGAATTTTGCTTTTTCCGCAATTCCGTATTTGTTCCCGCCCCTAAGTACGTTTACCATTACCGACGAGCCTATGCCAAGCCCCGTTCCCAACGAGGTTATAAACGCAACAATCGGCCACGCTATATTTATCGCTGCAAGCCCGTCGTCACCCGCGCGGTTACCGATAAATAATCCGTCGATATTCGTATAAGTACCCACGATGACCATTGATACGACGGACGGCAATATATAATTTATAAGATTAAATTTTTTCATGTAAAACTCAATATCAAATCGGTTGCCGCGCCGGCGTTATTCGCTTTATACTTCAACTTTTCTTTAATCGCGCCTTCTTTTCCCACAAACACAAAATCAACCCCGGCATTATCGGCAAAGCGTTTATCGGTTTCAGTGTCTCCGACAACAAACAATTCATTTTTTTCGACGCTTAGTTCTCTCGCTATTTCATTCGCAGCAAACGGGTCGGGTTTGCACGGCGTTTCGCCGTCGTCACAAAAGACAGCGTCAAACAAATCAAAAATACCGAGTTTTTTAAGACAATATTCAGCGACGGCGCCGCAATCGGTTGTTACAACGAAAATACGCGCTGTTTTACGGGCTTTTTCGAGTTTAAAACGCAAGTCGTCGCAAGTCGGAAGAATAACACCCTTTTCAATATTTTCTTCAACAGCCCTTTCGACCGCTACTCTGTCGATTACTGCGTTCACGTCGGATTTTTTAAAAACCAAGTCGACGATTTCCGCAAATTGCGAATACGTTCCGCCGCAAAGCACGCCTTTAGGGTCTATAACACCGTTTAAAATTCCTATTTCAGTTTCGATTTCGCCGGCAACCTTTATCGCCTTTTCACCGCGAGCATCGGTATACTTTTCGAGAATTGATCTTATTGCCGCCTGTGCAACGGGAATCCAGAAGGCGTCAAATTGCATAAGAGTACCGTCTTTGTCGTAAATTATTGCTTTAACCATAGTAATTAACCATCCGCGGTAAATTGTATCATACCGGGTTTTTTTATGCAAGAAGATAGAAGTCGATTGTGACAGTTTACAAAAAATTTACATAGTCAATTAAAACCGCCATCGTTTCATCGGCTAAGTCCTGTTTTTTTGTCCCGTATAACCAAACGAAAAGGGAAAGGCTTCACCTCTCCCTTTTCGTTTGGTGCGGACGACAGGACCCTGTTCCGCTCGCCTTTACTTTTCCTCTTGCTTTTCTTGACATATAATCTTACCCATTCCGACTTTTCGTTGCTCGCTATCGCGGACGGGGTGGCAAACAGCCGTTTCATCGGCTGTTTGGTCGCATTGTTCTTTCTTCAAGTTTTACCGCACGCTACAATGAGACTCCCCACCCGTTCAAGTCCTGTTTTTTGTCTCGTATAACCAAACGAAAAGGAAGGGCATAGCCCTTCCTTTTCGTTTGGTGCGGACGACAGGACTTGAACCTGCACGATTGCTCAATGGATCCTAAGTCCATCGCGTCTGCCATTTCGCCACGTCCGCATTTTCTCGCCGCCACTTTTTTGTCTTATAATTTTACCGTTTTATCGACTTATAGGCGGCTTTTCATCGTTTGATTACGCTTTTTTTACAGTTATTCCGTCGGATATTTCCGCATCGTAAAACGCACAGTCATACCCTATCGCTTTCCTGTACGATTCCCCGACTTTCTTTTTGAACTCTTCTACTTTATCCTTTTTTACTATGGATATCGTACAACCGCCGAATCCTGCGCCCGTCATTCTGCTACCTAAACAGCCGTCGAAATTCTGCGCCGCATCAGCCAAAGCGTCAAGTTCTTTTCCCGTCACTTCGTACAGCGTTTTCAACGATTCGTGCGAAGCGTTTAACAGTCTTCCGAGTTCTTCGATATCTCCGTTTCTCATAGCGGTAACCGCTTTATGTACTCTGTCGCATTCATAAATAACGTGCTTCGCTCTATCTTTTACCTTGCCGCATAGAAGCCCTTTGTATTCTTCAAACTGCTCGGGCGTAATTTCCGCAAGACAATCGACTTTTAAAACAGTCTGTAATTTTTCGAGAGCCTCCTCGGTCTCCGCGCGTCTTTCGTTGTACTTACTCTCGACAAGGTTGTGAGGCTTATTGCAATTCGCTATAACAAGCGTGTTTTCGCCGAGTTTAAAAGGAACGTATTCGTGTTCTATCTTCTTGCAATCGAGCAAAATCGCGTGGTCTTTAAGTCCATTTGCCGAAGCATATTGATCCATAATTCCGCAGTTTACCTTAGCGTATTCTCTTTCGGCTTTCTGAGCGAGCAAAGCGATTTCTTTTTTGTCTATTTTTTCGCCCGCAATCGTCGCCAACGCCGCCAATGTGGAAACTTCTATCGCCGCGCTTGAAGAAAGACCGCTGCCGAACGGCACTTTACAGTCCTGCAACATATCGCAACCGAGCAACTTATGCCCCGCGTTCTTCCATATAAGGGCGCATCCCGCCTGATAATTTCCGTATTTCAAATCGGCGTATTTTTCAAGTTGGTTTATATCGAGCGACACCTTAAAATCGGTTGTCGTCCAGCTTAAATTGATTTTATCGGTACCGTTCGCTTTAACGTATACGGTATTTTTCAGTGATAACGCCGCCGGGAAAACCTTGCCGCCGCAATAGTCGACATGCTCGCCGATAATGTTTACTCTGCCCGCCGCGGTCACTATAAAATCATATTCCATTATTTAACCCTCCTGAAATTTCCTATCGTCTGGTCAACCGTTTCGACGTATACAAACGTTCCGGGATATTTTTTTATTATCTTCTCGAAGTCGGCAACCTGATGCCTGTTAATTATGCAAATCAAAACTTCTTTATCGTGGTGGTTATAAATTCCCACGCCGTGAAGTCTCGTAGCCGAATGTTTGAGCGTATGCGTTATTTCGTACTCTATTTCGTCGCAATTTTCGGTAACTATCGTGAATTTACACGCAATTTTAAGACCTGCGATTATTCTGTTTCCGACAAAACTCGATATAAACGAATATATAACGCACAGACAAACGGGTTCGTAATTCAATATGCCGCCGTCTTTTTTAAATACGAAAATACTCGCAATCGCAACCGCAGAGTTCAAAGCAAACGTAACGTAAAAAAAGTTGAGCGTCGGCTTTATTTTGCTGACGTATTTCGCAATTATATCCGTGCCGCCCGTTGAAGAATTGTTTTTCACCGAAAACCCGATACATACGCCCATTATAAGCCCTGCGATAATAGCGGGGAAAATAGTGTTTTTACCCTCGGTTTTATATCTTATCGGGTCAATCCACTTTGTAACGGGAAGTCCTTCGTTGTTAAGAACAAAGTATACCCCCGAATAAACCAACGTGAAACAAAACGTTTTCAACGCAAAGTCTTTGTCTATTTTGAAATATGCGAAAATACATAAAGGAACGTTGATAATAAGCGACATATACGCCATAAAATCCGTTTTCTTTATCGCATATTGTATCATGACCGCTATTCCGTTTACTCCCGACGGCGCAAAGTCGTTCGGAACGACGAAAAGAGTGTAATTTACTGCAAGAAGCGCGCCTAAAAGCATCGACCAGACGTATTGCATCGCCCTGCCGAATTTACCGTTTGCCATACGATTTATTTATTGTCTCCGTTTGTGTCTTAGCCGAAAGCCTCGGCTACGTTTGTATATTGTACTCTTTTTTCCTTCTAAAAGCAAGAATTTTTACGCTCAATTTAAAAGTTTATCGTTAATAACCACCGTAACCTTTTCTCCGCTCAGAACGACGTACGCAAACGACTTCACGGTCGAATACAACGTCATACAACCGGGGTTTATAAATGTGATACCATTGACGGTTTCTATTTCCGCAACGTGAGTATGTCCGTAAAAAACAAGGTCGCACCCGAGTTCCTTTGCCCTGCGGTACAACTTGTCGCGGGTTTGCTTCACGCCGTACTCGTGACCGTGCGTCGCAAGTATTTTATGTCCCTCTGCTTCCGTTACGATTTCCCTGTTGCCTCCATAATCGCAATTTCCGTGTACCTGAAACGCTTTTTCCTTTAAAGCATAAGCGTAATCCGTAAAGTCGTCATAACAATCACCGAGGTGAAAAACGTAGTCGCTTTCAAACATTATATCCGAGAGTTCGGCAAGGGCTTGTTTGTTCCCGTGAGTGTCGGATATAACGACAATTTTTTTCATAAGTGCCTCTCTAAGTCGATTAACGCGCGTTTTCTATGGCTAACGGAATTTTTCTCATCGTCGGTGGCAAGACCGAAACTCTTACCCAAATCGTCGGATATGAATATCGAGTCGTAACCAAAACCACCGTTTCCCTCCTCCTTATACGCTATTTTTCCGAAGGTCTCGCCGTCGCCCCTTATAATCGATCCGTCCTTTTTATACACGACTATCGCAGTAACGAATTTTGCGGTTCTGTCCTCTACGCCTTGCATTTCTTCAAGTAGTTTTTTTCTGTTTAAGGCGTCGTTGCCGTGTTCGCCCGAATACCTCGCCGAATAAATCCCCGGCTTACCGCCCAAAGCGCTTACGCAAAGTCCGCTATCGTCGGCGAGGGCGTCCTCACCCAGAGCCTCGGAGACCGTCTTAGCCTTTTTCAGCGCATTTTCGTAAAAAGTCGAACCGTCCTCGACTATATCGCCCGTAAAACCCGCTTCGCTCATAGGAATAACCTCGTATTTCCCTTCAAGGATTTCCGAAATTTCTCTGAGTTTACCTTTATTCCCCGAAGCGACTATAATTTTTTTCATTGCGGTTAAAACCTCTCTGTTTAAAAGTCTCGCAAATATTATATTTGATAATGAGAAATAAGTCAACGATATGTCGCAAGTTGCATATATGCGCATATAATATTAAACATATTCTTAAGAAAGGGACTATCTTTTAAAAACCTTTCGGGACGTCGAGGCGCCGTCCCCTACGGCAAATCTTAATATCTATTCTAATTGTTTTAACTAACCTTTTTTATCTTTTTACATCCTTCTTCTATTATTGAACGAAAAATCGCAAGGTTAGATTTATAAAAAAATCATACGGGACGTCGGGGACAACGTCTCGACGTCCCGTAAAAAACCGTAGGAGCCGGCGCCTCGACGTCCCGTAAACGATCGTAGGGGACGGCGCCTCGACGTCCCGTAAAAAACGATAAGTAAAAAAATTCATAAAGAGCAATTAACGCAGTTTAAAATACTATATTTCTTTTTCAATATTTGAAAACCCGTCGGGCGAATATTTTGAAATTATCTTCACGAGTTTCATAAGTCTGTCTGAAAAATCAATTCTTTCCGGACACGTTATTCCCGAAACGGAATATTTTTTTATATCCCGTTCGAGACCGTCGAGTAAAGCGTTTTCGTCACCCCTCAATTCGTATCGCCTCGCACTTTCGATATACGACAGCACCTCTCCGTAATTAAGAGAATACTCTTTACTTTCCTCCCCTAAGTCGCGTTTGAATACGGGCAGAAATTCAACCGACTTCTTATCGTTGAAACCGAACGCATTTTTTATTATTCCCGACTCCTCGGGTTCGTCCGAAAATGAAGAAAGTCGGTCTATAAGTCGTTTTTCCTTGCGATTTAGTTTTATTTTCGTGTTGTACTGAACTACGAGCAAGGCGTACAACCCGAAAGATATAGCGACAAATACAAGCCCGCCGAAGCAGGATAAGATAAAATCGTCTGTCACTTGCCTATATAACAGGTCACTCGTCACCTTTACGAGCGTAATCGAATACACCGCAAGGGATATGCCTAAAAAAGGCGTTTTGTCGAGCCTCTTTACTCTATTAAAGAACCAACCGACAACATACAAAATAAAATACAACGCAACTACGGCAATCGAAATCAAAGACGGATACAATACGCCGAAATCGGCGTCGGCAATAATTTTGATTATTCTTTCAAACAATTCTTTCATAACGGTATATATTATTAACTAAGAAGCAGGCGGTTAAACATATATCAAGTCAATGCCGACCAAGAATAATACAAACCTTGCCAAAACGTCGCTATTTCCGTACTTTTTGGCAAATGCTCCCTTGAAGTACGGCAAGTATGTCTGCACTCGCCTTTACCAAAAATCATCGAAAATATCGGCTACAAGTCTAATGGCGTGTTTTTAGGCTAAGACAAGGCATGCGAACGGGTTAATACTAAACGTATAAGCCGCGAGCAGAACGCAGTATTAATCAAAAACACGTCGTTAGACCATGGTTTGTATTATTCTTGGTCGGCATAGCATAAAATTAAACAGACAACCTGTCGAGGTGGAAAATGTACTACGATATTGACGAGAGAGTTATAAAAGAAGCGGAATATATTATCAGCGAAAACGCAACCGTCAGAAACGCGTCGAACGTTTTTAACGTTTCTAAATCAACGATACATCACGATGTGGCGTACAAACTAAAAAACATAGACGAAACGCTTTACGAAAAGGTCAGAAAACTGCTCAAAATAAATCTTTCCGAGAGACACATAAGGGGCGGAATCGCAACGAGAGACAAGTATAAAAATCGCGTTGAAAAAAAATAAAAAAAAGTTAAAGAAATTCGGAAAAAACACTTGACAAAGAAATAGCCTTATGGTATCATAAGGAAGCGTTGAAAATCAGTTCACGGGGTGTAGCGCAGTTGGTAGCGCACGTGGTTTGGGACCATGGGGTCGGGAGTTCGAGTCTCTTCACCCCGACCAGAGCAAACTGATAGGAAACGGGCCTTTAGCTCAGTTGGTTAGAGCAGCCGGCTCATAACCGGCCGGTCCTAGGTTCGAGTCCTAGAAGGCCCACCAATAGACTACGCAAAAGCAAATTCATATATGGCCTGGTAGTTCAGCTGGTTAGAACGCTAGCCTGTCACGCTAGAGGTCGTGGGTTCGAACCCCATCCAGGTCGCCATAGTAGTTTGCCCTTAACGAAAGTTGAGGGCAAAAACAAATGCCTTGGTAGCTCAGTCGGTAGAGCAAGGGACTGAAAATCCCTCTGTCGGTGGTTCGATTCCGCCCTAAGGCACCATTTTTTTAAAAGAATTGCTGGTGTAGCTCAATTGGCAGAGCAGCTGACTTGTAATCAGCAGGTTGTGGGTTCGATTCCAATCGCCAGCTCCACATATATGGGTAGGTTCCCGAGCGGCCAAAGGGAACAGACTGTAAATCTGTCGTCACTGACTTCAGTGGTTCGAATCCACTCTCTCCCACCAAAAAATAGACTTGCATTTGCAAGTCTATTTTTTTATCCATTGCGAAAGCAATGGCATATCATCAAGGGCGACTTGTCGCCATTGTATCTCATCAGTCCGTCAGGGCTGTATATCATCACACCTTTAGGTGTGTATCAAAAATGCTTTCGCAATGATGATATACAACGGTTAGCACCGTTGATGATATCCACGGCGTTGCCGTGATGATATGCAATTCCTTGCAGAATTGATTATATACAATGCTTCGCATTGATTTCAACAAAAATATGTGTTACAGTTTTGTTGAAAAGGAAGTGATATTATGCCTAAGAACTATTTGATTATTTATTCAGAACAACTCGCAACTGATATTGCATTGTTGTGTCAAAGCATTAAAGCACCAAGCAACTCTATTTTCCAAATTCAAAAAAGTTCAAGCAGTGTTTACGCAAATATTCGTGAAGCAAATTATGGTCAAAGTAAGGCAGATATGCTTTCTAAATTCGAAATAGCACTAAAAGAATGTAGCGAAACGGAAGGTTGGCTACAATTATTATTTAATACCAACGCTATTGATGAAGATACATATAAAAAACATAGAAATCTTTGTGGCAGAATCAGACGAATGCTGATTTCAAGTTGTAAAACGTTAAAAAAGATTTAATTTTTAACTAAAGGTGGTGAGGCTTTGTTTAGTTTTTTTAGAAAAACAAGAGAAAAAATAACGCCCATAGATTTAAATAATCCTGATGCAGTAGTAACTGTTATCAACTGTCGACACTCTAAAAATCCTTTTGGTAAAAACTATCGTGGCTGTTGTGAAATTCAAGAAAAATATTTTACTTCAGTTTGTTTTCAGACGATTGATGGGAATGATATGATTTACGAACAACCTCACCGATGCTTTGTGAATTTTTTAACTCCGGAAGCATATCCATATTCGTTATGGGTTGGTCGAAAAATAGAACTCTACGAGGGCAAGTATCATGTCGGCACAATGGTTATAGAGGAAATTATGAATAAAAACCTTGACCGAAACACTGAATTTGAAAACGACAAAGATGTATTGCTGAATCCTGATATTATAAATATTGCTTTGAAGCTCTCTCTTGAATGGGGTAAAGGTTTTGTAAAACCACTAGATATTAAGCTGATGAAAGCATTGCCCTATCTGTCAGGAACAGATATTGAAAAAATATCTGAATATGTTATTCAGGTGCGAGATGATGTTCTTTGGAAAATATATTTTCCGAATTGGGATGTAGAAGAAGGAGCTTTGAAAATTGATGCTCAAAAAGCAACAATTAAAAAATATCCTTGGATTAATAAAGATAATTTAGCTTCATTAGATTCTCAAGGGAAGTATTATGCTTGGCACGGTTAAATAATTCTCTGGACTTATAACAGTTTCTGTGCATAATTGTTGTTACCAAAAAAAGAAAGGCGACAATAATATGAGCACAGAAGAATTACAGAAAGAAATTTGGTTTTTATACGGACTTTGGTATAGGTATTATCTTCTATATACTTTTCTTAGGGAGAACAAAAGAGAATTAGAGTTAGTATCAAAACTGCAGGAAAGACAAAATGAGCTTTTACGGCTTATCGACTTTGCAAAAGATCAACTCTAAGTCGGCATCTAAATGGTTCGGAACAGCCAAAATCGGTGAGTATCTTTTGATACTTGCCGATTTTTATTTTCCGATGGGTTTTGTAAATGTTATAAATGCTGTGCCTCCGACGGTTGCAAACAAAAAAGAATAATGGTACAATATTTCATATTTTTTCTTCGGGGAGAAGTATTATATGATAGCAATAATAGATTACGGCGCCGGGAATTTACAAAGCGTAAAAAAAGCTCTTGATTTCATCGGAGCCGAGAGCCTTGTTACGAGCAAAGCGTCCGAAATTGAAAATGCAAGTGCTTGCATTTTGCCGGGTGTCGGCTCGTTCGGCGATGCCATGAATTGTATGACCGAGAGCGGACTTTGTGAGGCCGTTAAAAAGGCGGCACTCGGAAGCAAGCCGTTTTTGGGAATTTGTCTCGGTCTGCAGCTTCTTTTTGACTCCTCCGAGGAAAGCCCCGGCGTTTTGGGGCTCGGCATATTAAAAGGAAAGGTGAAGCGTTTTCCGTCGGATATGGGGCTTAAAATTCCGCACATCGGGTGGAATTCCGCAGACATCAAAAAGCCTTGCCCTATATATGACGGCATTGCAGACGGCTCGTTCGTCTATTTTGTTCATTCCTATTATCTCGACGCCGAAAATCGTTCGGACGTCGCTACGAAAACGGAATACGGAATTTCGTTCGATTCTTCCGTGGCGGTCCCCGAAATAAACCTCTATGCTACGCAGTTTCACCCCGAAAAGAGCGGCAGAGTAGGGCTTAAAATACTTGAGAATTTTGCGAAGCTCGGAGGTGACGCACTTGTACGCTAAAAGAATTATCCCGTGTCTTGACGTTAAAAACGGCAGGGTTGTCAAGGGTGTCAGCTTTGTAAATTTACGCGACGCCGGCGATCCCGTGCAATGCGCCGTGGAATATGATAAAAAGGGTGCAGACGAGCTTGTGCTTCTCGATATAACCGCTACCAATGACGGCAGAGGCACAATGCTCGATATAGTCTCACGAGTAGCAAATTCTATATTCATTCCGTTTACGGTGGGCGGCGGAATCCGCTCTACCGACGACTTTAAGGAGCTGCTGAGAGCCGGTGCCGATAAAATTTCGGTGAATTCAGCGGCTGTCAGAAATCCCGACCTTATAAATGACGCGGCATACAAATTCGGAAGTCAATGCGTTGTCTGCGCCATTGATGCAAAGCGTACCGACAACGGAAAATGGGAGGTCTATTTAAACGGCGGACGAATCCCCACGGGAATTGACGCGGTTCTTTGGGCGACTGAGGCGGAAAAGCGCGGCGCAGGCGAAATACTTTTGACGAGTATGGACTGCGACGGTCAAAAAAAGGGCTACGACCTTGAGCTTACAAGAGCTGTCTCCGAAAGCGTCGGTATTCCCGTTATCGCATCGGGCGGAGCGGGTGAGCTGAAACATTTTTACGATGCTTTTACGGTAGGTAAGGCGGACGCTGTTTTGGCGGCGTCGCTTTTCCACTTTAATGAAATCCCGATAGAATCGCTGAAAAAATATCTCAAGGAGAAAAATATTCCGGTAAGACCCGTTTAAAAACGGCCTTTTTAAGGTCAAAATACGATAATTTACGATACGGTATTCGGCTATTATGCTGAATACCGTTCTTTTATGCCCAAAAATCATGTCGAAAATTCATTTAAATTTAACAAAGTTTTTTTTGCTTTAGTTATTGCAAAATGGGTGAGTATGCTTTATAATTACAGTCAATAGGTGAGAAATGTTTAAAAAACCCATATTTGGGGAGTAAAAACCCACACTTTGGAGCAGAAAGGAGGAATGAATAAAGTGGCTGACGAAAATGTTAAAGAAAAAACTACCGAAACATCGGCGGCGCAAAAGCGTACCGAAAGCTTCGGCAGCTATAAAGAACACACCATAGACGCCAAAAACCGCCTTTTCATTCCTGCCAAGATGCGTAATAAGCTCGGTTCTACCTTCAGAGTGTTCTGCCCGATAGACGGCAGCGATTGCCTTTACATCTATTCTGACGAAGAGTGGAGCAAGATAGCCGAGTCTGTTATCAATACTCAGAATTTTGATATGCAGCGTCTTTTCTTCGGCGGTATGGTTGAGGTTGAGCCGGACAAGCAGGGTAGGATTACCATTCCCACAGAATTTTGCGACTTTGCCGGGCTTAAAAAGAATGTTGTCGTTGCCGGCGTAGGTAAGCGCCTTGAAATATGGGATGCAGATAAATACTACAAGACCATGGAACGTGCGAGAAACATTCGTCAGACCTTCGACTATTCGCAGATTCAGTTCTGATAGGTATTTAAAATGGATTTTGAACACATTCCCGTATTATTTAACGAAACTGTCAATTCACTTGAAATAAAGCCCGACGGCCTTTATGTCGATTGTACCGCGGGCGGTGGGGGGCATTCCCACGCTGTGGCTCAAAGGCTTTCCGATAAGGGCAGGCTCATAGCCATTGACCGCGACCCTGAGGCTATAGAGGTATTGAAGGCGCGCTTTGCGTCTTTTCCGAATGTTGAGATAGTTCACAATACATTTGATAACATATCCGCAATATTAAACGGCAGAAAAGCCGACGGAATTATGGCAGATCTCGGCGTCAGCTCTCACCAGATAGATACTGCCGAGCGCGGCTTTTCGTTTCATATGGACGCGCCGCTTGATATGCGTATGAGCAAAGAGGGCAAAAGTGCCGCGGATGTTGTTAACACTTATTCCGAAAATGAGCTTTATCGTATAATCAGAGACTACGGTGAAGAACGGTATGCAAAGAGTATAGCTAAAAATATAGTAAAAGAACGTGAAAATAAAAGAATTTCAACAACATTTGAGCTTTGCGATATTATTAAAATGTCAATGCCTCAGCGTGCAATGCGAGACTCGCATCCGGCACGCAGAACTTTTCAGGCGATCCGTATAGAGGTAAACGGTGAGCTTACAAAGCTTGATTCGGCACTTGATGATATGTTTTCGTCGCTTAAGGTTGGCGGAATCCTTTCGGTAATAACATTCCATTCTCTTGAGGATCGTATGGTGAAAAAACGCTTTGCACACTTTTGTGAGGGTTGCACTTGCCCAAAGGATTTTCCGGTTTGTGTTTGCGGAAAAACGCCGCGCGGTGAGATTACCGTAAAGGGTGTTGCGGCAAGCGACGAAGAGTTGTCACGTAATCCTCGTTCGCGTTCGGCGCGGCTTCGTTCAATAAAAAAGATTAAAGATGATTAAGATTTTAAGATAAATTTCCCGGAGGAGAAAAAATGGCAGGTAATTACGACAAGTACGGTAATTATGATTTTTCCATGTTTGAGCCGAAACCCGTCTCATTCGATCATAATGCCGCGAGAAAAATAGCTACCCTGCCCGGCGTCGGAGAGCGTGCGGCCGACTCCGGTATGCGGCTTGTAACACGAAAAAAGAAAACAACAGTCGAGGCAAAAAACGAAATGCGAGCCACGGCTTTGCGTGCGACAAAGGTGCTTACGGTTGCCGCTGTTTTGCTCTCGCTTTTTGCGGCTCTGCTTTACAGTAAGCTGCGTGTGGACGAGCTTGACCGTCAAATCGCCAAGACTGAGTCAAATCTTACGGCGGCGCAGGCCGAGACCGTCAGACTTAATATGCAGCTCGATTCGACAATATCTCTTGAAAAGGTCGATGATTATGCACAAAATGTTCTCGGAATGGTAAAGGCGGAAAATTATCAGATAGAATATATAGACCTTTCCGGCGATGATAAGGTAACTGTTTCCGGAGGAAAAGCATCGTCCTCCGACTCAAAAGAGTCAAAGTCGCTTATAACCAAACTTTTGGAATATATACACGTAAAATGAAATAAAATAAAACGAGGGTTAAGGTAGCTATACTTAACTCTCGTTATGCTATTTATTTTGTCTGAATCGCGCGCCTTTTGCACCTTTTTCGCTCCTCGTGTATCAAAAATACAAGTCGTCGCAAAAATGCACAAAATGCACACGATTCAGAATAAGAGGCAGAGAAAGCGCGCCTTTGCACCTTTTTCGCTTTTCAATTCGACAAACGAAAAACAAAATCAGACTTAAATTTAATGAAAGGAGAAAAATATGCAGACCGGACCTTCAAAGAGAATGGGTAAAAGAGCTGTTACGGTGCTGTGCTTCATCGCCGCAGCTTTTCTTGTATGTGTCGGCTCGCTCGCATATATTTCTCTTATTCACGGCAACGAATATAAGCTTAAAGCCGAGCAAAATCAGCTTTCGGACACCACGGTTTCGGCTCAGCGCGGAACGATTTACGATTCAAATATGAAAGCTCTTGCCAAAAGTGCTTCGGCGTGGCTTGTCTATATAAATCCGTCAAAGATAACAAGCGACGAGCAGCGCGACCTTGTGGTTACAAATCTCAGTACCATGCTCGGTGTGGACGAAGAGACGGTTCGCAAAAAGGCGGAGCGCACAAGCAGCGGCTACGAAAAAATAGCCGGCGAGGTTGAGACGGATGTTAAGGACCGTCTTAAAACGTTTATTTCCGAAAACAAGCTTTCCTCAATAATCGGTGTTGATCCCGATACAAAGAGATATTATCCTTACTCGTCGTTTGCTTCCACAATAATAGGCTTTACGGATTCCGATGATTCGGGCAGGCTCGGGCTTGAGCTGAAATACAACGACGAGCTTACCGGCACCGCCGGCAGAATAATAACGGCTAAAAATGCCAGACAGGGCTCTATGTCCACGGATTATCAAACCACATATGACGCTAAGGCAGGTTACAGCCTTGTGCTTACAATAGACGAGGTAATACAGTATTACCTCGAGCAGTCGCTCGACCAGGCACTTACGGACACGGGCGCGAAATATGCTTACGGCATAATAATGGACGTCAAAACCGGCGCTATACTCGGTATGACGTCAAAGCCCGACTTTGATTTGAATTCTCCGAATAAGATTTCAAACAAGGTGCTTGCCGAGAGCATATCCGCAATATCCTCTCCCGACGAGCAAAAAAAGGCTACGACGGACGCTCTTTATGCTCAGTGGCGAAACCGCGATATAAGCGATACATATGAGCCGGGTTCGGTATTTAAGACGATAGTCGTTTCGGCGGCTCTTGAAGAGGGTGTTGTGGACCTCAATACAACATATACCTGCACCGGCGGTATTCAGGTTGCGAATAATTATCAGAAGTGCTGGAAGCCGGGCGGCCACGGTACGGAAAATTTGACGCAGGGACTTATGAATTCCTGTAACCCGTTCTTTGTGACAATAGGGCAAAAGCTCGGTAAAGATACTTTTTATAAATATTTTGAAGCGTTCGGTTTTACCGAAAAAACAGGTATCGACCTGCCTGCGGAGGCGACTCCCGTAGCCGACGTGACATATCACTCTCTCAATAAAATGGGTATTTCGGAGTTGTCTTCAAGCTCGTTCGGTCAAACCTTCCAGGTGACGCCCATTCAGATAATAACGGCGGTTTCGGCGATAGCAAACGGCGGTAAACTTATGCAGCCGTATGTAGTATCATCTATGCTTGACGGTGACGGCAATGTCATGAAAAAGACGGAGCCTATAGTAAAAAGACAGGTCATATCCGAAAAAACCGCTTCGATAGTATCTAATATGATGGAGCAGGTCGTATCCGTGGGAACAGGTAAAAACGCATATGTTGCGGGTTACCACGTGGCAGGCAAAACGGGTACCTCCGAAAAAATCGGACACGAGGGAGCGTATATTGCCTCCTTTGCCGGCTTTGCCCCCGCAGATGATCCGCAAATAGCAATACTTGTAGCGATAGATGAGCCGACAGGTGCTCACGGTGGCGGTGCGGTAGCAGCTCCCATAGCAGGCGATATACTTGAAAAGGTGCTGACCTACTTGAATGTTGAGCCGAGATATGACGATAAGGAAATGGCAAACGTATCGTCCGTAGCTCCGAGTCTTGTCGGATTGTCTCCTCAGGATGCAAAGACAAAAGCCTCGGGCTATACCGTAAAGGTTGTCGGAGACGGTGCTAAGGTAGTTTCACAGACGCCTGCGGCAGGCCAGCAAATGAGGTCGGGCGGAGTAATAGTGGTATATACCGATTCTTCGTCGCAAAAGGCAGTTGCCACCGTTCCAAATCTTTGCAATATGTCAATCAGCGCAGCCAATAAGGCCGCTGTTAACGCAGGCTTTAACATAAAGGTAGCCGGCAATTCTTCTTCAAATGACTTTGTGTCTTATAAGCAGAGCATTGCGGAGGGCACCGAGGCAGAGCAGGGCTCTGTAATTACAGTTTACTTCAAGTCGTCCGTAAACGTACAGGACGGTCCCGCATAATATTAAAGTAAAAAACAGGAGGAAAAAACCGATGCTGTTATCAGAGCTTTTAAAGGGCATTGATACAAAAAGCAATTTTAATGACACGGAAATTACTGATATTACCGATAATACCGCAAAGCTTTGCGAGGGCTGCGTTTTTGTGTGCATCAAGGGCGCACATTTTGACGGCCACTCTGCCGCCGAGGAGGCTGTGAATAAAGGAGCCCGTGCGGTAGTGGCGGAGTATGATACCGGTGTTGAAAATCAGATTTTGGTTAAGAACACAAGAGATGCATATTCTTTATTGTGCGCCAATTTTTACGGTAATCCGTCCGAGAAGCTTCATCTTATAGGCATTACCGGAACAAACGGAAAGACTACAACAACCTTTATTTTAAAAGGAATTTTCGATAATCTCGGAATAAAATCCGGACTTATAGGCACGGTTAAAAACGTAACGGGCGACAAAGAGTACCCGTCGTCACTTACCACTCCCGACAGCAAAGAGCTTCAGAGACTCTTCAGGGAAATGGTTGACAGCGGCTGTAAATACTGCGTTATGGAGGTCTCTTCCCAAGCACTCGCGCAGGGGAGGGTAGACGGATGTCATTTCGACATAGCATTGTTTACCAATCTCACGCAGGATCACCTTGACTATCACAAAACCTTTGAAAACTATCGAAACGCCAAGCGCAAGCTGTTTGAAATAGCGGACACGGCTGTTATAAACATCGATGACGAATCGGCACATTATATGGTAGACGGACTCCCGATAAAGGTCGTGACATTTTCGGTTAAAAACAACGAGGCGCAGTTTGTGGCAAAAAATGTTGTCTGCACCTCCTCCTCTGTGCAGTACGAACTCCTTTGGAACGATAAAATCGGCAGAGCAAACGTAGGCATACCCGGTCACTTCACCGTTTATAACACCATGGGTGCCGCAATTTGCGCCATACTTACGGGACTTGATTTTTCCGATGTCCTTTCTTCGCTCAAAAAGAGCAAGGGCGTGCCCGGCAGAGTTGAGGTAGTTCCGACGGATACGGATTATACCGTTCTTATAGATTACGCACATTCTCCCGACGGCCTTGAAAATGTAATATCATCGGTCCGTGAAACCACAAATGGCAGAATTATAGCCGTATTCGGCTGCGGCGGCGACAGAGACAAGACCAAACGCCCTAAAATGGGCAAGATAGTAGGCGACCTTGCAGATGTTGCGGTTGTAACCTCTGATAATCCGCGAAGCGAAGACCCGCAGCTTATAGTTGACGATGTTTTAGAGGGTATGCATAACTGCAAAGCGAAAATCAAGGTTCTTGTTGACCGTACCGAGGCCATAAGATATGCCCTCGGCGAAGCGAAGAAGGGCGATGTCGTTCTCCTTGCCGGTAAAGGGCACGAGACGTATCAAATATTAAATACCGGCAAAATACACTATGATGAACGTGAAGTTGTGGCAGGTATATTAGCAGAAGGAAAAGATAAGTAATGGAATTAACTCTTTCGCGTATTGCAAAAGCCGTAGGCGGCAGGCTCTCGGGCTATGATTGTATTGTGACATCGGTTTCGACCGACAGCCGCGACATACCAAAGGGGTGCCTTTTCATATGTCTTGAGGGAGAAAAATTTGATGGGCATGACTTTGTGTCGCAGGCGGCTCAAAACGGAGCTGCGGCGGTGCTTGTTCGTAAAAAGGTTGACAGCCGCATACCCGTAATCACAGTTAAGGATACCGGCAAGGCTCTGCTTGACCTTGCGGGGTATTACCGCGGTACGCTTGATAATTTGACGGTAGTAGGCCTTACCGGCTCGGTCGGCAAAACTACGACAAAAGAAATGACCTATGCCGTGCTTGCCGAGCAGTTTAAAACGATTAAGACCGAGGGTAATCTCAATAATGAAATCGGAATGCCCAAAACTCTGCTTCGCCTTAAAGATGATACCGAGGCGGCGGTTATTGAAATGGGTATGAATCATTTCGGCGAAATCGAGAGAATGACAAAAAGCTCTCGTCCCGACATCGGTATAATCACCAATATCGGCGTTTCACATATAGAGTATCTCGGCTCACGCGACGGAATCCTAAAAGCGAAGCTTGAAATTCTCAATGGTATGAAAAAGGGTGCGCCGCTTATATTAAACGGCGATAACGATAAGCTCGTTACCGTAAGGGAGCCCGACTATAAGCTTGTTTTCTTCGGAATCGAAAATCCGAATGTTGATTTCAGGGCGAAGGATATTGAAGAAAAAAACGGTTTTACATCCTTCACGGTCGAATTTTACGGCGCATCGCAGCGCGTCACCGTGCCTACCGTCGGTATTCATAATGTATACGACGCTCTTGCGGCGTTTGCCGTGGGATATGAAATGAGAATGGAGCCGCAGAAAATAGCGGCAGGGCTCAAAAGCTTTGCCTCGTCCGGAATGCGTCAGCGTATTAAAAAAGTCGGCGGAATAACGGTTATAGAGGATTGCTACAACGCAAGTCCGGATTCGCAAAAAGCAGCTCTGGATGTGTTGTCCTCGTTTAAATCAAACCGCAGGATAGCAGTTCTCGGCGATATGCTTGAGCTCGGAAAATACAGCGATGTTTCTCATGAAAATGTCGGAAAATATACCGAAAACAAAAATATCGACATTCTTTTTACATACGGCGCAAAAGCAAAACACATTGCCGAGGGAGCAAAAGGATTTGTTGATGAAATAAAATCATTTGACGATAAAACCGAGCTTACAAAAGCGCTTCTCGAAACGCTTAAAGACGGAGACGCAGTTCTTTTCAAGGCGAGTCGCGGAATGAAGCTCGAGGATGTTATAAACAGCTTATACAGAGAGTGGGAAGAGTAAATGAAAATTTGGGTTGCGTTAATATTCGGCGTTCTGCTTAGCTTTTTAATAGCTTTTTTGCTCGGATTTGTTATAATTCCGTGGCTTAGAAAGCTTCACTTCGGGCAGACTATTCTTGACATAGGTCCTGCATGGCATAAATCAAAGCAGGGTACTCCCGTAATGGGCGGTCTTATGTTTATAATAAGCATAATCGTATCGTTCGCTGTCGTCCTGATAACCGATAAGCTGCTCGGCGGTCATATTCTGACTTCGGGAAGCGTTGTCATAGGCGACGATATGAAGGTCAAAATATTCGCGGGACTTTTAATGGCTGTCGCTTTCGGACTTATCGGCTTTGCGGACGATTATATTAAGGTTGCCAAAAAGCGTAATCTCGGTCTTACCATAGCGCAGAAAACCGGCGCGCAGATTCTTGTGATGCTGGCGTATCTTGCGGCGCTCTATATGTCGGGAAACACGTATATGTTCATTCCGTTCGTCGGAAATGTTGACCTTAAATTTTTCTTTTGGATATTCGGAATTGCCGTTATTTATCTCACGGTAAATGCCGTAAACTTCACGGACGGCGTAGACGGTTTGTGTGCAAGCGTTACCTCCGTGGCGGCAATTTCATTTATAGCGGCGGCACTTATCAGAGGTTTCTTCGGTGTAAGCCTTCTTGCAGGCTGCCTTCTCGGCGGATGTCTCGGATACCTTATTTGGAACTGGTATCCCGGAAAGGTTATGATGGGCGATACCGGCTCAATGTTCCTCGGCGGTATGGTTGTAGCCCTCGCTTATGCCATAGACTGTCCGCTTATAATCTTGCTTTACGGAATAATCTATGCAGTCGAAATGTTCTCGGATGTGCTTCAGATATGCTACTTCAAGGCAACGCACGGCAAACGAATTTTCAAAATGGCACCCATACACCACCATTTTGAAATGTGCGGTTGGAAAGAGCGCAAGATATGCGTCGTGTTTACACTTGTTCAGCTTTTCGGCGGAATCATAGGAACCGCTCTTTTGTATTACGGAATGAAATAATTTTATTTGCCGATTTCGGCAGATGTCCGTTTTAATTTTCAGGAAAAGGAGGAAGAATTATGGCAGGGAACGCCCAAAATGCAAAACCGCGTCCTCAAAAGACAAAAAAACGCTCGCGAAGACCCGATTTTCTCGCACTCGGCGGAATTGACGTATTCTTCCTTCTTCTTGTAATCGCAATACTTACAATAGGACTTGTAATGCTGTTCTCGGCAAGCTACACCTACGCCTTTTACAACAAAAAGGGGGACAGCACATACTTTTTTAAGCGTCAGCTGATTTTTGCCGTTGTCGGCGTTGTTTGTATGCTCCTTGTTTCAAAGCTCAGGTATGATTATCTTAAAATACTTGCTGTTCCCGGTCTTATTGTCTCATGGGGCCTGCTTGTTATAGTTCTTATACTGCCGGCGTCGTTCGGTGAATTCCACCGATGGATAAATCTCGGCTTTTTTACCTTCCAGCCGTCGGAAATAGCAAAGCTTGCCATAATTTTGTTTTGCGCATACGAAATGGACAGAAATCATAAAAAAATAGTCGGAAAGTCAATAAACCGTTCCAAATTTGCAGACGGAGTAAAGGAACTGTCTGGCGGACATATCGTCGTGTATAATTCGTTTTTGCAGCTCCTTTTCTATGCCTTGGTTATAACTGTTACGGCGGGTCTTGTCTATCTTGAAAATCACCTTTCCGGCACCATCCTTATTCTCGCCATAGGAGTAATTATGATGTATCTCGGCGAGATAAAGAGACATTGGTTTGTGCTTATAGCGGTAATTGCCGCCGTGGCAATTATCATATTCGTGCTCAATCCGCAGCTTCTTGAAAAATACGCGGGCGCGCGTATTACGGCGTGGCTCGATAAAAGCTACGACCCTAAGGGAGCAAGATGGCAAACCAACAACTCGCTTTATGCCATAGGTTCCGGCGGACTTTTCGGAACCGGGCTCGGTAACTCAAAACAAAAGCATCTGTATGTTTCCGAACCGCAAAATGACTTTATTTTTGCGATTGTCTGCGAGGAGCTCGGCTTCATCAGAGCGGTAGGAATAATTTTGCTGTACGTTTTGCTTGTTTGGCGTGGGGTCGTTATAGGACTAAAGGCAAAGGACCGCTTCGGTGCCATGCTTGCAATGGGCATCGTCTTTCAGGTGGGACTTCAGACGGCGCTTAACATCGGCGTTGTTACTGATACGTTGCCGAATACAGGCATAAGCTTACCCTTCTTCAGCTACGGCGGTACCTCGCTTATGATGCTGCTTGTTGAAATGGGAATAGTGCTGTCGGTATCAAGGTATTCGCGAATAGAAAAATAAAAAGCCTAAGAATAAGGAGTAAACATATGAAAGTCATATTCGCTGCCGGCGGTACCGGCGGACATATAAATCCGGCGCTTGCGTCCGCAGGCGAGCTCAGACGCCGCCATCCGGATGCCGACATACTTTTTATAGGTACAAAGGAGCATATGGAGTCAAAGCTCGTACCTGCGGCGGGTTTCGCCTTTAAAACCATTGAAATTACCGGCTTCCAGCGAAAGTTTTCCGCTAAAAATATAGCTAAAAACATTAAAACTCTTTTCCTTATGATAAGCTCATCGAGAGAGGTCAAAAAAATAATCAAAGAATTTAAACCGGACGTTGTGGTAGGCTTCGGCGGATATGTCAGCGGTCCCGTTGTCAGAACGGCCTGTAAGCTTGGCGTAAAGACAGCCATTCATGAGCAAAACGCCTATCCCGGCGTTACAAATAAGGCTCTCGCCAAAACGGTGGACAAGGTTATGCTCACGGTTAAAAAGGCAGAGGAACACCTTGAATGTAAAAATGAGCCTGTAGTCACGGGGCTTCCGGTAAGAAGCGAAATCATAGAAGCGGACAGGGAATTTTCACGTGCAAAGCTCGGTGTTTCGCCCGACAGCATAATGGTGCTCTCGATGGGCGGCAGTCTGGGTGCAAAGGCGATAAATGAAAATATGACTGCCTTGATAGCCGAGCGTTGGCAAAATAAAAATCTGTTCTTTATGCATTCTACCGGAAAATACGGTAAATGGGTTCCCGAAAAGCTAAAAGAGCTCGGCGTGGACGAGAACAAAGCAAGCAACGTGGTAATACGCGAATATATAGATGATATGGATGTCTGTCTTGCGGCAAGCGACCTTGTTATCGGCAGAGCCGGCGCGTCGTCACTTTCCGAGATTGAAGCAGTCGGCAGAGCGTCAATACTTATTCCCTCACCGAATGTTGCCGAAAACCATCAATACCATAACGCCATGGCTCTTGTGGAAAACGATGCCGCGCGCGTTATTGAGGAAAAGGATTTAACCCCCGAAAAACTCATATCCGAGTTTGACTCACTTGTTGCAGACCGCGAGACTCTTGTAAGACTCGGCAGGAATGCAAAAAAAATGGCGGTTGAAAACTCTTCTGCGATGATTTGTGATATAATAGAAAAGTTAGCGGAGAAAAAATAACAGCTGTCGTTTCCAAAACATACAGCCCTGCATAATATGAAAAAGGGTTACCTTTTTCTTTAAGGGGTGTGTATGTATTGGATAAGATAATAATAGAGGGCGGACGAAGGCTCTGCGGTGAAATTGAAGTTCACGGCTCGAAAAACAGCGCGCTGCCGATTTTAGCGGCTACGGTCTTGACCGGCGACAAATGCGAAATACATAATTGCCCGGCTCTCTCGGATGTAGACGCCGCTATTCAAATACTTCGGCATCTCGGCTGCAAGGTGATACGCGACGGTCACACGGTAGAGGTGGATTCGTCCGTTATCACCGTAAGTGAAATTCCCGATGATTTAATGCGTGAGATGCGCTCATCGATAGTCTTTTTGGGTGCTGTGCTCGCGCGTACTGGCAAAGCGGAAATATCTTCGCCGGGAGGCTGTGAAATAGGCCTCAGACCTATTGACCTGCATTTGTCGTCGATGCGAAAGCTCGGCGCCGAAATTACCGAAGAGCACGGCAGACTGTACTGCTCGCTCGGCAAAAGTCTTCACGGTGCCGATATTACGCTTTCTTTTCCGAGTGTCGGAGCCACAGAAAACATAATGATAGCCGCCGCCGCGGCGGACGGAACCACCGTTATCACAAATGCGGCGCGAGAACCGGAAATCAGCGACCTTGCCGATTTTTTAAACGGCTGCGGCGCTAAAATTTCCGGCGCCGGCGACAGCACGGTAGTAATAGAGGGCACTAAAAGGCTTCACGGCACATGCCATACCGTTATACCAGACCGCATAGAGGCGTCGTCTTATCTTATAGCCGCATCGGCAACCGGCGGCAGAATTTGCATAAAGGACGTAATTCCGGCACATATCGGCGCGCTGATTCCGGTGCTTTCCGAAGCAGGCTGTGATATAACGACGAGCGGCAGGTGGATATGTCTGTCCGCACCGCCGAGACTTAAAAGAGTAAAAATGATACGCACCATGCCGTATCCGGGCTTTCCGACCGATGCTCAGGCAATAGTCGGAGCTATGCTGTCTGTAGCGGACGGCACGAGCGTAATAATTGAAAATATATTTGAGAGCAGATTTAAACACGTAACTGAGCTTATGCGGCTCGGCGCAAAAATAAGCGTCGAGGGCAGAATGGCGGTTATAGAGGGTTCAAAGTATCTGACGGGCGCAAATGTTGTAGCTCCGGATCTTCGCGGAGGCTTTGCGCTTATAACGGCCGGTCTCGCCGCAAACGGCAAGACGGTTATTACAGGTACGCAGCATTTGGACAGAGGATATGAAGCTCCTGAAAAGGTGCTGAAACTGCTCGGAGCAGACGTGAGAAGGATAAATGAAAATGACGGGACCGAAAAACAAGAGACAAGGCAGCTCGCCGAAAACGTCGGGAAACCCGCGGGGGAGTCGGCAGAAGACTGCACCGACCGGCACTCGCAGGAGGCAGACGACCGATATAACATACGGCAGGGCAAATGAGCGCACGCAGGGCGGCAGGCAGCAGCTCTCGCGCGATGAAATGCGCCGTCGCAGCAGGCTCATTAAAATGAAAAAACGCAGGATAAAAAAGCTGATTGCTCTTATCCTGGGTATTATAATTATAATTGCCGTCGCAGTAACTCTTTCGCTTACGGTCTTTTTCCGTATAGACAATGTTGCGGTTACCGGTGACGAGATATACAACAATGAGGATGTTATAGCTGCGTCGCAGATAAATATAGGCGACAATATGTTTATGACAAGCAAGAAAAAAACAGCCTCCGGAATCGAATGCACCCTTCCTTATGTTGAGTCGGCCGAAATAAAACGCAATCTTTCGGGGACAATAACAATAAAAATCACGGCTGCAACCGCAAAGCTTGCAATAGACAACGGCGACAGCTTTACGTTGGTTTCCGACAAGGGAAAAGTGCTTGAGGACGGACTTATGACTATCGGCGACGGTATTATCATAATTGATTCCTCACCGGTGATTTCGGCGGTACCGGGGGAAACCGTGGAATTTCAGGATAACGACGACCTCGGCATTATAAAAAATGTGCTGACATTGCTTGAATCAAATGAACTCAGCGGAATAACAAGTATAGATGTGAGCAACCATTCCAATATTAAAATGGTATATAAGGAGCGCGTTACCGTGCTTTTGGGACTTTCGTCCTCCGTGAACGATAAAATGGACTTTGTAAAAGCTGCCCTGACAAGGCTTGACAGCGATAATCCAGATTTTACGGGCAGCATAGATTTCACAATTGATAAAAAGGCGTATCTCAGTCCTCAGCGTGAGGATAACACAACGGTTCCGTTTATATCTCCGTAATTATATACAATATAAATGCAAAAAAACGTTGAAAATAACGGGATAATATGATATACTAACCTAAATAGGTATGAGTTTAACTTTATTTAGGTGTGAAATAAAAGACTTTACATAATGGAGGATGTTCTCAAATGGATTTTGAAATGGACAACGAATTTAATGACGTTACTAATATTAAAGTTATAGGCGTTGGCGGAGGCGGCGGAAATGCTGTCAACAGTATGGCAAACAATGACTTCGGCAGAGTTCAGCTTATAGCTATAAATACCGATAAGCAGACGCTTGCATTTTCAAAAGCCGGTCAGAAAATTCAGATAGGCGAAAAGATTACGCAGGGCAGAGGCGCCGGAGCAAAGCCCGAAATCGGTCAGAAAGCTGCCGAGGAGAGCCGCGACGCAATTATTGAAGCGCTCAATGATACACAGATGGTGTTTATTACCGCAGGTATGGGCGGCGGAACAGGCACAGGCGCAGCTCCCGTTATTGCCGAGATTGCTAAGGAAAAGGGAATACTCACCGTAGGTATAGTTACAAAGCCATTCGATTTTGAGGGTAAGGTACGTATGCAGCAGGCAGAGGCAGGTATTGCAGAGCTTGCAGGCCATGTAGACAGCCTTGTTGTTATTCCCAACGAAAGATTAAAGCAGGTATCCGAGCAGAAGATTACTCTTCTCAATGCGTTTGATATAGCAGATGATGTTCTTCGCCAGGGCGTTAAGAGTATTTCCGACCTTATTATTAAGCCGGCTCTTATAAATCTTGACTTTGCCGATGTAACCGCAGTTATGAAAGATGCGGGCCATGCTCATATGGGCGTGGGTACCGCCAAAGGCAAGGATAAGGCTGAGCAGGCGGCTCAGAGAGCTATTTCAAGCCCTCTTCTTGAATCCACAATCGACGGCGCTAAGGGCGTTATAATAAGCATTTCCGCTTCTGAGGATATCGGCCTTGACGATATCGACACCGCGGCAGGTATAGTTCGTGCAGCGGCTGATGAGGATGCTAACATCATCTTCGGCGTAGATCTCGATAAAGAAAAAGAAGACGAGATGACAATTACCGTTATTGCAACAGGCTTCGGTACGGATGAGAACGGTATGCCTAAAAAGCCCAATAAGACCGATGATTTTTCGTTCGGCGGCAAGGATGACGGCTTTGAGGATGTAAGCAGCACTACCGACAACGGCAAGGGCTTCGGAAGCGACGACGGATATATGGACGTTCTTGACATTTTCAACGGTAAGAAGTAATTTTTTACACAGTATTTTTTCTTATTAAATCCCTTAAAAAACGGGCTGTAAAAATTTTACGGTCCGTTTTTTGTCGAAAAAAATATCCGCACTCGATATTTAACGAATGCGGATATTTTAGTTGTGCCATTCTTCTCTTTGTGTGACTTTACGATATTATTACGGGCTCAGTCTGTTTGCCGTTTAAAGCATCCAAAACGGTTATGGGTATTTTTTCAAAATCCGCAACTATGGAATTCGGTTTGTTAATGCAGTCATCCTGCCTCATCGGTACGAAGTAAATATATTTGCAGTTCATTAAAAGACCTATGTTTTTAGCGGTGGCACCGAGCGCGTCATTTGTGGAAACGGCTATTACCACCGGACGTCTGTTGCGAAGGTGCGCTTTAGCTGCAAGCGTTACGGTCGTATCAGTTATGCCGTTCGCCATTTTCCCGAGAGTGTTTCCCGTAGTCGGCGCGATAATAAGTAAGTCGAGCAGCTTTTTGGGGCCAATCGGCTCAGCCTTCGGCAGAGTACTTATAATATCATTTCCCGTTATTTCGGTTATTTCGTCGGCGAAGTCTTTAGCCGAGCCGAAACGTGTATCGGTCGTAAATGCCGTTTCAGACATTATTGGCACTACGTTAAACCCGTCGCTTTTAAGCTTAGCCATAATCGGGATCACTTTTTTAAACGTACAGAACGAACCGCACATTGCAAATCCTAAGTTCAGCACATTTTTTCCCTCCTTACAGAAGCGGTTGAGCTTTCTTAAATATCAGCCTGCCGGCTTCTTCGGGGGCGTATTTTCCGGGAAGCCCCAATGCTCTGACAGCGTTTATCCCGTAAGAGTCGGCAAGCCCGATATCCACTCCGAACGGGGGAGAAGCTATATCTATAAGCAGAACGTCTTTTCTCAATCGACTCAAAATATTTTTATCTATTATTTCAGCGGGAACGGTGTTTATTAAAATATCCGCGTCGTGTGCTATGCAGTCATAATCTCTCAGCAGGCATATGCTGTATCCCTTTTTGACCGCGTCTGCGAGTGCGTGAGGGTCTCTTGCCGTTATCAGTACCTTTGCGCCGTTTTCCTTCATGAATTCGGCAATAGCCTTCGCGGTTCTGCCGTATCCGGTAATCGCCGTCTTTTTGCCGCTGAAATCATATATTCCGTTTTCATTTAACACAAATTTAAGACATTGCGCGGTCAAACGGGCGTTGTCCGTAATAAATTCCTCATCATAGTAATCATATACTTTTGTGCCGTTTGCCGACAAAACAGTGCGACTGTCGCCGATGATTCCTCCTGCTACCGTATCACTTTTTCCGAGACATTCGCCGATTTCCGATAGCCTGACGTCTTCGAACGCTTTGCCGGTGTTCAGGTGAATTTTATCGCGGCTCACGGGGAGCGGCAGTATCAGCAGTATATTGTTGTTTTCGCGCAGATAACAAAGAAACTCGTCTTTGGTAAGACCGCCGTTTACTGCATATGACGCGAAAGAATACCCGCTGTTAAAAAGCAGCTCGGCGAGACAGCTCATCCTTTTGTCTCCGCCGGCAATAACGATTTTTTTCATTTATTTCCCTCCTTTTTCGGATGGATATCTATACACTATAATATGAATGCCGAAAATATATTGTGAAAGATAATTTTAGGGTTTAAATTTTTGCCGAAATGCAATATAATATATTTTAGTCGGAAATACTGACACAATAAACCGAAAGGTATGACTTATATGAAAGACATAGATACACTTTTAAAAGAAGTAAAGAGAGTACACTTTATTGGAATAGGCGGCAGCGGTATGTGCCCGCTTGCCGAGATACTTCACAGCTGGGGCTATGAACTCTCCGGGTCGGACAATAACGAGAGCGATACGCTTGACAGAATACGTAAGCTCGGTATCCCCGTTACCATGGGTCAAAGGGCGGAAAATATAAAAGGCGCCGAGATGATAGTTTATACCGCGGCTTTGCTTAAAGATAATCCGGAGCTTGTAGCCGCTAAGGCAAGCGGAATACCGACCTTTGAGCGTTCGAAGCTTTTCGGCGCAATTTCGAGAATGTATAAAAACTGCATAGGCATTTGCGGAACTCACGGCAAGACTACAACTACATCTATGACTACGCAGATAATGATAACAGCAAAGCTTGACCCGTCTGCCGTAATCGGCGGAAAGCTTCCGATGATGGGCTCAAGCGGCAGAGTGGGCAAGAGTGAAAACTTTGTCTGTGAAGCGTGCGAATTTGTCGATACATTCCTTGACTTGTCACCTGATGTTGCCGTTATACTCAATATAGACGAGGATCATCTCGACTATTTCAAAACACTTGATAATCTGATTAAAAGCTTTCATAAGTTCGCTTCTATGGCGACAAAGGCGGTAATTTACAACGGCGATGATGCCAACACATTAAAGGCTATGGAGGGCATTTCCGGTAAGGATCTTATTACCTTCGGTATGGCTGAAGAAAATGATTATTATCCCGAAAATATCGCTCCCGTACACGGCGCTTATTATGAATTTGACGCTATGCACAAGGGTGAATTCCTCTGCCACATAAAGCTCAGAGTTCCCGGGCTCCACAATGTCCTTAATGCACTTGCAGCCTTGGCGGCTTCAATGTATTCCGGCGCGGACGCCGAGTCTTGCCGCGGGGGACTTGATGCATTCAGCGGTGCTCACAGACGTTTTGAGCTGCTCGGCAAATATAAGGGCGTTACTTTTGTGGATGACTACGCTCACCACCCGGCTGAGCTCAAGGTTACCATTGACGCCGCTATGGAGATGGGATACCACAGCGTTTGGGCGGTGTTTCAGCCGTTTACCTATTCGCGCACATATATGCTGATGGATGACTTCGCAAAGGTACTCAGCATACCCGACCATTGCGTTATGACCGAAATAATGGGTTCGCGTGAAGTCAATACCTATAATGTATACACTTCTCAGCTTGCCGCTAAAATTCCGGGTTCCGTATGGTTTAATACATTTGAGGAGGTTGCCGATTATGTTGTTAAAAATGCCGAGGACGGCGACCTTGTCCTGACTCTCGGCTGCGGTGATATATACAAGGCGGCTCATATTATGATAGATAAGCTTAAATAAGTTAAGATAAAATACAATATAAAACGGGGTTGTAAAAACGAGAAATTTTTACAGCCCCATTTTTATAACTTTTATCAGTGTCTTTGCGACATATCGTCGTAGATTTCGCAAAACCGCGCGGCAAATGCGGGCTCTTCGTTCCCTGCGTACAGATGAGAAATATCTCCGAATGAGCTGCAGCGCCATACCGCTATGCCTTTTTCTCGCTCCTCGGTGTACAGTGTAGTGACCGAGGTCGGAGCAGCGCAAAAGCCCTGCCACAGGCATACTGGCGAAATGTTGAGAAGATGTGAAAGCATTACACATTCCACGCCGAAATGGCAAAAGAATACTATTGTGTCTTTGTTTGCATTTACGGCCTTGTAGTATTTATCTTTTCTTTCGTATCCGTGCGCTTTAAGTACCTTGTCAAGACCCTGAGAAACTTTTCTGTACTCCTGCTTTACTCTGCCTTGCTTCATAAACTCTGTGTCCGCCCATTTTTTCACATCGTAAAGGTCATCCTCTTTAGTGAAAAACGAAGGCATAAGATCCCACGGACCGCGGAGCTTTTTTGTCTTTTTGTCATATATCGGCGCGTGAAATTCCCTGAGCCAATGATAAGTTTTTGCGCTTCTTCCGAGCCTTTTAAGTGTAACGCTTGCGGTGTCCTGCGCTCTGCCGAGCGGAGAGACATAAAAAGCCGTAACGTCGGTCTTTTCCATTTTGTCCGCAAGAAGCTCGGCCTCGTGCCACCCCTTTTGAGTCAACGAGTCCTTTTCGTAGTCGGGGTCACCGTGCCTTATAATGAGAATCCTCATTTTTCGTCACCGTCAGCAGCTCTTTTTTCAGTAATATAGCTATGAATTTTTTCGGCAAGCTCGCCGTGAATTTTAAACTTGCTGCGGAAAACTATCATTGAAATTATTATAAGTATCGGCGGTATTCCGAAGGCTATTGTGCCTATCGCGTTTTTGGTGGCGTTGTTTATAACGCCCTCTTTAATTTGCTCGTTGTAGCCGAATATACCAAGACCGCCGAAAAGAATAACGGTCTGAATGGTGTATGCCATTTTTTGTAAAAAGCCCTTCATAGAGAAGGTTATACTCTCGCTTCGCGAACCGTTTTTGTACTCGCCGTAATCGACTATGTCCGCAAGGAATACAGTTTGCGAAACAAACATCGAACTTATGCCCACCGAGGCCAAAATATAGCAAATATCAAGTGCTATTGCGATTTTAAGCACCGGGCCGAAGAGGAACATCAGGGCGTATCCCAAAATAGTCATCGAGAGCGATATGGTGTATATTGAGCGCATGGTAAATTTTTCCGAGAGCATGGGTATTACCAAAAGGCCGACTACCGAGCCGACTGCGCCGATTGTTTGGAAAAGCGATTGACCCTTAGGCTGGCCCAAAACATCGGTGAAATAGTAAACAGCCGTAGAGCTTGTCAGGTACCAGCCTGCATTTGAAAGCATGGCGAATATCATAAATACGACGAGCTGATCGTTGTGAGCCACGGTTTTGAATATCTGCTTGAAGCTGAATTTTTGCTTTTCGTTGTAGACAACGTTTGTCTCTTTTGTATTGAATACGCATGTAGCCGAAAAAAGTATAAGTGCTATTCCGCATATCATAGCCCAACGCGAAAATCCGGTTGCGCTGTAACCCTTTTCTGTGGTCATGCCTGTTGAGAGCAGAGGAAGAATTATGGGAGTCAATATTGTTATGATTCCCTGGCCGAGACCCGAGAAGGTTCTCGCGATTGTTGCTACTAAGCTTCTCTCTTTAGCTTCGCTTGTAAATGAGGGTATCATCGACCAATAGGGAATATCCGCCATGGTGTTGGTCATTCCCCAAAGAATATACATGACGGCTATATATATGTAGAGCTTTGTTCCGCTCATACCGAAGGATGTAAAGAGGAGTGTAAGAACCACCGCGTTCGAGAATGCACCTATGAGTATCCACGGGCGGTATTTACCGAATTTTGTGCGCGTGTTGTCAACTATCGTTCCCATCATCGGGTCGTTAATACCGTCCCAAATACGTGCTATCGGGGTGAGTATCAAAAGAAATGCGGGTTTAAGTCCGAGTACGCTTGAAAGGTAGTAAGACAAAAACGAATAGAACATTCCATAGCTGAGGTCAAGCCCCACGGCACCTACGCCGTAGCCTATGTACCCCGGTAATTTTTTCAGTAAACTGTTTGATTTTTTCACGCCGTCATCCTCCGATTTCAGACAAATACAAATAATTATACTATATATAATAAATGTTTAAGAGAAATAAGTCAAATAGAAATATGCGGTTTGACCGCCGAAAAGGGCATATCATTTCCGAATGTGAAAAAATAACGGTCACAAACGAGTTTTGTGTCTTTAATCAAATAAAGATGAAAAATATGTTGTATTCAAATTGACTATTTTAAGTTTCTGGATTATAATATTTTTTATGACTTTTGAAGTTGTATAAAGTTGTAAAAAAGGAAAAGGAGTTAACTTAATGGAAAATCAATCTGTTAAGAGAGGTTTTTGGCATAAGCTGTTCGGCACCACGCCGAATGACGGTAATTTGCAGCCGCGCGAAGCTATTGCGTACAGTATTACCGGTATAGGCCAAAACTTTATCTGCACCATCATCGGCTCATATCTTACCATATTTATGACCGATGCACTTTTAATGGCGGACGCCAGGATCGGCAAAACTACAGGTGCCACCGCAGTAGCGCTTCTTATGCTCTTTACGAGGGTGTATGATGCTCTCAATGACCCGATTATGGGCTCTATTGTTGACAGAACAAGAACCAAATGGGGCAAATGCCGCCCGTATCTTAAATGGATGGCTGTTCCGATAGGCTTGGTTACCATAGCCTGCTTCCTGCCTGTTTATAACAGCACGGCAAAATCATTCATCATTATTTCGGTTATCTATGTCATTTGGTCAATGGTATTTACCGTAGCCGATGTTCCTTATTGGGGCCTTTCAACGGCTATGACAAATAACACAACCATTCGCGGTAATCTTCTTACTGTTGCGCGTCTTTGCTGCACCATAGGCGCAGGCGCCGTAACGGTATTTGTACCCGTAATTACTTCGGCTGTAACCGCAAAATATAAGGATGCCGACGGTGTGCTTATAGCGGCTAATTCCGTAGCAAACGCAAACACGCTTAAATGGACATATTTTATTTGCGCAGTTGTTCTCGTTATTGTGTCATTGCCGATGTTCTTCTATGGCTTTAAAAACACAAAAGAGAGGTATACCTCCGACACAACTCCGCCTTCACTCGGCCATAACCTTGGGCTTCTCTTTAAAAACGATCAGCTTTTGCTCATACTCATTTCCGGTATTTTGGGTGCGGCAAGAACCGTTTATATGTACACGGGCTCGCTTTATTTTGCAAAGTATGTTCTCGGAAACGAGGCAGTATACAGTATTCTTACAATACTTGTTGTTCCCGGCGGAGCAATTGCAACCGTGCTTATTCCGTGGTTCACAAAGCATTTCGGAAAGAAAAATACATATATCTATGTACATGTACTCGGCGCCGTAGTTATGTTCGCTATGTACTTTATAGGCAGAAACGGCGGCTATAACAATTCCTCAAATCTCCTTTGGCTTGCCATAGGTTTTGTTCTCCTCGGACTTCCGCAGGGTATCAATAACGTAATAACCTACGCTATGATAGGCGATACAGTTGAATATCTTGAGTGGAAAACGGGCGAGAGAGCAGAGGGTATCTGCTTCTCAATGCAGACCTTCATAAATAAAATCAGTATGGCTGTCGGCGCATTCATAGGCGTTATGGCATATGGAATTTCCGGCATTTCTCCGTCAGACCCGTACAATACCGTAACTCCGGAGGGCTCTGAAAAGCTTTGGGCTGTGCTCATACTTTCGGGTGCTATTTCGATGGTTGCCACCATTATCCCCATGCTCTTCTACAAGGTTACCGAGAGTAAGCAGAGAGAGTATGTAAAAGAAATAGAGGAAAGAAAAGCCGCTAAGGCTGCAAAAACCGCAGAATAATTCATTCGGAAAAATTTAAGAAACCGTTACCGTTTGGTAACGGTTTCTTTTTTTCTCCCAAAAGGGCAAATTTTTTCTTCGTATATAGGTGCAAGCAAGCAAATCACCGCAGCGACTGTCTTTCTCGTCAAACGAAAAATGCAATATTGAGACAAAAGGCTCATATATGAATTATTACCGTAAAAAAACAGACCTTGTGAATTGTACCGACAAGGTCTGCTTTATCTATGCCTTTAATTTATAAAAATACCGCTTGGTTATGAAACGCTTTATGAGCACTCGGTAAAAGCAATTTTCCGTATTTCAGTCTGTCAGAGTGTAACGCCTCAGACCGATTGAATGCTTGCCGTATTCAATGGCATTTGTGGGACAAAAGTTAATACACGCCATACAGTGTGTGCAGCTTTTGCCCCAAACAGGCTTGCCGTTCTTAAGCTCAATGTTGTTCAGCACACAGCTTCTTACGCATTTTCCGCAAGCTATGCATTTGTCGGTGGCGTAGAATTTGTCTGCGGATACGATGAATTTGTAAAAGACCGTATTTACTATGCCGCTTTTTAGTCTGTCCGCAATGCCGACTTTAATATCGGGGAAAGGCTTTTCGGCTTTGATGTATTCTGCTGCGTCAAGAGCCGCTTTATCCGCTTTTATTATAAGCTCCTCCGCGGTTTTTTCATCAGGTGCGCTGTAAAGAGCCGTGTAATTTTCGGGCATTACAACCTCGTAAACACCCATAAATTCGAAACCCTTGTCAGAGCAAAGCGCTTGTAATTGTTTCCTTGCATTTCCTATTTCGCCGCCGCAATCCATTATGAAATATGCTTTATCGGAGCCGTGAAACACGGATTCCCTTATGAGCTTTTCAAAAATGTGCGGTATTTGCCAAGCGTAAGTCGGGCATACAAAAACATAGGGGGTATCGCTGTCAAAGCTGCCTTTTTTACACTCCTTTATATATTCAAATGAGTTGACCGGAATTTCGTTTATTGCTTCTCCGACCTTTTTTGCTAAATGGCGGCTGTTTCCGGTACCTGTAAAATATATTATCACTTTTATCGCTCCTTCAAATATGTTTTGAGGCTTTTATTACTTAAGCTTTTTGCCGTTTTTTCCGAGCAGGCGGTCAATAACAAACGACAGATAACCGAGAGCCAAAAACGCCGCCGTAATAAAGACAATTATAAGCGCAACCTTGTTTTTGCCGTAAAGGTCTGTGTCGAGAAACGGATACGGGTAACGGCTGCTGCCGCCGAAGCCGGAAAAGATCTTGCTGCCGAATTTAGCGCAAATCATTGTAAATGCGATATAAAGATACGGCAAAATCAGCCAGCAAAGCGGGTGCAGAGCCTTGTATAACCCTTTTGGGAAAAACAGCAGATAGTCGAGTATCACCATGAGAGGAACGATATAGTGCATAAGAATATAGCCTGTGTAAAAAGCCTTATCGGAGGCCGCTGCCTCTTTGGCACCGTTCGGCATAAACAAATAGGCTATTGCGGTCACGGCTATGCACATGGTTACGGCACCTCTGATAACGGCCTTTTCCTTTTTCGGGTTGAAAACAGCGAGAAAGAAAAAATATAAAAAGCAGAGTATGCCGCTTTGTACCGTGTAGTAATATAAAAGCGTGTCGGCGTTGCCGCGTCGCAGACTGTCAATATATTGTAAAATCATCCCTGCCTCACAGCACAATAAAAAAATTATGCGGTAGAGCTGTTTCAAATTCTGACTTTTTATATACATAAAAAATGCCACCCCGAAAAACTATTGATATAAACTCCATTTTAACACAATAAGTCGTTTGTATCAATGTATTTCGGAGCGGCAAAAGCAAAATGTGCTTTGGTGATTTTAGTTATCGGTCTGTCTTTTTGCGCCATTATTCTTCAAAAGTTTTTGCAACTTGAGGCATAAGCTCGCTTACCTTAATGTGCTGCGGACACGCTTTTTCACATTTCCTGCACTTTATGCAGTCCGAGGCTTTTCCGTATTCCTTAGCGAGGTTTTCGTAGTATTGGCCGTTAACCGAAAAATCTTTATATGTAGCGCGTTTTTCCTCGTTATAAAGAGCAAAGTACTTTGGTATCGGAATGTGCTTCGGACAGCCTGCCGTGCAGTAGCTGCAGCCTGTGCAGGGCACGGTTATAGAAGCTTTTATAATGTCTACTGCCTTGCCTATGATTTCGAATTCTTCCTTTGACAAGGGCTTGAAGCTTTCCATGTATCCGGTGTTGTCAAGGAGCTGTTCGTATGTGCTCATTCCGCTGAGTACCGTCATAACGCTGTCGTGACTTGCTGCAAATCTTACCGCCCAAGAGGGAATAGACGCGTCCGGAGCATAATCTTTAAACAGTTTTTCGGCTTCGTCAGGTATTTTTGCGAGTGTTCCGCCCTTTACAGGCTCCATAACAATTACCTTTTTGCCGTGCTTTACCGCCGTTTCATAGCACAGGCGAGACTGAATGCCCGGATTATCCCAATCGAGATAGTTTATCTGAAGCTGAACTATCTCAATTTCGGGGTGCGCGGTTAAAATTTTGTCGAGGAGCTTCGCGTCATCGTGATACGAAAATCCGACGGTCTTTATTTTGCCCTCTTCCTTCATGCGAGCGACGAAATCAAAGCAGTCGAGCTTTGTTGCCGTCTCGTAATTTGATACGTTCAGGTTGTGAAGAAGATAGTAGTCAAAATAGTCAACACCGCAGTTTTTGAGCTGCTTTTCAAATATACGGCTGTTGTCATCCTTTGTTTTCAACATCATAGTGGGCAGCTTTGACGTGAGTGTGAAGCTGTCACGCGGGTGGCGGTCAACTATGATTTTCTTTGCGGTTTCCTCGCTCTTGAAATCGTGATACATATATGCTGTGTCAAAGTACGTGAAACCGCGCTCCAAAAATTTATCTACCATTTTTTCGGCTTGCGGAATATCTATTTTAGAGGGGTCGTTACTGTCAAGAACAGGCAGTCTCATAAGACCGAATCCGAGCTTTTTCATATTATTCATCCTCATAGTTTTAATTTTTTCTTTTATGGCTTTTAATGCCGTGTCGGCGTCGTCTATGCCTTCAACGGTTTGCTCCATCGGACAAATCCCCGTGCCGTATCTGTTTTTTATGCTGTCGGTTACGGTGCCGAAAGAATAATTTATACCGTATTTTTCGAGTATCGGTATGGCTTTGCGGCTTAAAACCTCACCGTACACATTTTTGATTTTAAGCAGCGCAAAAAGCATGGCAGCGGCTTTTCCTACGATTTTGTCGGCGGCGCAAAAACGCGATAAATCGTTTTTTTCGCTGAGCAGCTTCAAAAGAGGGGACAGCCCCTTGCCGTTTTCTTCGATGAACTCTTTGCCGTCATACAGCACGAGCGAAGCACCGTTTTTAAGACGTTCCTTTGCTTTTTCGATATTATTCATAGAATTTGTTTAACCCCTTAACGCGGTATATAAGAAGCGGAAGCAGCGTCCATTGTAAAATAAGACCCGGCAGACCCGAAGCGATGCTTGAGAGTATTATTGTCGGTGAAACCGCCGTGCTTTTAAAGCCGTAAAACGCGATTAAAATAGCAGCTGCGCGTATGGCTCTTCCGAGTATTTGAGCCGTGAGTACCTTTAAAATGACGGGCATTTTTTTGTTTTTGAGGAGTCCGCATACAAGACCGTATGCGGTAAGCTCTATCATCATAAACGGAAGAAGTGCCGCCGACGGCATACCCGTGAGCGCGAAGCTCAAAAGGGGACTTACCGCTCCCGTTACGGCGCCCACCGCAGGACCTGCCAAAAGAGCCGTGAAGAATACGCCGAGATGCATCGGCAGAAATGCCGAGCCGGGTAAGCTGCCGGTACCGCTCACGATACCTATAACGTGGAACAGCTGAGGTATGGCAACCGACAGAGTTATTCCTAATACCGTCGTGAGAGCTTTAGCTGTTATGATTTGCTTTTTTCTTGTCAAGGTGTTTTCCATAAATATCGGTCTCCTTAAATTGTTTTAAACGTTTTTGCCCATATTGTAGCATTCTTTGTATTCCGATTTGTCTTTGATTTCGCCTTTTTCAAAGACACCGGCACCCCTGATTATTCCTTTTTCCTTTGCACCGTCAAGGCAGTCGAGCGTAAAGCCCCTTATGCATTCTATCGACTTGTCAAATGCCGATTTATCGGAATCCGCCGCAGTCAGAATATAATAGAAATCCTTGTCCGACATCTCTGTGTAACGCGGCACGCACCTGTCTATAAATGTTTTAAGCTGTGCGTCAACAGTATAGAAGTACACGGGAGAAGCCAAAACTATAACGTCGGCTTTGACCATTTTGTCATTAAGCTCCGCCATATCATCCTTTTGAACGCATTTATGCGTAGAATTACATATTCCGCAGCCGCGGCAGTAATTTATGCTTTTGTCGGCGAGAAAGACCTTTTCGACCTCGCTTCCCGCGTCTTTTGCTCCGCGTGCGAATTCATCGCAGAGTAAATCCGAGTTGCCGTGCTTTCTCGGACTTGATGAAACAATGAGAACCTTTTTATTCATTGCAGTCAGCTCCTTTTGCAGTATCGTCATAGCCCATTGTGGGCGATGTTGTTAAGTGTGCTTACATTTAAATATAATTTAACACTTGGAGTTTACTCTAAGTCAAGCCTTTTTTTGAAAAGTTTTGCCCAAAACAAAATAATAGAATTTTGTCTGTTAATATGTAAACTGTTTATTAACTCTGTTTGACTTTTCTTGACTTTTAATTTTGCGGTGATATAATATTATTACTCTTTGAAAAAGGGCTATTTTTATGGAAACAGGTGATTTGTATGCGTACAAAACAGTTTAAAGCCGAATCAAAGAAGCTGCTTGATTTAATGATAAACTCCATATACACGCATAAAGAAATATTTTTGCGAGAGCTTATATCAAATGCAAGTGATGCCGTTGATAAGCTGTATTTCCGTTCACTGACCGACCAAAATGTCGGAATGTCGCACGGTGATTTTGAAATCAGAATTACTCCGGATAAGGAAAACAGAACTCTGACAATATCAGATAACGGTATAGGTATGACCAAGGAGGAGCTTGAAGCAAACCTCGGCACTATCGCAAAGAGCGGCTCTCTCGCTTTTAAGCAGGAAAACGCCGACGCAAAGGATATAGACGTTATCGGTCAATTCGGCGTAGGCTTTTATTCGGCATTTATGGTGAGCGACTGTGTAACCGTTGAAAGTCGCGCTTACGGCGAAAGCGAGGCTTACCGTTGGCAGTCTAAGGGCGTTGAGGGCTATACCGTTGAGGAATGCGACAAGCCCGACGTCGGCACTACGATAACCCTCCATATCAAAGATGATACGGATGAAGAAAAGTATTCTCAGTTCCTTGAGGAATACACTATCAAGACAATAGTTAAAAAGTATTCGGATTATGTTCGCTATCCTATCAGAATGACGGTAGAGAAGAGACGTCTTAAGGAGGGTACCGAGGACGAATACGAATCTGTAAAAGAGGACGAGACATTAAACAGTATGATTCCTCTTTGGAAAAAGAATAAAAAAGAGATTAAGCCCGAGGAATATGAAGCTTTTTATAAAGATAAGTTTATGGACTATGAAAAGCCTCTCAAGGTTATTCATTATAAAACCGAGGGTCAGGCAACATATGACGCGCTTCTTTTCATTCCGTCACACGCTCCGTTTGATTATTATACAAAGGAATACGAAAAGGGCTTGCAGCTTTACTCAAAAGGCGTTTTGATAATGGACAAGTGCAAGGACCTCTTGCCCGACCATTTCAGCTTTGTTAAGGGTCTTGTAGACAGCGAGGATCTCTCGCTTAACATTTCGCGTGAGGTGCTTCAGCATGACCATCAGCTAAAGCTTATTGCAAAAACCATAGAAAAGAAGATAGATTCCGAGCTTAAAAAAATGCTCGAAACCGACCGTGAAGCTTACGAAAAATTCTTTAAAGCGTTCGGTATGCAGATTAAATTCGGCGTATACAGCGATTACGGTATTCACAAGGACAGCCTCAAGGATTTGCTCTTGTTCTATTCGTCGAGCGAAAAGAAGCCCGTAACCTTAAAGGAATATGTATCCCGTATGAAGGACGGTCAAAAGGACATTTATTACGCAGCAGGCGAAACAACCGACAAAATAGATATGCTTCCGCAGGTGGATTCGGTTAAGGATAAGGGCTATGAAATACTCTATCTCACCGATTATGTCGATGAATTTGCCCTTCGCGCACTCAGCGAATATGACGGAAAGACCTTTGTTAACGTTTGCACGGAAGATGTTGACCTCGGAACCGAAGAGGAGAAAGAAGCCCTCAAAAAGGAAAACGAGGATAACGCCGATATGCTTAAAGAAATGAAAGAGGCTCTCGGAGAAAATGTTCATGAGGTTAGATTTACTGATAAGCTTAAGGACCATCCCGTCTGCCTATCGAGCGAGGGTGCTATTTCTCTCGAAATGCAAAAGGTGCTGAATGCGATGCCCGACGGTAAGGACGCCAAGGCTACGGTAGTGCTTGAAATAAATGCAAATCACCCCATAGCCGAAAAGCTCAAGTCCCTTTATAAGGACAATAAAGACAGTCTTTGTGATTACGCAAAGATTCTTTATGCTCAGGCGCGTCTTATAGGCGGTATGTCGGTTGACGACCCGGTGGAGCTTTCAAATCTTGTTTGCAATCTTATGACGAAGTAATGTCGGAATATTAAAGTCGCCGCAGAAAGGGACACTCCATAAGGAAGTGTCCCTTTACACTTCTGTCAGCGGGCCAGAATACATGATAACTTGCCGAAGCAGTATTGTTTCTATTATGATTATGTGCAACACTTATAATATGATAAATAGAAATTTTTATTAGGGGAATATATGACTGAAATTTATTGCATGACCCAAAAACACAAATATTGGAACGAAACCATTTGTTTAGCTGAAAAATGCCCGTGGAAAGCGGGTCCCTATTTGGCTCAAAAGATGAAAAACAATGACTTTAATACATGGGAAAGGGTGTTTGTTGCTTGCGTAAATGGAAAAGTGGCGGGATTCTGCACATTTGCTGAAAAGGACGGGCTGCCGGAGGAATACAAGTTTACACCATTTATAGGATTCGTTTTTGTTGATGAACCATACCGTGGTAAGAGATTATCAGAGTTGATGATTCAAAGCGCAATTTTATATGCGCGTGAGCTGGGATATGAAAAAATATATATCATGAGCGGAGAAATCGGTTTATATGAAAAATACGGCTTCGAAAAATTAGGTGATTATGAAACAATATATGGCTCAATTGACCAGCTATTTGTTAAGTCAACAATATTATAGTTTTAGGTAGTTGGCTTAGAGGTTAACATATGAGCTCACTCTCAAAATAACTGTGTCCACAGGTTTAGCAAGCATCGGATTGTGACACCGTAAAAGTAAGAGTCCGTACCCTTTTCAGGGTACGGACTTTGCTGTTTCATGTATTTTTGGGTAATTTCCTTATGTAGGGGGCCCCGAGGGTAAGCTTCTGCGGCGACTTTTTATAATTGATAGTATCTAAAGTCTATGGTAAAATAATTACAGTATCTGACCGATGGAGGATAAAAATGGATATAAACGAAATATTATCGCATTGCGACCACACAAATTTAAAACAGACCGCCGTTCCGAATGACATAAAACGTCTGATTGATGAGGCGGTTAGGTATAATACCGCAAGCGTTTGTATTCCGCCGTGTTATGTAAAGCTTGCTTCGGAATATGCCGCCGGTAAAACGCGTATCTGCACCGTTATAGGCTTCCCTAACGGGTATAACACGACCGAGGTTAAGGCATTTGAAACAAAACAGGCGCTGCTTGACGGTGCGGACGAAATAGATATGGTAATAAGCATCGGCGCGCTTAAAAGCGGAAATGCAGACTATGTGGAAAATGAGATAAAAACGCTGAAAGAGGTTTGCGGCGACAAATGCCTCAAGGTAATAATCGAAACTTGTCTTTTGACCGAGGACGAAAAGAAAACAATGTGCCGCATTGTAAGTGCGGCCGGAGCGGATTATATAAAAACCTCAACGGGCTTTTCCAATGCCGGCGCAACGCATGATGACATAAAGCTTTTTAAAAAGTACGTGTCTCCGTCCGTAAAAATAAAGGCGGCAGGCGGTATTCACACGCTGGAGGATGCCGCGGAGTTCCTTTCGGAGGGAGCCGACAGGCTCGGTACGAGTGCAATCGTCGGAATAGCCGAAAAAGAGTTAGATAAAAATTGACTAACGCTTATGTAATAGCCTGATATAAAAAGACGGACCGTATGTTTTACAGTCCGTCTTTTATCTTTTACGCTTGATTCAAAAACTGTTTATCAATGACCTTACCCACAAAGTCGTTTATATATTTAATGCTGAAATCGTTTTGCTTGAGTCTCGAGGCTTGGGCTTTTGCGAGCGAATCGGTGTATTGCGAAAGGGGATAGATCTGAACATCGTGGCTGTCTCGCACATAGTGGGTCACGATAGGCTCAAAAACCACATTGTCAACCGTTGTTTTTCCGGTGTCATAGTCCTTTGTCAAGTCGTAGTGAAGCATACCGCCTATAACTCTCGATGCCGTGTTTTGCTGCGAGATGAAATTGCCGAGAGAATATGCCACAAGTGTTTTTGTGCCGTTCCCGTTGTCTATCCATTCTACGGGCTGTATGACGTGAGGATGATGCCCTATAATTACGTCTACACCCCACGACGCCATTTTGCTTGCAAGCTCGCGTTGGTCGTTGTTGGGGGTTGTCGTGTACTCTTCACCCCAATGAACGTTTACCAAAACAATATCGCATTCGGCCTTGGCTTTCTGAATTTTTGATTTGATTGTGTCCTCGTCTGAGGTGTATATTATTTTCAGAGCACTGTCTTTAGGCAATGACAGACCGTTTGTATAGCGGGTTATGCCTACAAGGCCTATCTTAATACCGTCTTTTTCTATGTATTCGAGGCGGTTCATATCGTTTTCGTCCTTGTAAGCACCGGTCATTGTGATGCCACCTATATTGTTCCAAAAATCAATAGCCTCCGAAAGTCCCTTAGCACCCTTGTCAAGCATATGATTGTTTGCGAGGTTTACAACGTCAAAGCCTATTTTCTTAACTTCTTCGCCGACCTCCTGAGGAGAGTTGAAAAGCGGATAGCCGGATGGCTCATAGCTTTTTGCTATTATCGTTTCCTGATTTATGGTAGCCAAATCAGCTTTTTCCACTGTGGAGGCAATATTTTTGTATGCGTATGAAAAATCATAACCGCCGTTTTTTGAACGCTTTTTTGCCTGCTCGTAAATTCCGTCGTGTATGAGATTATCCCCAACGGAGAGCATACTGATTTTAACCGGTTCTTTTTTCTCCGCAGTCACGGTTTCATCGGAAACCGCGGCAACAGGTGCCGCTTTTTTGGTTTTCGGCTCTTTGGTTTCTTTAACAGACGGCTCCCAACCGTTTTTTGAAGAATTTACTATTGCCACTGTGCCGAATATGGCTAAGACCGCCACAATCAGCACCATAAAAATTTTTACAGCCTTGTTTTTCACTTGTTCACCCCACACCAAAAACTACTTTTCAAATACCTGTGTATAGCGCTTTATTGAATCTTCGACAATGTCAGCCGCTGCAAAAGCGCCTTTTGTCTCGTCAATAACCGTCTTTTTGTTTTCGAGTGTTTTATAAACTGAGAAAAAGTGCTTCATTTCATCGGAAATGTGGGCAGGAAGCTGAGTTATGTCGGTGTATGAGTTATACATCGGGTCATCAAACGGAATCGAAATGATTTTATCGTCCGGAAAACCGTTGTCAAGCATGGTTATAACGCCTATCGGATAACATTTGACGAGGGCCATCGGCTCTATCTGCTCAGAGCAGAGAACAAGCACGTCAAGAGGGTCGTTGTCCTTTGCATATGTTCTCGGAATAAACCCGTAGTTGGCAGGGTAGTGGGTGGATGTATACAAAACCCTGTCAAGCCTCAAAAGACCGGTTTCTTTATCAAGCTCGTATTTCATCTTGCTGCCCTTGCTGATTTCTATAACCGCGTCAAACGAGGTTTTTGTTATTCTGTCCGGGCTTATGTCATGCCATATATTCATAGTGAACCCTCCGTAAAATTATTTAATGCCCTTAAATTTCTCTATAAGACCGTTTCTTTCCGCCCAAAGATTTTTTGAGAGATCGACATAGTATTTGTGAGGATTTTCAAAACGCTTTACTTCGTCCCAAAGCGTGTCTGTCTGTCTCAGGCAGTATTCGCGTATTTCTTTGAGTGATGGCTCCTCGTAGACTTTTTTGCCGCCCTTAAATATCGGTACGAGAAGTTTTCTCGTTACAAAGTTTTCTATTTCTTTTCTCTTCCAGGTGAAATCCGGGTCAAAAAGTACATACGGCTTTGTTTCGTCGATTATTTCGTCATCAAGAGTAAGTACGTCCGCTATCGCTTTGCCTGAATCCTTGTCTATAAGCCTGTATACCTGTTTTGATGATGGAATGGTAATTTTTCTGACGTTTTCCGAAAGATTTATTTTCGGCACCGTTTTGCCGTCCTTTTCTATTGCGGAGAGCTTGTAAACGCCGCCGAAAAGGGGAGAAGAAGCCGAGGTTATAAGTCTTTCGCCGACTATAAAGCAGTCCACCTTTGCACCCTGCGATACCATATCGCTGATGAGGTGCTCGTCAAGCGAATTTGACGCCATAATGTCACAGTCCGGATAGCCTGCAACGTCGAGCATTTTTCTGACTCTCTTTGAAAGATATGTGATGTCGCCCGAATCTATTCTTACGCTCTTCGGCCGTTTGCCGAGCGGAGCCAAAACATCGTCAAAGGCCTTTATTGCATTTGGAATACCGGAGCGGATGGTGTCATATGTGTCAACCACAAGAGTGCAGTCGTCGGGGTGACGTCTCGCATATTCGCAGAATGCGTCATATTCGCTGTCAAAAAGCTGTACCCATGAGTGTATCATTGTATTGACCGACGGTATGCCGAATTCCTTTTCGGGTATTACGCCTGAGGTTGCGACACAGCCGCCGATGTAAGCGGCTCTTGCACCGTAAACCGCTTCGTCAACGCCCTGAGCGCGCCTTGTGCCGAATTCCGCGACCGCTGTTCCGTGCGCCGCTCTTACAAGCCTGTTTGCCTTTGTGGCTATAAGACTTTGCTGATTTATTGAGAGCAAGAGCATTGTTTCAATAAGCTGAGCCTCTATTATCGGGCCTCTTACCTTTATGATAGGCTCGTTCGGAAAAATCGGAGTGCCCTCGGGTATTGCCCATACGTCACAGGTGAATTTGAAATCTTTGAGATAGCTTGCAAGCTCGTCGGAGATGCCCTTTGATTTGAGGTATTTTATATCTTCCTCGCGAAAATGCAGATGTTCAAGATAATCGATAACCTTTGATAGGCCTGCCGCGATGGCAAAACCGCCGTTATCGGGAACGCGCCTGAAGAATAAATCAAAATATGCTACGGTATCTTTCATACCCGCGCCCATAAACCCGTCTGCCATGGTAAGCTCATAGCCCTCGGTCAGCAGAGCAAGATCGGAAGCCTTTATATAATCTTCCAAAATAATCACCTCTCATATAAGTTATAAATATTGTATCATAACAGCTTATCTTGTGCAATTAAATATTGTCCGCACTTAAAGCTTTTTTACTGTTTTATTTTTCGCCTCGATATGTTACAATAGCGATAGGATTTTTGAGAAAGTATGAGCGAAAACGGGAGTGCATAGCCAAATGAGCTTTTCTGGATTTGTCACGGTAGAGGTATTAAGCTTTGTGCTGTTTTATTTTTTCAGCGGCAAGGCACGTCTTCACACGTGCGTACTTGGCCGAAACAAAAAGAGTACAAACATCGCCTTTGGTTTTCTTTGGCTGTTGTGTATTTTATTCGGAGTTTTCATATATGCCGGTATTTTCAAGCCCGCGGCAACGTATCCGTTTGAAACGCTCTACAATAAAAATGCTTATGAGCAGCAGTTCGACGCCTTTTTAAAGCATCGGCTATCTATAGATATTGAACCGGCAAAGGAACTATTGGCTCTTTCAAACCCATATGACCGAGCGAGCAGAACGGGTATACGTTTCCTGTGGGACAGAGCACTGTACGACGGTAAATATTATTCTTATTTCGGAATAACACCCATTATAACGGTTTATTATCCTTATTACTTTATAACAGGAAAGGTGCCGTCGGCGGCGACGGTGTGCTTCATACTGTTTACTGCGGCTGTAACTGCTGTCGCGCTTACGTATTTAAAAGCAGTCGGAATATTTTGCGAAAAACCGAATAAAGCTCTTGTGTTTTTCGGATTTGCCGCGGTAGAGTCGGGAAGCCTTTTGTTTATGCTTTTAACAAGTGCCGATATGTATTATACGGCTGTGATTAGCGGAGTTTGCTTTTTATCTCTGTTTATGATGTTCTCGCTTGCTGCTTACGAGAAGAAAAAGACGGCGGCAAAATGTGCCGATTTCTTTTTTGCGGGTATTTCGTTGGTTCTTACGGTTATGTCAAGACCCAATATGGCACTTATGTCTGTTGTTATGGTGCCGCTTTATTTAAATGTCCTTTGCCGTAAGGATATAAAAACGAAAGTGAAGCTATTATCAGTTTTGTCTTTTGCGTTACCGGTTTTTGTCGGAGCGGCATTTCAGATGTGGTACAATTACGCGCGCTTTTCGTCGGTGTTCGACTTCGGCTCTGCATATCAGCTGACCGTTGCCGACGTTTCAAAATATGCTGTGACTCCGGTCCTGTTTTTGCCTGCGATTTATCATTACTTTCTGCAATTACCGGACTTTAAAACCGAATTTCCGTTTTTTCACCTCAGCGCGAGTGCGTACAAAGGCGGCTATAAAGGATATATCTATTTGACAAGAACTATGGGTATATTTAATTTGCCCGCTTCACTCGGCCTTTTCGGATTTCCGTGTGTTCTTACGAAAAAAACGGAGAATTGGAAAAAAGCAACGTTTTTGCTCGGCGTGATAATGCCTGTTGCGGTGGCTTTTCTCGATATGTGCTTGGGAGGCGTCAATATACGGTATCTCGCCGATATTGCGTTTATTGCCGTGCTTTTCGGAACTCTTATAATTATAAATCTCTATTCGGCTGTGCCGGATAATCAAAAGGCTCTTAAATTCACGGCTTATATTATATTTACTCTTATTCTGTACGTTTCGGCACTTGTAGGTTTTCTTACTGTGTTCGAAAACGAGCGGTACAGCAATTTTTCAATATTGAGTTAAAGGTTCGGAGTGTTAAAATGGAAAATCATTCTTTCGGTAAAAAAATAGCGACCCTGCAGAAGCAGCATGGCATAACCAAAACCGCTTTGGCTGATATTCTCGGCGTCAGCGTGAATACCCTCTCAAGTTGGGAAAAGGGTGAGACATCCCCATCGTTTGATGCAATATGCAATCTTTGCAGCGCATTCCATCTGTCACTTGATGATTTTGCATTCGGCTCGGGTACACAAAAAGCCGAAAAAGAGCTGCCGAAGGGGCTTCAGTCAATTAGGCAGATGTATAAAATAGGCAGAGGACCCTCAAGCTCGCATACTATGGGACCGGAAAAAATCTGCCGTATTTTTAAGAAGAAAAACCCTGATGTCGATAAATTCAAGGTGATATTATACGGCTCTCTTGCCTTAACAGGCAGAGGTCACGGCACCGACCGCATAGTCAAGGAAACATTATCTCCGATTGACACAACCGTTGAATTTGATTTTGCAAAAACCGACCTTCCGCATCCAAATACCATGGAGCTTTTTGCCTATAAGGATGATAAGCTTTGCGACAGTATGCTCGCCTGTAGCATAGGTGGCGGCGAAGTCACAATCAAGGGTATGAAAATGGCTGAGAACAAGCCGATATACGAATTCAGCACATTTAAAGATATTGCGGAGCATTGCCGCAAAAACGATATACGTATATGGGAGTATGTCGAAAAGACCGAGGGGAGCGATATATGGGATTTTCTCGGCGAAGTCTGGGATTGTATGCGTGATTGCATAAAAGATGGACTGAGTACTGAGGGAATTTTGCCGGGAGGACTCGGCGTGTCGAGAAAAGCGGGATTTTTATTCAGGCAGAACCATATTGACGAATCTCCCGAAACTCGTGAAAACCGCATTGTTTGCGCGTATGCTTACGCTGTGGGTGAACAAAATGCCGCGGGCGGCCGCATAGTTACCGCGCCCACGTGCGGTGCAAGCGGAGTCTTGCCTGCCGTAATGCTGTATTTCCAAAAAAAGAGGGGATACAGCGACAGAGAAATAGAACAAGCACTCGCTACGGCGGCGATTATCGGGCTTTTGGTAAAAACAAATGCATCGATAAGCGGTGCAGAGTGCGGCTGTCAGGCAGAAATCGGAACGGCGTGTGCCATGACCGCAGCGGCTCTCGGCGAGCTTTTCGGAATGAGCCTTGAGCAGATAGAGTATGCCGCCGAAAACGCCATAGAGCATCATTTGGGACTTACGTGCGACCCGATATACGGCCTCGTGCAAATTCCGTGTATAGAGCGGAATGCCGTAGCCGCAATGCGTTCCATAAATGCCATTAACCTTGCCAATTTCCTTACCGCAACGCGAAAGATCTCGCTTGACCTCATAATAGAAACAATGTATGAAACAGGCAGAGACCTCTCCGCTAAGTACCGCGAAACAAGCACCGGCGGTATGGCTAAGCTTTATCATCCCAACATAAAGTGCGATTAACGGTATTTTATGCCGCGGCGGTTATCTGTACTTAATATTGTTTCGGCGCGGCACAGCAGTACCAAGATTGATTAAGCCTGCCGTTTTCCTCTTGGATTTTACGGCTGCCGCCCTCTGCTTATATTTTCCGATGTGTCCTATTTAATCTTGCAATTTAGACAATTTGGATTTTTTAAAATTACCGTAAAAAAATGTTGACTTTGTCTGTGCCTCATAGTATAATATCATTCGCAACGAAAAAGAAGTTGTCGCTATTGGGGAATTGTGTAACGGTAGCACGACAGACTCTGACTCTGTTTGTTGGGGTTCGAATCCCTAT
>ERZ779875.304-NODE-304-length-50510-cov-8.356357_pt1 | contig 50510 bp, 32 predicted proteins | sample MGYA00511246_ERZ779875 | MGnify/ENA primary metagenome ERZ779875 (study PRJEB29588, sample SAMEA2155093) | human gut metagenome | biome: human gut; feature: human-associated habitat; material: faeces | place: Denmark | collected 2008/2010 ... | reverse complement strand
AATATTTTCATGATTCTATTGGTGACTTTCGCGAAGCAGAAAGGCGGATTATAACTATGGATTACCAAAGTATATCGAATGAAGAACTGGAAAAAATGGTCGCTAACAAAGATGGAGAAGCAATATGTGAATTGGGAGAACGCTTCCTTTACGGAAAAAATGGGAGCCCCCAAAATCTGACAAGAGCATATCAGCTGTTTCATAAGGGAGAAAAAAGAGGACTTGCGCGAGCCTATGTGGGATTGGGGGAGATGTATCGGCAGGGACTGCTCATGGTAAAAAATGAAAACCTTGCACGTGAGTATTATCAAAAAGCAAATGTACCTTATCCAAATGGAACTCCGATGGGAGCTGCACCGGTTTATCAGGAGCAAGAGGATGATATGCCGCCGATACAGGAAGAGGATCCGGTTTATAAGAGAAAACAACCGGCAGAGAGACCACAGTATACAGCGGTACCGGAAGTGCCGGTAAATACAAATACCAAGGTCATTACGGATCGAGACCTTGCGATTCGCTTAGATGAAGCTGAAAAATCGCGTGAAAAAGGAAATTTTGACTATGTCAAACAAATATGTCAGGAAGTTTTCCGCGACATCGCCGGTGTAAAAAATGGAATCTTTACGTATCAGGGAAATGCGGATATCAGTGACTTTGAAATACAGGCAAACTGGATCATGGCATTTCGAGCATACAATCAGGAAAATTACCAGGAAATGGAAACATACCTTTTGCAGGAAAATGTTACAGGGTTATATCCATGGGGATGGTATCTTAAGGCAACCAGTGATAAGATCATGCATCAGCCGGATATCGTTATCGAGCAGGATCTTCAGTCCCTGATTATGGTGTGCCAAAATAAAAATCTATCGCAGTCGGAGCGGGGAGACGTCAACGTTATGATTGCAGACTTGATTATGGAAGGCTATGGAAAAGCAAATGGAGCCAATGAAGAAATGGCGAAAAAACATTATTTAGAAGCAATCAATTGTGAAAACGATTATGCGAAAGAACAATATGCAGCATATGGATTTTAGAGGAGTGTACTTATGGATTACCAGGGAATGACGGGTAAAATTTACCAAGTAGAAGAGGAGCGTATGAATGGTGGAGGAGAGGGAACGATTCATGGAATCGTAGGAATGAATGGGTATGTGGCAAAGATATTTAAACCGGATAAACGAAGTGCGGATCGAGAAGAAAAACTTCGCTGTATGGTAAAAAAGGGTGCCACAGTAAAAAATTTGGAACATATTACCTGGCCGTTAGATGTTATTTATAATGCGGAAGGTTTTGCCGGGTATGTTATGCAGAAAATAGAAAATGTGCAGTCCCTTACTGCGGTTTACAACGGAGATAAGTACAATCTGCGTTTTCGTCTGCTGGCCGCTTACAATCTTTGCGCGGCTGTGGAAACGGTACACAATATGGGACAGGTGTGCGGGGATCTGAATCCGCAGAATATTTGCATCAATTTGAACGTAAACGATAAAGCAAATGCTTTCAAAGTGACATTGGTAGATGCGGACTCCTATCATTTTAGTACGGAGGAAAAAACGTACCGGTGTGAAGTGGGACTGGCAGATTATCTGGCACCGGAAATTCAAAAAAAAGTGTCCGGCGGTGTTACATTACGCAATGCTCCATTGCCAACTTTTACCAAGGAAACCGATTTATTTGCTCTTGCAGTACATGTATTTTGTCTGCTTATGAATGGCTGTCATCCATTTGCCTGTGCGAAGCGAATGAATGGAACAGTGGAAAATACAATGAGTCAGATGACTTCATCCAGTGAACGGGAATCGGTAGTGGCACCGCAGCCGATCGAAAATATAAAAGATGGATATTTCCCATTTTATGACAGCCGCGAAAATGTGACAATCCCGATTTACGCACCACCATTGTCAAGTCTGCCGCAAGAACTCAGAACGCTTTTTATCCGCACCTTTAAAGATGGTTACGAGGATCCGACAAAGCGCGCAACGGCAGAAGAATGGTGCCGTGCAATGCAGCCATTGGTACAGCAGCTTCAAGAATGTCCGAAAAAGCATGTGTATTTTAAGCAGGCAGCAGAATGTCCATTTTGTCGTGTAGATGAAAATATTCGTTTGATGTTAGCTACCAAAACATCGAAAGAAAATCCGGTCAAATCAACAGAAAACGGAAATGCAGGAAATGTTGGTTCTTCCGGAGGAACAGGGACAACGAGCGGAGGAGGAACTAATGTGCCGCCGAAGAAGAAAAAGCAGAAAGCGGGTTGTGTAAAGATAGCTGTAATAACGCTTTTAGTTATTATTGTGGCATGGTTCCTGCTTTTTGTTCTTACCACACTTACATTAAATGTAGCAAGAAGAAATAATACAGATAATGTATATTCGGTATCTCAAGAAAGAGAACAGGATTTTACTAACTGTGGTATGAAAATGCAGGTGCCGGAAGGGGCGCGTGTATATGACGCAGTTGAAAATATAGTAATTGAAACAGATAAACTTCAATGTGGACAACTAAGATTTGAAGTTAGCGAAGATAAGCTTGATTGTAATGAACTTGGGACTACAGGAAATATTTATGAGGAAGTCTCCGACGAATTTGTATCTCTTTGTACAGAAAACGCGGACGATGCGGTGACGTATCAAAAACCGGTAAAAATGTCTATAGGGGATTACTATTTTGTGAAAGTAATGGCTGAGCGGAAAGGAGAGCAAGAGACAAGTTATTATTGTAACTATTTTGCACTTAATCAAGGGTTTCTTTATCATTTTCAATTGCTGACCACAAATCAGACGGTAGCAGTAGAAGACATGCAATTTGCCGAAAGCGTGATTGCGACGATGCAATTTTATCATGTGCCAGTGAAATTGAAATTGACGGATACAACTGGTGAGTTATTGAATGTGGATTGGAATTGGATACTTTATATTAATAAAGGAGATACTATAGGGGATAACGAGGATTCTTTCTATATTGATGATCTTGAAGTTGATGAACAAGTGGTTTTGCCACCCGGACATTACACTGCGAAACTAGTGAAAGAAGACGATGATTTAAATGAGGTGGCGTCTTACCCAAGCTCATTCGATGTCCCCAACGGCGGTGGCGAAGTTAATGTTGCATTTTCATTGTAAAGAGAGGAATTACTATGGGAAAAATTTATAGAGGAACAAGCGGGGCGCAGTATCAGATTGAAGAACAGCGCTTGGCTGGTGGTGGAGAGGGAAGTGTTTTTGGAATACAAGGACAACCTCAGTTTGTAGCTAAAATTTACAAGGAAAACAGGCGGACAAGCGAGCGTGAACAAAAACTTTGTCATATGATTCAATACAGATTGACGCCGGATCAATTGAAGCAGATTACCTGGCCGCAGGATGTGCTTTATGATGAAAATGGCTTCGCTGGTTACGTTATGCCGAGGCTGGATAAAACAGATTCTTTGGTTTCGATTTACAGTAATGGATTTGATAATAAATATGATATACGTTATCGCGTTTTGGCGGCGATCAATCTATGCGTTGCATTAAGGACCGTGCACGAGATGGGGCAGGTATGTGGAGATCTCAACCCGCAGAATATTTGTATCAATTTAGATACGACAGATGCTGTGAATGGCTTTCATGTAACATTGGTAGATACCGACTCTTATCATTTTACTGCGGATGGTAAGACATATCGCTGTGAAGTGGGATTGGGAGATTATATTGCTCCGGAGCTGCAAAATAAAATGGCGCAGGGATATGACCTTAAAAATGTTCCGCTGCCATCTTATACGAAAGAGACCGACTTATTTGCGTTGGCAGTACATATATTCACGCTCTTGATGAACGGCTGTCATCCATTTGCCTGCGCAAAGGAAAATAATGTAAAAGTAAGTGACATTGCGCAGATTCAGGAGACAAGTTTCCGGGATTCGGTGGTAGCACCACAACCGATTGAAAATATAAAAAATGGATTTTTTCCATTCTTTGACAAAAAAGACGGAATTACGACTCCGATTTACGCACCCGCATTTCAATATTTACCGGAAGAAATACAAGTGCTGTTTATCCGTACTTTTGTTGAGGGCTATGAAGATCCTTCTAAGCGTGTTACCGAAGATGAGTGGATCACTGCCTTGAAAAATACAAAATTTGTGAGGCGGGAATGTGGAGCAAATGAGGCAAAAAAAGTGCATTATTTTTTCGAACATAATGTGGTATGTCCCATATGTGCCACACAGGAAAGAATTGTAAAATTATTTGGCGGAGACTCTGTGGATCCGCCAACGCCACCACCGGAAATAAAAATATCAGAGTCAGGGCAAAAGATTTGGAAATCTCCGGTAAAAGAGGAGAGAAAACCGATTGCTGCTTTTTTGTTAATGCTTTTGATTTCTTTGATGACATTAATTACAGATAATGCTAATTGAGATGAGGTATTAACTTATGATAATGTGCTTCTCATATATAGTGTGTTTATGGCTGCAGGAGCATTTGGTATTTGTGCAGACAATAAAAAAGGAATTTGGATATGGTTTTCTTTGATAGCTATCAGCAGCCTGGCAGTTTATTTATGTCAAAGCTATATTATAGATATTTTTCCTATTTTGCCTATTTTGACGTTTGGTTGTAATCTAGATTTATTATTTATATGGTTTGGACTACGAATTTATCAGAATGAGAAAAAATCAAAGACGAGCAATCCAAAGTATTGGTGGTGCCCAGGTGCGCTTTCGATTGCCATGTTTTATGGTCAACATTACCAAATAGTTAATATGTTTGGAATAGACAGATTCACAGAAGAGTATAAAAAAGAAATTACTATAGCGTTAATGAAAGTTGCCCTATTTTTTGTCTTAGGGTATTGGATGGCATATCCGTACAAAAAGAATAAATAATATTGGAGGAAAAAAAGATGAGTGAACAATTAACGATGGAAGAATTTATGGGAGGAAGTACAAGCATCAATTCATTTGGTGAACAGCACTTGGCATGTGTCTTATTGCTGGATACTTCCGGTTCTATGAGTGGAGATTCTATTAAAAATCTGAACTCAGCGATAGCACGTTTTAAGGAAAACGTAAACCGGGATCCGATTGCGAGAAACCGCGTCGATGTTGCGATTGTCAGTTTTAGTACCGGGGTCGAGGTAGTAAGTGACTTTATGCCGATTACGGATATGCCGACGCCGGAGCTGGATGCGCGGGGAAGAACCGATATGGCTGCAGGAATTCAGACGGCGATTGATATGGTAAAGCGGCGGACAGCATTTTATCAATCATTGGGAACTCCGTGCCACAAGCCATGGATTTTTATGATTACGGATGGTGTATCGACATCAAATTATCAGGACATGTTGGATGCAGCAAATCGTATTAAAGAGGAAGAAAACAAAGGAAGTCATGGGCGATTGAGCTTTTGGGCACTCGGTATCGGAAGTTATGATTCGGAAGAATTATTTGGATTGACAAAGAGAGTATTAGAATTAAAATCCACAGATTTTGATGGAATCTTTGACTGGTTAAGTGAAAGTATGTCTTGTATTTCGCAAAGTCAGGTAGGAGATCAAGTGAGTTTTGGAGATCTTCCGGATGATGCCAGAAAAGCAAAGGAAGACCGAGCTATTGACGAAGGCTGGTACTAAGATATAAAAATACAGGAGGTAGTGTATATGATTACATATGGTTATTCGTTGCAGGGAAAGTCACATATTGATAGAAATACGGTTTGTCAGGATTCCAGTGCAGCGGTGAAATTGAAATCCGGATATTATCTGGGTGTTGTAGCAGATGGAGTGGGAAGTGCGCCGCATTCCGATGTTGGATCCGGAATTGCAGTGGAAAGTCTGCAGGCGTATTGTGAACAATATGTAAAAAAAGGGATGAAGGATGTAGAATTGGAAGATATTCTGCGGGACGGATATGAATATGCGTTTCGACAAGTGGAAAAATTTGTCACGCAGCAGGGCGGTTCGATTGCGGATTATGATACGACATTATCCTCGGTACTTTACGATGGCACAAAGGTAGTATTTGGACATGCAGGAGATGGTGGAATCATTGTTCGTAAAAAAGATGGAACCATTACCCCGATTACAGAGCGGCAGAAAGGGGCAGATGGCACTTCTGTCCGACCACTTCGTGCAGGAAATTCATCTTGGGATTTCGGTATATGCAGCGATGAAGCAGCGTCGGTCCTTTTGGTGACGGATGGTATGCTGGATGGTGTATTTCAGCCGGTTCTTGTCAATCTTCCATCCAGCGCGATGGAGCTGGCAAAAGGAACATTTGCCAAAAACAATGTTTATGTTACTGCGTGTGAGTTTTTTATGAATCCCAATATGGTTTATTTGAATCCACATGTGAAAAATCACGAGGCATACATGCAGCATGTTTTGAAAGGAAATCTGGAAAAAAAGGATCAAGATGATTTCTTGAAATGTATGATCTATGGTTATACAAAAACACTTGGAAAAGAGGAGGCTTGCCGGCTTTGTGAAGCGATTAAAAAGTTTTATTTTGCAGTGTGGGCGGTTACCAAAGTAACGGATGATAAAAGTGTTGTCTGTCTTATGAATGAAAAGGCAAAAGTAACACCAAAAGAGCAGAAGTATTATCAGGAACCAAACTGGAAATGGCGTCAGGAATGTTATCAGGCACTGCTGTACGGAAAAGAACTGCCACCGGCTCCAAGTGATGATCCGTTATATACGGGAGAGAAGACTACGGTACAGAAGCCACTTAGAAAGGTGCCAGAAAGAGAAATGGTAGAGCCACCAATTCACACACCACCACATCCGGGGGAAAAACGTGTACCGCCAAAAAAGTCGCGAAAGGTACGCTATCTTGTTATGACAGCAAGTGCCGCGATGATCTGCTTGGCAGTCGGTTTGATCGTAGGAGTTAGCCTTGGTAATAGGGCAGGCAGCAAAGATAACGGGACAGACGTAGTTATGGGATCCCCCAGTCCGTCGGATTCAAAAGGAAAAGCAGGCACGTCGTCTGCAAAAAATGAGACATCAGATGCGGAAAAAAAGACTGACGTGGTAACGCAAGCGGAAGACTTTTGGAGTTGCTTAGAGGAAGTGGACTCAGATGAAATGAATGATGCGCAGGCAGAAGAATTAAAAGAACAGATGGAAAAATTCGATGTGTTTGATAAGATTGCTGCGATAGAAGGATTTTCAGGAAGCTCCAATAATAGTGGCACATCATATGGAACAAATGGGTCTAAACCAACAAACACTCCAGCTAAACAAACACCTTTCCCGGATCAAGATGAATTGAAAAAGGCGTTACGGATTTTGAAGAAAATGGATGAATTGAATGTCAAGCAAAAGAACGTGTTTGAGAGAGAACTTCTTTGGAAGTATTGTTATACAAAGGAGCATAATGCTAAAAGTACAGGTTTTGGGAAATTAAAAGGCGTATTGGAAACGGTATTGGATAACGATAACTAAGTACCACGGAAGGATGAGCACAATGGCAAAATATTGTATGCGATGCGGCGAGAAAAATGAGGACGGAGTAAGTGCCTGCAAGGGATGTGGCATGCCTTTGGAGGAAACGCCGTCCCATAATGAAAAAGTGGCGGTCAAACTGGACGTGGCTCAATTGTCTCAATCGAACCAGTTATTGAAAGAAAAAATAGTAGAGGAAGAAATATGTCAAAAGGATTTTATGTACTTGTTAAGTGATCGGGCAAAATTTTCAGCGACGGAATACAAAGTGCTTAATAGTGCCGGAAATAAAGGCATGTTAAAGTGCAAAAAAATCCTATTTAATGACAGAGAGACCTTGTATTATATGACGGATGGATTGAAGCCGTTTGACGTCGTAATCGAAAATCTGGATGAGAGACGTTTTTTGAACATTGTGGAAGGACTCTTTAAACAGATCAATGAGGTACGAAATAACGGTTTTCTGCTCGATACCGGAATTGATATTCGTATGAAAAGAATCTATGTAGATATGGCAGATGGAAGTGTGTATTTGACCTATCTTCCGATCAATGTAAGATGTTATTCGGATCCAATGTATTTGGAGGACGATTTACGCAAAGATCTTTCTTATATGATACGGACGATGCCAAATCTGCAGGGCAGTGGCAGCAGGATCATTGAACAGATGTTAGACGAACCGGCGTGCTCGTTTGCCAGTATTATGGCGTCGATACGGCAAAGCTTATCAATGTCAACAGGAACCGGATATTAATGGCGATAAGGAGATGAAAACATGGAAAAACCAAGAATAATCATAATGGAAGAAGATTTTTCATATGCCGCTCCGTTACAGGCGAAATTCATTTATGAATTTTTAGATACCATCGAATTAGAGGTTATCACAGAAGCGGAAATTGCGAAAAAATTCTTTGATGAACTCCAAAAAGCGGACGTATTGATTGTTTCCAAAGAGTGGTATGTTTCCGATATGAATCGTCATGATATCAAGCATATTTTTATTATGTCGGAAGAACAGCAGGATGAGATGGAAGTCGAGGAACGATGTCATGTTATTTACAAATATACCAATATTAAAGGTATATTTCTGGAAATAGTTGGAAAAGCAAATCTGAAGATTCCGAAGAAAAATGAAACGGCGGAGTCGAAAGTGATCGTAGTGACATCGGCAGAAGGCGGAAGTGGAAAAACGACGGTAGCGATCGGATTGGCAGGCGCATTGAGCGATATGTATAAAAAAGTATTATACCTGGATGCATCGAAAATTCAGACGGCAAATCCGTTATTAGAAGAACCGCCGCTTGTCAATCAGATGATATACAACAAATTAACTCATAAAAGTGCCTCTGTTTATTCGGAAATCCGAAGTGAGATAAAGAAAAAACAATTTGATTTTTTCCCACTTATGCGTGCGGCTACATTGGCTTTTGGTATAGATGATACCATCTTTTGTGACATCGCGCAGGGGGCAAAACAATCGGGTGAATACGACTACATTATTTTGGATATGGAAAGCACTTTTGATGAGTCAAAAACGCGGGCCATTCATATGGCAGATCAGGTTATCATGGTAACCGAGGCGACACGAAAAGGAATTTGCAGCACCAATGCGTTTGTTGCAAATGTAAGCAATAGTTCCTCAGATAAATATTTATATATTTGCAATAAATACGATGTAAAAAATCAAAAGAAGTCCGAAAATATGGCTAGTATGTCCTATAAAACAGATGAATATATTCCGGTATTTTCAGACTATGAAACGATGACGCCAAAGGATTTAAAAGAGCAGGAAGGAATGCGTAAGATTGCCTTTTTGCTCATATAAGGAGAGTGCAAAGATGAATCGTGAAAGAGCAGTTATATACTTTACAATGCGATTAAAAAATGGAAAGAAAAGGGAAGTGGATCTGGATGTGCCACTTACGATCACTGCCAATGAATTGGTAGTTGGATTAAATTCAGCATATCATCTGGGAATTAATACAGAAGATATAAAACATTGTTTTTTAAAAGCAGAAAATCCGATTGCTCTTCTGCGTGGCAATAAGACACTGGCAGATTATAAAGTAATGAATGGCACGAGGATAACGTTTGTTGAAGGAGAACAGTAATATGGAAAAGAGATATCGTATTATCATTTCGGGAAAACAGCTTTATAAAGAGATAGAAATATCCCCTGAACATAAATCCCTTCGATTTGGAACCGGTTTAAATTGTGATGTTCGAGTCCGCCGTGGATTGTTTTTTGAACCGGTTGAGCTTTTATTTGCACGGGATGAAAATGGGGAATGGAGTGTATTATGCTCCGACAATCTGTATATTTACGTAGATGAAGTGCGGAAATTAATGTCTATACCGATCCATCATGGAATGGAAGTAGAATTCAGATATCAGAAAACCGAAGGAACAGTGTTAAATATACAGTTTGTGATGGATTTTGATTACGAACAGAAAGAGTATAACCGACGTTACGATATCGCATCTCTGCCGACGATTTCGATTGGAACAAATCCGTCCAATCAATTGGTTTTATCGGGACCTTACATGAATAACGATAACATTGTTTTACATAAGAAAAATAATGAATATGAACTTAAGATTATTTCTACAAAATATGGAGTATCTCATAATGGAAATTTAGTGGCAGATCAAGCACTTATCCGAAATGGGGATTTCTTTGCTGTGGCAAATTATGGATTTTTCTATAAAAACGGATGTCTGTATACTCAGCAGAATTTACCCATCGGCGAGAATGGACTTACCCATACAGATTCTACAAGACGAGGAAATTACCCCAAATTTAACAGAAATACCCGGGTGCTTACAAAGATTAACGATGAAAAAATAGAAATTCTCGATCCGCCACCAATTCCGAAAAAACCAAAGAATGATTTGATCGGAAGACTTCTTCCGTCCCTTTCTATGGTTCTGATATCGGTTGTTATGGCAAGTGGTGGAAGGGATTTTGTCTTATTTAGTTTGGTTTCTTCTGTCGTGGGTATTGTTACCGGTGTCAGAGGGGTAAGAAATGCAAAGAAGGACTACAAGAAAGAAAAAAAGGATAGGGTAAAAAAGTATACCAATTACATAGATAGAAAGAAAAATGAGATTGACCAGGCGAGACAGGAAGAGAAGGATATTTTATGCGATAAGTACATCTCAGAACGTCAGGAAATTGGGCGGTTAAAGAATTTTTCACACGATCTTTTTGACCGATGCAGAGAAGATGAAGACTTTTTGGAGGTTCGACTGGGAATTGGGAAACGCGAAGCGGAGCGAAAAATAGAATACAAAAAACAGGAACGTCTCGAAGTTGAGGATGACCTTCAGAATGTTCCGAAAGAATTGCATGACCAATACAAGTATATTTCGGAGACTCCGATCGTATGCAGTCTGAATAAGGTAAATGCCGTCGGAATTATTGGAAAGAAGACAGAACGGTTTGAAATTATGAAAGGGATGATATTGGATATTTGTGCAAGACAATATCATGCAGACGTTAAAATGTTTTTCGTGGCAGAAAAACAGGAAGCAGATAAGATTACCTGGCTGCGTATGCTGCCGCATGTGCAAAATGATATTTTGGGAATTCATAATATTGTATGTGATGATAGCAGCCGTACAGTTATTTTTGAATATTTGTATAAGGAATTATCGCTGCGTGAAGAGAGCAAGAAGAATTCCCCACATATTGTCGTCTTTTTATATGATGAATATGGTTTTAAGAGTCATCCATTATCAAGATTTGTGGAAAATGCGAAAGAGATTGGGGTAACGTTTGTATTTTTTGGCGACACAAGGGCAGATATCAGCTTAGGCTGTGAATATTTGATTCAAAGCAGTGAAGCCGGAAAAGGTACATTAATTGATACTAAGGACAGCAAGAAAGAGAAGGAATTTACCTATAACTTAATTTCCGATTCGGATATGCACGCAATGGTACAATTATTGGCCCCTGTTTATACCGAGGAGATTTCGCTGGAAGGATCGCTTACAAAAAATATTTCTTTGTTTGAACTGCTTCATATCCTTGCGGTAGAAGATGTGAATCTGGCGCAGAGATGGAATGCGGCAAAGGTATATCAATCAATGGCAGCGCCGATTGGTGTGGCGAAGAGTGGCATGATCTTACTGGATCTTCACGACAAAGCACACGGACCGCATGGACTGGTTGCCGGTACGACAGGTTCCGGTAAATCAGAGTTATTACAGACCTACATATTATCAATGGCTACCTTATATCATCCGTATGAAGTCGGTTTCGTGATCATTGACTTTAAGGGTGGTGGTATGGCAAACCAGTTTAAAGATCTCCCACACATGATGGGAAGAATTACGAATATTGATGGAAAAGAGATCAATCGTTCTCTTCGCTCGATCAAAGCCGAACTGAACAAACGCCAAAGACTTTTTGCGGAAGCCGGTGTAAATCACATTGATAATTATATCATTAAAGTCCGCAAGGGAGAAGTGAAGATTCCACTGCCTCATTTGATCCTGATCGTGGACGAGTTTGCCGAACTTAAGGCAGAACAGCCGGATTTCATGAAAGAACTTATTTCGGCGGCGCGTATTGGACGAAGTCTGGGTGTACATTTGATATTGGCTACGCAAAAGCCATCCGGGCAGGTGGATGAGCAGATTTGGAGTAACTCCAGATTCAAATTGTGCTTAAAAGTGCAGAGCCCGCAAGACAGTAATGAAGTGTTAAAATCGCCTCTCGCAGCAGAGATCAAAGAACCGGGACGCGCTTATCTGCAGGTAGGAAACAATGAAATGTTTGAATTGTTCCAGTCTGCTTACAGCGGGGCACCGGAGCGCACGGAAGACAGCAATTTGAAAGAATTTACCATTTATGAGATTACGTCTTCCGGAAAAAGGCTTCCGGTATATGTTCAGAAAAAGAAAAAAGAGCAGAATGTGAAGACACAGCTGGATGCTATGGTGCAGTATATGGCATCGTTTTGTCAGAAGAACCAGCTGAAAAAATTGCCGGAAATCTGTCTGCCATCACTGGAGGAATGTATCGAATTTCCGATACAGAAAGCATTGTCTGATAAAAGTTCACATATTGTGGCTGAAATCGGAATCTATGACGATCCGGATAACCAGCTTCAAGATGTATATTCTGTCGATCTGACAAACCAAAACATGATGATCATCGGTTCTGCACAAAGTGGAAAGACCAATTTGCTGCAAACGTTGATCCGAAGTGTGACAACAAAGTACACACCGCAGGATGTAAATATATACATTATTGATTTTGCTTCCATGTATTTGAAAAACTTTGAAACACTGAATCATGTCGGGGGTGTCGTGACCGCTTCGGAAGATGAGAAATTGAAGAATTTGTTTAAGCATTTGATGAATCAAACTGTAATTAGAAAAGAAAAACTTCTTCAAGTAGGTGCTAGTTCATTTTCAGCATATTGTGAGGCGGGAAATACGGATATGCCACACATTGTTTTAATTATTGACAACCTGACGATGTTGAATGAATTGTATCTTCTTGATAATGATATGTTACTTCCAATTTGTAGAGAAGGGCTGGCAGTTGGAATTACTGTTGTTGTGGCAAATCAACAAACATCTGGAATTGGATATAAATATATGTCCAACTTTGAGTGTAAAATAGCGATGAATTGTAATGATAATTCAGAATACAGTGCATTGTTTGGATATTGTCAGATACGGCCGTCAGATAATCCGGGAAGAGCTTTGGCAGAGTGGAAAAAAGAGATTTTGGAAACACAGATTTATGTTCCTTTTGCTGGAGAAAAAGAATATGAAAAAATACAAAATATAAATGCGTTTATAGAAAACATAAATGCAAAATATTATAGTACGGCTAAAGCTGCGGCTATCCCGGCAGTTCCGGAGTTTCTTGATATTGTGCACTATGAGAACCAGTATGGAAGGACAGCGGATACCAAAGAGTTTGCTCTTGGAATTGATTATTCTGATATTGAACCGGTTAAGATCAATTGGAAGCTGCAGATGATTTTTGCAATATCCGGTGGTATGCAAAAACAAGGTTTTTATAACTACATGAAACATACCTTTGTAGAAAATCAATATTCTTTATATATTATAGATGATTATACAGGAAGTTTTGAAGATGTTTCAACCGAATCGAATGTTTGTCTGTATTCAAGGAGTATTGAGGACACAGAGGAAATTTTGGAGGATTTCAAAACAGAGCTTGAACGCAGGAGCGCTCTGCGTGAATTAAATGGAATGAATGAAATAGAAAAACTGAGTCCATTTATATTACTGGTTCACTCCGAAGAATGGATTTCGTATATGAATGAAAACCGGGAATTAGTGAATGTATATAACGATATTTTAAAACGTGGAAAAGGATTGAAATGCTGCGTTATTTTTACAAATTTGGAAAATGTCAAGATACCTTCTTACAATGCTCCGGATGTTTTAAAACCATTTGTTGAGAATCCGCAATATCTTGTTTTTGAGGACCTTCGAGATATTAAGTTGTTTGAACCAACAATTGCATGGAAACAAAAATACGATAAGAGGTTACGAGATGGAGAAGCCTTTGTTTTGAAGGGCAATGATCTGTATAAGATTCGAACGATTGAATAGTGAATGGCGCAGGTAACTAACGTGTTAATTACCTATCACCATAGAATCAAATAACAGAAAGGGGGTAAAACTATGGCAACAAATAAAATTGATTATGATGTACTTGAGCAGGCATCTAAGACCTATTCCAATGAAGCTGCAGCGATTGCAGAGGTATTGTCGAAATTGGATTCTGTGAATAGCACATTGGCAGAAGGCTGGCAGAATGATACAGCACGTGCTTTCATTGAAAGATATGAAACCGAGCATAAAAAAGCACTTCAGGCAGCTAGAGATTCTATTGCAGATATCGCAGATTATATTGCAAGGTATCGCCAGGCAGAAATTGAAAGAGATGCAAGTGGTGCTAGCTCTGTGCGAGGTTAGTTAAGAAAAAAGTACGTTTAATCCCCTTATAAGTTTAGCTTATAAGGGGCAGAACGTATGTGGAAGGAGAGGTTATTATGGCAGATAATACTCAGATGATTGGTTACCAGAAAACAATTGCTGCAAACAATAGGAAAATTAAGAAATTGGAAGATGAAATCAGTGAGCTGGAATCCATGCAAAGAAAAATGCAGTCTTTACAAAGGCAATTAGATACTTCTGCAAATGCTGCATTTCAAAAAGTATCTTCGATTTCCGGTAAAGTGCGGCACGGCATAAATATGAACTTTTTTTCCGGATTATCAAATGTATTAAAAAGTAATAAGTATCAAAACGCAATCGGTAATATTGAAAATGCCAATCGCAAGATTCGAAATAAAATAACACAAAATAAACAGGAAATACAACGTTTAAAAAAGCAAATACAAAATTGTCATAATATGATTCAAAAAATAAAAACACAAGCGAAGGGATGATAAAAATGGACATGATTTTAATTTTAGAAGATGATTATATCGCCGATAGAAAGAAGTATCTTAGTGAAGGATATGAAGCATTGCATCAAAAGCTGGGTGTATATGAGGCGTGTTTAGATGATATCGTAGAAAATGGAATTGCTTCCGGTGAAGTAAGTAAAGCACTGAAAGAATTTAAAAAACAAGTAGAGGTAGAAAATGAAAAATATACAAAATCTTCAAGCAAAGCTATTGGTGCAAAATATAACAGATATTGTGATGGTTTTTTAGGAAAGATTGAAGAAGAAGGAAAAGAATTGTACTAAGGAGGGACCGAAATTATGGATGTTCGTATTGTTGATACAGAGGTAGTTCGTCAAAACATAAAAGATCTTAAAACGTTAAAAAAGGAATGTCAGCAGGAGAGAGAAAAGAAATTAGGAGAATTTAGCGCAGATCAGGGAGAGGTACACGATGAATTAGAAAAAGCGTGTCAAATATTGGATGATACGTGGAAGCAGTTTATTGAATTAATTGATCGAACCATTCAATTTCTGACACAGGGAAGCGAAAGTTATGATAAGAGTGATCAGGCATCGGCGAAAGATATAAAACGATAGGAGCGTGAGCGATATGAAGACGAGAGATTTTACAAGAGAAACCTATGAGATTCTGATAAAAGAAATAGAAAAAATAGATTCAGAAAACTGGTCAAAAGTGACGGATTTTATAGGAGATATTTTTCTGCGAATAGGAAAGTTTACACATTTTATAAGCTTGGATGAAGAGATGCAAAATGTAAGAGAGTATCAGAAGAGTGTATTAGATATGAATAATACGACGAAGAGTCAATTGAAAAAAATATTCAATCAAACGAATACGACAGATCATGTGATGGCTGGAAAAATAAAACATGTAAATGAACAGCAAGAACCTTATAATCAGAAACTAAAACAATTATGTGATATGATTCAGCCAAATTGGAATATTCAAAATGCGAAATATATAGCAGAGACTTGCCAAAGTTATAACAAGAAAATGGGAGAAATTGACAAAATTACGAACCAAGAGTATAAAGCAGAAGCAAAGGAAGCAGTGGCGAGACAAATGAAAACAGCGGCAAAAAATACGATTTCAGGAATTTTAGGAGTTGCTGTTAGTGTGATGAGTATGCCGGCGACATGGATAAAAGTATTAGCGACTGAGGGCCCAAAAAGGATGGCAATAGTCTGTTTTTCGGATACATGGGGATTGGTTGATAAGACATTTCAGGTGGGAGGTGGTTTGGTTGGATTAGCAGGAGCGGCAATTTCCTATGGAGTGGTAAAACGAAGTAAAAATGTATCTATGATGGAAGAAGCGTTGAAATCAAATGATTATGCGAATGTAAAAACACTTTCAGATGTGATGATTGCTTCGGGAGAGGATGAGGATAGTGTATTTGTAAAAACAGCAAAAGGGTTGACGACATCAGCAGAAGCTTTTGGGATAGCGAGTGATGTGAAAGAGATGGTTAAAAGTGGAACAGGGATTCTTCCTTCGAATCCTATTGCAACGCATAAAATCCTTCATAAAGCTGATATGCTGCCGGAAGCGCAAAAAAATTATCGGCATATACAATGGATGTACAATAAGTTTGAAAAAAAAGCAAATGTGGCAAAAAACATAAAGCTTGTTTATGACACGGGTTCGGATTTGTGGGAGTTGAATCAACCTGATGCCAATGCTAAAAAAATAATAACGGAAAAGGTTGGCGGGCAATCAAAATTAATTGAAGATGTAGAAAAGATTATCGGTTTTGCAAAAGACGAATAAAATGGAGGAAAAGCATGGAAAATGTATTTAAAGATTTAGAGGAAATGATGGAAAACGGAGAAGTGAATGAGGTTGAGGCATTTTTTAATCAGCTGACTGAGGAACAAGAGGATGAAAAGAAACAATGGACGATTCAAAATCTTCAAGCCAGTTTGTATGAACACCATAATATGTTCTTAAAAATGGATAAGATTGGGAAAGAATTATGTGATAAATATCCATCTAATTATCAAGGATATCATATACGCTATCAAGCTTTGAAAAAGAGAAATAAACTTACGGAAATGGAATTACTTTTAAAACAAGTGCCTGAAGATACTAAAAGAGTATTTCCATATGTTATTGATGTGATAGAGTGTTTTGAAATACAACATAAATATCAAGATATTATAGATTATGTTTCCAATACAGAATTTTATTCAGAAGAAGCAGAGTTATATGCATGGAAACAAAAAGTTGTTGCTCTTGAGAGGCTGGAGAGATTTGAAGAAGCAGAGAAAATTATAAATAAGATTGCGTTGGAGTACGGAGATTTAGATGCATTGATTTTTTCAGCACTTCTTTTAGCAGCCAAACAGCAGTATGATAAAGCAAGACAGCTGGCAGAAGTGTTGTTACAAAATTTAAGCGATGAGGATGTGATTTATCAATATTACGCAAAAACGATTTTAACACTTTGTGATATGGTCAAGTATGAAGACAAAGTTGAAAAATATAATGCCGCAATAGATGAATTGATTTCTTTTATAAAAGAAAAGAAACTTTTTGTACAAGTCTTAGCGGATAAGTTAGAAAAGGTAAAAAAGTAAGGATGATAAGAATATAATAATAATCTCTTGACATATCACATTCAATAGTGTATCATCATATCCAAGCAAGTAAATAATTTCAAAGTCTGATATCTATCATTCTATTTTTTTCTTGCTTATCGAAACTTTTTACCCACATAATTTTGGAAAGCAAGAGAAGAAAGGGATGATACTTATTGACAAGAGACTTAACAGAAAAAAATCTTGTGGAAGAAGCAGAAGTGTTTGCGGACATCAGCAACGTAAACCTGTATGATGGCAGAAACGTGATCCGGCCGGAAGATCTGGAGCTGCTTCCGCAGGAAATGCACTACAAGGACAGTGAAGGGAAGCCTGCAAAGGTAATGGCAGATGTGCGGATGCGCTGGCGAAAAAACGGTTCCGTTATTGCGATGATTCAGATCGAAAATCAGTCGGAGATCAACAACATTATGCCAATCCGGGATCTGGGGTATATTTTCAACAATTATAACGAGCAGATCAAAGAGCACCGGAGAGAAAACGAACGCAATGGCAAACGTTTTTATGCCAGAGAACTGGGAGATGACGAACGCCTGCAGCCGGTTATTACATTTGTTCTCTATTATGGAAAAGAAGAATGGAAGCGTCCGCTTAGCATCCTGGATATGCTGGATCTGGATGAGGAGGAGAAGAAGGAACTGGAACCATTTCTCCTAAATCATAAGATTCATTTGATCTCGTTGAGCAGGGCATTGAGCGAGGCGAAAAGAGTGGCTCTACTCGTGTGAATCGCTTAAATGCAGCACTGATCAAAGATGATCGTACAGCAGAGCTTTTTCAAGCAACGCAGGATCCGGAACTTCAGGAGAAGTTGATGAAAGAGTACGGAATAGAGTAACTGGTAATAAGCAGCTTATAAAAATTGTGTGGTAAAAGGGAACGACCGCCAAATGGATGGAAAATCTGTTTGGCGGTCTTTTAAAAGTGAAAAAAACGGAAAAAAATTTGAACTTTTGCCTGCTATAATAGAAAAAAATATGGAATGATCATAAAAGAGGTAAATGCAAATTGTATCAAGATATTAAGTTAGGAGGCGGTTCATATGAACACGAAAAAATGGTATCATTTGTTCTTACTAACCGGATTTATGATGTTGGTTTCGCTGGGAATGTCCGTTAAAGCGGATGCGGCGACGATCATGGATCTGGAGAGAAAATTCCCCAATGGGGCATATTGGAATCATGTAGTTCAAAGCGGTCATCGTTATTCCAATTATAATGATGTAGGAAGCTGTAACAATCCGGACGGCTACACATGGACACCGTGTAATACACACAAGGGAAGTGTTGGAGTAGGCGGTTATGATTGTAATTCTTTTGGGGGAGGTATGCAGTGTAATGGATTTGCACGTAAACTTGCGTATGATCTGTATGGTTCAATGCATTCTTCCTGGGGGAGAGGAAATATCAATACATTGAAGAGGGGAGATGTTATTCATTATAAAGCGGCAGACACTGACCCTGGTTATGGACATTGGGTCATGGTTATTGGCAGAAGCGGAACAACTGTTACACTGGGAGAAGCAAACCGGGATGGAAGGTGTAAGATTAGTTGGGGACGTACACTTAATCTTGCGACTGTTACCAGTTATGAAATTTATTCTGCTCCGTATGAGGCTGCATTTGATGTGGCAGATACCCAGGCCCCAACGCTCAGTAATGTCCGCATCACTGATGTAAATGCGGATGGTTACACCGTTGTGTGTGACGTTAGCGACAATGTGGGAGTGAGTAAAATAGAATTTCCGTCTTGGAATATTGACATCCATCAAGGTGAGGATGCAAACTGGATTGCAGGAAGTGTTTCCGGGAATACGGCGACGGCGAGAATTCCGCTTTCCGCACTTAAATCAGGGGTGATCCAAGGAAATTATCTCACAGATATTTATGCCTGGGATGCGGCAGGAAATCGTTCTTCCATAAGATGTCCGATCGTATATATTGACCGGACGGCGCCGACATTGAGCGATGTAAGGATTGTTGAGCAGGATTCCAAGGGGTATATTTTGGAATGTAAAGCATCCGATGACAAAGAGGTTGACCGGGTGCAGTTTCCGACGTGGACCGAGGTAAATGGTCAGGATGATCTGGCGGCAGACTGGGTACATAATTCATCCATAACCGGAACTAAGGTGGGGGATGATGTGTATCGTTTCCGTGTAAATATATCTGAGCATAATAACGAATATGGCAGATACGTTACCCATGTGTATGTGTTTGACAAATGCGGAAACAATGTGGCGATACCAATTGACGCAAGGATTGTTGGAGGATTGGCGCCGCAGAAGATTTTGAAAAATGGAAATGCACTGCTGACCCTTTATAATGAAGATTATTCCTGGAATGATATTAATGCACTGGCTTCGGGTATGCGAAGCAGTCTGGCAGAGATTCAGGATGAAGAAAAAGACAAGGTAATCAAGGATTTTGTCGCGGACCAGATTCGGAAATATTATTACATTGGCGCAAGCATGGAAGAAAAAGGTAAGGCTTGGAAATGGAACAGTGGAAGTGAAGTGAGTTACACCAATTGGGGGATGAACCAGCCGGATTGTGCCGGAGATAATGAATTTTATCTTGCTGTGACGCAGCTAAGTGGTAAATGGAATGATATGCCTTCCTATTTTAATGATGGCGGATTTATCGTAGAGACTCCATTGGATATGAAAGCGGACGCGGAATTCGAATGCGATGGAAAAATAGTCAAATTTTACAAGGCATCTCTTCCTTATAAAGTGGCGCAGAGATTCTGTGAAGAAAATGGCGGATCGCTTGTAAAAATTGATTCGCAGGAGAAAAATGATGCCATTGCCAAAAAAGTAGCCGAAATCGACGAATGGACATTTTTCATCGGTGCGACAGATGAAAAAGAAGAAGGAACATTTGTCTGGCAGGATGGAAGTCCTCTGACTTACCGGAACTGGGCAGCTAACGAGCCGAACAATGACACGATATGCGGCACAGAAAATTATGTACAAATGTATCGGGATGGAACGTGGAACGATCTTCCCGGTTGGAAAAATAGGGTAGGATTTATTGGCGAATTTGACAAAGAACCGGCTCCGACGCCGACGGTCAAACCACAGGAGACAAAGGCGCCTCAGGAAAGTGCGGGACCACAGCAAACAAAGGCCCCACAAGCGACGAAAACGCCACAGAACACGAGTGTTTCTCAGGCGACAGCAAAACCACAGCAGACAAAACGGCCACAGACAACTTCCGGTACGCAGGCAAACAAGACTTCAAATCGTTCAAATGCCGGAAACGCATCTTCGGGAAGCAGTTATAAAACCGGTTCCACATATAAGAAAGTGATACCGAAGCGGGTAACCGGAGTAAAAGTGAAGAAAAGCGATACCAACGAGTGGAAAATTTTCTGGAAGAAAGTCAAAAAAGCGGATCATTATCAAGTGAAATTGGCGAGAAACCGTGCTTTTACAAAGGGAAAGAAACTGGATGACCGTTATTCTACGACAGACTATTTCTGGAACTTAAGGAAAAAGAAAACCTACTATATTAAAGTGCGGGCCGTTTATTATAATTATAATAATGCGACGTATTATTATGGAAAATGGAGCAGGATTAAGAAAACAAAGATAAAGTAAATGTGAACGGAAAAGAGAGCTGCCGGAAGGGTAAGAGGTGGCTCTCTTTATATTTCAAGGGAGCGGGTCGAGTAGTCTACAAATGCGGACATAATACTCAAGTAATGTTTTTTGCTGATCGGAACGGATTGGCCGGTGGACAAGGTAATCTGATAACGGGCTATTTTTACGATGTGTGCCATATTGACCAGATAACTTTTATGTGCCCGGATGAATGTGGAACTTGGGAGATCCTCTTCAATCTTTTTCAGCGTTCCGGAAAAGGTGTGATTTTCGCCGGAAGTTAAATGAACGGAAAGATCGTGTCCATAGATTTCAAAGAATAAAATATCGGAAACAGGAAGTGCCAAGATGCCTTCTCTCGATTTGACGTAAAAATTTTGCTCTGCATGTTTGTCAAAAAAGCGGTCAAGCGCTTCTTCCAGTTTTTCCAGTTTTGGTGATTTGATAAGATAATGCAGAGGAGAAACGTCAAAACTTTCCAATGCATAATCACTGCTGGAACTTAAAAAAATGATGTCTGTATCAATGCGAAAGGAACGCAGGCGGCGTGCCGTCTGAATTCCCGTTGTGTCTTGAAAGACAATATCCAGAAACAGGAGATCAAACGATTCTCCCTGCTCAAAACGCGAGATTAAACTGGAAGGAGAGTCAAAGGATAAAATTTCAAAAGAAATATTGCGACGGTTTAAGTTTGTAATTAAAGCTTCCTTTAATAAGGATGCAAACTGAGAGTCATCGTCGCATATGGCAAATCTGTACATTGACCGGCTCCTTTCTGTCTTAAAATTAATGAACGCAGCCTCATGCCTCTTACGTGCAAGCACGACGATGCATGAACCTTCGTTCATTGATCCTGAATAGTTACCTTTTTATTTAGTATACGAAATATTTATACAGTTGTCAATTTGTTTATAAAAAATTCCCATTTGTGTTATATGGGGGGAGTTTATGAAAAAAACAAGACAGTAGCGAAGTTTTATGTTATAAAATAGATTAGGGTAATAGAAAAAATCGAGGTATAAGGAGGAAATGTGTATGAAGCATTTGAGAAAACGTTTGCTGGCGGTATTCCTCGCAGCAGTCATGCTAGTGACTAGTGTGGGGACGTCATCATATGCGTATGAAGCAGAGAAAAAAGGCAATTTGTCCGTAACAGGAAATGATGGAAAGACCATCGAAGAAGAGGAGTCCTGGGAGGAAAAATTTCCGAATGGAACATTTGCTTTTAAAAATGATTCCATAACGATTGAAGAAGGAAAAAATGCAAAAGAGCAGAAAATAACGATTTATCGTCTGGGTGGAACGAAAGGAAAAGCGACAGCAAAAGTGGCGATCACTCCGGCTGTAGCGGCACTTGATGAAGACGAAAAAGAATTGGTGTATGCCAATGCGGCATCCAATAAGGACTATACCGTTAAGGTGGAAAATCCGATCGGAACCGATGGAACGATGGGAAAACAGCAGGTAAGCAGTTCTTATGAAGTTGTTGCAAAGAACGCGGATGGAAAAGTAACACTCTCTTTGAAAGACGTAAAAGGTGAGTATATCCGCTATTTTTGGCATGTAAAAAAAGATGGAAAATGGGAAGCTGTTTCCGGAGGAGAAAAGGAAACACTTGTTGTAAGCGACAAAGATTTTAAACAAAATGAATATGTTTGTGTAGTAGAAGCCGATTACAAACTTAGTTTGTCAAAGACGACCGGAGAAGAGAGTTCACAAAAATTGTGGATTAACTTAAACAGCCGTCATATAACAGATGAAAAGCCATACGAAAAGGGAAGTTACACGGATGCAGCACTTGATCAGGAAATGCCATTTAAGACAAGTTTCCTGCAGGTGGATTTTGAAGACGGCGAATGGGTAAAGGATATCGTTGTCAAAGCAACGGACGATAATGAGCATGAAGCGGAAGAACTGGCATCCTTTACCATTTATGATGTGGAAGGGGCAGCGTTTACAGAATCTGCCAACCGCTTATCAATGTGCATCAAGGATGACGAGGAAAAACTCGAAAGTACTATGGGATTTGCACTTAGTCAGATAAGGGTAGACAAAAGTACAGGCAAAGCGAAGATTAAGTTGAGCAGAACAGGAGCGACGCAGTATGTTTCCTCTGTGGATTATAAGACTGTAGATGGAAGTGCAAAAGCGGGGACGGATTATGCTAAGGCAGAGTCTACAGCAAGTTTCAGTGGTGGTATCGAAAGTACCGAGATTGAGATTGAACTTCTGAACGATAACAAGAAAACAGAAGAAGACCGTTACTTTACGATTCAACTGAAAAATGCAAAGGGTGGAAATATCAAACAAAACGCGCAGGAGATCCGTGTCAATCTGTTTAATACAGATACGGCAGATAAGGACAATGTTGCGACCGCATCGAAGAGCAAGGAGGCGAAAGATGCATCGGCGCGTGTCAAAGAAAGTGACACGGCGATCACGGAAAACGGCAGCAAGGATGTAAAGAGTAAAGCCGTTAAAAGTGAGGATAACGTCGTAGACTATGAAAAAGTTACCGATAAGTCCGGTGACATGAATGCACAGGCAGCAGGCGATTATTCTTACAAGATCAGCACCAGTGGATTGAACAGTAACTGGGGCAGAAACTGTAACCTGACAGACAATTATACGGCACAGATTACAAGTGATGAGGGTGGAAACTCGAAAAGCGGCGGTGACATCTTAGTGGCAAAGCGCCGCGCAAATACCTATTATCAGATTAATGACCTGGTAAATATGTACAGTAAGATGTCAGGATCCTTCTGGGCAAAGACCAGTTATAGTCTGTATTGGGCGAGAGAATATTACAGCGGACTGCTCGTAGGTATTGGTAACAGCAGTTTTGCAACATCATTGACAGAATATACTTCTGACAGTGGAGACGGTAACATGAGAAACCGCCTCAGTGAAGAGTCAAAGAAAGCTGCGACGACAATATATACAAGATTTGGAAATGGTTCCGAAACCAAAAATTTTGAGGTAAATCTTGATAATCTTGCTGCAGGAAATAATTTCCTTGCATTTAAGTCGGCTATTTCAAAACGTGGCGGCACGGTGCGGAATCGTGATTCAAAAGTGAACTCGGTAAACATTAATTTGTACCGCCGCTGGCTGAGTAAACAGACGACCTTGAACATCAATCTGGGTGACAGCAAAGACAAAGATCGTATGGATCGGTCTTCTGGCGGAAATGTAACAGCCGTAAAAGAGGGATTGCAACCGGTGATTTCGATAGAAAAAGGTGGTTTTGATTCCGACGGAAAATTTTATCTTGGAACAGAACTCAAGGTAAAAGAATCCGATAAGCTTGGGGTTTACCAACTTGATAAGGTAGAATTGAAAGAAGGAAGCAAAAGTGTTTCTTCGCAAGCGGGAGTTAAGAATTCTACGACAGTAAAATATTCCGATAATAATAGAAGACTTTCTACGACAGCAGATTATACTTTGAACTGTGAATACAACCGTTATCAGACATTGGAGATCAACTGTAAGACGTCTATGACGGAAAAAGACACGGATCAGGAAAAGGCAGATAAATTTGCTGCGATTGGAAAAAACATCAAGGTGGATGGAAAAGCAATCGATTTGAAATCCAACGCCGGAGAATACAGCTATACATCCTCTGATAAAGTGATCAACTTCAACAAGATCAATTTTGGCCTGAAAGATGGTACCAAGATTCTTTATGGGGATAAGGTGTACGATGGAGATTCGGATATTACAATTACAGATTCGGATATTGTATCAAACAGCATTACATTTTCTGTATATACACCGGATGCTGTCAGTGTAGTAAGAGATCCGGAAATTATCAGCGAGAAAATGGTAGCCATCTACAAAGATAAAGATGGGGATGGTAAATATACAGAAGCAGGAGACGGATATACTCCGATCAAAATCCTGAAAGCAGGCGAACCTTATCAGATTACAGATTTTGGAAAAGGTGTTGTGATCAAGGTAGATTATTCGGTTCAGCCGGCCTCTTTGAATATTCCGCCGGGAGCGACAGGAAAAGAGACATTTCAGGTGATTCCGGGATTTGTAACGACGCAGACCTCGGAAGAGCAGAAAAAGAATATGACGGAAGAGCAGAAGGCCTACCGTGATATCGCGGCGAAGGACGGAAGCGTGAGAATGTATGGTGCTGTTTCGAGCGGAACGGTATCTTTCCTGTCCGGATACGATGCCAGCCCGGCGAAGATGAACAGCAGTACAAAGAAATATGAGTGGACACCGGACTGGAAAGGAAATCTGCGAAATGCCTATAAAAATCCATCGAAGATCAAGGTGTATGAGACCAAGATGCCAAATGGATTTACAGCAGCTTCTTCGGATGTGCAGATTAATGGATATCTCGGATGCCTGCATGGAAACGAGACGTATTATATTACTTCTCGTGTGACAAGTGGAAATGAAGAGAAGATCACATCGACCAAGCGAGGTGGTTTCTATACGGTTCCGGAGCCGGCAGCACAGGCTTTTGAATCTGAAGAGGCCGGAGCCGCTGAAGCTCCGGAAGATAAGGATGGAAAGACGGCAAATCAGCCGAGTGTAGCGAACACTTCACCGGGTGTGAATCTGCCGGAAATAGAAATCGGACTTGGTTATGGAACATTTATGATGGGGGACGACGAAATTGGATTTTCCGTCGGAACGCCTATCTTTGGTAAGAGTAAAGAGGGAGGCGAGGCTTCCGAAAAAGATGTTATGGGTGCAGAAGGCTTGAAGGAAATGAAAGAAGCTATGTCGGATCCATCCAATAATATCTTTAAACAATTGAAAAAACAGGCTGGTAAATCCGATGGTACCGGAAATAACGGCCAGGCGGCGAAAGCTTCCCCGGCGAAAAAAGCGGAAATTGATATTTCTGTCAATATGTCTTTTGTATGGAAATACAGTAAACTGACTGGTAAATATGAGTTTTCTTCCGCAATGATCGCATTGGCGATTGAGGGAAGTATCCGTTTGCAATATCGCTTCCAGTGTTGTCCGATCTTTTACGTATACGTTCAGATCGGCATGGAACTTGAGGCGCAGACCGGTATTGAACTGGAAAAAGAAGAAGTTAAAAATGCGGATGGAACGACAAGTATTAAAAATAATGTTTCGTTTGCAGGATTAAGTTTAAATCCGAGCTTATATGTAGAGGCCGGCGCCGGAGTCGGAGTTGATCTGGCAAAACTGGAGATTTATGTAAAAGTATCCGTCTCGTTTGCGTTTACGATAAACAAGAAAACGCAGATAGACGAATTTATCACATCGGCGGCGGTTGGCTTCCGAGTGGTATTCCTGTTCTTCTCTTATGAAATGGATGTTGTCGGATGTAAGGCAGGATATGATGCGTCCCGAAAGGAGGACGGTGATGAGCCGTGGTTCTTCTCCTGGCAGGTTGCCGGGCGGGATATGGGAGGAACCGAAGAAGAGGTTGATAACGATGTGGCAGGAGCTGCAGTAACGGTTTCCAAGCCGAAAAATGTATTCCGGCTGCAAAATATCAATTCTTCAGATGATAATGCCGCACAGGACGATATGTCAGCACAGGCATATGATGTAGAAGGCATTGATGAATTTCAGGTAAGCGGCTATGGCAGCAATGCTTCTGCGGTAGAACTGGGAAGCGGTTTTGACAGTGCTTCGGATTATAAACTGTTGACTGCAGGAGATGCAAACTATGTATTATACACGGTAGGCCGTAAAAACCCGGGTCACAGCCTGAATAATACCCAGCTTGTTATGTCCAAACTTTCCACGACAAGTACCGGAGTTGGTGGAGAAGAAGGACAAGACTCGATGGGACTTGTCAATCCGATCGATGAAACATCGTCGACCAAATATATCGTAGTGGACCGTAAAGCAGGAAAAGAAGAAAGCACCGGCGACCTGGATTATGATGCCATTGTAGAAAATGGTATGATCAAAGTGACCTGGACGTCTTATAGTGAAGAAGCAGCAAAGACGATTCCGGAAAGCTGGTCATCGGATAAAATGCTGAAAGCGGCCAGCCAGCTGGTAGAAGTAAAAACGGCAGAATTTGACACAAAGTCACCGAGTGAATTTACGAATGCCGTAGTTCTCAGTAAAGGCAATGGATATCGATTCCTTCCTTCCGGATCGACATCGAATGTTCACGTGTATGCCGATACCGAACCTTATACCGAGGCAGAACTTACAGCCCGCGAAAAAGAATACAAAGAAAAATATGACAAAGCGGCACAAGGAAACGATTCCAATAACGAATCCGGAACCGGAGATCCTTATGCAAAAGCAAACTATCAATATGCATTGACGACGGATTACCTGTATGGAAAATATTCCAAACTTCATTACAGCGTAAGGCAGGGGGATGGAACGTATAAGACATACGATCTGGAGCCGACAGATGAATGGAAAAAACAGGGAACACGCCTGGAAAATGTACAGATTACGGAAGGAACAGACAAAGATTACTTCATTTCTTACACCACGGAGCAAAAGGATAAATACGGTGCCTCAGATGAATATGCAAAGATCAAAAAATTGTATGTTCAGAAAGCGACGATCCAAAAGCAGAATGTGATGACGGAAAGCGGAAGTATAGAGCAGAACTCCATGAAATTTGAGACACCGGTTCTTTTGAAAACGCTTGTTGATTATGACGACAGTGATGACAACGACGGTGTATATGTTGGCGGAAGCTGCGAGGAGAAAGTAGAATCTCCAAGCTTTACCAACTTGAAATTCCTTCATGGAAAATTGTCAGATGCTGGGAAGGCAGAAACGTTCTTGATGTACAATATGAATGGAATTACCTATGTGATCAAAGAAAAGAGCCTTGAAAATGCTTTGAACAGCAATAAGGCAGCGATCACGGTGGATCCATTGTTTACGGTAGATAAGGAACATGGAAACGCACAGGCAGAGGCGACCATCGGTGTAGATGGAGATGGAAATATCTCTGCGGTTTACACACAGACCGTAACCAATACGGTAAATAATGCCCTTTATGTGACGAAGTACGATCCGACGGTCAAAAAATTCGGAGAGGCATTTATGCTTGCGATGAATCATATGCAGGTATATGAGGATTCCGTATCGAATCAGTGGACTTCCGAAGATACGAGAGAAGCCTTCTTTGACAGTAAGAAAGGCGGCGGAGAAGACCAGTTTATCTTCAATGCTCCACAGATCGCACTTGGCAAACCGACGACGGAAAACGAGAGCGGAACATTGACAATTCTTACCAAAGGTACGATGACAAAATTAAAGAAATCCACGATGGATTTTGATGGGGAAAAGTATACGGAATATGTTCCTGATGCCAATAACACAGCAACTTCCGGTATTTATGCGATTACGTATGGAATCGGAGATCAGAAGATTGGAGAAGCATCGATCACATTTGATCAGAACAATTTTGTATCCGGCGCGGAACTGAGCGGAAGCGTTTCTTTCCGTAATACCGGAGATGTGGCGATTCGAGGAAGCAAGGCAAATTCAATCTATATCACATTGAAGGCAGCAGGCAAAAATGGCAGTGCGGCAGCAGAACTTGCACAGTGGAAAGTGGAGAGCAATATTCTTGCCGGACAGCAGGTGACGACGGAAGACATCGTGTGTAAAGCACTTCCATCGGATATCGCCGGAGGAAAGATTTACTTTGATGTACAGGAGGATCCGTCGTATTCGGGTGCAAAAGCATTGAGTACAGCCGATGCCGATGACGGATGTGGAAAGATTGTTGTCGGTGAAAAAGCAGAACTTTCCATCGACAGTTTGGAAATTACTGCCAGCGACACATTGGAAAAACGAAGTGTAAATAATATTTCCTGCGTTCTTGCCGATGTGGATATGACAGTAAGCAACCTTGGTGTAAAAGACGCTTCCAATGTAAAATTCCAGGTAAAACGCAGTGCCGGAAAAACAGATGGAAGTGAAGATAAATATATTCCATTGGAGATTGGTGGAAATCTGATCTTAGGTGACGATGCCAACGAAACGCCTCTTATTGGAAATGGAAATGACGGTGGTGTATTTGATTATCTTGCGTACAGCGATACGTCGGGAATCATCAGTACGGATCAGAAGATTGCAGCAGGTAAGACACAGAAGATCAAAGGAAAGATAGTGATTCCATTGAGTGCATTTGATCCGGAAGACTCGGTAGGTGCCGCAAATCTTCAGTTTACTTTAAAGAGTGATGCCGGCGAGTATGAGTCAAGCAACAATACGGCGTATGGTAAAGTGGTACCGACGACACGATTTGACTGTCTGGATAAAGTTTCTCTGACAGTAGGAAATCCGGTCAACTTTACCCTAGCGACACAGGCAGCGATGGATTCTTCGAAACGAAGCAATATTACGCTTACGGAAATGAAGATCAATAAAGACGGCAAGGCAGAAGTGGCAACAGATAATAAACTTTTGCAGAGTGCAGCTTATAATGTGAAGACAGGATACATTACCGTAACCGCGCAGAAAGAGGGCTCCGGTGTTTTGCGAATTGCAGATACGACCACAGGTTCTTTTAAGGATATTACATTTGTGGCAACCGTTTCGGGATGCAATATTCGTACAGATAATCCGGTATTTGAATTTACCAATGCCTTGCACGGAAAGGAATGGGAAGATACGGATGTCGGAGCTGTTACGCAAGGAACCGTACTTCCATACAATAGCGATATTTGTACCGGCGGAGAAGGCAATAGCTTTACATTTACGACATATGCGAGAAGTATTGACTTCTATTACACAGGCGATATCGAAGTATCCAGTAACAATAGTTTTGGTTTTGTAACGAAACAATACAGAGACCGCGACGGAGAAGAAGTAGCAGGAGAATACTACAAACGACACACCGTAGATTTCAACAATACTTCGCTGAAAAAACATACCGTTACGGTAAAAGTAATTAATGGCAGTGCTTCCTTTGACCGAATGGTGGAATATTATTCCGAGCGAAGCGAGGGGGATACCGGACGTGATGTACCGGAAGATAAGGTGAAACCGGTGATTGTGGTTGGAAAGACACTTCCGACAGGTACAACGAAACTTCAGCCGGGAACAGTTCTGGAAATTCCGGTTTACGCTTACGACGACGTGATGCTCAATTCTGTCAGCATCGGTGGAAACGGAGCAGATAAACTGGTAAATAATCAGTTTGCAGAAGGAACGTTAAAGGTTAAGAAAAATGGTACCTACCACGTAATCGTGGAAGACAGTTCCGGAAATATCACACAGAAACACATTACCATTGATTGTTTCGAAGAAGATGCAGAAAAGATTGACGAAACCACGGATGACTGGCCGGATGTAACATTGAAGCTGGTTGACGAGAATGGAAGCGAAATCACGGATTATACAACGGCAAATGCCTATATTGCTTACGATATTAAGGCAGACCGTAAGATTAAATCCGTAGAGATTCAGAAAGTGGATATGATAACTCAGAAGACGACGGATCTGGGAAGCGGCATTAAAGTAACAGGAACGCCGACAACGCTTTCTGACAGATATGATGTCAATCTTTTGGAAAATGGTTATTATCAGGTAAAAGTAACCGATTCCGCTGACAATGCGACGACCGCCATTCTCTACGTAGAATATTTGACAAAGGGACCGCAGGTATATCTCTATACAGCGGACAGTGTGGAAAATCAATTGTTTTACTGTGTTGGTGATGAAGACAATGAGATCCCATTGAAAGAAGTTGCTGTGTATGAAGGAAAAGTAACGGCAATGAATGAATCCGGTTCGATTGAGGTAGAAGGAAAAGAACCATTGATGCGTAAGTCTTACACGACACAGACGATGGATTCCGGAACAGTAATTCTGGATGAATCCACTTCTACCAAAGAGTTTACAATTGCCGCACAGGATGTATCCGGTAAATTGACCACGTATATTTATACGGATGAAACCTGCCTGAACAGCCTTGCTGTAGGTAGTGCGGAAGATATCGCATTCGGCGTAAAACTCAATGGAGAATTTAAACCATATCAGAGAAATTATACCGTGGATGTTCCGTATGGTTATCCGGAACATCAGCTTCCGGAAGTAAATGCTACCTGCGGAAGTGAAGCGACAATCAATAAGAACTGGGATGGCGATGTGTTGACGATTAAGGTTACCAAAGGCGATATGGAAAATACGTATACGATTACCTTGAAACGTAAAAAATGTACGTGTGACATTTCCATCCGAACCTTTGATGATTATATCGACGTGCCAAAGACAGGCGAAAAACCTTCCCGTCAGTTTGATGTACAGACAGATGTGACACTTTGTGAAGTACACAAAGACCACGTTCAGGAAAATGTGAAGCTTTCTTATGAGCTTACAGACGAAGAAGAGAACACAACACCGGTAGAAACTGCATCAGTGGAAAGTCCGGTTTTGGAAAATGCGGCAGCCACGATTCAAGGAAATACGATCGTATTTAACCGTATTGCCGAAGGAACGACGCCGAAAGAGGTCCATGTCAAAGTAAAAGCGAAGACGGATTCCTGTGAACGGTCGAAGATCATTACGTATACAGTGCGCAATAAATACGAGGTCGGTCTGCGGGTAACCGAAGGCGGAGCGGTGCATTGTGGAGAAGATATATTGACTGCTCAGAGCGAGACGGATTCGGCAGAACAGCCATATCATTACGATGTGAATACCGGATTTGAATTGGAATTGACAGCCGCCGAAAAAGAAGGTTATGAATTTGCCGGTTGGTACGATTCCGGTGATAAACTTCTTTCAAAAGAGAAAGAATTTGTTTATACGGTAGGAAAAGACGAAACACTTCGTGCCTTGTTCAAAGACATTGTCAATCCGGAAGGATCGATCACACTGACCGATCTGAATGGGGTGCAGAATGTGACAAAATCGGACGAAGGCGATATCCTGGTTTCCTCCAAAGGTTTCCAAATGGAGATTACGGGAGAAGATAAACATTCGAGTGTAAAATCCATTTCTTACCAGATTGTAAAACGAGGTGAGAAACTGGATGAAAATGGAAAGTGGATTGCTTACGATGGCAAACCGGTTTCATTCGAAGAAGAGATGGATTTTGTAGTTTATGCGAAGATAGTGGATCAGGATGATAATGAAGTGATTGTATCCTCAGAGCGCGCTATGATTGAAAAATCTGCAGCGACCGTTCGACTCGCACCAAACTTTACCGAAGGCGCATTTACCAATAAGAAGGATGCTGCGATAGTAGCTACGGTACAAGAAGGTACGGCGGCATTGAAGGAAATCCGCTACGTTGTCAACGGCGAAGAGAATACCACAGAGGAAACGGTATTTGGCATCTCGGATCTGCCGGATGGGGAATACGATGTGATTGTTTCTGCAAAAGATATTTTGGGCAAAGAAGTTTCTGCTAAGGTATCTGTGAAGAAAGATGTAGCAGAGCCGGTCCTTTCAATTACAGGTGCTCCGACAAGTTCCGTCGAAAAAGCGACACTTGGTATCGAAGCCGATGGAGGCGTTTCCGGAATAAAGGAAATCCGTGTAAATGGAAAACCGTATACCGGAAAAACGTACGAAGTGACTGAAAATGGAACGTATGTATTCGAAGTCGAGAACAATGCCGGAAGTGTTACGACAAAGTCCATTACGATCCAATGTATCGTGAAACCGACGCCGGCACCGACACCGGCACCGGTTCCTGGTTCATCAGGCAATGCAGCACCGGCTCCGGGGGCAACAGAAGCACCGGCTGTGAATAAAGACCAACTGCCAAGAACGACATTTGTCCGTCGTAAGAAAATTGGAAAGAAAGGCATCCGCATTACCTGGAAAGGTGTACGTGGAGCACAATCCTACAATGTTTACCGTGCGAAGAAGGCAAATGGCAAATATAAACTGGTAGCAAATGTCAAAGAGAGTTGTTACACAAGCATGAAGAAAAATGCACGCAAGTACTACTACAAAGTTGTTGCGGTAGCCAAGAAGAAGGCAAACAACAGCGAAATGAGTGCATATGCGATCTCTGCAAATGTGGATGAAGCAGCAGCATCGGCGGCTCAGGCGGCAGCAGGAAGCACCGCAGCCACAGGCAAGATTAAAACCCTCAAAGACAAAGTTACCAAGGTAAAGGCAAAAGCCAAGAAAGGCAAGATAGATGTTTCTTGGAAGAAATACAAGAAAGCCAGCGGCTATATCGTATACCGTGCTGAAAGTAAATACGGAGTTTACGATGAATTTGCGGTAGTCAAAAAGAATTCTTTCAAGGATAACTATTCTGTAAAAGGAAGGAAATTCTACTACAAAGTACGTGCCTTTAAGAATAAGGGTGATGGCAAGATTTTAAGTGGTATTTCCAAGAAGGCAAGTGTAAAAGCCAAATAGAAAACAATTTGTGTATAATAACAGAACGCAGATGGGGCTGCCGCACGAAGTGATTCGTGTGGCAGCCCCGTTTGTGTTTGGTGTGGCGAGTAGTTAGGGAAGGTGGAGATTTTTCGAAGGGATGGGGAGTATGGTGTGGGGCTTGCTGGTGTGGGGCTGGCGAAAAGGCATCGTAAATCGGGAAACCCAGCGAAATCCGATGCTTTTAAGGCTGGCAAGAAGCGAAAAAGGCAACGAAAACAGAGAAAGTTGCCGAAATCCGCTGCTTTTCCCCGCCTCACGATTTTACCCGAGGAAGTTTCTTATAGCTCCCACTCCATATCTTTTTCCCACTTATCTTTTGGGCGCGGATACTTAGCTGCATTTTCTTGCTGTAGGTTACGGTGATTTTCGTTTTCTTCGTGTAAAGCCACCTTGTTTCACCGTTCTTTTTGTTTTTTACACGAATCTGGTATCTTGTGGCTGCCTTACACTTTTTCCATTTTATGGTAAGTTTGTGCTTGCCTTTTTTCTTTTGCGTTACTTTTTTTATTTTGAGAGATTTGGTATCAAATTTTTTTGCGGGAGCTGGGCTTACTGAAACCACTGGACTTTCCGAAGGAGACTCAGAACTTCCCGGAGTCGCCGAATCCGTTGGTGAAGGGCTTACAACCGGAGTTGTGGTTGGCACTGAAGTCCCGGAAGGTGTTCTCGTAGCTGCCGGAGTCGCCGAATCCGTCGGCAAAGGCGTTTTCGTTGGAACCGGATTTCCCGAAGGCTCTATCGTGGCCGATGGAGATGCCGACGCCCCCGTCTCTTTTTTCAAATCCTCAATGATATGCTGCAGCGAATTTTTCAGATTCAGGCGTGGTGTAATATAAATGAGGCCGGAATCTGCGATGTAAGTATAAACGGAATCACTCATAAGTAGATATTTTTTTGTATCAGCAAGAAGAGCTTCCCGGCTTTCGTAAGTTTTATTTGCTTCAAGAAATCCCATAATTACCGCTGCACTGCCGGCGGTCATGGGGGAAGCCATCGAAGTTCCGCTTTTTTCCGCATATGAATTGTAGCGGGTGGTAGAGAGAATGGCCTCGCCCGGACAAAGGATGTCGTAAGGAGCCGGGGAAGTATCCACAAAATTTGAAGAAGTCCAGCAGCCATCCGTTGTATTGCCCGCCATTACGCCAATCACGTAGGGATAGGCGGCAGGGTACATGGTGGAGTCCGAAGAGGCTCTTCCGTTATTGCCGGCTGCTGCGACAAGAAGACAGGAAGAGGAAGCTTTTTCCAATTCTTCAGCGAAAGTGCTGTTTTCGTTATAACTGCCAAACGACATATTGATCACGTCTGCACCATTGGCGACCGCGTACTGAAGCGCTTTTGCGGCATTGGCAAACGAAAAACTGTTTTTATAATTTCCTGCTTTTAAGATCATGATCTTTGTGCGGTAACCGACACCGGCGTAGCCGACTGCATTGTCCGGATTCATACCAATAATCCCGCTGACGTGCGTGCCGTGGCTGGTGTTGGAATCATCTTCCGGGGCTTCATAACGAAGCGGGGCGGATGGATTATCCGGGGCCGGAGTGGGAACATTGTTGATAAAATCCACGCCGTAAATATCGTCGATGTAGCCATTGCTGTCGTCATCCACATTGTCTGTGCCATTTCGTTCCGCTTCATTGATCCATAGGGAATCGACGAGATCTTCGTGAGACAATTCCGCACCGGTGTCAATGACCGCGATCACGGTCTCTTTGACCGGGTAACCGTCCAGGACAGCAGCGGTATCATCAGCGCCGATCGCCGCAAGGTAATACGGGGAAGCGGAGGCAGACGAAGATTCTGTCGAAAGTGCCGATGCTTGTGAGGACATCGCGTCCGGCTCGGACGGCGTCCATACAAACATGTTAAAATATGGAAAAAGCAATAAAACAACAAATACAATACAAATCCGTTTCATATAAAACCCCCTTTGTGCTATTTGCTGCTTCCAGTTTACCATATTTAGAAATGTCTTACAAGGCTTGCAAAGACACATTTTTTTCATAATGTTAGTGTTGTAAGATGGTCTATTCTGTGATAACATCATACATAAGGAGGTGGTTTGGTTATGCTTCAAAACAAACGAAAAACCATAGGGGTATTTGCAGAAAAAGTCAAAGAAGAATTTCAGATGCGTTTGTGCCAAGGAATCATCGAAGAAGCAGAACTACAGGGATATAATGTGGCAATTTTTACAAATTATGGAAAGTACGGACAAAATAATCAACATTTTATCGGTGATCAAATGATATGGGACCTGCCATGTTATGAGGAATTTGCCGGATTGATACTGGCATTGGATACAATGAGTGAAAAAAGCAGCCGGCAGAAGATCCTCGACAATGTGAAGAAATATTGTCATTGTCCGGTGGTCAGCATTCGCGAAAAAGTGGAGGGAGCAGTCAACTTTCTTGTGGAAAATACGACCGGGATGGCAGGACTTATCCGGCATTTTATTGAATTACATGGAAAAAAGCGGCTTTGTTTTATGAGTGGACCGAAAACGTATTGGGATGCGAGAGAGCGGATGCAGTGCTTTTTAGATACGATGAAAGAATACGGACTTCCGGTAACAGAACATCAGATGTTTTACGGAGACTATTGGTACAATATGGGAGCTCAGGCGTGTGACTGGTTTCTGGCGGAAGACGAGATGCCGGAAGTGATTATGTGTGCGAATGACCATATGGCATTGGCGGTGGTAAGCGAGTTGATCAAGCGGGGAATCCGTGTGCCGGAAGATATCTGTGTCAGTGGGTACGATGGACTGCTGGAGACACTTTCCTTTACGCCGGCGATCACGACAATGCGTGTGCCTTTCCAGAAAATGGGAAAGCAGGCGGTGGAGTTGATCGCAGAAAATCAGGAAACCGAGGATTGGAAAAAAATCGATAAAGTTTGTTTTGAGGCGGAGATTTTGGCGCGAGAATCCTGCGGATGCATGGCAAAAGCGGGCGAAAAGATCATTTTGGAAAAGCAGCGCGAATACGATCAACTGCAGGCGGAGCAAAACCGGGCAACGCAGTTTGACTATATGTCCATTTACTTGAGTCAGGCAGAATCCATTGAAGATATCGCAGATTATATTGCAGAATTTCATAAAAACATGTACGGCATCCGCGACTATGCACTCTGCCTCTGTGAAATGCTTCACGATGCGCAGGGGTATAAAACGTATACCGATCAGATGGAATTGTGCGTTTATATCAAAGACAATGAGCAGAAGACCGGAATCCGCATTCCATTTGAACGGCGGGAACTTCTGCCGGAAGAACTGATCAGCGATAAACCGCAGGTGTGGTATTTTGCGCCGATTCATTTTCAGGACAGCTGTTACGGTTATGAAGCCTTTCAATTTTGGACTTGGGAAAATACGGCAAAATTATTCTTCCGCTGGAATATCAATATTGGCAACAAAATTCATGATCTGCTCATTGAAGATAAGATGAAAACGTTGATCGATGAACTTGCCTATATGTACGACCGCGACGAATTGACCGACTGGTACAACCGCCGCGGACTGGAAAAGCAGGGTGTGCGGCTGTTGGAGCAGGCAAAGCAGGAGAAGAGCCCCTTGTTTTTGTGCGTTATCGATCTCGATGGAATGAAGCAGATCAATGATAATTTCGGGCATATCGAGGGAGACTTTGCATTGAAGAAAGTATGCGAGACGATTTCGGGGGCGTGTCGGGGAGAATATTTGTGTGCGCGTACAGGTGGTGATGAGTTTGTCGTATTGGCAAAAAATGTAACCGAGATGGAAGGCCGCGCATGGATGCTGAAAATGGAGAAAGAGTTGGAAAAATTCAACAAAACCAGCGAAAAACCGTATGCGATCCATGCCAGTTACGGAATTACGAGCCGTGTGCCAGGGGAAACGGAAAGCATGCAGCAGTATATCAAAGAAAGTGACGAAAAAATGTACCGTTATAAAGTGATGAACAAAAAACGGCGCGGTGAGGAACTCCGTTGAGATAAGGTGGTATGTCAGAGAAAATGAAAAAGAAAAACAGGCAAAATTCTGTTCTTATGGGGATGCTGATCTGTATCGTCATTGCATTTGCTGTGACACTCGGTGGCTTTGCCATTTTGCGCAGACAGATGGCAAAGACCGATCTTGAGGAAACGAAAGAGCAGTCCTATGAGGCACATTATGCCTTTATTGTAGATAATCCGGAAGACGAATATTGGCAGCAGGTTTACGAGGCGGCAAAAGAAGAAGGCAAAAAGCAAAATATTTATGTCGAGCAGATTTTTGAAAATGTGTCGCAGACATATGAGACGAAAGAATATATGGATATTGCGATTGCAGAAAAAGTCGATGGCATTTTATTGCAATCCTCTTCCAAATCGGTCGGCCCGGAGATGAATGCGGCGATGGAAGCCGGAATCCCGGTTGTGACGATGCTGCATGACAACTACAGCGGCAGGCGGTGCGCGTTTGTCGGAGTCAATGACAGCAGTCTCGGAGACAGTTATGCAGAGTTGATACAGGAAAATATTTCCAAAAAGAAAAAAGATGTCCTTCTGCTGATGGAAAAAAATGGAGACCTTGGAGACAATAATCTGGTTTTGCAGACCATCCGGCAGAAAGTGCAGGGAGCAAAAATTCGAGTACAGCTTCTTGAGGGAGAAGATGAATTCGCGACAGAAAAAGCAGTCAGAGACTGTATTTTGGATGAGAAACAGTGCCCGGATGTACTTGTCAGTTTGTCTTTGGAAGGAACCGCATATGCGTATCAGGCGGTTGTTGATTATAGTAAAGTAGGCACGGTCAAGATTATTGGAGCTTATGAAAATGATGAGATTCGGCGGGGGCTGGGAAAAAAAGTAATTGCAGCGAGTGTGGCGATTGATTCAGAGGCGATTGGAAAGACGGCAATCCAGGCATTGCAGGAATATAAGAAAAACGGTATTGTAAACGAATATCAGATGATACAACAAAACGTGATAAGAGGTGGAAAATGAAGCGAGCGTCGATTAGCACAAAAATGATCGTATTATTGATATTTACATCGGTTATGACACTGTTGATCAATGTTATGATGTTTCTTAATATCAATCAGGTACTTGTTCAGATTGAGCAGGTATATGCGACCAATGTGCAATTAAATAAAATGACAGAAGAACTGGATAAAGTGCATTCCGAGATGTTGGAATATCTAAAAACGAGAGATTCCGGCGTCTTGCAGGAGTATTACATCAGCCAGCAGAATCTGTCTGAGCAGCTGGCAATGGTGCAGGAAGAGACGATGGACCGACAGACGAGTGTGTTAAAAAATAATATTTATTATCTTGGAAAAAATTACCTAAAGATTTCCGAGGAGGCAGTAAAGGCAAAGCGTGGACGAGATGTGAACACTTATGGGGAGCGCTATGAAGATGCCGGAAAAATGAAAGAATATCTCAATGGCTACATCAGCAGCCTGAACAATATACAGTTTCAGGGAAATTCTCATAATTACCTGCTTTTGCAAAACTTCCTATATTATATGGAAGTAGTAGGAACGATTATGTTCTTCGTCGTTGTACTGTGCGATACGATCATGGTCGTTATGATGACGCGGCGTCTCACGAGACCGTTGAAAATTTTGTCGAGGCGCGCGAAGGAAGTTACAGCGGGGGATCTTTCCGTGGACATCCCGGTATTTCGCACCGGAGATGAAGTTGAGAGTCTGTCAAAAGCCTTTGATAAGATGATGGGAAGCATACGCGAATATGTCGAAGCGCAGCGTGTCAGCATGGAAAAAGAAAATGAGATGCGTGAAAATGAATTAAAAACACAGACGTTGTTAAAGGATGCCCAGTTAAAATACCTGCAATCGCAGATCAACCCCCACTTCCTATTTAATACATTGAATGCGGGAATGCAGCTTGCGATGATCGAAGATGCGGATAAGACGGCACTTTTTATCGAAAATATGGCAGAATTTTTTCGTTACAATCTGTCACGTATCAATGAAGATGCGACACTTACGGATGAAATTCAGCTTGTCGACCATTATATTTACATTCTCAATGTGCGTTTTGCCGGAGATATTCATTATAAGAAGGAAATCGAGCCGGGACTGGAAAATGTTCTTGTGCCATCCATGATCCTGCAGCCACTTGTCGAAAATGCCGTGCAGTACGGTATCCGAGGCGTCGAGTGGGAAGGCTGGGTTACACTGCGCATCTGGCAGGAAACAGGGACCGTTTATATCGAAGTCGCTGACAATGGGCGCGGCATGAGCCGGGAACTCATCGAACGTGTGCTGCAGGGAGAAAATGTAAAAAACAGGAAAAACAGCAAATCCAATGGAATCGGTATTTACAATGTATTGGAGCGGCTGCAGATGTATTATACGACGGAAGATGTATTGGAGATCAAAAGTGACGGTGAAGGAAAGGGAACGCACTTTACTCTGAAAATTCCGAAGGAGGTGAGACCATGATAAAATTACTGCTGGCAGATGACGAGGGAATTGTACTCGAATCCATGCAGCGGATCGTGGCGAAAAATTTTGGAGATACGTGCGAAGTGCGGACGGCAAAGACCGGACGAGCTGTCATTGAAATTGCAGAAGAATTTCGACCGGATATCGCAATATTAGACATTCAGATGCCGGGAATCAACGGAATTGAGGCGATTGAAGAGATCAAAACATTCTGCCCGAGAACCTGTTTTATCATTATGTCCGCCTATGATACGTTTGACTATGCGAAAAAAGCGATGTCACTTGGCGTTATGGATTTTATTACGAAGCCTGCCAACACTTCGCGTATCGTCTCAGCATTTGAAAAAGCGATGGATGAAGTGCGCAAACAGCAGAGACGATGGGAAAAAAGTCTGGAATACAAGGAAAAATTGGAAGCCGTCGTGCCGATCATTGAGAGCGGAATGATTTATTCGATCTTATTTCAGGATAACTATTCGGGAGATACAGAACGTTTCCGTGAATTGCTCGATATTCCGGGAGATTATGGCATGATTCTTGTCATTGAAGTCGGCGACGCGATCGAAAACCGAAAAATGACGAATGTCGTTGGAATGTCGGTTAAAGCGCAGAAATTTTACGATGAATTCCGTCAGATCGTGAAGGAATTTTTTCCGGCGACGGTAGGACCGGTTATGACCAATAAAATCGTCGTTTATGTGCCGGCGGCAGCTCCGGAAAAAGAATACAATGAACGAGTAAAAATTATCGAAAAAACCGACAATATGATACAGAAACTGATCTCGCGTATTGAATTACAGTTTCGTGCCGGAGTCGGAAGCATCCGCCCGGTGGATGACATTTATCCGTCGTATCAGGAAGCCTGTCTGGCGTTGAAAAAGGCCGAAGGGACAGTAATGCATATCAATGACCTTGTGGCGGCGCAGGACATTGAAGAAAATTATCCGATGGAGACAGAAAATGCGATGTATGTGGCACTCAAACATGGCGATGTTTCAAAAACACTGGAGGAGGCTGCGCAGTTTTTTGATTGGATGCAGAAAAATTATGCTTCCTGCCTTGACGATGTCCGCCTGAAAGTGTTGGAACTTGTCATGTACGCCGAGCGAATCGCTTTTCACGAGGGCGGAATGTCTTATCATTTCCGCGACCGAACGAATTATCTGGCGACGGTAACCGGTTTTACAACGATGGATCAGCTGCAAAGCTGGTTTCTTGATCATATGAAAGCAGCGGCAGAGATCATTCATGTGAAGGCGAGTGAGAAATATAGTGATATTGTTGCAAATGCGAGAGATTATATTGGGAATAATTTCCAAAAAGACATCTCACTGGATGAAGTGAGTCGTGTCGCCAATGTCAGTCCGTATTATTTTAGTAAAGTATTTAAAGAAGAAACCCGCGAGACGTTTGTCGAATATCTGACGGGACTTCGGATGGAACACGCAAAAAATCTGCTGCGGGAAAAGGAAAAAAGCATCAAGCAGATCTGTGTGGAATCCGGTTACAGCGACCCGAATTATTTCAGCCGGATTTTCAAAAAGACAGTTGGTGTGACCCCGTCGGAGTACCGAGAAGGTTAGAAAGAAGGAACGTATGAAGCAAGTAAATATAAGAAAGATCTGTCTTTTGCTCTGTGTGGCAACAGTCGTTTTGCTGACCGGATGTGGCGCAGGCGAGCCGGAAAAGAAAAGCGACTCGGACGGAATCCGGATCGGATTTTCTTTTGATTCCCTTGTCATCGAGCGGTGGCAGAGGGACCGCGACGTCTTTGTATCACGGGCGCAGGAACTCGGAGCTACCGTCAATGTGCAGAATGCCGGCGGAGATGTGGCGGCGCAAAAAAAGCAGATTTCGTATTTTATTGAGCAAAAAATGGATGTGATCGTCGTTGTAGCAGCGGATACAGCGGCACTCAGCGATGTGGTCGCGCAGGCAAAAGAGCGGGGAATCCGCGTCGTTGCCTACGACAGAATGTTGGAAAATGCCAATGTGGACCTGTACCTCTCGTTTGACAGTGAAAAGGTTGGCGAGATTTACGGCGATGCGATCACCCGGAAATTTCCAAAAGGCGCACAGATACTGGAAGTCCTTGGTTCGTCGGAAGATTACAATGTGAAATTGATGGAAAAAGGGCTAGCTTCCAAATTAGGCAGTACCTATAAAGTTGTAGAAAAAAATTATGCAAAAGGCTGGATCGCAGAGCAGGCATATGATATCGTTTCAGAATATTTTTCCAAAGGGAATTCTTGTGATGTCGTGGTGTGTGGTAATGATGATCTTGCAACACAGGCGATTCGTGCACTTTCGGAAAACCAGAAAGCCGGAAAAGTGTATGTCCTTGGGCAGGATGGTGATCTTGCCGCCTGTCAGCGTATCGTCGAGGGGACTCAGGGGGGAACGGCATTTAAAAATATTGACGAGCTTGCGGAGAATGCGGCAGATCTTTGTGTGAAACTTGCCAAAGGCGAAGATACCGGTGTGAAGGCGACGATGTCGGACGGTACTTACGACGTGCTAAGTTATCAGCTTTCCCCGGTTTTCGTTGATCAGGAAAATATCGATCAAGTGATCATCGAGGGTGGCTTCCACACAAAAGAAGAAGTATATCTCAATAAAAAAGCGAATTAAGAGCAGTAGCACAATTTTGAAATTAAGATTGTGCTACTCTTTTTTTGTGCTGTCAGGAAAATCGCAAAATTGTCCATTTCATCGTAAAGCATTCCTATTTTGATTATGTTATATTAAACCTAAAGAAAATCATGAGTGGTTACACATAAGCAAAATAAATTGAGAAGGAGAATGGCTATGAAGATAATAAAAAAATGGATCGCTTGCCTGATGGCAGTCGGAATGATGCTTTCGCTGACCGCCTGCGGAGTAAGCGGAGATCAAGTGGCAGTCAATAAGCCACAGCAAAAAGACCCGGATGCGAAAAAGCGGATCGCGGTTTCCATGCCGACAAAGGATCTGCAGCGCTGGGCACAGGACGGAAGTAATATGAAAGCGCAGCTTGAAAAACAAGGATATGACGTAGATATCCAGTATGCGAACAACGATATCGCAACGCAGGTCAGCCAGATTGAAAATATGATCGCTGTCAATCCGGATGTTTTGGTAGTTGCTTCTATCGATGGTTCGGCACTTGGAACTGCTTTGCAGGGAGCGAAAGGACTGGGCATCCCGGTTATCTCCTATGACCGTCTGATCATGCAGAGCGACGCCGTATCGTATTATGCAACATTTGACAATGAACTTGTCGGAGAACTTCAGGGGCAGTACATTGAAGATAAACTGGATCTGAAAAATGCAAAAGGACCATTTAATATCGAGCTTTTCACCGGTTCTTCCGACGATAACAACTGTAACTACTTCTTTGGCGGTGCGATGAAGATTCTCCAGCCGTACATTGATTCCGGAAAACTGGTAGTTCGTTCCGGTTCAACGACGTTGGCAGAATGTGCGACAGCAAACTGGTCCACTGAGGAAGCCCAGAAGAGAATGGAAAATATTCTGGCAGCGTACTATCAAGATGGTACAAAATTGGATGCGGTATTGTCTTCCAATGACTCGGTAGCAAATGGTATCACCAATGCACTGGTCGCTTCTTACAAAGGCGACTTCCCGATCCTGACCGGTCAGGACTGCGATATTACATCCGTAAAAAATATCATTGCCGGCAAACAGTCGATGTCGATCTTTAAAGATACGAGACAGCTGGCATCCAAAGTAGTAGAAATGGTAACAGCGATCATTGAAGGAAAAGAAGTTCCGGTCAATGACACAGAAAGTTATGACAATGGAAAAGGAATCGTGCCAACGTATCTTTGCCAGCCTGTCTTCGCAGACCAGGATAACTACAAAGAAGTGTTGATTGATTCCGGATATTATAAAGAATCTGATGTGAAGTAAGGAGGGGTGACCGATGGCAGAATATATCTTGGAAATGAATGGAATTACCAAAACATTTCCCGGCGTAAAAGCACTGGATAATGTCAATTTGAAGGTGAAAAAAGGTGAGATTCACGCACTGGTCGGTGAAAACGGAGCCGGTAAATCGACATTGATGAATGTCCTCAGTGGAATCTACCCTTATGGAAGTTACGAAGGTGACATCGTTTACGATGGAGAAATTTGTAAATTTAAGGAAATTAAAGACAGTGAGAAAAAAGGTATTGTAATTATCCACCAGGAACTCGCACTGGTACCGTATATGACGATCGCAGAAAATATGTTTCTTGGCAATGAGCAGGGAAAGAAAATGGCGATTGACTGGACGAAAACCTACGGACGTGCCGAGGAGCTTATGAAAAAGGTAGGGTTGAAAGAAGATCCGCACACTTTGATCAAAGATATCGGAGTCGGCAAACAGCAGCTGGTAGAAATTGCCAAAGCACTGGCAAAAGATGTAAAACTTTTGATCCTTGACGAGCCGACGGCATCGCTCAATGAATCCGATTCGCAGGCACTTTTGGAACTTATGCTTGAGTTTAAAAAACAGGGAATGACATCGATCATCATTTCTCACAAATTAAATGAAATTTCTTACGTGGCAGATAAGATTACGGTTATCCGTGACGGCTCCACGATTGAGACGATGGATAAAGAAGTGGACGATTTCAGTGAAAACCGTATTATCCGCGGCATGGTTGGACGAGAATTGAGCAATCGTTTCCCGGCCAGAGAAAATGTCAAGATCGGCGAGATTTGTATGGAAGTCGATCATTGGACCGTTCATCATCCGATGACACCGGCAAAGAAAGTGGTTGACGACGTATCCTTTTATGTACGCCGCGGCGAAGTGGTCGGCATCTCCGGTTTGATGGGAGCAGGACGTACAGAACTTGCGATGAGTCTGTTTGGACACAGTTACGGAACCGGCATCAGCGGAACGATTAAAATGAACGGAAAGGAAGTTCATCTGAAAAATGTGCGTCAGGCGATCGACCACAAACTTGCGTATGTGACCGAAGACCGAAAAGGCAATGGATTGATCTTAAGCAATCCGATTTACACCAATACGTCTCTTGCGAAAATGGACAAAGTCAGCCGCTATGGTGTGATTGACAAATTAAAAGAAGTTCAGATCGCAGAAGATTACCGACAGAAACTTCATACGAAAGCACCGTCGGTTTACCAAAATGTGGGAAATTTAAGTGGTGGTAACCAGCAGAAAGTGCTTTTGGCAAAATGGATGCTGACAGATCCGGACGTATTGATCCTGGATGAACCGACACGAGGAATCGACGTTGGAGCCAAATACGAGATTTATTGTATCATCAATGACCTGGTGGCAGCAGGAAAATCTGTCATCATCATTTCTTCGGAATTACCGGAAGTGCTTGGCATGAGCGACCGCATTTATGTCATGAATGAAGGTAAAATGGTGGGCGAAGTAGACGGAAAAGAAGCAACCCAGGAAATTATCATGTCATATATCATGAAATCAGGAAAAGGAGCGTGAATGAAATGAATCAGGTGAAAGAAGCTTTGAAAAAAAATACAATGGTGATTGCGCTGATCATCGTTGCGATATTCTTTACATTTATGACAGATGGAGCACTCCTCTTGTCATCCAACATAACGAACTTAATCGCACAAAATGGTTATGTCGTTATTCTTGCAGTAGGTATGTTACTTTGTATCCTTACCGGTGGTAACATCGACTTGTCCGTCGGCTCGATCGTGTGCCTGGTCGGTGCCGTAGTCGGAAAATTGATGGTAAATGGCGGCGTTAATATGTGGGTAGCCATCGGAGCCGGTCTTCTCGTAGGCCTTGGAATCGGTGTATGGCAGGCATTCTGGATCGCCTACGTCCGCATCCCTCCGTTTATCGTAACTCTTGCCGGCATGCTTTTATGGCGTGGTGTCGCACTCCTCGTACTGGATGGCCTCACAATCTCCCCGATGCCGGATGAATATATCGCATTGTTTAACAATTACGTACCTGGTTATGGAACCGCTCTTGCAGCCGGCATCCTGATCAGTGTAGGTTATATCGCTTCCGTTATCTGGAAACGAATTAAAGCAAAGAAAAACGGATATCAGCAGAGCAATCTTTACGGCGATATCGCAAGATGTGTCATCATTACCGCAGTGGTTATGTTTGTCTGCATCAAATTGTACAGCTACAAAGGTCTGCCGACAATCCTCATTCTTCTTGCCGTAATCGTAGCAGCTTATGCTTACTACACATCCAAAACCGTTTCCGGCCGTTACTACTACGCAGTCGGCGGTAACGAAAATGCAGCAAAACTCAGTGGTGTCAAGACAAACCGCGTATACTTCATCGCTTATGTCAACATGGCAGTGCTTTCTGCAGTCGCAGCTCTTGTCTGCATCGCCCGTTTCAATTCCGCAGCACCTACAGCCGGAACAAACTACGAAATGGATGCGATCGGTGCCTGCTTCATCGGTGGAGCTTCCGCATACGGTGGAATCGGAACCGTACCCGGAGTAGTAATCGGTGCCATCTTCATGGGTGTTCTGAACAACGGAATGTCTATCATGGGAATCGACGCAAACTGGCAGAAAGCCGTAAAAGGACTTGTCCTTCTGGCAGCTGTAGCCTTTGACGTAATTTCCAAGAAAAAACAAAGCAGCAAATAAGAAGAACCAAGAATTACGAAGGCTGCACAGCAGCATTCGTAATTCCAGGGAGAAAACTTCATCAACTTATATTACGGGGGACCAGCCGGAAGGCTGGTCCCCTTGGCGTGGGAGGAGGTTTTTGGGGCTTTCCTGTGGTGTGTGGCGTTTGGGGGGGAGGAGATGAGTCTGCTTGCAATGAATACGAAAATAGTGGATATATTAATTCAAAATAGCTTTTTCCATTGTTTTCCAACCCCAAACATGTTATACTGGAAATATGGAAAAAGGATAAGGAGAGGAGTGACTTCAGATGAATTATAAGATCGCTCTCTGTGATGATGACACAAATTACATGGATGAATTAGAAAAATTGCTTAAGAAATGCAGTCAGCAGGAAGACCTATTAGAGATTGTGAAATGTACATCGGGAGAACAATTATTAAACAGTGATATTGATAATGCGGATGTTGTATTTCTAGACATTCAGTTGAAAGGAATGGACGGAAATGAAATATCGGTTGAACTTAGGAAACGAGGGTATCAGGGAGTTTTGGTACACTGCTCCGGAATTTACATGCCGACACCCGAGACGATTAAGATTTCGCCCTATCGTTACATATTGAAGCAGGCAGAAAAAGAAGAGGTAATGAAAGATCTTTACGATATCTTCAAGGAAATTGCGAGACGCAAAAAGGTCTATAGCATAGAAGCGTATTATAAGCGGGAGAAAATTACGGTTCAAACAGCAGACATCACATTCATAACGCATCATAAAAATGGAAAAAGCATATTGCATGTAAAAGAATCCCTTGAAAAAATATATTCCGATGGAAATATTATTGCGCCATACTCTTTCAAAGAATTGATGAATATGCTGGATAAATCCGATTTTGCCATGCCACATAGCAGTTATATTGTGAATCTGCATTATATATTGGGGCAGCGGGAAGGAGACTTTATTAAAATAGGAACAGAAATGATCTCTATTTCAAGATCAAAAAAACAGGAATTTAAAAAGAAAATGATGCAGTATTTTGGAAATAAATATCCGGAAAGGAACAATGGATGAACGAAAGTATACTTTACAATATTTGCATGCTTGTTTCGACCATGGTAGAAGTTTATCTTGTTTTCGATTTTTATAAAGCTTTTCATGCAAAAACAGAAATTTTCAGAAGCCGCGTTTGGGAACTCGGGTTGGCAGGAATTGTCATTGTACTCAATACAATTGCAAATCTGCAAAACAACAGCCAACTGAATTTTATTGTGTCATGCGGATTATTTTTAATAGTGGCTTTGGTTTTTGTGCAAGGAAATATTTTGCTTCGTTTATTTCACTGGCTCATTGTAATTGTTGTTTGTATGAGTGCGGAGATGGTGTTTTTCTTTTTATTAAAAGTTTCGGTTAATCTGCCAACAAATGAAATATACAAAAATCATTTTGTGATGATAAGCAGTATTATTGCGATAAAATTGATTGAGTTTGTCATTTTAACGATCATTAAGCAGATATCGAAGATACAGGTAAGAAAAATATCATTGAAAATATTTAGTGCATTTATTATTATTCCGCTTGCAACGACCGGGCTTATGGCACTGATTCCCTACATTCGCGTGGGCGGGGATGAACTTACCTCAAGAGATGTGGTGGTGATTATTTTATATCTAATTCTGCTTTGCGGAAATATTATTTTGTTTTACATCTTTACAAAATACAGCCAGCTTCAGGAACAGAAAATGCTTTTGGAGATCAGTCAGACAAAATACGATGAGCGGAAAAACTGGCATGATAAGCAGGAGAGTATCGAAAAAGGATATAAAGAAAAAATACATGATATCAAATATTATCTAAAACAGATTGGCATTTATCTTCAAGAAGGAAAGGACGATAAGATTCAAGAAGTTCTTGACAGTCTGCAGATAGGAATTCATAAAGAAGAGGAGAAGATTATTTGTGCCAATCATTTTTTAAATATACTTTTGGGTGATTTTAAGAGAGGGGCAGAAAAGGAAAAGGTATCGACAGAAATGTTTGTGGAGGGAGGATTCAAAGTTGAATTTGTGCAGGAAATTGACATTACGTCACTTTTAGGAAATCTGCTGGATAATGCCTTGGAAGCAGCTAAAAAATGTAAAAAAGGGAAAATATGGGTATATTTGTATATGCAGAATGATGGGGAGTTTGTTGTTTTCCGGATTAAAAATACGTATAATGGCGCCATCATTCAAAACGGTGAACAGTTTATGACGACAAAAGAAGAAAAAAATTTTCACGGTATCGGACTGCGTAATGTAAACCGGATTGTTGAAACTTATTCGGGGGACATTTATAGAAATTATGACGGTAAAATATTTGAGACAATGATAGTTCTCCCTAATCCGACTTCTGAAATAGAGACTGAATAGTCACAAAAATTACAAATATTGCACTTAAAATGCAAATATTGCACCTTCAGTTGAAATTGATAAAAAATTATGCGATGATAAAATTATCAAATTCAATAGGAGGTGTTTTTTTATGAAACTCAGGAAAATGGTATCGAAACTTATGTCATTTGGCGTGCTGAATAGTCTGGCCCTTGTGCTTGTTGCTCAGAATGTAAACCAGGCTTGCATGTGGTTCTTCCATCAGCCGGAAGCACCGGAATCAGCAGCTTGCTTCAAAAGACACTAAGTGGTGAGACTATGGATAAGTGGATACACAGCATAGTGGATAAGAAGATAGAACAGGGCGAGTTTTCAAAAAGCAAAAGGGATTTATACATATATGGATATACGTTGCTGCTCGAAAAAACGATTATCATTCTTATTACAATCACAATAGCAGTTATTTTTAAGGCCTACTGGGAGATCATTATACTGTGTATTGCATTTATCCCTTTAAGGCAATATGCGGGAGGCTATCATGCCAAAACGCGGTCGGCATGTTTGACTCTATCAGCATTGTACATGATAGGGGCTGTTTTATGGATTGGTTTTGCAAAAAACCATTTGATTTTTCCGTATAACGTGCTGATTGAGGGAGTATGTGCCGGAATTGTTTTTTGGCTGGCACCGATAGATACACAGACACGGCGCATATCGGAGAGTGAAAGAATTTATTTTAAAAGGGTTACCAGAATCATACTTTTAATACAGAGTGCAGTTGTAATCGGATTGATCTGTTTTCAGAAAAATCAAATTGTAACCATTATTTTAACCGGTCATATGGGAGTCGCAGGTTCGCTGATGATAGGAAAAAGAGTACTTAGAAGGGACGAGAGGAGGAAGTTTTCGTGATAAACAAAGACACGCAAAAGATAAAAAGAATCGAACTTCCTATATGTACCACACCGGAAGTTCGAACTTACTCTTATTACGCTCTGCCTCAATGCATCATTATGGCAGAGGAAAGAATTGGAAAACGAATCGCGGAGTTTGAGATCTGTGAAACGGATAATGATACATGGACGTCTATCGGGATGAAAAAAGAAGGGATGCATTGGAAATATGAAACTGAGGACAAATATAACCGTTTTTGTAATGGATGTATTTATCGACCGTTATCAGACAACGAAGGATATGTACATATTAAAGTAAATTTTCAGCAGGAATCCGAACCATGGGCTGCTGTCAATGTGTTTTTGACAGATGACGAAGAAAATGTTTTATTAGGTGACAATGAGTATATCTGCCGCTTTGGAAACTTTATTCATGATGGAGTATCATTGTATTATTCAGGAAAAAAAGAGCAGATGAAGGAAAGGCTGGATGGAAAACAAGGGGACTTTGTATTAAGTCTGTCAAATGGCAAAATAGAGTGCTTTTTTGGAATAGGAAAACAGATTAAAAAGATTGGAGAAAAACAGATTAATACCACGAAAAAGTTATACATCGGAGTGCAGGTAAGACATGAAGAAAATTCGTTTTATCCATGGCTGTTTAGTAATTTTATTCAGATAAAATGTAATTTGGATAGTGAACATCGACGGCTGGAATTTTACAATTTTTATAAAAAGGAACAGTTCGATCTGCCCAACCATTTTTT